>Ga0209239_1002829_pt1 | contig 10271 bp, 9 predicted proteins | sample GraSoi013_2_20cm_FD_185824 | JGI IMG/M metagenome (GOLD analysis project Ga0209239, IMG submission 185824) | Grasslands soil microbial communities from the Angelo Coastal Reserve, California, USA - Sample 10_02_2013_2_20cm (SPAdes) (version 2) | ecosystem: Environmental > Terrestrial > Soil >...
ACGCAACGCTCAGCGCTTTGCCGGCTTGGCAGAAAACCCGCGCGCAATCCGCGATGCCCGCCGCCAACGCGGCCTGACATCGACGCGTCCGTCGCTCAAATCGCGCGGAGTCTAAATCGGCACGGCAATCGCCTCGAAGGCGCAATCGCAGTTGATCAGGTCGACGCGCTTCTCAACGATGCGCAAACCCGCGCCGTCGCGGCGCAGCCGATGGCGCTGCCGGCCGGCGAAGAGCCGCTGCGCCTCGTCGCGATACTCGACCATGATCACGGTCGAGCCGACGACGTATTCGCCTTTGGCCTCGTCCGCCTGCTCGAGGAGCACGTTGCCGACGAGGTGCGCCGTGCGCGAGGGCGGCGTTTGCACGTGGATGCGGGGATGCTCCAAGCGCTCGACGCGCGTCTTCATCAGCTCGCGGTCGTCATAGAACAGCGAAGCCTGGTCGAACGGGCTTGCCTGGTCGGGCACCGCCGGCACCCAATAGGTGCCGTCCTCGGCGAACAGCTCCATCCATTCGCGGAAGCGCCGCTCGTCGAGCAGCCGCGCCTCCTGGATCAGGAACGTCTCGAACGCCGCGCGATCGAAGCCGGCGGCGGCCGCCGGCGCGGGAGCGCGCGAGGCGGTCATGCCGCCTCGCGCATATAGCCGAGCCAAGCCTTGTATTGGGCGCGCACCACCATCTCGTGGGTGGCAAGCGCGCGCGTGGCGTTAAGCTCGCGATCCGCCTCCTCCTCGCCCAGGCCGCGCGAGATATCGACCCAGTCGGTTGCACGGCTGCGCAGCCCCTTCTGCGCGCGCACGAAGGACTCGAGATCGTCGGTCTGCACGAACGACGACGCCGAGTGCGTCACGTTGAGCAGGCGGACATTGCCGAAATTCATCGCCGGCGGCGCGCCGACGAGACGAATGGGATAGATCGTGACCTCGGTGCGGTCGACCGCAACCGGCTTGATCACGCGCACATGGATGTTGAGCCCCATGATCGACATGTTGGGATAGATCAGCGAATTATGCAGGCGCGGGGTGAGAATCTGCGCCCGCTCGGCGCCGACCTTCTCCGCCAGCACGCGCTTGTATTCGTCGAAGGCCCGGCTCGAGCGCTTGCCCTCGTCGAGCGAGGTGTTGCTGGTCCAGCCATGGCCGTTGCCGGCGATGTAGCTCTTGCGCTCCCTCCACGACGCCGCCGTTTGGGTCTTTTCGGCTTCGACGACGGTCGCGCCTTGCCGGTCGCCCTCACGGCGCGCGAATTGAACGCCCTGCTTGTTGATCGTCGAAGCGTGGCCGAAGGGCACGTGATAGGAGTCGAGCACGTTCTCGACCTGGAGCTTCCAGTTGCCGTTGTAGGCGTAGCGGTGCATGCCGGCATCGAGCGCGAGCGCGCCGTCGGGCGCGCGGTCGACGAGATCGTCGATATTGCGCTTCATCGGTCCGATATGGTCCTCGAAGCTTGAACCTTTCGCTGCCAGACTCGCAAACACGAAGCCGCGATATTCGCCGGCGCGCGGCGCGCGCGCGAGGCCGAACGCCGCCTTGTCGAAATCGGCGGCGCAGCCCTCCGGCACGGGCACCGCGGCGAGGCGGCCGTCGGTGTCGAAGCTCCAGCCGTGATAGCAACAGGTCAGCCGCGCGGCGTTGCCCCTGCGCTCGTTGACCACCTTGGCGCCGCGGTGGGCGCAGCGGTTGAGCAACACGTTGATGCTGCCGTCGCGGTGGCGGACCATGATCACGGGCTGGCGGCCGAGCTCGGTGGTGATGTAGTCGCCGGCGTGCGGCACCTGGCTCTCGTGGCCGACGAACAGCCAGGCGCGGCCGAAAATCCGCTCCATCTCGAGTTCGAACAGCTCGGGATCGGTGTAGACGCTACGATGCACGCGACCGGGCTCGATCAGCTTGGCGATCTCGTGTCCGTTGCGCATGCAATGTTCTCCAAATGCCCGGGGTCGGCTTCGCCCTCATTGCGAGGAACGAAGCTGCCCGCTGCGCGCCGCAAGCTAAGGTCGGCGTGCTTGCATCTTGAGGGATGAGGCCGCAGCGCCCGTCACTCCGCCGCCTGGTGCGCGTGGCGCTGCACGTCCATGTTGACGAGATCGAGCGGCGAAGCGGTCTCCTCGAGCATGCCCCAGCTTTTGAGCCAGTCGTAGGTGCGCTGCATCTCCTCGAGCGGGATCGGCGCGGGATCGCAGACCACGAGGCGGCTCTCGCGCAGGTCTTCCACTTTCAACGCCGCAATTTCCGGATCGCTCTTGGCGTAATAGTCGATGAAATAGTGCAGATAGGCGCGCTTGTCGGCGTTGATGCGGCGCACCGCCTCGCGTATCGCCCGGTTGAAGGCGGCGTAGATTTCCGCGTCCACCCGCTCGGACGCCACCTCGGTACCGTGGAAGAATGCCGTGCAGATGGTGCGGCAGCCCTTCTTCTCCGCCAGCGTGATGTGCGGCTCGGTCAAGGTGGTGGCCTCGACCTCGCCCTTCATCAGCGCGTCGAGCCGGTAGCGTGAGCCGTTCGGTGCGCGGCAGAGCTTGATCTCCTCGCGCGGCAGGAATCCTTCCAGCATGTGCAGCGCGATGTAGTGGGTGCCGAAATAAAACGGCACGCCGATGGTGCGGCCGGCGAGCTGTTGCGGCGTGAACACCGGCGAGTCCGGCGCCACCACCAGGGCCGAGTAGGTGACAATGGCGCGGCGGCCGAGCTGGCGGCTGCCGGTGCTCGTGTCCTGCACCCGGCAGTAATTGCCCCATTCGCAGGCGTTGTACATGTCCGCCTTGCCCTGCTCGAACAGCTTGCCGTGGCTGGCGAAGGGGTCGACCCCTTTCGGGCTGGTCACGTGGGTCTCGACTTTTTTCTCGACCCCCTTCTCGCGGTCGGCCCACTCGACCAGGATCCCTTCTTTCTCGAATAGTCCCTCGTCATAGGCGACGAGCTCAGGCAGTCCCTGGAACGGCGCCGTGGTCTCCAAGATGAGCTTTTTCATGGGATTGCTCCGAGGCTTGGGGCTTCGTCATCGCGCCGGCGCACCACTTGGGCGCGCGGCGGCGCTTGCCTCACCGAGCTGAGTTGAATACGACTGGCAGCCTGCGTCAAGCGCCCAACGGTAGGATTGTTCAACAATGGCCTACAGCCCCGCCCCGATCCGGCGCGAGAGCGTGATCAGCCAGGCGGCGCAGGAAATCTGCCGCGTCATCGAGGCCGAGCGGCTGAGCCCCGGCGAGGCGCTGCCGCCGGAAACGCGGCTCTCGGCCCTGCTCGGCATCAGCCGCAACTCCGTGCGCGAGGCGCTGCGCGTGCTGCACGGCCTCGGCTACGTCGAGAAGGCGGCGGGACGGCGGGTCGTGGTCACCGCCGGCGCGCGCGGCGGCAAGAGCATGTTCGACGAAAGCGTGCTGCTTGAAGCCGCTCCGATCGCGAACGCGGTGCGCTCGCATATCGCGCAGACATGCGCGGAACTCGCCGCCGAGCGCGTCACGGCCGCGGAGCTCACCGAACTCGAACAGGCGCTGGCCGCGCTCGAAGCGGCGATCGCGCGGCAGGATCTCGCCGCCGCCAAGAGCGCGCACGACGCCTTTCACGGGCTGTTCTTGGCGGGCGCGAGAAATCCGCTGTTGGTCGCCATGTTCAATCAGGCGCAAGTGGCGAGGCTCTCGAACGTCTCGCCCGAGCACAAGAGCTTCTACGACCCGCGCCACCTTGCGCACCACCGCGCGCTTCTGCGCGCGCTGCGCAAGCGCGATGCGCGCGGCGCCCGCGCCGTGGTGCGAAAGCATTTCCAGAGCCTGGGGCTGATGCTCGAATTCGTGACGCGGACGCGCCGCAAGCCCGCGCAGGTGCTGTCGCTGGTGCCGCGGTCGCGCGGCGCGATGCGCTGACGCAAGAACCTCCGTAGGATGGGCAAAGGCGCGCAAGATCGCGCGCGCGGCGAGAGCTCGCCTGTGCGCCTTTGCCCACCCTACCGCTTGCTGAATTCGCAGCAGTGTCGCGAAGTCGCTACGGCCGCGGGCGCAGCCGCTGGATCTGCAATTGCGCCAGGAACGGCACCAGGGGATGCGCCCCCATTTTCACGATCGAGGCCAGGTCGAGCTTGATCAGCGCCTCGCGCTGATCGGGGGGAAGCCGGAATTTGTCCGCGAAGGCCGGCGCGTCGGCCAGGTATTGCGCGCGCAGCTCGGCGTCGTGGGCGAGACCGTGGAGCGCCGATGTGAGCTCGACCAGCTCGGGCTTGATCGAGGGGTAGTGCGCGGCGCGATGCGCCTCGTCGTGTCCGCCGGTCCAGGCCAGCGAGGCGTAGTTGTGATGCCAGCTCGGATCCATGGACACGATATCGGGCTTGCGCTCGCCCAACGCGCCGGCCGCGCAGGCCCAGCAGCGCAGCTCGATATTGCCGGTGTCGTCGAGCTCGGTCTCATCGTAGCCGATCAGCGATTTCAGGTTTCCGCTCTTGAGCTTTTCGAGCGCGCGGGTGTCCCAGTCGAGCTCCGGATTGGAATAGCGGTCGGTGCCGGGAAAATGCGACATGCCGCCGCTCGCCAGCACCACCGTCTTGAGGCCGAGCGCCGTGACCGTGCGGGCGACCGCCTGCCCGAAGGCGTAGCAGCGCTCCATGGGGGGCTGCGGCGGCAGATAGGCGTTCACGTAGATCGGAAGCACGGGGTCGGTATGACCGAGATGCGTCAACGGAATTCCGATCGCGTAGTCGATCTTGGCCGTGCTGGTGAAGGCGGGATCGAAATTCTGCCGGTAGAGCTGGCGCACGATCTCGAAACCGATCTCGCTTGGAATCTTCCAGTGGAATTTCCGGCCGGCGAAATCGCCGCTCGCCTCGCCGCCGACATGGACGGTGAACGGCGGCGCCGTGGTATGGAAGAACTGCTCGGCGTGATCGTTGGAGAAGATGATCCAGAGGTCGGGCTGCAGGGCGCGCAGCTTCTTGCCGACATCGGCCGCCACTTCCCGCACGTGCTCGACGTTCTTCTTGTCTTCGGTATCGGGCATAGTGAAGAACTGAGGCGCATGGGGCAGCATGGCGCCCCCGATCACGGTCGACATCATGACTTATCTCCTTGGCCGATCCCGGCGCGGGCGAACACGCTCGCACCGGGCCGCGTCGCTAGTGTGGTGGATTTGAAGTTCCTACGAATATACAGCGAACTCACATAGGAACTTCAAATCCAAAAACCACACTAGAGTCATAAGTTTGCTAGTGTCCCTTTGATTCCGAAGTTCGCACAAGATTGTGCCGCAAGGGCTTGCGAACTTCGGAATCGGGACACTAGCGCAAAATTATCGCGCAAAGCAGCGCACAACAAGGCGACCCTTCACAGCCGAAAAAGAAGCAAGTACGCTTCGCCGAAGACTTGAGTTTGCGTTCCGCTGCCTTGCGCCCATCCCATCCCAGCGCAAAACCGGTGAGGAGGCCCCGATGGTGGAGGTGCCGATAACCATTGCGTGCGGCAACTACGACCGCACCCGCGCCATCCGGGACGGCCGCGTCAAGGTGGAAGGCTGCGAGGTCACCTACCTGCCGCTTTATCCGGAAGAGATCTTCTTTCGCGCCTTCCGCTACCAGGAATTCGACGTCTCGGAGCTTTCGTTCTCGAGCTACATCCGCACGGTAGCAGCGGGGAATTCGGCCTATGTCGGCATCCCCGCCTTCGTGTCGCGCCTGTTCCGGCATTCCTGCATCTACGTGCGCACCGATGCCGGCATCCGTGCGCCGACCGATCTCAAGGGCAAGCGCATCGGATTGCCGGAATATCAAATCACCGCCGTGGTCTGGATGCGCGGCATGCTGCAGCACGAATATGGCGTGCTGCCGACGGAGATCCATTGGCGCAGCGGCGGCCAGGAGGAAGCAGGACGCGGCGAGCGCACGCCGCTCAAGCCGATTGCGGGGCTTGACCTCAAACCGATCGGCAAGGACCAGACCCTCGTCGGCATGCTCCGCGACGGCGAGCTCGACGCGTTATTCACGGCGCGGGCGCCGTCATCGTTCCTGCGCGGCGAGCCGCACATCAAGCGCCTGTTCGCGAACACGCGCGAGGTCGAGCAGGCTTACTACAAAAAGACTCGCATGTTCCCGCTCATGCATCTCATCGGAATCCGCAAAGAACTCGTAGGGAAATATCCGTGGTTGCCGTCCAGCGTCTACAAGGCGTTCTGCGAGGCCAAGGCATTGGCCATGACCGATCTCCTCGACATCAACGCCCTGATGGTGACGCTCCCCTGGCTGATCGCGGAAACGCAGGAAACCATGGCGATCATGGGGAACGACTTCTGGCCTTACGGCATCGAGGAGAACATGCGCGAGATCACGGCGTTGACGCAGTACGCCCACGAGCAGGGCTTGATCGATCGCAAGGTCACCGCCGAGGAGTTGTTCCACCCTTCGATGTTCGAGATTTCGAAAGTCTGATAGACAATTCGAATGATCGGGCGCAGCGCAGGACGAGCGAAATTCGTATGAGTGCGATCGTGTGGAGCCGATGATGCAGCACGATGATCGGGTGATCGTGGTCGGCGCCGGGCCCGTGGGGGCGGTGACGGCGCTCGCTTTGGTCAAGAAAGGCATCCCGGTCACGCTCCTCGAGGCCGAAGCGGAACCACCGGAGGATCAGCGCGCCGCCACGATCCATCCGCCGACCGTGCAAATGCTGGCCGAGCTCGGGCTCAAGGATGAAGCCTTTGCCGAAGACGCCAGCGGCGGAATGCTCTCGCCGGTCTTCCACTTTCGCGACCGCGTCAGCGGCGAACTCGTCGCCGTGTTCGACCTCGGCCTGCTCGAGGGCGAAGTGCCCTATCCGTTCGTGGTGCAGTGGGAGCAATACAAGCTGGTGCGGGCGGCAAAGCCGCATATCGAGGCGAGCGGCATCGCCGAGGTCCGTTTTTCCACCAAAGTCACGGGTCTCGAGCAGGGCGCCGACCACGTCGATGTGACCATCATCAACGCCGCCGGCGAGACCGAAAAACTTCGCGGCCGCTACGTCATCGGCGCCGATGGCGGGCGCAGCACCGTGCGGCGGCTGGCGGAGATCGAGTTCGAGGGTTTCACCTGGCCCGAGCGCTTCATCAAGATCGGCACCAGCTTCGACTTCGGCGCAACCGGCCGCGGCTTTTGCACCCGCAACTATTTTTCCGACCCGAACGAATGGCTCAACCTGTTCAAGGTCAAGGGCAACGGCCCGCCCGGAATCTGGCGCGGTATCATGCCGGTTCCGCCGGAGGAATCCGACGAACAGGCCCTGAGCATGGAAGGCATCCAGCGCCGCCTGCAGGGCATCCACCCCAGGGAGGGCGGATACGAGATCCCTTATCACGCGCTCTATGCCGTGCATCAGCGGGTGGCCGCGACCTTCAACAAGGGCCGCGTGCTGCTCGCCGGCGACAGCGCCCACGTCAACAATCCGATCGGCGGCATGGGCATGAACGGCGGCATCCACGACGCGATGAATCTCACGGCCAAGCTCGCCGATGTCTGGTTCGGCCGCGCCAAGCCCGATGTGTTCGACCGCTACACGCGCCAGCGGCGCAAGGCGCAAGTCGACTACGTGCAAGCGCAGACGATCCAGAACAAGAAATCGCTCGAGGAAAAAGACCCGGTCATCCGCCGCCAGCATCTCGACGAGCTGCGGCGTATCTCGGAGAACGTGAAGCTGCACAAGCAGTTCCTGTATCGGGCCGCGCTCATCGACAGCCTCAATTCGGCCAACGCGGTGCAGTGACTAGCGAAAAGGCCGCAGCTTCTTTCACTTGAGCGCGTCTCCCCACTTCTGCTCGATCGCCCGCGCCTCCGTGAGGGAGAGCGCCGACGTCGGCGGGAATTGCTCGATCCACGCGAACGGCCGACATGCTTCGATGATCACTTTCGAATGCGAGGTGACGCCGCGCGACTTGTCGTCCGGCGAAATCCGCGGATCGAGCGCCGAGCTCCAGGCGTTGCGGACGATGTCGATTTGCTCCGACGGCTCGCAACGCGTCGCCACCGCCCACATGACGTCGTTGAGATTGGACGGATCGACATCCTCGTCCACGACGACGACCAGACGCGCCATGTAGCTGTGGGCCGCGGCGACGAGGGCGGCGCGCTTGGCATGGCCATCGTAGCGCTGCTTGAGCGCGACCACGGTCATGAGCTGCGAGACGTGCTGCCAAGCGCCCACCACGTCGGTGACGCCGGCGGCGTCGAGATTCTGCCAGATCGTCGCGGCGCGGAACGGCAGCCCGAAATGAAAGCGCGGCGGCTTCATCGGCGGCGATCCCAATAGAATCGGATCGCTGCGATGATGGACCGCGCTCACGTCCATGACCGGCGCCGGCCGCGCCTGCGAGGCGTAATAGCCGGTGAATTCGCCGAATGGTCCTTCCGGCAGCGTGGTCTCGCTCACCGGCAGGAGATGACCTTCGAACACGATCTCGGCGTGCGCCGGGATCGGAAGGCCGGTCAGCGGCCCGGGATGGACCTCGATCGGTGCACCTTTGATGGCGCCGGCGAATTCGTATTCCGATTGCCCCGCCGGCAAGTATTCAAAGCCGGCGACGAACAGCGCCGGGTCCTCCCCATTGACGATCGCGAGCGGACAGGGCTTGCCCTGCTCCCAGTATTTCTTGGCGATAATGGCGCCGTGCCGGCCGGCATGGTCGAATTGCACGGTGACCTTGTCTCGGCCGTGCACCTGAACGCGGTAGATCGAGGCATTGATCCAGCCGCCGTCGGGATCGCGCATGATCACGATCGAGCCCGAGCCGATGAAGGGGCCGCCGTCGTGGCGATGCCAGATCGGCGCCGGAAACCTGGCGAGGTCGACGTCTTTGCCCCTGACGGTGTGCTGCAGAAAGGCGGCGGCCTTGACCACGGCGGGCGCGCGCGGCTGCAGCGTCTTGCGCTTCTCCATCCAGGCCTTGAGCGCGTCGAGCGGCCGCAATCCCGGGTCGATGCCGAGCGCGAGCGCGGCCCGTTGCGGGCTGGTGGTGGCGTTGGTGAAGATGCGAAAGCCGCGCGGAAAGCCCTTGATGCCGTCGAACAGAAGGGCTGGGCCATCGGGCCGCCCCGCCGCCGCCTCGGTGACGGCGCCGATCTCGAAGCGAGGGTCCGCTTCCTCGATGCGCCGCAGCGCGCCGAGCTTGTCGACGAGCTCGATGAATTCGCGCAAGTCCTTGTACATTCGATTCGCCCCTGCCGCGCTCGATGCACGCGCAGGATAGCAGCCTGCGCGCCTTGTGGTCAGGCGCGGTTCCTCGCTATTCTTTGTCACCCCGATGGCTCAAGAAGGACAAAGGTCATGGCCAAGCTTCGCCACATCGCGCTCATCGTTCCCGATCCGGAAAAAGCCGCCAAGTTTTTCGAGGACGCGTTCGACATGAAAGTGGCCGGCAAGGCCCGTCGCGGGCTCTACGTCTCCGACGGCACCGTCAACGTCGCGCTGCTCAAGCAGGAAGGCAACGAGAAGGTCGGCATCTATCACTTCGGGATGTGGGTGGACGATCTCGACGAGGCGGAGAAGAAGGTCGTGGGCGCCACCGCGCACTCCTACTACGAGGCCAAGTACAAGGATCCGCTCGGCATCGTATTCGACCTCACCCACACCGGCTGGGTCGGCGCCGTGAAGGACGTGGTAGCCGCGAAGAATTGAGGTCGCGCGAGACGCGCACATTCTCGAGGCAGGCTCGGTCCGCTCTTTCTCCCATTGGGAGAGGGATGGGGTGAGGGGTTACGGGTCTCTCGATTGGCTTCGAACCCCCTCACCCCGACCCTCTCCCCGACAGGGAAAGGGAGCCGACCGAGCTCGCGGCACATCCGGCGAGCTAGCATGGACGCTTCCAACCGCGTGATCATCGTCGGCGCCGGACCGGTGGGGCTTTGTCTGTCGCTCGCACTGGCGCAGGCGGACGTGCAGGTGTGTCTGATCGAAGCGCTGGGCGAGGACAATTTCCTCGAACAGGTGCCACGCGCGGGAACGAACCACCCTGCGACCTTGGAGCTGCTCGAGCGCATCGGCCTCTACGACAAGCTCGAGCCGCGCGGCATCATCGCGCCGCTGGTCCACTACTGGGATCGGCGCGAGAACCGGCTGATCGCCGAGTTCGATCACGGCCTTCTTAAGGACGACACGCGCTTTCCCTATGTGCTGCAATGCGAGCGCATCAAGATCGTCGAGGAAGCGCTCAAGCTGGCCAAGGCGCATCCCAATATCGAGGTTCGTCTCTCGACCGCCTTCACCGGATTCACCCAAGGCAGCGACGGCGTGACCGCATGGGCAACCAATCCGGCGGGTGAATCCGAA
>Ga0209239_1002833_pt1 | contig 10265 bp, 9 predicted proteins | sample GraSoi013_2_20cm_FD_185824 | JGI IMG/M metagenome (GOLD analysis project Ga0209239, IMG submission 185824) | Grasslands soil microbial communities from the Angelo Coastal Reserve, California, USA - Sample 10_02_2013_2_20cm (SPAdes) (version 2) | ecosystem: Environmental > Terrestrial > Soil >...
GAACGCGCGAACGGCTCGAGCGCCGCCACGAGCTTCGCATCGGCGCCGAGCGCCTTCGCCGTGGCGAGCTCGGCGGCGAAGGCATCGCCGCGCTCCACCGCGTTGTTGAGCGCGATTGCCGCGAGCGCGAGCCGCAGCGCGCGATCGCCGCTCTCCGCCGCCTTTTCGCTGCGCTCGACCGCGGTCACGCGGTTGGCCAGGGCTTCGAGCGCGCCGCGCTCGGCGGCGGTCGCCGCGGGAATTCTTTGCGCCAGCTCAGCGAGCGCCGCGGCGCTGACATCGGCACGCGCACGCGCGTCACGCGCAACCGCGAGGACCTCCTCGTCGCGACGCCCGACGCTGCCGAGCGTTGCGGCCATCGCCTTGATCTCGGCTTCGAGCGCGGCGATGCGGGCGGCAAGCGCGGCATCGCTTGTGGGAGATTGCGGCGTGGCGGGTTACCTCTTCGAGCGCTTTCGGATCCGCCGCGGCCGGCGGCGCGCGGGAGGCAAGCTCGCGCACAACGCGCTCGGCGCCGGCGAGCCGCGCATCGAGCGCGCTCACGCCGTTGTCGCGGCTCATCACAAGGCTCACGATGCCGAGCGCAGCGAGCACGAGGCCGAGCGCGGCGGTCGCGAAACCGAGCCACGAGACACTGGGCGGCAGCCCGCGGCGCCGCGGTGCATCCGCTGCAGCAGGCGCCTCGGGCGAAGCCGCCGACGCGGGCGCATCAGGTGCAGCGTCCGATGCGGACGCACCGGGCGCATCGGGCACTTCGGACGATGGCTTGGCAGGCTCTTCGCTGGAAGGCCGATCGGGGGGAGCGTCCATGCGGATCTTTCAGTGCGCGCTTGGGGCGGTGGGCTGATTCGTCGAAGGGATGCGCAGTCTAGAGCAGATGCTCGCCGCTGTCGTAGCAGATTCCGCCCGGCGAACCTATGCGCTGTTTGGCCAATGCCGCTGCGGCTTTTGCGCCGATGACGGCGCAGTTTTACCTAATGAAGGCGAGGCTTTTGGCCAATGCCAGCGCGACAGACTCGGTGTGCCCCCTCCCCCGCTTGCGGGGGAGGGTTGGGGAGGGGGTGGCATGCACGAGTCTTGTTGCATACCCCCTCCCTATCCCTCCCCCGCTTGCGGGGGAGGGAACGCACCGAGTGTGCGGCAAGAGATTGGCCAGCACGATCATACCGGCCCGACAAGCTCGACCGGCTGCGCGACTTGCTGCGAGAGACAAAAATGCATCGGCGCCAGCGCGCGCTCGAGCATACGCTCGCGCGCGGCGCAATCGAGATAGGCCTGCGCGGTGCGGGCGGAAAAATGCAGCACGCCGTCGAGCGCGCCCTGCCCTAGCGCCGCCGCAACCGCCGGCGCGAAGCGCTCGGCCTTGACCGCACGATAAGCGATCACAGTCGCGATCGGCGCCCCGCCAACGGCAAGATCGCCGTCGCGCTCCTCGCCGGCAAGATAAAGCAGCGGCGCGGAATGTTCGCCAAGGCAAGCGCGCAACAAATCGGCGAGATCGTCCTTATCGCCGTCGGCGGAATGCACCGTGCGAAAGCCCGCGGCGCGTGCCGCCTCCGCGGTATGGCGGCCGACGGTGAACACCTCGAGCGCCGTGATCGTCTCGCGCCGCGGATGGTCCGCGACCGCGCGCGCGGCGTTCGCGCTCGTCATCACCACCGCGCTCCATGCCTTGTCCGGCAGCTCGAAATCGACGGACTCGATGCGCAACAGCGGCGCGATCACGACCTCGTGGCCACGCGCGCGCAGCAACGCGGCGGTGCGCGCGCCGTCCGGCTCCGGTCGTGTCACCAACAACCGCACGAGCTTACACGCCGCGCAAGCGTGTCCCGGGCGCAGCGCAGCATGAAGCGCAGCGGAAATGATGCGCTGCTGACCCGGGACCGTTGCGGTCCGTGACGGTCCCGGATCAGCGGTGCACCGCTTCGCTGCCGCTCGCGCTGCACCGCATCCGGGACACGTGGGACCGAGTGTCTCGCGAGAATGTCGACCCTCCTCAAATGCCTCACACCGCCGCGAAGAAATCGGCGCCTGCGCGCTGCTTGAGCTCGCGGCCGGCCTCGGCACCGAGACGAACCGCAGCGACGGCGGCACCATGGCGCTGCGCCTCCAACACCTCGCTGCCGTCGGGCTTGGCGATCAGGCCGCGAAACGCGAGGCGGCCGCCGGCAACGGCGGCATGGCCAGCAATCGGCGTGCGACAGGATCCCTCGAGCACGGCGAGGAAGGCGCGCTCGGCGGTGAGCGCGGCCGCGGTCGCAGGGTGACTGACGGCGCGCACGAAATCGAGCGTGTGCTCGTCGTTGCCACGCGCCTCGATGGCGATGATCCCCTGTCCCACCGCCGGCAAGAATTCGTCGACCGGGAGCACCGCGGTAGCAGCGTCGGCAAGCCCGAGCCGCTTCAAGCCGGCGAGCGCGAGCACGATCGCATCGACCTCGCCGGCGGCAAGCTTGCGCAGGCGCGTCTCCACGTTGCCGCGCATGGGCACGACAGCGAGATCGCCACGCAACCGCTTGACGAGCGCCTGCCGGCGCAGCGAGGCCGTGCCGACGCGAGCGCCGTGCGGCAAGTCGGCGAGCGTCTTCGCCTTGTGGCTGACAAAGACGTCGCGCGCATCCTCGCGCTCGAGCACCGCGCCGATGCGAAGCCCTGGCGGCAGGAAGGTCGGCATGTCCTTTGCCGAATGCACGGCGAGATCGATCGCGCCAGCGATGAGCGCCTCCTCGATCTCCTTGGTGAACAGGCCCTTGCCGCCAGCCTCGGTGAGCGGACGATCGCTGATGGTATCGCCGGTGGTGCGGATGACTTCGAGCGCGATGCGCTCCGCGGCAAGCGCGTGCGCGGCGGCAAGGCGCTCGCGCACCTCCTGCGCCTGGGCGAGCGCCAGCGGACTGCCGCGCGTGCCGATGACAAGCGCGGATCGGGACGGCGTTGCGGATTGCACCCCATGACCTCGCGGTGCTAGGCCGGTTGCGAGCCGGCCAACGCACGGTAGCCCGGATGGCGCGTCAGCGAAATCCGCTCAACGTGGAACGGACGTCAAATGCTCGTGCTCGGCATCGAAACGACCTGCGATGAGACCGGCGCCGCGGTGGTGGAGCGGCCGCCGGAAGGACCAGGGCGGATTCTGTCGAACATCGTGCTCTCGCAGATCGAGGAGCACGCCGCCTTCGGCGGCGTGGTGCCGGAGATCGCGGCGCGCGCGCATGTCGAGGCGCTCGACCTGATCGTCGCCAAAGCGATGGCGGAAGCAGGACTGAGTTTCGCCAGCCTCGACGGCATCGCCGCCGCGGCCGGCCCCGGGCTGATCGGCGGCGTGATCGTGGGGCTGACGACCGCGAAGGCCATTGCGCTGGTGAGCGAGAAACCGCTGATCGCGGTCAATCATCTCGAGGCGCACGCGCTCACGGCCCGGCTCACCGACGCCACGCCGTTTCCTTATTGTCTGTTCCTCGCCTCCGGCGGCCATACCCAGATCGTCGCGGTGCTCGGCGTCGGTCATTACGTGCGGCTCGGCACCACCGCCGATGACGCGATCGGTGAAGCCTTCGACAAGGTCGCGAAGCTTCTTGGGCTGCCCTATCCCGGCGGCCCGGAGGTCGAGCGAGAAGCGCTCGCCGGCGATGGCGCACGCTTCTCCCTGCCGCGTCCCATGCTCGGGCGGCCGCATGCGGACTTTTCGCTCTCGGGCCTCAAGACGGCGCTGCGCGTCGAGGCAGAAAAGATCGCGCCGCTGAGCGAGGCCGACGTGCGCGACCTCTGCGCCTCGTTCCAGCAGAGCGTGGTCGAAGTGGTCGGCGACCGCCTGCGCGCCGGCATGAAGATGTTCCGCGAACACTATGGCAAGCCGAATGCGCTGGTCGCCGCCGGCGGCGTCGCCGCCAACAACGCGATCCGCAAGGTCCTGCATCAGGTCGCATTCGAGACCGGCACGGTGCTGGTGGTGCCGCCCGCGGCGCTGTGCACCGACAACGGCGCCATGATCGCCTGGGCCGGTGCGGAGCGCCTTGCGCTCGGGCTCACCGACACGCTCGCCGCCGCCCCGCACGCCCGCTGGTCGCTGCACGACGTGGCGGGGCCAGTGCCAGAACTCCCGCTTCCCGAAAGTCCCGAAACGGCCTGAACTCCCGCGTCGTCCCCGCAAGCGCCGTCATGCCCGCGAAAGCGGGCATCCAGTAACCCGTATCGGGGCGATCGGGGCCGGAGCGGCGCCTTTCATCAAGTTCGCCGATTACTGGATCGTCCGCTTTCGCGGACGATGACACCGAGCTGCTGGCACTTTTAGCGCTCATGCGCTTTCGCGGGGACGACGCTAATATGACTGATCGGATCTTCGACCCATGGCATTCGATCGCATCGCCGTCGTCGGAGCAGGCGCGTGGGGCACCGCGCTCGCGAATGTGATCGCGCGCGCCGGCCGCACCGTGCTGCTCGCCGCGCGCCACCGCGCCGCCGCCGACGTGCTCGCGAAGCGGCGGGAATCGCCGCGCCTGCCGGGCCTGCAGATCGACACGCGCGTCGAAATCGCGTCGGTGGGGACGGAGCTCGCGCGTTACGACGCGGTGCTCTTGGCGGTGCCGTCGCAAGAGATGCGCGCGGCCGCGGGCGCGATTGCGCCTTCGCTGCGCGACGGCACCCCGGTCATCGCCTGCGCCAAGGGGATCGAGCGCGGCACGCACCGGTTCATGACCGAGGTGATTGCCGAGGCCGCGCCGACCGCGCTGCCGGCGATCTTGTCGGGCCCGAGCTTCGCGGCCGATGTGGCGCGCGGCCTGCCCGCGGCGGTCACGCTTGCCGCGAGCGATGAGGCCGTGGCCGCGGCGCTTGCGCGCGCGCTCGGCTCGGCGACGCTGCGGCCCTATCATTCCACCGACGTGCGTGGCGTGGAGATCGGCGGCGCGGCCAAGAACGTGCTGGCGATCGCCGCCGGCATCGTCGCCGGCCGCGGGCTCGGCGCCAGCGCCGACGCCGCGCTGGTGACGCGCGGCTTCGCCGAGCTGTTTCGCTTCGGCCGCGCGTTCGGCGCACGCCCCGAGACGCTGACCGGCTTGTCCGGGCTCGGCGACGTGATCCTCACCTGCTCGAGCGCGCAGTCGCGCAATTACTCGTATGGCATGGCCGTGGGTCGCGGCGATCCGGCGCAAGCCGTGCTCGCCGAAGGCATCTTCACCGCGCCGGTGCTGCTCGAGATGGCGAAGGAGAAGGGTGTGGACATGCCGATCGCGAGCGCGGTCGCCGACATCCTCGCCGGCCGCACGAGCGTGGACGCGGCGGTCGAAGCGCTGTTGACGCGGCCATTCCGCGCGGAGGGGTAACGTTGCCGTCACCCGCGGGCTTGACCCGCGGGTCCATCATTTCGAATAACCTTTTACGAAGAGGATGGATTGCCGGGTCAAGCCCGGCAATGACGAAACTGAGAGCGTCGCCTCGACAGAGTTAGTGGAGAGCAAGATGGCGTATTGGCTTCTGAAGACCGAGCCCGAGACATTTTCCTGGGACGATCAGGTCAAGCGCGGCGCCAAGGGCGAGCCGTGGACCGGCGTGCGCAACTTCATCGCCCGCGGACATCTCAAAGCGATGAAGAAGGGCGAGCACGCGTTCTTCTATCACACCGGCGAGGAGAAGCAGGTCGTCGGCATCGTCGAGGTGATCCGCGAGAGCTATCGCGATCCGACCGACGAGAAGGGCGTCTTTCTCGCGGTCGACGTCAAGGCGGTGAAGCCGTTTGCGAAACCCGTGACGCTTGCGGCAGTCAAGGCTGACGCGCGCCTCAAGGACATGGCGCTCGCCAAATATCCGCGCCTCTCGGTGCAACCGGTCACCGCGCAGGAATGGAAAATCGTGTGCGCGCTGGGCGGCGTGAAGGATTAATCCACCGCGAGGCCGGCGTCCTTGATCAGCTTGCCGTAGCGCGCGTAATCGCTGCGGATGCGTGCCTCGAATTCCGCGGGCGTGGTGACGTAGGGCTCGCCGGACCCCGCGGCGGCGAGTTTTTCCACGAAATCCGGCTGCCCGAGAATCGCAATCACTTCACCGCGCAGCCGCTGCACGATCTCCGGCGGCGTGCCGACCGGTGCGCACAGGCCCTGCCAGATCGTGACTTCATAACCGGGATAGACGTCCGCAATCGGCGGCAGTTCGGGCAAGAGCCGCGAACGCCGCTGGCCGGTGACCGCGAGCCCCTTGAGCTTGCCCCCCTGGATGAGCGGCGCGACCGAGCCGCCGCCGAACATGGCGGACACGTCGCCGGCCATGACGCCAATCGCAGCGGGGCCGCCGCCGCGGTACGGCACATGCACGAGGTCGATGCCGGCCTGCTGCTTGAGCAATTCCATGGCGAGGTGATGCTCGCTGCCGTTGCCGATCGAGGCGTAGAACAAAGGCGGCCTCGCCGCGCGCGCCAATGCGATGAATGCCTGAAAATCCTGAACCGGAAGCGCCGGGTTGACCGCGAGGATGAGCTCGTTCGACACCAGGCTCGCCACCGGCATCAGCTCTTTGAGCGGGTCGATGGCCATCTTGGCGTAGAGGTGCGGATTGATGGCGAACAGCCCGCTTGGGCTCAGCAGCAGCGTATAGCCGTCAGGCGCCGCGCGTGCGGCGAGCTCGCCGGCGAGGTTCCCGTTCGAGCCGGGCCGGTTCTCCACCACCACCGGCTGACCGAGGCGCGCACTCAACGGCTGGCCCAGCGTGCGGGCAATCAGGTCGGACGCGCCGCCCGGCGGGAACGACACCAACACCCTGATCGGCCGCGTGGGATAGGGCTGCGCCGGCGCGGCGGTCGCGAGCATCGCGACGACGGCCGCGAAGGCGAAACGCATCAGGCACGAGACGACGATACGCATACGCGGGTTTCCTGCGGGCCGGCCCCTCTTTGCCTGTCATTTTGCCGCATGGAGGCGCACGCCGGCAACCAAAGTCGAATATTGCCAGACTTGTCGCTCGTCCGGCCAGCGTCGCATAATGGCACATACGCGCCCCTTGGGACGACGGTCCAAACAAGAGAGAATGATTGCGTGCTTTCCGGCGCGGTGCTTGGAGGAGGATATGTCCGAGAAAGTCTACGACGTTCCGCCGGAGTGGAAGAAACGCGCCTATATCGACGCGGACAAGTACAAGGAGATGTACGCGCGCTCGCTCAAGGACCCGAACGGCTTCTGGGCGGAGCAAGCCAAGCGCCTCCACTGGTACAAGGCGCCGAGCAAGATCAAGAACAGCTCGTTTGGTCCCGGCAACGTCTCGATCAAGTGGTTCGAGGATGGCGTCCTCAACGCCGCCTACAATTGCATCGACCGGCACCTTCCCAAGCGCGCCAGCCAGACCGCAATCATTTGGGAGGGCGACGATCCCACCCAGTCCAGGCACATCACCTATCGCGAGCTGCACGACGAGGTCTGCAAGTTCGCCAATATCCTGCGCAACCGCAACGTCAAGAAGGGCGACCGGGTCACGATCTATCTGCCGATGATCCCCGAGGCAGTCTACGCCATGCTCGCGTGCGCGCGCATCGGCGCCATCCATTCGGTGGTGTTCGGCGGCTTCTCACCGGACTCGCTCGCCGGCCGCATCTCCGACTGCAAATCCAACGTCGTGATCACCGCCGATGAGGGCGTGCGCGGCGGACGCAAGGTTCCGTTGAAGGCCAACGCCGACGCCGCGATCGACAAAGCAGGCGGGGTCGATCACGTCATCGTCGTGCGCCGCACCGGCGCAACGGTCGACATGCAGCCCGTGCGCGACGTCTGGCACCACGAGGCCGCCAAGGTGGTCACATCGGAATGTCCGTGCGAGCACATGAACGCGGAGGATCCGCTGTTCATCCTCTACACCTCGGGCTCGACCGGTCAGCCGAAGGGCGTGCTGCACACCACCGGCGGCTACCACGTCTACGTGGCGATGACGCATCAATACGTCTTCGACTACCACGACGGCGATATCTACTGGTGCACCGCCGACGTCGGCTGGGTCACCGGCCACAGCTATATCGTCTATGGGCCGCTGGCGAACGGCGCCACGACGCTGATCTTCGAGGGGGTGCCGAACTTTCCCACGATGTCCCGCTTCTGGGAGGTTTGCGACAAACACCAGGTCAACACCATCTACACGGCGCCGACCGCGATCCGCGCGCTGATGCAAGCCGGCGACGAGCCGGTAAAGAAGACTTCGCGCAAGTCGCTGCGGCTCCTCGGCACCGTCGGCGAGCCGATCAATCCGGAGGCGTGGGAGTGGTACTACCACGTCGTCGGCGACGGCCGCTGCCCGATCGTCGATACCTGGTGGCAGACGGAAACCGGGGGAATCCTCATCACCCCCCTGCCCGGCGCGACGCGTCTCAAACCGGGATCGGCGACGCAGCCGTTCTTCGGCGTCGTTCCGCAGATCGTGGACGCGGACGGCAAGGTGCTGGAGGGCGCCGCGACCGGCAACCTCTGCATCACCGATTCCTGGCCGGGAATGATGCGCACGGTCTATGGCGACCACCAGCGCTTCGTCGACACCTATTTCAAGGCCTATCCCGGCAAGTACTTCACCGGCGACGGCTGCCGGCGCGACGCCGACGGCTATTACTGGATCACCGGCCGCGTGGACGACGTGATCAATGTCGCCGGGCATCGGCTCGGCACCGCCGAGGTCGAGAGCGCGCTGGTGGCGCATGTCAAGGTGTCGGAGGCCGCCGTCGTCGGCTACCCGCACGACATCAAAGGCCAGGGCATCTACGCCTATGTCACGCTGATGTCCGGCGAAAGCCCGAGCGAAGAGCTGCGCAAGGAGTTGGTCGCCTGGGTGCGCAAGGAGATCGGCCCGATCGCCTCGCCCGACCTTATTCAATTCGCGCCCGGCCTGCCGAAGACCCGTTCGGGCAAGATCATGCGCCGCATCCTGCGCAAGATCGCCGAAGACGAGTACGGCAATCTCGGCGACACCTCGACGCTCGCCGACCCGACCGTGGTCGATGACCTCGTCGGCAATCGGCAGAACAAGAAAGCGCACGCCTAAGCCACGTTCGCCGGAACGCCAGAGCGTTTCGGCGAACTGAAATTAGCGCGCGCGCAAAACTCGGCCGCCTCCCTCTCGACGCTGTGAAAGAGGGAGCGGCGCAGAATTCATGCCTTCCGCCGCAGAGTAGCCGAAGTTCAGCGTTGCCGGTGTGGCACGCACGGCACAGTCGCCGGAATTTTTAACCAATCACTAACCATGACGCGCGGTTTCCGCTGAGCCCGCACGCAGATTCGAGTATTATGGTTACCGATCCGTCGCCACCCGCTTGAGGGGAATCCAAACGGATTATCGGGCGCCGACGATCGAGGGGATAACGGGCAACAGAAACGGTCAAATCATGCATTTACGCTCTTTGGCGGCCGCAGCGGCCGCAGCGGTGCTTGCTGCGACCCTACCGCAGCTGGCGCAGGCACGCGAAATCGTCGGCTTTTCGGACACTTATTCGAGCGGCACGGTCGTGGTGAAGACCGGCGAGCGGGCGCTCTATTACGTGCTCGGCAATGGCAAGGCCGTGCGCTACCCGGTCGGCGTCGGTCGAGTGGGTAAACAATGGACCGGCACCGCCTTCATCACCAGCAAGCAATTGCGCCCGGCATGGTCGCCGCCCGCCGAGGTCAAACGCGACAAGCCTTCGCTGCCGAATGTGATTCCAGGCGGAACTCCCGGCAATCCGATGGGAGCGGCTGCCCTGACGCTCAGCGGCGGCGGCGAATACGCCATCCACGGGACCAACAACCCGGGCTCGATCGGCGGCTTCGTCTCCTACGGCTGTATTCGCATGCACAATGCGGACGTGCTCGATCTCTACAGTCGGGTTGGCTGGGGGACGACGGTCGTGGTGACCCGTTGATCGGGCGCTTTCGGAAATGAGTGATCAGAAGTCAGGGGTATTTTCTTCCTGACTTCTGACGCCTGATCCGGACATAGAGCGCGCCGGTCCCGCCGTGGCCGGCATGGGCGTGCTCGAACCCAACGACGTAGCCGCGGAATTCCGGCAGCTCCAACCAGTGTGGCACCTGACGCTTGAGCACGCCGCGTTCGCCCGCGTCGTCGCGGGCCATCCCACCCTTGCCCGTGATCACCAGAACGAATTTCGCACCTTCCGCCTGTGCTCGGCGCAGAAAAGAAAGCAACTGCGCATAGGCCGCGCTTTGGGTCTTGCCGTGAAGGTCGATGCGCGCATCGATCGGTGCGGTACCGCGCGCGAGGCGCTGCTTGAGCCGCCGATCAAATGGCTCGAGCTGAGGGGCGGGGCTTGTCGC
>Ga0209239_1002834_pt1 | contig 10264 bp, 5 predicted proteins | sample GraSoi013_2_20cm_FD_185824 | JGI IMG/M metagenome (GOLD analysis project Ga0209239, IMG submission 185824) | Grasslands soil microbial communities from the Angelo Coastal Reserve, California, USA - Sample 10_02_2013_2_20cm (SPAdes) (version 2) | ecosystem: Environmental > Terrestrial > Soil >...
GCCGAAGCCATCACCTTGCCGAGCACCACGCTGGTCATGGCGAGGATGACACCCACGGAGAGGTCGAAGCCGCCAGTCAGGAGGGCGACCATCTGCCCCATCGAAACCACGGTGAGGTACGTCGCCTGCCGCGCCACATTGAAGATGTTCTGACCGGACAAGAAGCGGGGCTCAGCGATGCCGAAGCCCACGACGAGGATGACGAGGAGTATCGGCAGGACGCCGAGGTGAATGAAGGTGAGCCGGGCGAGGCGCGCCAGGGTCGCGGCCGCGGAGCCGCGTCGGACGGCCGTCGCGACGTCGGCCTTAGCCAACGGCCGCCGTCCTCGACTCGAAGAAACAAGAAAGCACGGCCTGCTCCGTGATCCCCGCTCCGCTGAGCTCCGCCCGCATCCGCCCCCGGTACATCACGTACACGCGGTGCGCCAGGTGGAGGATCTCCGGCAGATCGGAGGAGATCAGGAGGATGCCGACGCGCTCCCGCTCTACGAGGTCTTTCATGAAGTTGTACACTTCCGTCTTTGCCGCGACGTCCACGCCCACCGTGGGCTCGTCCATGATGAGGAGCTTCGGGTCCCGCGTGAGCCCCTTCGCCAGCACCACTTTCTGCTGGTTGCCGCCGGAGAAAAAGGTCACAGCGCGCTCGATGCGAGGCGGGACGAGCCGGAGCCGCCTGGCAAGGTCAGCACAGATGGCGCGCTCGCTCCGTCGCCTGAGAAACAGGCGCCCGCTGAACTCCGCCATGGGGAGCGCGGCGAGGGCGATGTTCTCGCGGACACTGCGCTCGACCACGAGCCCCTCCGCGCGGCGGTCGGGCGGAAGATAGACAAGCCCCGCCTCGAGCATCGCGCGGGGCGTCGGCCGGGTCACCCGTCGGCCGCGGAAGCGGATCGTTCCCCCGGTGATCGACTCGAGGCCGAAGCATGCACGGCCGACCTCGGACTTCCCGGACCCGATGAGCCCCGCCAGCCCGACGATCTCGCCCGCGCACACCGTCAGCGAGACGCCGCGCGCCGAATCGCCCGCGCTCAAGCTCTCCACCGCCAGCAGCTCGCCGTCCGGACGGTGGGCGATCCGCGGAAAGAAGGTCTCGATCTTGCGCCCGGTCATCAGCTCGACGAGCTTCTCCGGGGTTGCATCATGCACATCGAGCGTCGCCACGCGATATCCGTCCCGGAGCACGGTGATGCGGTCCCCGATCCGGTGGACCTCGTTCATCCGATGCGTGATGTACACGACGCCGACGCCCTGTCGCTTGACCTCCTCGATGAGCTGAAAGAGGCGCTCGGTCTCGCGCTGGGTCAGCGCCGCGGTCGGTTCGTCCAGGATCAGGATGACCGGGTTGGTGCGGAACGCTTTCGCGATCTCCACCATCTGCTGCTCAGCGCGCGAGAGCCGGTTGACCTTCGTGCGCGGACGGAGGTGAAATCCGAGCCGCGAGAGCGTCGCTGCGGCTCGTCGATGCAGCTCGGGCTTGTTGAGAAACACGCCCTTGGTGAGCTCGGCGCCGAGGAAGAGATTCTCCTCGACCGTCATGTCGGGCACCAGGCTGAACTCCTGAAACACGGCGCTGATGCCGCGCTGGCGCGCGTCGTAGACGGAGCGGAACTGGACGGGCGTCCCGCGCAGGAGGATGTCACCGGCGTTGGGTCGCAGCGCTCCGGCCACGATATTGATGAGCGTCGACTTGCCCGCGCCGTTCTCACCGAACAGCACGTGCACCTCGCCGGGTCGCAGGTCGAAGTCGACCCGATCGAGCGCCTGGACGCCGGGGAACCACTTGGTCACACCCCGCAGGCGCAGCAGGGGCGAGGCCTCGGAGACGACGCCCGAGACCCCGCCGCTCTGCACGTCGGTCGACGCCAAGCCGAACCCTCAGTCGACGCTGAAGGTCGGTTTGAAATCGGGCGGGGCGAGCGAGGACTCGTAGTGGAACGAGTTGATGTTGGCCTTGTCGATCACGTAGATCGCCGGTCCGGTGTGCTTCGTGTACGGCTTATGCTCGAGGATCCGCACGGCCTGATCGATCGCAATGCGACCCTGGATCACGGCGGAGTCCGTCGGCGCGGCCAACACGGCGCCGCGCTTGATGTCCTGGTACACGCCCGGCGTGAAGTAGTACGCGAGCACCTTGACCTTGTCCGCCTTCCCGGCATCGCGCAAGGCCTGCACCGACGCCTCCGTCGTCGGCGACGTGCCCACGATGTAGTCGATGTCGGGGTATGCCTGGAGCACGTCCTCGACCAGCTTGAGCTGGACTTCCTTGCCGGTGTCGCCGTACTTCGTGGTGACGATCTCGATCGCGCCCTTCGAGGCGGCCTCGACGAACCCCTTGTTACCCGCGACCACCCAGCCTGCGCCAGGAGGGCCGGGGAACCAGGCGACCTTCACGGGCTTGGCGCCCTTTGGATGCATCTTCACGAGATACTCGCCGGCCTTCGCCCCCATCTCGCCAAAGGACACCAGCGACTTGGCCGAGAGCTGCGGTGAGCTGATGCCGTTGATCACGTCGATGACGGGGGTGCCCTTGGCCCGGATCTCTTCGATGAGCTTGTTGAGACCAGTCTCGGAGATCGCGCCGATCACGACGGCGTTGGCCCCCTGGGAGACGCAGTCCTCGATCTGACTGATCTGCTTCGGCAGGTTCGTGTAACCGCCCGCCTCGACCAGCTGCATTTTCACGCCGAGTCGGCGTGACTCCGCGACCACACCATAATCGACCGCGGTCCAATAGGCGTCCTTCATGTGCGGGAAGGAGACGCAGATGTTCCACTTCTTCGCGGCGTGCGCCAGCGGTGTGTACTGATTTTTGATCTTCTTGCCCTCCATGTTGAAGGGCGGGTCGCGGTCCTCGACCGGGAACGGCCACCACTGCTTCTCCTGGGCGGTCGCGGCCCCACCCAGCGCCACCACGAGCGCCATCAGCGCCAACCATGTCACCCCTGTTCGATGTGACCTCATACCGTCCTCCTCTTGGTTTGCGCCTTGACCGCCCCGGCCACGATCACGGTGACAGTGAGACGCCTCCACTCCACCGGCACCTCCGCGCGTCGCTTACGACGTCGTCCGCGACTGCCGCCGTCATCCCATAACGGCCACTCGACGGTAGGCCCAAGCGAACGCATCGCCCCCGGCGATGGGGCCGACATAATAGCGCAAGGCGACGATCGCGGAAAGGCACTGCCCGGCCGAGCACCTTGACGACCTCTCCCGCTCGCTTTCCCCGACCGGCGAGGCGCCCCAGGAGGCGCTCCGTGAGGATCCCGCGCGCGGTTCTCGCCTCGACGCTACGTCGTCCGAGTGAGACGGGCGAGGCCGCCGAGGTACGGTCGGAGCGCATGCGGGATCGTCACGCTCCCGTCGGCCTCCTGGGAGTTCTCGAGCACCGCGATGAGCGTGCGTCCCACGGCGAGCCCAGAGCCGTTGAGCGTGTGGCAGTACTCGGCGCGGCCGCCCGCCGGGCGGTAGCGGATCTCGGCGCGGCGCGCCTGGAACGCCTCGCAGTTCGAGCACGAGGAGATCTCGCGGTACTTCCCCTGCCCCGGTAACCACACCTCGACGTCGTAGCTCTTGGCGGCCTGGAACCCCATATCGCCCGCACAATGGAGGACGACGCGGTACGGGAGCTCCAACCGCCTCAGGACCTCCTCGGCGTTCCGCACCATGGACTCGAGCTCATCGTTCGACTGCGAGGGCGTCGTGATCTTCACCAGCTCGACCTTGTCGAACTGGTGCTGCCGGATCATGCCCTTCATGTCCTTGCCGTACGTGCCCGCCTCGCGGCGGTAGCACGGCGTGAACGCCACGTAGCGGCGGGGAAGCGTCGCCTCCGAGAGGATCTCGCCCGTGTGGAGCGCGGTCAGGGGCACTTCGGCGGTGGGGATCAAGTACAGCACACGATCGTCGTCGGCCTCAAGCGTCTTGAAGATCTGCTCCTCGAACTTGGGGAGGAGCCCGTTGTTCTGCATCGTCGCCGCGTTCACGAGATGGGGGACCCACACCTCGGTGTAGCCGTGCTCCCGCGTGTGGAGGTCGAGCATGAACTGGGTCAGGGCACGCTCGAGATGCGCGGCCGCGCCCCACAGGATCGTGAAGCGCGACTTCGCCAGCTTCGCCGCGCGCTCGAAGTCGAGGAGGCCCAGTGCCTCGCCGAGTTCCTCGTGCGGCTTGGGGGTGAAGGGGAACGCGCGCGGCGTTCCCCAGCGGCGCACCTCGACGTTCTGCGCTTCGGTCGTGCCGGGGGGCACCGACGCATCGGGGAGGTTCGGGATCTGGAGGAGGACTCGTTCGAGCTCGGTGTCGACCGCCTTGAGCTCCGCGTCCAGGAGTTTGATGCGGTCGCCCACCTCACGCATCCGCACCGTCTCTCCGGCGGCGTCCTCGCCGCGTCGCTTCGCCAGGCCGATCGCCTCGGAGGCTCGGTTGCGGAGGGCCCTGAGCTCCTCGCTCTCCTTGACGAGACGGCGGCGGGTGGCGTCGAGGTCGAGGACGCTCTTCACCAGCTCGGCGCCACCCCGGTCGGCAAGCCCGCGCTGAACCGCTTCGGGCTGCTCGCGGATCAGCCGGAGGTCCAGCACGGACGCTACTGCGCTTCGACCGACGCTTGTTCGGCCTCGACGCGGGCGACAGAGCCGGCACGGTCGTCCGCGTCGAGCTCGATGATGCGGACGCCCCAGGTGTTGCGGCCCTGAGAGGAGACGTCGGCGGCGTGGAACCGGATCATCTTGCCCTTGGTCGTCACGACGAGGATGTCATCGCCGTCGCGCACCTGGAGCATGGTCACGACGTTGCCGTTGCGGCCGCCGGTCTTGATGTCGATGATCCCCTTGCCCGCCCGGCCCTGGAGTCGGTACTCCTCGAGCGGCGTCCGCTTGCCATACCCCCGCTCGGTCACGGTCAGGATCGCGACGCCCTCCTGCACGACGTCGGCCGCGATGACCGCGTCGCCTTCCTCCAGCTCGATGCCTCTCACGCCGGCGGCGGCACGCCCCATCGGGCGCACCTCTTCCTCGGGGAAGCGGATGATCATGCCGAGTTTCGTCGCGATCATCACCTCGCGCTGGCCATCGGTGCGGCGTGCCGTGATCACCGAATCGCCGTCGTCGAGGCCGATCGCCTGGATGCCGCCGGCGCGCGGGTGTGAGAACGCCTCCAGCTCGGTCTTCTTCACTTTGCCCTGCTTGGTCGCGAAGAGGATGTAGCCGCCCGCCCCGAAGTCGCGCACCGGCACGCACGTGGCGACGCTCTCGCCCTCACCGAGCGACAAGAGGTTCACCATCGCCTTGCCCTTCGCCTGGCGGCCGCCCTCGGGGATCTCGTGGACCTTGAGCCAGTGAACCTTGCCGAGGGTGGTGAAAAAGAGGAGATAGGAGTGGGTCGAGGCGACGAAGAGATCCTCGACGATGTCCTCCTCCTTGGTCTCCATGCCGGTCACGCCCTTGCCACCGCGCCGTTGGCTCCGGTACGCCTCGACGTGCGTCCGCTTGATGTAGCCCGAGCGCGTGATCGTGACGACCATCTCCTCGTCGGCCAGGAGGTCCTCGATCGTCAGCTCGGTCGTCTCGGTGAGGATCTCGGTGCGCCGCCCGTCGCCGTACTCCTCTTTCAGCTCGAGCAGCTCCTTTCGGATGATCGCCATGAGCTTCGTGTCGGAGGCCAGGATGCCCTTGAGCTCCTCGATGAGCGCCAGCGTCTGCTCGTGCTCCTCGACGACCTTGTGGCGCTCGAGCTGCGTCAGGCGCTGCAGCCGCATGTCGAGAATCGCCTTCGCCTGGATCTCGGAGAGTTCGAGGCGCGCCATCAGGGCGTCCTTCGCGGCGTCCGGACTCTCCGCCTGACGGATCAGGCGGATGACCTCGTCGAGGTGCTCGACCGCCTTGCGAAGACCGGCGAGGATGTGGGCCCGTTCCTCGGCTCGCGTCAGGTCGAAACGCGTCCGCCGCGTCGCGATCTCGCGGCGGAAGCGGACGAACGCGTCGAGCATCTCCTTCAGGTTGACCACCTGGGGCCGCCGGTCGACGAGGGCCAGCATGATGATCCCGAAGGTCGTCTGCATCTGGGTGTGCTTGTAGAGCTGGTTCAGGATGATCTGCGGGATCTCGCCGCGCCCCAGCTCGAGCACGACCCGGATGCCCTCGCGGTTGGACTCGTCGCGGATCTCGGAGATGCCGGCGACCTTCTTGTCGGCCGAGAGCTCCGAAATCTTCTCGATGAGGCTCGCTTTGTTCACCTGGTACGGCAGCTCGCTGATGATGATCGCCTCACGCCCGCCCCGCATCGCCTCGACGTGTGCCTTCGCGCGCAGCGTGACCGTGCCCCGCCCGGTCGTGTAGGCCTCGGCGATGCCGCCCGAGCCGTAGATGTAGCCGCGCGTCGGGAAGTCGGGCCCCTTCACGACCTTCAGGAGCTGCTCGACCGTGGTCCCGGGGTCGTCGACCAGCATCACGAGCGCGTCCACGATCTCCGACAGGTTGTGCGGCGGGATGTTGGTCGCCATGCCCACGGCGATCCCGGTCGATCCGTTGACCAGGAGGTTTGGGACCCGTGTCGGCAGGACGACCGGCTCCCGCTCGGACTCGTCGAAGTTCGGGACGAAGTCGACGGTGTCCCGGTCAATGTCGGCGAGCATCTCGTGGGCGATCTTGGCGAGCCGTGCCTCCGTGTAGCGCATCGCCGCCGGCGGGTCGCCGTCGACAGACCCGTAGTTCCCCTGCCCATCGACGAGCGGATAGCGCAGAGAGAACAGCTGCACCATGCGGACGAGCGCCTCGTAGATCGGCGCATCGCCGTGCGGATGGTACTTGCCCATGCAGTCGCCGACGACGCGCGCCGCCTTCTTGTACGCCCGGTTCCAGTTGAGTCCGAGCCCCTGCATCGTGTACAGGACTCGACGGTGGACCGGCTTGAGACCATCGCGGATGTCCGGCAGCGCGCGACCGACGATGACCGACATGGCGTAGTCCAGGTAGGACTTCCGCATTTCTTCTTCGATCGGGACCGGAACCTGGCGTTCGTTCGGCATGTCTCTCCCTGACGCGACCGTCACACGCTCCGAGCGCGGGCTGTGCCCGCGCGGCCCTCCCGGGGGGAGGGTTCGGAAGGGGGGCAGAGCCCCCCTCCGAGATTAGATATCGAGATTGGCGACGTCGAGCGCGTATTTCTCGATGAAATCGCGGCGCGGCTCGACCGCGTCGCCCATGAGGACCGTGAACATCTGATCGGCGCCCACAGCGTCCTCCATCGTGACCTTGAGCAGCGTCCGCGACTCCGCGTTCATCGTCGTGTCCGCGAGCTCCTCCGCATTCATCTCGCCGAGCCCCTTGTATCGCTGGAACGTCGCGCCCGCCTTCGCGGTTCGAGCGCGACCCGATGCAGCTCGTCGAGCGACGCCACGGCTGTCTCCCGGTCGCCCTCGATGATCGTGGTCGGGCCCTTGGCCGCCGGCGCGACCTTCTCCCAGAGCTCGCCCAGGCTCGCGTAGTCGGGCGACTTGAAGAGGTCGGTGCTAAACGCGCGCGCGGGCGGGCCCGCGATCGTCACGGTATGCCCCTCGTTCCCCTCGCCCGCCTGGACGCTGATGTCATAGCCGTCGACCGCCGCGGCCGCGCCCACGACCGCCTCCCCGATCTCGGCGTGGCCGATTCCGCGCTTGGTGGCCCGGAACTTCGTCCGCAACAGCTCGTTCAGGACCGGCGCCGGCACGCCGCGCTTCGTGAACTTGGCGCGCAGCATTCCGACCTCCGACACCGCCTGCAGCAGGTCGCGGAGCGATTCGCCGGTGATCGGGGCTTTCGCCCCCGGCACCTTCACGCCCGCGTCCGCGACCCAGGTCGAGAGGAAGAAGTCCTCGAACTCCCGCTCGGACATCAGGTACTTCTCGACCTTCCCTTTCTTGACCTTGAACAGCGGGGGCTGGGCGATGTAGAGATTGCCCGACTCGATGACCGCCGTCATGTGCCGGAAAAAGAAGGTCAGGAGCAGCGTGCGGATGTGCGCGCCGTCCACGTCCGCGTCGGTCATGAGGATGATCTTGTGGTACCGCAGCTTTGTGACGTCGAACTCCTCCGGACCGATCCCGGTGCCGAGCGCGGAGATGAGCAGCCGGATTTCGTTGTGGGAGAGGACTTTGTCGTAGCGCGCCTTCTCGGCGTTGATGATCTTGCCGCGGAGCGGGAGGACGGCCTGGGTACGCCGGTCCCGTCCCTCCTTCGCCGAGCCGCCCGCCGAGGCCCCCTCGACCAGGAAGAGCTCGCGGTGCTGGGGATCGCGTTCCGAGCACTCGGCGAGCTTTGCGGCCAGCCCCTCGTCGTCCACACCCTTCTTGCGCGTCAGCTCGCGCGCCTTGCGCGCGGCCTCGCGGGCTTGTGCCGCGCGCACGCACTTGTCGGCGATCTTGCGCGCGGTGGTCGGGTCCTCCTCGAAGGCCTCGGCGAGCTTGTCGTTCACGATCTGCTGGACGAGCCCCTTGATGTCGCTGTTGCCGAGCTTCGCCTTCGTCTGGCCCTCGAATTGCGGCTCGGGCAGCCGGACCGACACCACCGCGGTGAGCCCCTCTCGGACGTCGTCGCCGGTGACGCCCCCCTTGAAGCCCTTGAGGAAGCCGTTCGCCTCCGCGTACGCCGTAATCCGGCTCGTCACCGCCGCGCGGAAGCCGGTGAGGTGCGTTCCGCCCTCGCGCGTGTTGATGTTGTTCGCGAACGAGAAGACGCTCTCCTGGTACCCGTCGTTGTACTGCAGCGCGACCTCGATCTCGATGTCGCCCTTCCTGCCCTCGAAGAACAGCACCTTCGGGTGGATCGGCGTCTTGTTCTGGTTGAGGTGCTTGACGAACTCGACGATGCCGCCCTTGTAGAGGAAGGTGTGGCTCCGCCCGTCGCGCTCGTCCTCGATGACGATCTTGAGGCCCCGGTTGAGGAACGCCAGCTCGCGCAGCCGGTTCGAGAGCGTGTCGAAGGAGAACGTCGTGTCCTCGAAGATCGTCGGGTCCGGCTTGAAGCGGATGATCGTCCCGGTCTTCGTCGTCGTTCCGGTCGCGGTGAGCGGCGTCTTCGGGACGCCGCGCTCGTAGCGCTGCGTCCACTCCTTGCCCCCGCGCCGGATCTCCACCTCGAGCCACTCGCTGAGGGCGTTGACGACCGAGATGCCGACGCCGTGGAGGCCCCCCGAGACCTTGTACGCGGAGTGCTCGAATTTCCCGCCCGCGTGCAGCACCGTCAGCACGACCTCCGCGGCGGGCCGGCCGCTCTCCTTGTGGATGTCCACCGGGATCCCGCGGCCGTTGTCGCCCACGGAGCACGCGCCGTCGGAGGGGAGGATCACCTTGATGTGGTCGCAGGCGCCGGCTAGCGCCTCGTCCACGGAGTTGTCGACCGCCTCATAGACGAGGTGGTGGAGGCCGTACGCGCTCGTGTCCCCGACGTACATCGCCGGGCGTTTGCGGACGGCCTCGAGCCCCTCGAGGACCTTGATGTCGCTCGCTGTATACGTCTCGGCGCTCATGCGGCGGCTACGCCTCCCGCGTTCACGTAGAAGACGGCGGCGCCCTTCACGGCCGGCGGCTCTGGCGTCGTGAGAAACACCTGCTGGGCGGCCCCGAGCTCACGCACGACCTGCTCGCGCACCGCCGGGTCGAGCTCGGACAGCGCATCGTCGAGCAGGAGGACGGGCGCGGTCCCCGCCGCCTCCGTGACCGGCAGCACCTCGGCCAGGCGCAGCGCGAGCGCGACCAGTCGCTGCTGCCCTCGGGATCCGAACGCGCGGGCGTCGACCCCGTCGATCTCGATCGTGAGGTCGTCCCGGTGAGGCCCGACCAGCGTCTGGCCTCGGCGGGCCTCCTCGCGCTGCGCCCGATCGAGGGCCGCCAGGAGCGCCGCCGCGTCCGACGCCTCTCCCAGCGCGGTCCGGTATCGGATCTCCACCTTGGAACGCGTCGCGCACAGCGTCGCGTAGACCCGGGCGAGCTCCGTCTGGAGCGCGGCCACGGCTCGCCGGCGGCGATTGACGAGGTCCATGCCCACGAGCGCGAACTGCTCGTTCCACGGCGCGAGCTGGGCGAGCGCGGCGGGATCTCCCGAGCGCTGCTGGAGGAGCCGATTCCGCCGGGCGAGGAGCTGGCGGAACTGAATCAGCGCCGCGACGTGCACCGGAAAGAGGCGCCCCGCGAAGCCATCGATGAAGCGGCGACGGGCGACGGGCGCGCCGTTCACGATGTCGAGGTCTTGCCAGCCGAACGCGATCGCGCGCGCCCACTCGACCGATTCGCCGC
>Ga0209239_1002836_pt1 | contig 10262 bp, 8 predicted proteins | sample GraSoi013_2_20cm_FD_185824 | JGI IMG/M metagenome (GOLD analysis project Ga0209239, IMG submission 185824) | Grasslands soil microbial communities from the Angelo Coastal Reserve, California, USA - Sample 10_02_2013_2_20cm (SPAdes) (version 2) | ecosystem: Environmental > Terrestrial > Soil >...
ATCGGTACCCGGTCGCCCCGCTGCCCCGCCGTGGCGTCGTTGTACCGCTGCATGACCTCGCGCAGGTTCAGCCCGTACGGGCCGAGCATCTTGCCCACCTCGGCGGGCGTGGCGTTGCCGGCGTCCAGTTCGATCCGGACGCGGCGCAGGATCTCGTTGCGTGCCATGGGTTGGCACGCTAGAAACTCCCGTTACGTGAGGCTCAAGCCAGTTTCCGGGTGACCCGTTCGGCGGCGACCCGCTTGTCGACCCGCTCCGGGTCCAGGTGTCCACAGAGGACGGTCGAGGCAGCCACCGCGATCGGGGCGAGCAACCAGTCCAACGGATCCGGATAGCGGGCCGCGTCGACGAGTACCCGGTCGCCGGGTTCGATGCCCAAGGCGGCGGCGCGCTGGACGGCCACGTCGACCAACGACGGCTGCGGCGAGATCGGTACGGGCGGGGCGAACCGGTCGCCGTATCCGCGTACCTCGACGGCGAAGTCGGCGTACCCGGCCGGTACGTCGCGCAGCGGGAGCCCGAGCGGATGCAGCCCGACGAGGTACCGCTCCGGCTGGGTCAGCTCGGCGGCGCGCTCCGGCGTACCGAACCCGACCTCTGCCGGCCCGGCGGAGAGGGACACGTCGACACCGGCCGACCAGCAGCCGAGCAGTACCGCCGCGGTCTGCCAGTGCGGCGGCAGCAGCGCAACCGCCCGGTCGCCGGGATCCAGCCCGACGCCGTCGACGAGCAGGTTGGCGGTCTTGGCGACCCAATTGGCCAGCGTGGCGCCGGACAGCTCGGTGCGCTCGCCGGTCCCGTCGTCGTACCACGTCAGCAGCGGCCGGGTCGGATCCACCGCGACCGCGCCCGCCAGCCGTGCACCCACCGTTGTCATGTCCGAGATCTACCACACCGCGTTCCGATCACGCTCCGCCAGCGGCGTAAGCCGGATAGTGAGAGGTCGGACATCAATCCTTTCGTTGGCGTACCCGTCGCGTTGCGGTCACTGCATCGAAGCGAGGCCGGCGTAGTCTTGCGGAGGAAGTGGCAGTCATGACGAAGGGCGGTCCGGTGACCGGCGGTCGAGCACCTCGCGTGCTAATCGACGCAACCAGTGTTCCGGCGGACCGGGGCGGCGTCGGTCGATACGTCGACGGCCTGCTCGGGGCGCTGGACAAGACCGATGTCGATCTTGCCGTGGTCTGCCAGCGCGCCGACGCGGAACGTTACACACGGTTACTCCACAACGCCATGGTGATCCCGGCGCCGGCGGCGGTGACGCACCGGCCGGCCCGGTTGGCGTGGGAGCAGACCGGGCTGCCGCTGCTGGCCCAGCAGACCGGGACGGCCGTACTGCACTCGCCGTTCTACACCTGCCCGCTGCGGGCCGCCTCGCCGGTGACGGTGACCGTGCACGACGCCACGTTCTTCACCGAGCCGGAGCACTACGACAAGTCCCGGCGTACCTTCTTCCGCAGCGCGATCAAGACCTCGCTGCGCCGGGCCGCCCGGGTGATCGTGCCCAGCAAGGCCACCCGCGACGAGCTGATCCGGCTGCTCGATGCCGACCCGACCCGGATCGACGTGGCCTACCACGGGGTCGACCACGAGGCGTTCCACGTGCCGAGCGAGCAGGAGAAGGCGCGGGTACGGGCCCGGCTCGGGCTGGGCGAGACGCCGTACGTGGCGTTCCTGGGTGCCAAGGAGCCGCGCAAGAACGTGCCGAACCTGATCCGGGGCTGGGTACTCGCGACGATGGACCGGGAGCCGGCGCCCGCCCTGGTGATCGCGGGCGGCTCCGGGCACGACGACGAGATCGACCAGGCGGTCTGCGAGGTACCCGCCAACCTGCGCCTGCTGCGCCCCGGGTACCTGCGCTACGCCGACCTGCCCGGGTTCCTCGGCGGCGCACTGGTGGCCGCGTACCCCTCGCACGGGGAAGGGTTCGGCCTGCCGGTGCTGGAGGCCATGGCGTGCGGGGCGCCGGTGCTGACCACGCCCCGGCTCTCGCTCCCCGAGGTCGGCGGCGACGCGGTCGCGTACACCGGGGAGAGCCCCGAGGAGATCGCCCACGACCTCCGTGAGCTGCTCGACGACGAGACGCGGCGGGCCACTCTGGCCAAGGCCGGCGTGGAACGGGCCAAAGAATTCAGCTGGGAGTCCAGTGCCGAGGTCCACCTGGCCGCCTGGGCTCGGGCGATCGGCTGAGGCCTGTCACATTGCTGACCTGCGCGAATCAGAGATTTAACCTCCGTGGTTAGGCGCGACCGGTGACCGATCTGCATGATGGTCGAATGCTCTACGCGGTGATCCCCGCAGGCGGCAGCGGCACACGACTGTGGCCGCTGTCCCGGGCGGGCAACCCCAAGTTCCTGCACCCGTTGACCGGGAGCGCCGCCACGTTGCTGCAGGCAACTGTCGAACGGCTGGCCCCACTGGCCCCACCGGACCGCACCTATGTGGTCACCGGCGTGGCGCACGCGGCCGCCGTAGCCCGCCAGCTGCCCGAGCTGCCGGACGCGAACGTGCTCGTCGAGCCTTCTCCCCGCGACTCGTGCGCGGCGATCGGGCTGGCCGCGGCGGTCATCGCGCAGCGCGACCCGCAGGCGGTGATGGGCTCGTTCGCCGCCGACCACCTGGTCGGCCACCCGGACCGGTTCATCGACGTGCTGCGCCAGGCGATCGACGGTGCGACGCAGGGCCACCTGATGACCGTGGGGATCACCCCGACCCACCCCGAGACCGGGTACGGCTACCTGGAGTGCGGGCCGGCGCTCGACGGCGGGCCGGTCCGGGCGGTCAAGGAGTTCAAGGAGAAGCCGACGTACGAGGTGGCCCGCTCGTACGTGGAGTCCGGCCACTACCTGTGGAACGCCAGCAGGCCCGCCAGCAGCCGGAGCTGCACGCCGGCCTCGCCACCATCGCGCAGGCCTGGCACACGCCGGCCCGCGAGGACGTGCTCGGCCAGGTGTGGCCGACCCTGCCGAAGATCTCCGTCGACTACGCGGTGATGGAGGGCGCGGCGGCGGCCGGGCTGGTGGCGACCGTACCGGGGACGTTCGGCTGGAACGACGTCGGCGACTTCCACACCCTCGGGGACGTACTGCCGGGCGACGACGCGCACAACGTGATCGTGGATCCCGGGGAGAACGCCGAGAAGCCGCACGTCCTGCTGCTCGACTCGGCCGGCGTGGTGGTGGTACCGCACTCCGGCCGGCTGGTCAGCGTGCTGGGCATGCGCGACATCATCGTCGTCGACACGCCCGACGCGGTGCTGGTCTGCCCGCGTGAGCGCGCTCAAGAGGTCAAGCGCCTCGTCGACGAGCTCAAGGAGCGGGGCGACCTGCGGCTGGTCTGAGCCGTCGCCACTGGCGCCGCCGCCACAGCCACCGGGTTCCGCGCAGCGGTAGCCAGCACAGGTAGGCCAGCAGTACCAGCCCGAGGATCACCAGTACGGCGGCCTGCGCCAGGTCGGGCAGGTCACCCGGCCAGTACGCGGCGGCGGGCAGGTAGATCAGCAGGACGCCGGCCGCCAGCGACACCGGCCCGACGATCCGGGGCAGTACCGGGTTCGGCTCGCCGGGATCGTCGAGTACGCCACGCCGGATCCGTACCAGCAGCACGGCGTACCCGGCGATCAGGGCGGTACCGACCACCACCCGTACCGGCCAGCTCGCCCCGCCGGCCGACAGTACCCACAGCACCCCGGCCGGTACGCACCCGGCGCGCAGTACCCGCCAGGTGAGCAGGGCGGTGGCGTGCTGCAACGGCGCGTCGGGCGGTTCCGGTACCGGCTCGGCGCCGGACGGTCGCGGCCGCTCGGCCATGTCCGCCCCCAGTACCGCCACCATGCTGCCGACGAACGTCACGCCCAACGCGCCCAGCGAGGGCCACAGGTCGGTGTCCGTCGAGCCCGGATCGATGTCCACGTCGGCGATGGCGAGCCCGATCGCCACGAGGGTGCACAGCGCGGCGGCGCCGAGGCGCACGTACAGGCGTGGGGTGGCGAGGCGGGCCCCCACCGCGTACCCGCCGGCCGCCGCGGCGGCGACCACCCACGCCGCCGGGAACATGCTGAACACCAGCGTGAACAGCAGTACCCACGAGGTGAGCAGCGCCCAGCCGGCGATACCCAGCAGCGCCTTCTCCACCCCACCGCCGCCGGCGGTCGGCTCGGCGGCCGCCGCACCGGTGAAGTGCCCGACGGCGTCGACCAGCCGGCCGGCGGCCAGCGCGATGTGGCCCAGCCCGCGCTGCGCGCCGGCGTGCCCGGGTTCCAGCCGCAGCGCGCGGCGGTAGGCCCGCTTCGCGCCCAGCCGGTTGCCGGCGCTGTGCCGCAGCAGGGCCTGGACGTAGTGGGTGTGCGGCTCGTTCGGGGCGAGCGAGACGGCCCGGTTCACCGCTGCCATCCCGGCCCGCCGCCGCCCGCGCGCACACTGGGCGACCCCGGTCAGCAGGTACCCGCGCCAGCCCAGCGGGGACAGCCGGATCGCGGTCGCGGCGGCCTCCACGGCTTCGTCGTATCGACGTAGGTGGACGAGCGCGGAGGCGAGCAGCACGAACCCCTGGTACGACCCGGCATCCACGGCCACCGCCGCCCGCGCCGCGTCGAGCATCTCGGGATAGTCGTCGATCGCCTCGTAGCAGCGCGCGATCAGGCGTAGGCCGCGGGCGTCCTCGGGATGGCCGGCCAGGTAGTCGGCGGCGTGCTCGCGCGCCTGCGCCGGGCGGCCGATATCCAGCAACGCCTCGGCCACCATGAGCCCCGAATCCGTCCCACCACTCATGCGCCCGCTCCGCTTCGCTGCGCGGCCACATGAGGCACCGTGGCACTGAGCCCATGATTCGCTCGCTGGCGCTCGCCCATGCGCCGGGACGTTAGTCGATCCATGGCGGCCTGGCGAACCCCGAATTCAGCCAGGCAGACCGATTGCCAATAGAGCCAGCGGTACCTGGCCGGCGGCCAGCGGTACCAGGCCGGCCAACCGGCCCGCGTCGGCTTCCCGCCAGGCGGTGACCAGACCCTCGGCGGCCAGGGCGGCGCGCAGCCGCTGCAGGTCCGCGCCGGCCCGCGCGCACGCCGCCGGGGTCGGCTCGGCGGCGGCCAGGACCAGCTCGCCCGTGGGCTTGCCGTCGGACAGCTTGTCGCGCACCGCAGGATCGAGGAGGACCAATGCCGAGGACGCGACGAGATCGAGGGCCCGGCCGATTGCCGCGCCATCCACCGGCGTGCCGGCAATGTCCACAGTGGAGGGTACGGCCACCGCCCGCTGCCCCTCCGCGCGCGCCTCCGCCGTACCGAGCGCGAAGAGGTCGTGGGCGGGATCGCGCAACAGCACGGCGGCGCCCGGCCCGTCCGGCGTACCGGTCACCGCAAGGCCCCGTACCACGGCCACGGGTACCTGGGCGTACTTGTGCTTCACCAGTTCCGCCGCGCCGCTCAGCTCGTCGACGACCGCCATCTGGGTCAGCTGCAGTTCGTTGCCGTACGCGTCGCGCTCGCCCCGGTAGTCGCGCAGCGCCTCGATCCCGGCCGCGCCGAGCGCCACGTCGGTCAACCCCGTACGCCACGGCCGCCCCATGGTGTCGGACACCAGCACGGCGACATCGAGCCCGTACCCCTGGCGCAGCGCGGAACGCAGCGCCCGGGCCGAGGCGTCCGGATCCTCGGGCAGCAGCACGAGATGCTCTCTGTCCACATTGGACGCGTCGATGCCGCCCGAGGCCATCACGTACCCCTGGTGCGTCTGCACGATCCGGGTGGCGCCCCGGCGGGCCACGGTACGGGCGGTCTCCTTGGCCAGTACGGCTTCCCGGGCCGCCTCGCGCTCCGGCCCGCTCGCCGGTATGGCCACCAGCCGCCCCTCGGCCTTCGAGATGATCTTGCTGGTGACGACGAGGACATCCCCGTCTTCGAGCCACGGCGCCGCCCCGGCGATGAGGCTGGCGAGGTCGTCGCCGGGCACCACCTCGCCGATCCCGGTGATCGGGATTATCTCCAACCTCACGGCGCCTCCGCGCATTCGATGGCGACCCGGACGATCTCCGCCGTCGCCGCCTCGTCGGTCATCCACAGCGGACACGCCCGTACCCGTACCCCGTCCACGGTCACGTCGGCGTCGGCGGTGTCGACCAGCCAGGCGTCGAGGATCCCGTCCGCCGACCGGGCGCCGTAGAGCGCGCCGACGCCGGCCGCCGTACACGGTACGTCGAGGGCGGCCAGGCACTTGTCGGCCATCCCACGGACCGGGCGCCCGCCGATGATCGGCGATACCCCGACGACGGGGGCGGTACCGCGTACCAGGGCGTCGCGCAGTTCGGCGACGGCGAGGATCGGCGCGATCGACACGACCGGGTTGCTCGGCGCGACCAGTACCAGATCCGCCGCGGCGAGCGCGTCGAGTACTCCGGCGCCGGGCTTGGCCGCTTCGGCACCGACGAAGACGAAACGCTCGGCGGCCAACTCCGCCCGGTACCGGATCCACCATTCCTGGAAGTGGATGGCCCGGCCTTCGGTCACCACGTGCGTCTCCACCCGGTCGTCGGTCGCCGGGAGCATCCGGATCCCGGGCTGCCAACGGGCACACAGCGCCTCGGTGACCGCCGAGAGCGGGTACCCGGCGTCGAGCATCCGGGTACGTACCAGGTGGGTCGCCAGGTCCTTGTCGCCCAGGCCGAACCAGGTCGGTTCGGCGCCGTACGCGGCCAGCTCCGCCTTGACCGTCCAGGTTTCGCCGGTGCGGCCCCAGCCGCGTTGCGCGTCGGCGCCGCCGCCCAGCGTGTACATCACGCTGTCCAGGTCGGGGCAGATCCGTAGCCCGTGCAGGGTCACGTCGTCGCCGACGTTGACGATCGCGGTCACCTCGGCGCCGGTGGCCCGTACCCCCGTGAGGAAGCGCGCCCCGCCGATCCCGCCGGCCAGTACGACGATTCGCATGCCGCCATCCTCCCGCAGGCTGGCCGACATCACCGGTCCGGTCCCACCCATGGGAGGGGCAACGGCGCTAGGCTGCCCGGAGCACCCGGCGGAAAGTTCGGGCCCACCCGTACCAAGGGGGAGTTGTGACCACCCAGCCACCCGTCCCGGCGGCGCCCATGGCCGGCCCGGCCGCGGAGCAGAAGGACCCCGTCGCCGTCACCGCGCCCCTGCGCGAATGGGGCGCGCTGCTCGCGGTCATCGCCGCTGCGGCGTTCCTCTTCTTCAACCTGATCGTCCTGCTCTTCGGCAGCGACCTGTTCGGCGGCTTCAGCAAGCGGGCCAACGTGCTTTTCAACAACTTCGTGGGCCCGGCGACAGTCTTCCTGCCGGTGGTCGGCGTCCTGCTCGCCACCCATGTCAAGCCGGCGGTGGCGAAGGCCAAGGCGATCACGTTGTTCGCGATCATCGACTACGGGGTCGCCGCGCTGCTGGGCCTGGTCTGCCTGTTCGCCTCGTTCATCGACACGGTCGGGTCGGACGTCCCGGGCGCGGTGCTCGACTCGTTCCTGACGTTGCTCATCCGGCTGGTCTGGCTGGTGGTGCTGGCGTTCGTCGGCATCGTCGCGCTGCGCGTCTTCCTCGGCGCGTACGTCACGCCGAAGCCCCAGCCGGTACCCGGATATCCCGGCTACCCGGGCTACCCCGGTTACCCGCAGTCGCAGGGCTACCCGCAGCAGGCGTACCCCCAGCAGGGCTACCCGCAACAGGGGTACCCGCAGCAGCAGCAGGCGTACCCGACCCAGGCGTACCCCGCCCAGCAGACCGGCTACCCCGGGTACGCCCCACCGGTACCCGCGCAGCCCGTCGCGCCACCAGTCGCCCAGCCCAGCTCGGCGCCCCCGGTCAGCGGCCCGTACCCGACCTACTCGGTCAGCCCGCCCAGCTCGGCACCGCCGGCCGACCCGGTCTCCTCCGCGCCGCCGGCGTACCCGACGCCCGCACAGCCGACCTACCCACAGCCGGGCTACCCACCGCCCGGACAGCCGGCCTGGACGGCGCCCGGCGACCAGGGCAGCCTGACCTCGCCGCCCACCCCGCCGACGCCGGGCAGCTACGAGCCCAACTACCAGACGCAGCCCCCCACGGCGCCGGTCGCTCCGGTGGCACCGTCCTCGGCTCCGCCCGCGGCCCCGCCGCCGTCGGACGACAACGGGCTTTCGGACGAGAACAACGACCGGACCCAGGCGCTCCCGCCCCGGCCCCCGGCCAGCCAGCCCGGCGGCGAGCCGACCCAGCGCTGGGGCTGATCGGCGTGCGCTCCGCGCCGGCCGGATGGTACTCCATCTGCCGGCCCGGCCGGCGCGGAGCGTGGCGTACGCCACCAGCGGCCCGGCGCGGGACGGCATAGGCTGCACAGGTGCGTGAACCGACCGAAACCAGCCTGCGACGGTCCCTGCACCGGGCGGCGCAGGGGCTGCCATTGGACGTCACCGAAGCGGCGATCCTGCTGCACGCCCGCGGTACGGCACTGGACGAGCTGCTCGCCATCGCCGGTGCGGTACGCGATGCCGGGCTGGTCGACGCCGGTCGGCCGGGCGTCGTCACGTACTCGAAGAAGGTCTTCGTCCCGCTCACCCGGCTGTGCCGGGACCGTTGCCACTACTGCACTTTCGCCACGGTGCCGCACCGCTTGCCGGCCGCGTACCTGGAGCGCGACGAGGTACTCGACATCGCCCGCGCCGGTGCCGCGCAAGGATGCAAGGAGGCCCTCTTCACGCTCGGCGACCGGCCCGAGGACCGGTGGCCACAAGCCAAGGCATGGCTGGAGGAGCGCGGCTACGAGTCCACAGTGGACTATGTACGGGCCTGCGCGATCGCGGTACTGGAAGAGACCGGGCTGCTGCCGCACCTGAACCCTGGAGTCCTTACCTGGGCGGACCTCCAGCGGCTCAAGCCGGTCGCGCCCAGCATGGGCATGATGCTGGAGACAACCGCTACGCGACTGTGGAGTGAGCCGGGCGGCCCGCACTACGGCTCGCCCGACAAGGAGCCGGCGGTACGGCTGCGGGTACTCGACGATGCCGGCCGGGTCGGGGTGCCGTTCACCACCGGCATCCTCATCGGCATCGGCGAGAACCTCGACGAGCGGGCCGATTCGCTGTTCGCGATTCGACGTACTGCCCGTGAGTACGGTCACATCCAGGAAGTCATCGTGCAGAACTTCCGCGCCAAGCCGGACACTGCCATGCGCGCGATGCCTGACGCGGAACTGCACGACCTGGCCGCCACGATCGCGGTCGCCCGACTCGTCCTCGGTCCCAAGGCGCGCATCCAGGCCCCGCCGAACCTCATCGACGGCGAGTACGACCTCGTGCTGCGGGCCGGCATCGACGACTGGGGCGGCGTCTCACCGGTCACCCCCGACCACGTCAACCCGGAGAGTCCCTGGCCGCAGATCGAGGAACTGGCGCAGCGGTCCGCCGCCGCCGGCTTCGCGCTGCGCGAGCGGTTGACGATCTACCCGGAGTACGTGCGCCGCGGCGTACCGTGGCTCGATCCCCGGCTCGCCGCGCATGTGGCCGCCCTCGCCGACCCGGATACCGGGCTGGCCGTGGAGAGCGCGCTGCCGACCGGCCGGCCCTGGCAGGAGCCGGACGAGACCCCGGGCGGGCGGGTCGACCTGCACGCGACCATCGACACCGCTGGGCGCTCCGATGACCGGCGCTCGGACTTCGACTCCGTCTACGGGGACTGGTCCGAGGTCGCCGCGCAGGCCGCGGTCACCGCGACCGGGCCGCGGCGGTTGGACTCCGCGGTACTGGCCGGGCTGCGGCTGGCCGCCACCGAGCCGGCGAGCCTGCTGCGCCCCGAGCACGAGGCGGCCGCGCTCGCCTTGCTGGAATGTGACGGTACGGCCCTGGACGAGCTGGCCCGCATCGCCGACGATCTCCGGCGGGACACCGTCGGCGAGGACGTCACGTACGTGGTGAACCGGAACATCAACTTCACCAACGTCTGCTACGTCGGTTGCCGGTTCTGCGCCTTCGCCCAGCGGGAGCGCGACGCCGACGCGTACCGGCTCTCCGTCGAGCAGGTCGCCGACCGGGCCGAAGAGGCGTGGCGGGACGGCGCGACCGAGGTCTGCATGCAGGGCGGCATCGACCCGAAGCTGCCCTCCGGCTCCTATGCCGAGCTGATTCGGGCCGTCAAGCGGCGGGTACCTGGGATGCACGTACACGCGTTCTCGCCGATGGAGATCGTCACCGCGTCGGCGAAGGCCGGCGTATCGATCCGGGACTGGCTCGTCGAACTCAAGGAAGCCGGGCTGGACACCATCCCGGGTACCGCCGCGGAGATCCTC
>Ga0209239_1002839_pt1 | contig 10254 bp, 7 predicted proteins | sample GraSoi013_2_20cm_FD_185824 | JGI IMG/M metagenome (GOLD analysis project Ga0209239, IMG submission 185824) | Grasslands soil microbial communities from the Angelo Coastal Reserve, California, USA - Sample 10_02_2013_2_20cm (SPAdes) (version 2) | ecosystem: Environmental > Terrestrial > Soil >...
CGCCGAGGGGACGGCGATCACGAGCGTCGACACCATGAAGGACGACCCGAGCGTCGGGTTCATCCCGCTCACGAACATGTGGTGGCCCCACACGATCCAGCCCAGGAACGCGATCGCGACGATCGCGAATACCATCGAGTGATAGCCGAAGATCGGCTTACGGCTGCCGTTCGCGATAATGTCCGACACCATCCCCATGGCCGGCAGGATCAGGATGTAGACCTCGGGATGCCCGAAGAACCAGAACAGGTGCTGCCACAAGAGCGCCTGGCCGCCGGCTGCCGGGTCGAAGAAGTGCGTGCCGATGATCTGGTCGAACAGCAGCATGATCGCCGCGCCCGACAGCACCGGCAACGCGAGCAGCCCCAGGATGGCCGTGATGAACAGCGACCATACCGAGAGCGGCAGGCGGAACCACGTCATGCCAGGCGCGCGGTTGTTGATGATCGTGGTGATGTAGTTCAACGACCCCAAGATGGACGACAGCCCGACGAAAATGATCGAGACCGACCACAACTCCTGTCCAAGCGAGGCCCCCGAGAAATCGTGGCGCGCCGAGAGCGGCACGTACTGCGTCCATCCAGCCCGGGATGCGCCATCCGGTACGAACAAGCTCGACAACATCACCAGGCCGCCCACGAAGAACGACCAGAACGACCACATATTGATGCGCGGGAACGCCATGTCGTGCGTCCCGATTTTGAGCGGGATCAGGAAGTTCGCGTACACCCCCACCAGCAGCGGCATGATCGCGAAGAAGATCATGAACGTGCCGTGCATCGTGACCAGCTGGATGTAATACTCCGGCAGGATTACGCCGCCGGGGGCCATGGTGTCCGGCAGGATCCCGCCGCCCGGCATCGGCTTTCCCGGGAAGCCGAGCTGCCAGCGCATTTGCATCGCCAGCAGGCCTCCCACGAGCAGGAAGAACAGGCTGACGAACAGGAACTGGATGCCGATGATCTTGTGATCGGTCGAGAAGATGTACTTCCGGATGAAGCTCCGGTCGTCGTGATGCGCATGTGTGGTGTGCGCCGTCGCGGCAACGGTCGTCATGGCGAAGCCTCCTGGGCAGCCTGCTTCATCCAGGCGTCGTAGTCTTCCTGAGTGTGCACGACCACCTGCGCCCGCATGCGGTAGTGCCCCAACCCGCACAGCTGGGAGCAGCCCAGCTCGTACGTCCCGGGAACGGTCGCTTGGAACCAGGCCTTGATGTCCATCCCCGGCACCACGTCCTGCCGCACCCGGAACTGCGGGACGTAGAACGAATGGATGACGTCCTCGGACGAGAGGTGCACGACGATGGGCCGGCCGACGGGCACATGCAGCTGGTTGCGGACGGTAAAGTCATCGGCGCTCCCCAGCGTGCCGTCACCGCCCGGATAGGTGACCTGCCACTCGAATTGCTTGGCGTGTATGGCGATCGGGTAGGCGTTCGGCGGAATGCTGTTCCGGCCTTTGATCTGCACCCAGTAGTGGTTGCTGATCAGGCCCAGCGCCACCATGGTCACAGCCGGGATCGCGGTCCAGATCACCTCCGCCTGGGTATTCCCGTGCGTGTAAAAGGCCTTTCGGCCCGGGCGCGCCCGGTACTTCACAATGAACCAGATCAACCCGACCTCGACAAGCACGAAAGCAATGCCGGTGATGATCAGGATCGCCAGGAACAGGCCGTCAATCGGTCCGGTGAATGTCGAAGCCTTGAGCGGCAGCCACCAATGCATCGGGCTCTCCTCGGTTAGTTCATTTACCCGCGAAGCTGAAGTCCGCCGTCTTGGTCTCGCTTCCCGCCACCGTCACGCTGGCGGTCTGCGTCCCGTACTTCTCGTGCCACGCCTCGATGGTGTACGTCCCGGGCGGCAGGCCCTTGAGCGTGAAGCTCCCGTCCGCGCCGCTCACCCCGAAGAACGGATGCGGCAACACGCCCAGCCACGCGTGCATCCAGCCGTGCACGTTGCATTCGAGCGGCACCATGACCTCGGGTTTGTCGAACGTCTTTGTCGAGGTCATCACGCTGGGCTGGCTGATGTTGAAGGGGCGGTTGGCTTTCGCCTTCGCCTTGATGTTGTGCAGGATGCCGTCGGAGTTTTTGATCGCGAGCCCCTGGCCGACCTGGATGCCGAGCACGTGGGGATGGTAGCGGCACCCGTCCTGATCGAGGGTCACCGGTCCCGCAGGGGCCGGCGCCGTGTAGCTCGCGGGGAGACCGGACTTCACGTATACGAACACGTTGGCGAGGGTGCCGTTCGCGTTCACCACCACGGTCTCCTCGGTGGGCACGCCCTGGTACTTCGCCTTGCACTTCGGCTCCTCGGTCATGTCGATCTTCGGCATGGCGGGCTTGGTGCCGGTGAACTTCACCTTGCCGCTGATGGTCCCGCCCCCCTGCGCGGCTGGGGAAGGCTGGCGCGTCCACGCCGCGAGGGCCAGCGCCAGCACCGCGCCCGTCGCTGCAACAGCTCCAAGCTTCCGCATCCTGCCTCCTCGATGAGAGTCCTGCATGCTATACCCCCGAACGCACTGCACCATCACACGTTTCTATGAGACGTGACGGGCGCCGCGCCGCTGGGCCCGTCGCACCACCACGAGCCCGAGGCCGAGCGTCACGAGCATCGCCAGCACCGGAGAAATGAACACGCCCGGCGGCGTGGGCCGGTCGAGCGCCAGGAAGTACCAGGTGCTCACCGCCATGCGCGAGCCGTGTTCCCCGCTGGAGCCGTCCCAGGCGAAGAAGGCCATCGGAATCGCCCGGCCAGCCTCAAGCTGAACTTCGTTGGCAGTATCGGGCGTCGCAAGGGCGCGGGTGAGCACCAGGCGCCACTCGCCATGATCATAGGCCGCCTGCCCGGCCGGCGCGCCCGAAAGGGTGTCGAAGCGCTCGATGCCGCGGGCCAGCCCGGCGAAGGCGCGGCGCGGCCGGCTCGTCCAGCGCCACTGATACACGGGGTCGGTCGTGGCGCCCATGAGGAAGTAGGGCCGCTCCATTCCCCCCGACCCTTGGGCCAAGCGACGGGGAAACTGCACCGCCAGTTGGTCGGGCCAGGGCTCCGCCTTGACGGGGGGCGGCGCGGAGTCGTCGCCGGCGACCGTCTCGAGGATGCGCTGCTCGAATCGAAGCCACGTCGTGTCGGGGCTCTGGGTGCGGTCGTCCCAACTCACCCGCAGCGCGAGCGTCTTGCCGTCGTGTAGGGCTTGCACCCACACGCCCGACACCGCCGGCGCGAACCAGCGGGACTGGTGGATGACCTGGCCCACGAGCGGGAACCAGTAGCGGGCCACGCGCGCCCACGTCGAGTCGTCCGGCGAGGCTGGAACCGTGCCGGCGATCTGCGGGGCATGGACCACATCGCGCACCTCGGGCGGGGCCGCCGGCGAGAGCGAACGCACGTACTGCGCCAGGCGCCACAACTCTTCGTCGGTCAGGAACTTTTGATCGATCAGGTCCGCGAACGACGGCATCGGCGTGCCGTCCAGTCCCGTGCGCAGCCGCCGGTAGATGTCTTCCACGGAGCCGCCGCCGCGGAACCGCCAATTCTGGTGCAGATCGGCGGCGAAGATCGGGAAATCGGCATCGTCCTTGAGCGTCGGCGCCGAGGGGCCGTCGCCCCTCCCTTGATCGCCGTGACACTTGCGGCACCCGATCGAATCGTAGAACTGCCGCCCGGCTTTGAGGGCCGCCGCGCCCGTGCCACCGCCCGGTGGTCTCGAGAATTTCAGCGGCACGACGTGCTGGCTCGTGTCCGCGAAGAACGACGAGAAGGTCTTGACGTAGGCCATCACCTGGCGCCGCTCGGTGTCGGAGAGCCGCCCTTTCCATCCGGGCATCGCGCTGCCGGGTAGGCCGTCGTCGATCACCCGCTCAAGATCCGCGTCGGTCGGGAGCTGGCCGCTCGCCGTGGTGCGGATCTTGTACAGCCCGCCGGTGAAGTTGCGGGGGCGCGGCAGCATGTACGCCGCCGCCGGGCCGTCACCGGCTCCCGCATCTCCGTGGCAGCCGGCGCACCATTTGACGTACACGACACGTCCAGCGGTCGTGTCCTGAGCGAGCAGGGAGCCGGGAGCAGGGAGCAGGAGAATCCCGAGCACAGCCGGCCACAGGGCGTACGGGCCACAAACGCGGTCAATCATGACTGCTCCCTGCCTGACCGCTCCCTGCTCCCTCACTCTTCTCCCAGGTTCTCGGCTTCCACCCCGTCTGCTCGTACAGGAACAGGATCACCGACCAGATTTCCCGCTCCGTCAGGAAGTCCTCCCACACCGGCATCGCCGAGTTCCAGGGCGTGCCCTCGCGCGGCAGCCCCGGACCGCCCTTCGCGACCCGCCAGAACACGAAGCTCTCGGTGAGCTGCGCAATCGTGCCGTTGTCCTGGAAGTTCGCGGGGAGTGGGTTGAAGCCGGATGCGAAGTGTCCCTGGCCGTCGAGGTGGTCGCCATGACACGGGAGACAGTTCCGGTAGTAGACGTGTTTGCCCTCCGCGAGGTACGCGGAGAGGGAGTCGGCGTGCTGCCGCAACGGGTTCTCGAGACCCGTCAGCGTGATCGTCTTGCCCCGGAAGGAGATCTGGGCGGGCGGCGCGGGATGGATCGAGCGCAGGTTCGGCGGCGCCGCTACGGTCGTCGCGACCTGGCCGTAGGCGACCAGTCCCACCAGTGCGGTCACTCCCGCGAGCGCCACCGCGCGCACCAGCTTGAGCCGCGGCTCGACCAGGACCGCGTGAATCGGCTCCTTGAAGCGACGCCAGCGCTCTTCGTTGTCGCTCACGTAAATGAGCACGCCCACGAGCACCGTGACCATATACTGCAGCACGACGCTCTTCGGGACGATGGCGCTTCCCGGCAGGATCGGCACCACCCACACGACTACGATGTAGGCGAGGAGCATGATCCCCACCGCTTGCCAGAACGGGTGCTCGGCGTACCGTCGAATGGCCGGGGGGAGGGTCATTTGTGCGCCGCCAGGAATTGCACCAGCGCCTCGAGCTGCGCCGCGTTCATCATGGTGCCGAAGCTCTTGGGCATGATCCCCGCGAGCTTTTCGTAGCCCTTCGTGATCGACGACGCCGGGTCGAGAATCTTCTTCCGGATCGACTCCGCCTCGCGCCGCGAGCCGACGTGGGTGAGATCGGGTGCGATCACCTGACCCTGCCCGTCGAGCTTGTGGCAGACGAGGCAGCCGGCGGCCTGGATGATGGCCTTCGGGTTGGTGCTGCCGCCCGCAAAGGCCGCGCCCCCACCCGCCGGGGCGGCAGAGGCGGCAGGCGCGGCAGAGGCGGCAGGAATGTCCGATGCCGTGACATCGACCGTGCCACCCTGCGATTCGAGGTAGGCAATCACCGCCCACACCTGCTCGGGCGAGAGCTGCTTGGTCATGACGGGCATGATCGGCTGGTAGCCGGAGACGACATACGCCGTCGGGTTATCGAGCGACTCGTACAGGTACTGCTTGCAGCTCTTGTCGGGCTCCCGTTTGGCGCAGCGAACGCCGATCGGGCCCGTGCCCTTCTCGTCGGTGAGGAGGTTCGGAGCGCGCGTGCCGAGGCCGTGGCACGTGGGGCAGCCCCCGATCCCGTTGAACACCTTCTCACCGGCGGCGACGAGCTGCTCCGGCGTCACGTTGGCGCCGAGCGAGAGTGCCTGCGGCACCTCGGACTGCACCTGCGGGATCTTGTTGGCGATGAGCGTATACAGCGCCAGCGTCCCGAGGACAATCCCGACGATCTTCGCGTTAGTGACCCACATGCTGGGCCCCTTTCTCCGTCGCGACGAACGTCGACTTCTCCGCGAGCCCGCCGAGCCAGAACACGAACGCCACGAGCGACAGGAAGATCAGCACGCACAGGCTGATCATCTTCGATGCGTAGCCGAGCGCGGGGGTGGCGGCGTACTTGCTCGTGTCCTGCATCACCTGCCACACGTGCCAGTACTGACGGATCCCGGAGCGCGCGAACCCCATCAGGCCCATCAGCCAGGTGAACGTGACGGCCAAGATGAACAACGCGTACTGCGACCGGGGCGGCATTTTCCCCCACCGGATCGCGCCCAGCGATTGGGCGCCGCGGGCCATGAGGAGGTCGATCACCGTCACGAAGACGATGCACGAGAGCACCGCGAGGACCTGATAGACGCTGAACCCGATTCGCACGATCGCTTCGACGAAGTAGCCGCGGATACCGTAGAACAGGACGACCCCGGCCGCGACCGCGAACATCGCTCCCTGAATGACGGTCCCCGTGCGCGCCCACGGCACCACGGGGCGCGTGTTGGCTCGGCGGTACAGGAGGAACGAGAGAAACGTGGTGAGGATCATCAGGTTGACGGCGGTGTTCTTAGCGCTCATCACGCCGAGGGCGCCCAAGAACGGGTGGTGCGACCCGCCCATGGCGGCGAGCTCCTGCGAGTCCGCGATCATCGTGTGGGGCGTGCCCCACACGATGGCGCCGAGCACCAGCACGATCAGCAGGTACTTGGTGTAGGGCCGGAACCGCTCCGCGCCGGGAATGCGGCCCATGCCGATCCACAGATAGTAGTTCCCCGTCAGGAACAGCACCGCGATGAGGAACGCCTGGATCACCCACAGCCAGCTCATGAAGCCGCCCATCATGGTGATCCCCATCGACTGGTCGTACTGATAGATCTCGCGCCCCAGCCAGTAGCCGGCGAACGGCAGCACGATGAGGGCCGACATCGCGATGAAGTTCCCGACGTAGCCCATCCAGTCGTAGTGGGCCCGCTCCTCGTCGGTGCGCGCCGCGAGAAAGCGGTAGCTCGCGTACGCACCCACGATCGCCCCGCCGAACACGACGTTCGCGATCACCCGGTGCACGTTGATCGGCATCCACGTCGCGTTGGCGATCGCGTGCCACAGCTTGATCGTGGTTGGGTCGGTGGTGGGCGTGATATCCCGCGGCGGCGACATCATGTAGGTGAGCCACGCGTTCGCGATGAACATCACGATCGTGCCCCACACGTTGAGCAGGATGCCGAGCGTCCAGTGGCCGAGCTTCGCCCGACCTTTTTTCCAGCGGTCCCAGCCGTAGTAATAGAGGTACAGTGTGAACGACTCGATGAAGAACAGTCCCGCGTACACCCACATCGACGGAGCGAAGATCGTGGTGAGGTAGGCCCAGAAGCGGGGATACAGGGTCGAGAGGCCGAACACGAGCATGGCCCCCCAGATGGCCGTCGCGCTGTAGGCCACGAGCAGGAGCCGGGTGAACTCCTTGCTCAGCCGGTCGTAGCGCTCGTCGCCGCCGAAGATGCCGATCGCCTCGGTGACCACGGCGAACATCGGCACGCCCAGCACGAACGCCGCGAACATCAGGTGCACCTCCGCCGTGATCCATATGAACGCCCGCGCGCCGATCACGGGGAACTCGCCGTAGGCGTGCGTCGTGTCGGCCGCGGCTTGCAGGATGAGAGCGGGCGTCATCCGTTCTCCGTCATCCGTTGTCCGAAACGAAGAACGGCTTCCGCTTCGAGAAGTCGATCGGCATCGCGCTGCGCACCTCGGCCAGCAGCTCGGGCGTCACTTCCCGCCGCCCCTGACGGCGGGCCCACGCCTCCACGCGCTGCATCACCACCCCGCGCACGAACGAGGGGATCCGCGCCACTCGCTCGCGTGCCGCGGGACTCCATGCGAGCGCCGGCTGGAACTCTTCGCCGTACGCGATCTCCCGCGCCTGCTCGAGCGGGGGCGTTTCGCCCGTCGGCTCATACACGCACGACGGATCGGCGGCGAGCACGTCCCCCTCGAGCGCGAAGGCGCGCGCCCGGCACCCGCCGCACAGCACGCGGTATTCGCAGGCGCCGCACTTCCCCTGCAGCGTGCCCTCGCGCAGGCGGCGGAACAGGGGCGACGACCGCCACACGTCGGCGAAATGCTGCGACTTGAGATCGCCGGCCACCTCCGGGAGGTAGGGGCACGGCGTGACCTTGCCGTCCGGCGTGATGCGGCAGTACTGCGTTCCGCAGGGACAGCGCGTCTCGTAATTCAGCACCGGGGATTCGGGGTCGGTCTGATGGACCAAGCGCATGAAGTGCGGCGCGCACTTCGCGCGCACCAGCATCCGCCCGCGGTACGCCCGCTCCCACCGGGCCAAGTCGGCGAGCACCGCTTCGTAGTCCGCCGGCGCGAGATCGGTGAGCGATGCCCCACGCCCGGTCGTGACGAGGAAGTAGCAATTGAAGGACACCGCGCCCTCGTCGGCCGCCCAGGCAACCAGGCGGTCGAGCTCGGCGCGGTTCCCCTTGGTGACCGTGGTCTGCACGATGAAATCGAGCCGCGCGGCGCGCAGACGCCCCAGGGCGGCCTGGACGTCGGCGAGAGCTCCACGGCCGTGGCGAAAGTTGTCGTGGTAGGACGGGCGCAGCGAATCGACGCTCACTGCCACCCCGCGCACGCCGGCCTGTTTGAGCGCCGCGATGCGTTCGTCGGTGAGCAACGTCCCGTTCGTCCCTACTACGACCGTAGCCCCACGGGACGACGCGTACTCCGCGATCTCGGTCAGGTCCTGCCGTAGCAACGGCTCGCCGCCGGAGAGGATGAGCAGGGGCGCGGGGTTCACGAGGAGCAACTGATCGACGATCCCGAGACACGCGGCCGTATCGAGCTCCGTGGCGGCGCTCTCGTGCGGGCCGGCCGCGATGTAGCAGTGCGCGCACTCGAGGTTGCAGCGCCGGGTCAGGTTCCACGCGACCACGTGAGGGATGTAATCCACGTCAGTCCCCGGCTTGCTCCGCCAGCAGCCGCTCCATGGCCGCCTTGGCCTCCTCGGGCTTCATGGTCTTCAAGTCCACCGGGCACTTCCCCATCTGCGCTTCGATGTCCCGGATCGGGCAGCGCGTGATCCCCTGGGCCTTCGCGTCCTCGATGAACGCCCGCATCTCCGGCGACAGCCCGTCGCGTCCTTCTGCCTCCGCGCGGATCTGCTTGGCGCGCAGCTCCTGGAACATGACCATCATGGTGTCGACGTCGAACTCGTCGGCGGCGATCATCGCCTGCTTGTTCTCGTCCATCACCGGCGTGGTCACCCGCCAGATGTCGTGGCCCCGCGCGAAGCGCTCCACTGTGTTGCGCGCCAGCGGCCGGGCGATGAGCGGCACGAGCTGCAGCCGTTGCCACGCTTCTTCGGTCCACACGACCGGGTCGGCCGCGGTGCGCGGACGGCGGCTCACGGCCCCCGTGACGGGGCACTTCACTTCAACCTCAGGGGCTAGGGGCTGGGGGTCAGAGTCATGGCCCTGCACCTTCGTCCCCTTCATTTGATCCTGGGCCTTGACCTCAGCGAGCGCGATTTCTTCTGCGGTGCCGATCCCCATGATGAGCTGCATGTGCGTGGGGAGCAGCTTCCGGATCGCCTCGTCCAGCCACCGGTTCGTGACCGTCGCCGGCTCGCCCTTCATCTGCTCGAGCACGTACTCCTCGACGGCCCGGCGCGCGATCCCCTGCGCGAACGGCGGCACCCGGAGAATCCGCACCTCGGCTTCGGGCGCCCAGGGCAGCCCGGCGACGCCGTCCTCCTCGATCCAGGGGATGTCCTCTGGCTTCACGCCGCCGGTGCCGGCGAGCAACACGTTGCACGTTGCGAGTCGCACGAGATTCTCGGCCTGACTACCGAGCTCCGTGCCCTCGATCCGGTGCGCGCCGTGCCGCGCCAGCACCAGCAGCGACGGCTTCACCTCCTCGGCCCACTGCATGATCACCTGGAACGGCTTGCCGACCAGGATCTGCGTCTTGAGCGCGACGTCGGGGAACTCTTGCGCCATGACCTCGGCGCGTTTCAGGTTCGCCTGGCACAGCTTGAGCAGTCCCTTGTCGATGATGTTGTTGTGCAGCTCCTCCTGCTCCTCGAACTTGAAGACTTTGGAAGCTTGATAGGAGAGAACATCCTTGATGTTGTGAAACACGACGTGGTGGTACTCTACGTCGAACGCACTGCAGACGTACAGCGACCCACCGAAGGCCTGCGCCAGCTCGAGTGCCAGGCGCATGGCGCGATAGCCGTACGACGACCCGTCCACGCACACCAGGAAGCGCCCACCCTCGAAGGGCCGCTCGTCGCGCACCAGCAGCACATCCTTCTCGATGCCGCGCAGCACGCGCGACACGACGCCGCCGAGCTGCGAGTAGGGCTGGCGGCCCAGGCCGTGCGCGCCGATCGCGAGCAGGTCGTACTCGCGGCCCGACGAGCCCGCGAGCCGTGCGGCGGTGTCCTCGTCTTCGGCGATGAGCCGCCCATTCTCGCCCACCTTCAC
>Ga0209239_1002840_pt1 | contig 10252 bp, 9 predicted proteins | sample GraSoi013_2_20cm_FD_185824 | JGI IMG/M metagenome (GOLD analysis project Ga0209239, IMG submission 185824) | Grasslands soil microbial communities from the Angelo Coastal Reserve, California, USA - Sample 10_02_2013_2_20cm (SPAdes) (version 2) | ecosystem: Environmental > Terrestrial > Soil >...
ACTCGGCCTCGATCAGGAACCCAGACCCACGCACCTCCCGGTATTCCAGTCCGATAGACCGGTTGCTTCATCGAAAAACCTGGACATCTCATCCTTCTGATGAACACTGTAATCGAAGACGCCCGCAATAACTATTCCCCATTGGGGATAGAAAAGGGATAGTTTTGGACAGTTTCGTGGTAGGACTCCTAGGACATCGGTCAAGTAATCAGGCAGTGTTCGAGAGAGCCATGACACGAGCAAGGACATGGAAAATGTGAACGACTGCGTTGCGTTGCAGGTCAAAGAGATTTTTGCTGGTACCTCGATAGCGGGCACGCTGTCCCTGCCAGTGTCCGATATGTGCCAGCGCGTGTTCAACGGCGACCCGTTCCCGTAACTTGGCTCGTCCCGCCTCCCTAAGTTGGCGCTCGCGGAGTTCGCACAGCAGCACTTCGTCGAAAGGCGACAAGCAGGGATTGGGTCGAACCTTCCGTGGTAAGAAACGCTTTGAGGCGCAACATATGTTGCTGCTGCTTGGCTCGGTTGTTGAGATTGTGTTGAACCAAGAGGCTTGCTTGGCTCGTTCATTCATCCGTCCGTTGCAGGCCTTGCTGGCATCCTTTCACGTCGTCGTTAATTTGGGCGAAACTTAGGTAGTGTAAATACGCTATCCCTCCTGAGCAAACAAATGGGCTCCGAAGATGAAAACAGTGTATTTTAGGGATGTATTTTCACGCTTTACACCCTATATTCGACATTGACGATAGTTTTCCGAACTCACCGCGCACAGGGTCCGGTGATGCAGAGCTGTTCCTGGGAATTCACACCAAACGTTTGAGTATTTCTAGGGATGTGCTTCTCAAGTTTTTGGTCTAACCTATTCTTGGATAAGCAGAGCTACCTTTTCGGGTAGTGTCATTTTCTGCTGGCCCGCATCGTCTCTTACTCTTAGTACAGCATTTCTATTGCAGCTCCTTAGACAAACTTACACGCCTTCCTCTTTTTGTGCGTAGCTTGGAGACCCCTCTCTTACGTATGGAGATGGCCAAAAAGTGAACGAATCGGTGTCATCCCCCTAAAAAGGAAACACCTTACAGAAAGGATGCATCCATCTCAACCCTGGGGTGTCGCTCTTCTATGGTCACAGTTGACCCGAAAGGGCAAGGAAATGCGAAAGGTCACACCCGCGCATTCCCAGAAGAAAGGAGACAGAGACGAGCGAAGTACTAGAGGCTTCTGAGAGCAAGACATCCAGTGAACAACGCACCATCATCAGATGGATGGCTCTGGCAGGCATCATTTTTGCCATTGGTCTGCAGCGTGGAGTCGAGTCGGGGAGGTTCTGGACAAAGATCGGCCCGGCTTTGCTTGTCGGGGTTGGCATCGCCATGCTGCTTTCTGGCTTTCCCATCGAAGATGTGCATTATGGGGCACCCCATTCCTTCCAGGGCTGGATTCATCTCCTCGCCTTCTACCTGTTCCTCGCTTCGTCAACGTTGGCTTGCTTCTTCATGTGGCTGCGTTTGAGGGAGGATTCCCTGTGGCGAGGCTATGACTGGTATTCTTTGGGGACCGGGGTGCTGGCAGTGCTCCTCTTCCAGTTCACGATGTTCTACATCGTTCTGGCAGTCCTCCTGACATGGTTAGAGGTGCTGGCAACACGTCTCTGGGTGATTACGAGGCGAGAGGGCGCCTCGGGAGCATAGGGAAGGAAGGAACGGTGTCTTTCAAGAAGATGGGCAGGATGATATCGGCACGTGAAAACAGAGGATTCTCTATGGTGCATCGAACAAGGCCCACGGTGAAAAGCGGGCGGTTATACCAGTTGGAAAGGGAGGGTGACCCGATCGACGTTGGCACCCCCCCCTGGTACGACTGGTTGGAGGAGCATGATTCGTTTCTCTTTGTCGATCATGTGGGTGCCGTGACCGTACGCAAGAACGAGACCGGTCACGGTGAGTCAGAGTGGAGGGCGTCCCGCACGCGCCTGGGCAAAGTCTTCACCGTCTCGCTCGGACCTTCACGCGCCATCAACCTCTCAAGCCTGCAGATAGCGGCCCGCAGGCTCGCAGGCAAGCAGGCGCACGTCGGGTCGGCCATGCTATCCACGGCCAGTCCCGCTGCTTCCACGCTCCCTATCCCCCAGACTGCAGCCACGAGTGGCTCTCTTCGCTCCTTGATGCGCGCAAAACTCTCCCGACCACGCAGCGGCAGCGACGTCATCTTCCGCACCCGCCTCATCGAGCGCTTGAACGCGGCTCTCGGCGGCGAGATCACCCTGGTGTGCGCCCCCGCCGGCTTTGGCAAGACGACCCTGATGGCCCAGTGGGTGCAGACGCTCGATCGCCCGAGTGCCTGGCTTTCCCTGGATGAACACGACAACGAGCTGCCCGTCTTTGTGCACTCGCTTGCCGCCGCCTTGCAAACGGCCTTTCCAGAGGCGTTTGGGGCCACAGCCGCCTTGCTCAAGGCACCGCGTATCCCGCCGCCTGAGCACATCGCTGCCTTACTCATCAATGATCTGGCCGATGTGCCTGACGATGTCATCCTGGTGCTGGATGATTATCACTGTATTCACAATCGCGAGGTCCATACTTTGCTCGAGCTGCTGGTTGAGCATCTGCCTCCCCAACTGCACCTGGTGCTCATCAGCCGATCCAATCCGCCGCTGCCGATTGTCAGGTGGCTGGCCAAGGGGTACCTCACCGAACTGCGTGGTAGTGACTTGCGCTTTACGCTGGAGGAAACGGAATCCTTTCTCACGCGCATGCTGGGGAGCGAAGCAGCGCGCGAAACAGCAGGGGCGCTCGATGAACGGACGGAGGGCTGGATTGCGGTCCTGCGCCTGGCAGCGCTCTCGTTGCGCGGGACTTCTGACCATGCGTCGTTCCTGCAACATCTCGACAGCTACGCTGCTCGTTCTATCAGCAGTTACCTGGTTGGGGAAATCCTCGCTCAGCAAGCGCCTGCGGTGCAGGAGGTGCTCGAACGGACGTCGATTCTCGAGCAGTTCTGCCCGGAGTTGTGTGCAGCGGTCATCGGCAGCGATATCTCGCACGAACAGGTGCAAGCCACCCTGGACTGGTTGGAGCGCGCGAACCTCTTTCTGGTCCCCCTCGATAAGCGCCAGGGGTGGTATCGCTTTCACCACCTGTTCCAGGGGTTGTTGCTGCAGCGCCTGCAAACCCACTGGAGCCAGCAAGAGCTGGCCACGCTGCACCAGCGAGCGAGCGCGTGGTATGCCAAGCAGGGTCTTATCGAGGAGGCGATTGAGCACGCACGTGTGGCGGGAGATGCCTCGGAGGCGAGGCAACTGGTGGAAGCGCAGTTTTTCCGGGCCTTCGAGCAGGAGCAATTGGTGCTGGTGGAACACTGGCTGCACCTGTTGCCGGAGGAACAGATCCAGAGAAGCCCTTTCCTGCTGGTCGCGCGAGCGTGGATCTCACAGGCCCACGGGCAGCTTCAAGAGCTGCCGCCCTTGCTCGTGGCTGCCGAGCAGCTTGTAGCAAGAGGCGACCCGGATACAAGTGAGGCAGATGACCCGCCCTTCAGACTGCTGCGTGGATTGACGGCGACCTTGTGGAGCCTGTTCCACTTCTTTACCGGACAGACACAGGCGAGCCTGGAAAGCGCTCGTAGCGCGTTGGCATGGATCCCGCCAGCTGAGGAGCATATGGCCAGCCACGCCACCTTTTACTTTGTCCTCTCAAACCAGGCGACCGGGCAGGAAGAGGGAGCGCTTGCTGCAGTGCAGCAAGCGCTCCGAGACCAATCGACGGGGCTCAGCAGCACCGCTCGACTGCTCTACGCGCAGTCGTACGTGTATCTGGCGATGGGCAAACTCCCTCACGCAGAACACACCGCGCGCCATTTGTTGCACATCGCCCGTGAAGCCGAGCTCGTGATCAGTCAAAATTATGCTCACTGGTTGCTGGCAGTGGTGCATTACGAACAGAATAGGTTAGACGAAGCGGCCTATCACTTCTCAGCGATCATTGCCAACCAGCACCAGGCACACTTTTGGGTCGTACAGGACGCTCTGTGCGGCTTGGCCTTGACCTATCAAGCCCAGGGGTTAGGCATCCAGGCACAAGAGACGGCTCGTACCTTGATCGAATTGGTGCAGGAGCAGCACAATATGCGCGAGCTGATGGCAGCCTTTGCCTTCCGTGGACGATTGGCGCTGTTACAGAACGAGGTGGAGGAGGCAGATCAGTGGCTCGAGCTGGCGGGGGAGCAAGACGTGCGGGGTCCGATGTTCTTCTTGGAGGATCCGCCGATGACCAAAGTCCGTTTGTTGCTTGCCAAAGGCGATGAGGTGAGTGTGGCCCGCGGGCAAGTCCTCCTCACCCAGCTCTTGCAGCATGTCGAAGCCATTCACAATACACGCAAGACGATCCAGGTGTTGGCCCTGCAAGCGTGGGCCTACGATCTGCAGGGTCGTGAGACCGAAGCTCTTGATGTGTTGGAACGCGCGCTGACATTGGCGCATCCGGGCGGGTTCATGCGCACCCTTGCCGATCTTTTTCCGCTGGCCCCATTGCTGAACGCTCTACGCAAGGGCAGAAAAGCGCGTCATGCGGCCGACAAACATCTGGATGCCTACCTCCAAGGCCTTCTGGCAGCGATGAACCCGGTGCCTGCGCAAGCTGGTTCGAAGGAAGATCTCCTGGAGCAAGAGGGCCTGGAGCCGTTGACCAGGCGCGAGCTGCAAATTTTGAACTTGCTCGACAAGGATCTCACCAACAAGGAAATTGCGCGCGAACTGGTGGTGACGCCCGGCACGGTCAAGCTGCATACAAAACATGTCTACCAAAAGCTCAGTGTGAATAATCGTCGCGCTGCCGTCACCCTGGCCAGAGCGCTCGGTTTGCTGGCTGCAACGTGACAATCGAGAGGGTCGTCTTTTTCCCATGACTGTGCATCTGCCGGGCCATTCCATGGGCATGCCTTCCCGTGTCTTCAGCGAAGTGCGACTGTAGTGATACTAGCACAACGCCTAAAACTATCCCCATTCTATCCCCCATGGGGAATAGCTTTTGCGCGCATCTTCGACTATAGTGATTCCAGGAGAAGCCGCAAGTCGACGTGACCAGTGGGGGTTGGTTCTGGGATTCGTACTCGCTATCTCATTGAATGAAGGAAGATGCGATGGAAACATACCGACCGAGCGTCAGTTTATTAGAGCCTGCGGTCTACCGGATCAGTATCCAGGGCATTCTGGACAAGAACTGGTCCGAGTATTGTTGTGGCATGACTATTGAGCACGAAAGCGATCCAAAGCGATATAAGATGACCATCCTGACGGGCCGATTGGCAGACCAATCCGCATTGATGGGTGTGCTCAATTGGTTGCATGACCTGGGCTGTCCGATTCTTGCGGTGGAGCACAAAGAAGCAGGTTAGATGCCAATCTTGCTAGATTTACAGAACGACGCCGGTGAAAACATTGAGCAGGCACGGAAATATGTAGAATGAGTTGACAGCATCGAACATTGAAGGAAGGAGATACAAGTATGCGCAACAGGAGAGAAGAACGACGAGAAGAGCGCCAGGAGAGGCGCGGCGGACCGTTGGGTGGTGGCGGGGACAAGACCCACTATCAGATGCGAGAGAAGCTGGTTTCCATCGGCGATGATTACTGGATCGAAAACGACCATGGCGAGAAGGTCTTCAAAGTGGACGGGAAGGCCTTGCGGATACGCCAGACACTCATCTTCGAGGACCGTAGCGGCAGGGAGTTGGCCAAGATCCAGGAGCGCATGCTGCGCATCAAGGACAGCATGGAAGTCGAAGACCCCGCTGGCAATCAAATGGCCATGGTCAAGAAGGCCTTGATCACACCCTTGCGTGACCGCTGGACGGCCAAGATCAGGGGCGGGCCCGACCTGGAGGTGAAGGGCAATATTCTCGACCACGAGTACACCATCGGCGAGGGCCGGGAGAAGGTGGCCGAGGTTTCCAAGAAATGGTTCCGGGTGCGCGATACCTACGGGGTGGAGATCGAACCAGGGCAGGATGAGATCCTCATCCTGGCGCTCACCGCGTGCATCGACCAGATGGCCCACTAAATTCGACGCGTTGTTGGCAGACCGAGACGTTTCTCGCCTTAGTCACAAATGTACAAGTTCGAGCTCACATTCCAAAACTATCCCTTTTCTATCCCCAGTGGGGAATAGCGTTTGCGCACGTTTTCGGCTAAAGTGATTCATAGAAGGAGTCGCTGATCAAGGAGGAATGAGTAGATTCGGTTGACCGGATCAAACATCGAAGGAAAGGAGGAACAAGCGTAACCCTTCTGAACTTGATCTACATGTACATATACAACTCGAAAGGAGTAAATAAGGACCTATGGCAAACTTAATTGTCCTCAAATTTCCCACGGCCGAAGGGGCCGAGACGATGCTCTCGACGCTAGAGAACCTGCAAAAGCAGCAGTTGATCCAGGTGCAAGACGCCGCCATCGTCTCCTGGCCTGCTGGAGCTAAGAAACCCAAGACCAGGCAGCTCAGCAACATGACCGCGGCCGGCGCACTGGGTGGCGCATTCTGGGGGATGTTGTTCGGCTTGCTGTTCTTTGTCCCGTTTTTCGGCCTGGCGGTGGGCGCCGCGTTCGGTGCAATCGCTGGACACTATGCTAAATATGGGATTGACGAGAACTTCATCAACCAGGTGCGCGAAAAGGTCACAGAAGGCACCTCGGCCCTGTTCCTGTTGACAAGTGGGGCAGTGGTGGACAGGGTTGCGGAGGCCGTCAAAGGCCAGAAGTTCGAGATCATTCAGACAAACTTGTCCAGAGAGCAAGAAGACCAGCTTCGCAAGGATTTCGGCGAGTAGTGCAGAACGCGTCGCAGGTATCTATGCACAAGGGCGAAAGAGTTTATCAGGAGCAAGCTGGCGCTGTTGTTTGCGCTAAGGGATATCGCGAGCCACACCGTCGATTTCTGGCTCTCCACCGAAGAACTGGCTGATCAAACAACCGCGCCACGGTCGACAAAGAGGACAGGGTCACGCTGAGCTATACTCCCAATAACGAGGTGCCCAAGCAAAAGCTCTACGATAAACTCAAGTCCATGCTCGGAAAAAAGCTTGTGACAATTTATATCGGTACAACCCCACAAGGGGAGGGAAAGCTTGAAAATCCCGACGGTTCTCGGCAAAGTGTGTCTATGGAAAACAATCACACAGAGCCAATGGAACCGTCAGACCAATGTTGCCCGAACCTGGCGTGTTGCGCAAACGGAATGCGCAACGAGATTGCTGCAAGAAGGCGATAGTATGTGAATCGGCTTCGTGAGAGGATTGTGATAAGCAAAGCGACAACCGTAAGATGTGTGAGATTGATGATGGATACACTTATGATGATCTGTAGACATCCGTGAGTTTGGAGGTCTGTTCTCACAGAAGGCGAAAAAGAAGTTGACGCCGTATTCCTGATCGAAACGACCAAGAAGGAAGCGAGCGCGGTAAAGGAGTGTTCACACCCATGAACAACCACGTATTACCAGCAGGCAGTAGGATACGTGTGATCAGTTATGGTCCCTTTCGAGGACTGAAAGGGACGATCCGAAAAGTCGATACCATTCCTGGCCTTGAAGCTGGCGAAGCCTTTTGTTTCTATCTTGTTGAGCTGGAGGGCACGCACATCAAGGAACCTATCTGGTTTGAATGCGATGAGGTCGAGGTAGTGGATTGTCCATCTTCAGATGATGAGAGGGACTTAGCAGGAAGCCTCCCATCAAATGAACATTGACTGCGCAGTAGTTTCTCCTCCGGTGGCTCTCAAAAGCGTGTAGGGTAGGTGGGTATGTTATGATGGTACCTGCTTTCGTTGTGCTTTGAGTACTCTCATTTCTTCGCAGCAATCTCGTTGCGCATCCCTGTGCTGGCTACTTCCGTGTGTTCTGGAAGCACACATCCAAGGCGCACGCGAGAAAGCCGAGGCTCTCACCCGAGACGATCAGCTTGATCAAGCAGATGGCAGCAAACAACCGGCGTCTTGTGAGCGGAGCGCATTCGGGGTGAGCTGCTCAAGCTGGAGATTAATGATCGCAAATTCGGCCCGAATGTTGCGCGCGTAGCAGCAACGAGCGGCATCAAGGTGCTTCGAACGCCCTACCGTACGCCACGAGCCCATGCTGTCTGTGAGCGCGTTCTCTATAAGCGTGAGGGGAGCATGCCTGGGTCACTTCCTGATCCTCCATGAGAAGCACCTCTCCCGCCTCCGCAGGCGCCTCTATTCTGTCCTTCAATCAAGCTCGACCTCATCAAGGGCTTGGGCAGCGCTTTCTGCCCCTCTCCCAAACCACCCGAACGACCCGCCCTTTTTTCTTTCCACAAACGAAAAGAACGCGTCCTCTCTTTGCCTGGTTGCTGGAAGAGGCGCATCCGTGTTCAGTAAACAGGGATTTGCCCGTTCTCGATTTCCTTGCTCCATGCATCTCTTTGTGAAGACAAGATGAGAGACGAGAGAGATTGTCCCGGCGCACATCTCCGATTTTATGAACGGATGTCCCAAGGGGGATGCCTCCGCGAGGCAGAGAAGAGGATGATACATCGCCTCTCGATCTCAATCGCTTATTGCCTCCAAATCTGCTCAAAGCGCGCACTTGCTACAGGTGTTACAACCGCGACAAGTGCGACAAGTGCGACAAGTGCGACAAAAAGGAAGCACCGTTCTCAAGAGGATTGAGCCTTTTCAGTCCTCCTGTCATAGCATCAATACGTGTCAGGGAGAGAGCTTTAGGCGAGATGGTGTTCCACAGCATAGCGCGTGGCAGCACTGCGCGAATTGATACCCAACTTCCCGTAGATCGATTGAACGTGCCCGTTGATGGTGTGCCGGCTCACGACGAGACGCTCCGCGATCTGGCTGTTGCTTATTCCCATGGCCAGCAACTGCAGCACCTCGCCTTCCCGCGCTGTGAGCGCTTCATACATGAAGGGGGCAGGCTGTGCTGTCAGTCTCATAGGGGAAGGTGAGGGACGCTCCGAGCGGAAGGCCGGGCGCGTGTCCGCTTCCTTCCCCTCCCTCACCTCGCTTTCCGCGAACTCCCCGAGCTCTCCTCTCTTCCTGGTATCCCTGGTGCCTTCTTTGGACTGTGCAGCTGATGTTTCTCCATCGTCGCGATTACGTCGGAGGGCGTTCAGACAGGTCAGCACAGCCATCGTGCCCTGTGTGTCTTCCAGGGAGCGGTAGAGCTTCAGGCTGTCTTCCAGCAGCGGCGTTGCTTGCACGGGGTCGTGCTGCCAGGTGGCTTGCCACCTGGCAGCATAAAGCGCCTTCGCGCGTACCGCTGGTGAGACCGCAAGCTGGCTCTCATCGCAGACCTCCAGGGCCTGTTCCAGGGCGCTGCGACCCTCGCTCACTGCGTCTGCCAGCACCCAGAACTGCCGCAGGGCGGCCGCCATCCGGAGCGCCGCCTCCCCCTCGCGGCGCTCCAGCAGCCACCATAGCGCCGCCCGCAGGTTGCCCTGCTCCAGTTCCAGCCGTTCTTGCCATGCAACCTGATCGGCCACGAGCTCGACCTCTTCAGCGAACGCCAGGTAGTAGGCGGCATGGGCATCACAGGCCCGCTCAAGTTCGCCGCTGGCCGCCAGCCGTTCCAACCCATACTCGCGCATCATCTCAAACGGGTACAGGCGCAGGTCCTTCTGCTCAGGGTCCGGCGGGCGCAGCAGGCTTTTATCGAGAAGAGATGCCACGCCGTCCAGTACGGAGATGGTTATGTCCCCAAGCGCTGCCGCCATGGCCTCCGCGGCGTGCAGCGAGCAGCCGCCGACGAAGACCGTGAGCGTGCGAAAGAGCGTTTGTTCCTCGGGCGAGAGCACGTCATAGGTCCAGCCCAGCGTCTTGTGCAGCGTCTGCTGGCGCGGCGGCGCATCTCGTCTACCTCCCGTCAACACCTGGAAGCGCGATTTCAGTCGGTCGAGCAGGGCCTGGGGAGGCAGCACTTTACTGCGCGCGGCTGCCAGCTCGATCGCCAGCGGCACACCCTCCAGCCGCGTACAGAGCTCGGCGATGGCGCGCGCGTTCGCTCCCGTCAGTTGGAAGCTGGGCAGGATAGCCTGCGTCCGTTGCACAAAGAGTGCCACAGCAGCCACATGCGACAGGTCATTGTCTGCTGGCAGGTCGCGCAGATCAGGCACTTCCAGCGGTGGGATCGGGAATTCATATTCGCCCCCGACATGTAAGAGCGCCCGGCTGGTCACGAGGAGCTTGAGCTGCGGACAGGACGAGAGCAGTTCAGCGAGGAGGGGAGCCGCCGGC
>Ga0209239_1002843_pt1 | contig 10249 bp, 10 predicted proteins | sample GraSoi013_2_20cm_FD_185824 | JGI IMG/M metagenome (GOLD analysis project Ga0209239, IMG submission 185824) | Grasslands soil microbial communities from the Angelo Coastal Reserve, California, USA - Sample 10_02_2013_2_20cm (SPAdes) (version 2) | ecosystem: Environmental > Terrestrial > Soil >...
GAGAGTCAGAATGGATCGCAGACAGCGCGCTGCAAAACTGGCCGCTTTAATGCTGATAGTAGGCGTGGCCGCCATTGCCGCGAGCGAAACCCGCAAGGAATACCGTTTCACGGTTGGGCCCCAAGCCACCGTTTCCATCAACAACCAGTACGGTCCTATCTCAGTAAAACCGGGCGCGGGCAATGTAGTGGTGGTGAGAGTACTCCTCCGTTCGGACAAGGTAGAAGTTGATCGGAACCAGAGCGGCAACCGTGTGGACATTCTTTCTCACCTTTTTCCCGGCGCAACTCCAGAAACAGCAAAAGTGGATTACGAAGTTCAAGTGCCCTCTGATGCCAGCGTCACTCTGCGTTCCACAACCGGTCCGCTGGGCGCAGAAAAGCTGCAGGGCGATGTGAGTGTAGAAGGCGCCACTGCCATAGTTGATGTGCGCGACATAAGTAACGCGCATGTACACGTCAAGACGCTGAACGGTCCGGTGACTCTCACCCGCATTCAAGATGGGCATGTGGAGATCACCTCGGTCAGCGGAGACGTGATATTGAACGACGTAAGCGGGCCACTGGTCCAGGTCAATTCCACCAGCGGCAAGATCCGCTACGACGGAGACTTTGGCGGGGGCGGAGAGTACTCCTTGACCAGTCATACCGGAGACATCGACGCCACCGCACCTACCTACGCCTCGATCGATGTGATGGCGCGCTCGGTCAGAGGACAAGTGGAGAATGATTTTCCGCTCTTGCCCAAGACCCACATTGCCTTCCCCATCGACAAAGCACGTGCCCTGGTTGGTACTGCCGGGAAGGCTGCATCTTCGGTTAAGTTGCTTTCCTTCAGTGGTAAAATCCACCTCAAGAAACGCTGAAACAATTTGGCCGTCCGGCGTGCAGCCGTTCGGCAGCAGTACGCATGAGAACTGGAACCGGTTCCCATGGTGAGGTCAAACTGTCTCCAGCGGAACGGGTTCCGGTACGAACGGTGTTTCTGGTGGGCTTTATGGGCGCCGGCAAAAGTAGTGTCGGGCGAGCCTTGAGCCAACGCTTGGGTTGGGGCTTCGAAGACCTGGACGATCGGATTCAAGCCCGCGAAGGACGAAGCATTGGACAGATTTTCCGCGAGTCGGGAGAAGCTGAATTCCGGCGTGCCGAGGCAGATGCACTGCGCGAGCTAATCGGAGAGCAAGAATCCTCGCCTCGGGTTGTGGGTTTAGGGGGTGGAGCTTTTGTGCAGGCTGAAAATGCTGCGCTGCTGGGGCAGACGCAATCGCCAATAGTCTTTCTGGATGCTCCTGTGGATGAGTTGTTTCGGCGGTGCCAGCAGGAGAAAGTCGAACGTCCGCTGCGGCAGGACCAGAAACGGTTTCGGCAGTTGTATGAAGCCCGCCGACCGCGTTACTTGGCTGGCACACTGCGGGTTGAGACTGCCGGCAAGAGCGTCGACGCAGTCGCAGTCGAGGTAGCGGGCCTCCTGGGAATTGTGGAAGATACAGGAACTGGAGGAGCGGCGAAGTGACGTTGAGAACAATGTTCATGGTGGGCACGTTTTGGCTGCTGGTGATCGCGGGTGCGGCCGTAGGAGCGGGCAAAGAACCCGCGGGACAGATGGTGGACTCCGGATCTTTTGGCGTCTTCATGAATGGAAAGCGGGTGGCCACGGAAACTTTTTCCATTCAGCAATCCGGCGGCGCCAGCACGACCAGTGCTCAGGTAAAGGAAGAGGGAGGCTCGGGAGCCAGCCAGAGCTCTGAGTTGCAGATCACATCGGCGGGTGCGGTCATTCGCTATGAATGGCACGAACTCAATCCTGGCAAAAGTGCGTTAGTGATCGTCCCCAATAATGAATTTCTGATTGAGCGGGTTACGCAAAATCCTGGTGACAAACCGGCTGAGCAACCATTCCTCATGCCTAATACCTCCATCGTCCTGGACAATAATTTTCTGATTCATCGCGAAGTTCTGGCCTGGCGATATCTGGCCTCGAGTTGCGCGCACAACAGTGGTCCGATGCGGTGTGGTCCGGCGCAGTTCGGCGCAATCGTGCCCCAGGAGCGGACCTCGACCCGGGTGAATGTGCAACCGGTGGGCGAAGAGAAGGTCAAAATCCGGGACACAGAGCGCCAACTTCTTCGCATTAATATCAAGAGTGACGATGATGAATGGGCTTTGTGGCTTGATCCTGAAGACCATTACAAATTGCTGCGCGTGGTGAAGGCGGGCGCCAACACCGAAGTCTTGCGCGATTAAATATTGAATAACGATCGTGGCGCACAATGCTGTCACTGATTGACACACGCACCACACGAGTTCTATTTACAGTGCTGCTGTTCGCGCTCGTGCTGGGTTTTCTTTACGCCGCACGCCGCACCCTGGTCGCATTCCTGTTTGCCATCTTTTTCGCTTACCTGATGGATCCAGCAGTGTCACGAGTGGAGAAGTGGACACGCGGAAGATCGCGCGCCATCGTGGCGATCTACATTCTGCTGGTGGCCATGGTGGCGGTATTGTTCTTCCTGGTAGGACCACAGATCGCCCACCAGGCACAGCGTCTAAGCGAGACTCTCCCTACACTGCTGACGGACCTTGGCACAGGACGAATCGCTGAGCAAATTGGCCGCGAACACGGATGGAGCGCGAGGACAATCCAAAATGCCAAGGCTTTCCTGTCCAGCCATGCGGATTATTTTCGGGTTTTGACCCAGCGAATTGCTTTACGCATTGCCGAAGTGGCACAGCAAGCATGGCTACTGATCGTAGTGCCGATTCTGGCTGGATTTTTCCTCAACGATGGCCGTACTTTCGCCGAAGTGCTACTTTCACTTGTAACCGCGCGCCCACAGCGCGAGTTGATGGAAGGCGTGCTCAGTGATTTAAACCAGATGCTGGCCCACTTCATTCGCGCCCAACTGACGTTGGCGGCATTGTCGCTGCTGGCTTACATCTCGTTTATGGGAGTGATGGGAGTTCCGTACGCTCTGGTGCTCGGAACCGCGGGCGGCATCATGGAGTTTATTCCGGTAGTTGGACCGCTCGTGGCTGCTGTTCTCATCGTGGGAGTTGCGTTGCTGACGAGTTATCCCCACTGGTTGGTGCTCCTCGTTTTCCTGGGTGCGTGGAGACTGATTCAAGATTATGTGGTTTCTCCACGCATCATGGGCAAGAGCATGGAACTGCATCCGCTGGCGGCCATCTTTGGCGTGTTGGCAGGCGGTGAAATCGCGGGCGTTTTGGGCATTTATCTTTCCATTCCGGTCATGGCCGGCTTGCGGATTGTGTGGCGACGGTGGCGTCTTTATGCGGAAAAGAGACGCTTTGGGCCGCTCAATGAGTTCGCCTTCGGGGCCGATCTGACTCCTCGAAAATAAAGGCCTCAGCGGCTAAAGCCGTCTTGGTGAAATTCTGTATCGCAGCGCTGAAGCGCTGCGGCACCCAAAGGCTCTCTCACCCAGAAGCTCTATCACCTAAATCTCTATTACCCACAATCTCTTACCCAAACCATTGCACAATTGTTCTGACCATTGAAGAATGCGATTTGTGTGTGCGAAAAAATTCAGCCTACTCAGGTAGCGCCGGCATCCCGCCGGCCCTGCGGAAAGGAACGATGTTGTAAAATCCGAGGCAGCCTATGCAGACGAAACTTCCAGTAGGAATCCTGGGTGCCACCGGCATTGTGGGACAGCGCTTCGTCCAGATGCTTGAGCATCATCCCTGGTTCGAGGTAGCGTGGCTCGCGGCCTCGGATCGCTCCGAAGGCAAATCGTACGCGGAAGCAGCGCGCTGGCGGATGAAGACCGCCTTGCCCCAGCGGGTAGCAGAAATGCGCGTATCCCCGGCCAAGCCGGACGGGGCCCCCAAGATCATCTTCGCGGCTCTGGATTCCTCCATCGCCGCTGAACTGGAGCCTCGTTTCGCCGAAGCCGGATGCGCCGTCGTTTCCAATTCCAGCGCACTACGCATGCAATCCGACGTGCCGCTCGTAATCCCGGAAGTGAACGCAGGACATCTCAAACTGCTCGAATGCCAGAGCTGGCGCCGAAAATCTGGCGGATTCGTTGTCACCAATCCGAACTGTTCGGCGATTGGTTTGGTCATGGCCCTCGCTCCTCTGGAACAACAGTTTGGAATTGAGACGGTGATGGCAGTGACGATGCAGGCAGTCAGCGGGGCCGGGTATCCGGGAGTAGCTTCTCTCGACATTCTTGGCAATGTGATCCCTTACATTGCCAAAGAAGAAGAAAAGATGGAGGAGGAAACGCTAAAGCTGCTAGGCCGGCTCAATGGCTCGGGCGTGATCCCCGCCGGCTTTGCCATGAGCGCACAATGCAACCGGGTGGCAGTGGAAGATGGGCACACAGAATCGGTTTCTGTGAAGCTGAAAAAGAAAGCGCAACCTGCGGAAATCATTAAAGTGTGGAATGAATTTCGTAGCGCGCCTCAGGAATTGCGGCTGCCGAGCGCTCCGGAACAGCCAGTCCGATACGTGGAATCTGCCGATCGGCCACAACCACGATTCGATGCCGACTGCGGTGGAGGAATGACAGCCACAGTTGGCCGGCTGCGTCCCTGCGCGGTGCTGGACTGGAAATTCACCGTGCTCTCTCACAACACGATTCGCGGAGCTGCGGGTGCTGCCGTGCTCAATGCCGAGTTGCTGAAGGTCCAGGGATACTTCAATTGAGAACTCACACCTCTACACGCAGAGGTAGCCGTCTATTCATTTGCATCAAGCCGCCCGGAGTTCTCGCTCCATGATCGTGATGAAATTCGGCGGCACTTCGGTGGAGGACGCGAAGGCCATCGAGCGTACGGCCGCAATTGTCAAAGGACGGCTGGCGCAGAAACCTGTCGTGGTAGTCAGCGCGATGGCTAAGGTCACCGACCAACTGCTGGCTATGGGCCGTGCTGCAGGTTCTGGCGACCGCAAGACGGCACTCAAGCTTTCCCGCGCCCTGAGGGAACGGCACTACAACGCGGCCGGCGAACTGCTCGGAACTGCTCTGTTCACCCAATTTCACAGCGACCTGGGCGTCGATTTTGACGCACTGGATGAACTGTTACGCGGAATCGCAGCCGTAGGCGAATTGACTCCGCGAACCACCGATCATGTAGCGGCGTTCGGCGAGTTGCTGTCCAGCAAAATTATCAACGCTGCATTTTCGGCGCAAGGGATGGATTCTACCCTGATTGATTCACGAGAATGCATCGTCACCGATAACACACACACGCGCGCGACTCCCTTATTTGAAGAAAGCAATCAGCGGCTCGAATCAAAACTCGCGCCGCTGCTGGCAGCGAACCGCGTACCGGTGATGGGTGGCTTCATCGCGTCCACGAAAGCTGGAATCACAACTACCATCGGCCGAGGCGGGCTGAGCGCATTGAAATATGGACGGACGTGAACGGTATGATGACGACTGATCCGAACGTGTGTCCCGAAGCGCGGCGGATCAAAGTCATCAGCTTTGATGAAGCCGCAGAGTTGGCTTACTTCGGGGCCAAGGTTCTGCATCCCGCGACCGTACTGCCCGCGGTCCAGAAGAATATTCCCGTGTATGTGCTGAATTCACGGAACCCGAGTTGCGAAGGTACACGCATCAGCGCGCGCGCCCCTCGTTGCCGAAATGTTTTTAAGGCGATCGCGGCAAAGAAACGAATAACGATAGTAGATGTGGCGGCTCCTCGCATGCTGCTGGCACATGGTTTCCTGAGAGCGATTTTTGAGGCTTTTGATCGGCACCGAGTGGCTGTCGATGTCGTATCTACATCGGAAGTGAGCGTTTCCCTCACCGTGGATTCAAACGAAGCCATTCCGGCGTTGGCTGCTGACCTGGCACAATTGGCTGATGTGAAGTACGAAGGAAGAAAGGCTATTGTATGTCTGGTGGGAGAAAATCTGCGTGAGACTCCCGGTATCGCCGCCCGCGTTTTTGGAGAATTGGCCGATGTAAAAATTCGTATGATTTCGCAAGGAGCGTCGGAGATTAATCTCACGTTCGTCATCGATGAAGATGCCGTTCCTGAGGTAGTACGGCGATTGCACAAGACATTCTTCTCGGAATTGGATCCGGAAGTATTTGCGTAGGACTTAGTTGATTAGCGCATAATGAGCCGCCTCACGCGCGAAACGGATCATGAACATTCTTATCCTAGGCCGTGGCAAAACCGGAGCGATGGTCGCCGAAGTCGCCCGGCAGCGGAAGCACGAGGTCGCGGTCGTTGGGGCAACGGAGAATGCGCAGGGTGCGTCGCTTTCACCAGAGAAGCTGGGCCCAGTCGATGTAGTGATTGATTTCACCACTCCAGAGGCAGTGCTGCTAAACATTGAGGCTTGCGTCAAGGCAAAAAAGAGCATGGTTGTGGGCACCAGCGGATGGTACAGCGAGCTGCCCACGGTACGGCGGATGGTCAAGTCAAGCGGCATCGGCTTCCTGTATGCCAAGAATTTTTCCGTAGGTGTAAACCTTTTTTTTGACACGATGCGGAGTGCTGCCGCCGCGTTGCGTCATGAATACTTTGGACAGATCTTTGAGCGCCATCATGCCCAAAAAAAGGATGCCCCTTCCGGTACCGCGTTAGCATTGCAAGAAATCATTAAAGATTCCGGCGGAACGGAGCTGGAAATCATATCCTTCCGCGAAGGCGAGGTAGTCGGAATGCACGAAGTGGTGTTGGATTCCCCGAACGACACGATTTATCTCTGTCATGACGCCAAGTCGCGCCGCGGCTTTGCCGAGGGCGCGGTGCGAGCCGCGGAATGGCTGGCTGGTAAGAAAGGGTTTTTTGATTTCAGGGAAGTGTGGCGAGAAATGTAGTCAGTCCTGAGAACAAGCGGCGAGATGGCACAGCGTTGACGTTGCCGGCGGGACGCCGGCGCTACGGCTGCTCATCGGCGAAGAACTCCAGCCCGCTTTCCGGCCAGCTTCATTCGCGCTATCTTTATTTCATGCAACTCCGTGGTTGTGGCACAGCGCTAGTAACTCCCTTTCGACAAGACGGCTCCATTGACGAGACCGCTCTGCGCAGCCTGGTCGCATGGCAGGTGGAGTCCGGCATCGACTTCCTGGTTCCCTGCGGCACCACCGGCGAAACTCCAACGCTTTCGCACGACGAGTGGCTGCACGTGATCGACACTACTATCGAAGTAGCAGCCGGCCGGGTGCCCATCGTAGCCGGCGCAACTTCTAATTCAACTCACGATGCCGTAGAAAAAGCCAAAGAAGTCGCCTGGAGATCCGGCGTAAACGCAATCCTGACGGCATCGCCTTACTACAACAAGCCGACTCAGGAAGGGCAGTATCGCCACTTTCGCGCGATTGCCGAAGCCGTGGACAAACCAATCATTCTGTACAACGTCCCTGGACGCACCGGCGCCAACATCGAACCGGCAACGCTGTCGCGTCTGGCCGAGGTACCGAATATCGCCGGAGTGAAAGAAGCCAGCGGCAACATGACTCAGATCGCGGAAGTGTGCAACGCGGTGCCGGAAAACTTTCTGGTGTTCTCTGGGGACGACGCCATCACCTTGCCGGTAATAGCGCTGGGCGGCGTGGGGATTATCTCCGTAGCCTCGAACGAGATTCCTCGTGAAATGTCCGAGATGACGCGGGCTGCATTGAACAACGATTGGGGTATGGCGCGGCGCAATCAGCGCAAGTACTTGCCTCTGATGCAAGCCAACTTCCTGGAATCCAACCCACTGCCTGTAAAAGCAGTGCTGGCGATGATGGGGAAAATTGAAGAAGTTTACCGTCTGCCGCTGCTGCCCATGCGGCGCGACACCCGTTCCCGGCTGCAAAAGATCGCAACCGAAGCTGGGCTCATCACCAGGCCGGCAGCGCCGCCGGCGGAAGCGGCCGAATTCTATATCTACGAGAACTGGCTTGCCGGACCGCACAAAATCGTGCTGCACCGCTCCACCTGCAGCCAGTGTAACCATGGAAAGGGGCGCCCCGCGGGGCACGATCCCAACCACTCCCGCTGGCACGGGCCTTACGCTACGCTTGCCGAAACACGCGAAGCATCACACAACATGACCAGCGTACTGATTCGCAGCGAATGTAAGTGTGTGTGAAGAAATTTACGATTGACGATTTTCGATTGAAACAAATATGCACCGGAGACTGCCCTCGCGATTTTCAAGCGTCAATCGTAATTCGTAAATCGTAAGTCGCACTTCCCGCTTCCGTTATACTTCCCTCGCATGGAATCCTTGCAATCTGCCATCGAGCGACTTGCCTCTCAGGATGAGAAGCAACTCGATCGTGATGCGCGACAAACGTTTATGGACTTCCGCGATGAGCTCACTAAGGGCAAGATTCGCGCTGCGGAAAAGATTGATGGAAAGTGGGTGGTCAACACCTGGGTAAAGCTGGGAATCCTGCTGGGATTTCGGTTGGGGGAACTTAGTGAATCGCGACTAGACGCCAGTCTTTCCTTTGTTGATAAAGACACCTACCCTGCCCGCCGCTTTACGGTTCGAGATCGCGTGCGCATTGTTCCTGGCGGGTCGTCGGTGCGCCTGGGAGCTTATGTCGCACCAACGGTGATCTGTATGCCGCCCATGTTCATCAACGTGGGCGCTTACGTGGATGAAGGCACCATGGTGGATTCGCATGCCCTGGTTGGTTCGTGCGCTCAAATCGGCAAACGAGTGCACTTGAGCGCTGCTGCACAAATCGGTGGCGTGCTGGAGCCGATCAACGCCACCCCGGTAGTGATCGAAGACGATGTGATGGTGGGCGGCAACTGCGGCGTCTATGAAGGCACTGTGGTGCGGGCGCGGGCAGTATTGGGCGCGGGGACCATCCTGACCGGTTCGACGCCTCTGTATGACATCGTGCGCGGGCAAGTCTATCGCGCCACTGCGGAGAAACCGCTTGAAGTGCCGGAGAATGCCGTGGTCGTCCCCGGATCACGCGCGATAACCAAGGGACAAGCGGCGGATTGGAAATTGTCTTTATATACGCCGGTCATTGTGAAATATCGCGATGAGAAAACGGATCAGGGAGTCGAGTTGGAGGAATGGCTGCGATAGATTCGTCGGGTTGATTTTAAGTTAGAGGACGTCCACCTGTAGTTTTCTTTCACCGTCCAGTCTTCGGACGTGAATCTGTCCAAGACTCTGCAAGACCGCATCCGCCTCCTGTAATTTTGATTCCGGATAGGTACTGCTCAGCGCGATGGCTTTCATTCCACCGGCGTGCGCGGATCGGATGCCCGCAGGAGCATCCTCAATCACCAGGCACTCTGCAGGTTTTACCTTCAAAAGTTCGGCTCCTCTGAGGTAAGGCTCAGGGTCGGGTTTGCCCTTCCGCACATCGTCCGCCGCCACCAGCACGCGTGGGATTGGCAAGTGGAAGAATCGCAAGCGCGAAGTGGCTAAATATCGTGTGCCGGAGGTAACGACGCACCACGAACCCTCCGGAATCGACTTCAATAGATCGGCGGCACCGGGCATCACAGCGACCCCGTCGTTGTCGTCGGCTTCGCGTTTTTCGATCTTCTTTTCTTCGGCCTCGGCGTTGAGCTGCGGGGCGAGTATCCGCACCACTTCAATGGTGCGGCGGCCATGCGCAATCGCCAGGACCTTTTCCGGGTCGATGTTGTTCTCTTCCGCCCACCGGCGCCATTGACGTGCCACGGAGCGGGTGGAGTCGACAAGAACACCGTCGAGGTCAAAAAGAATGGCAGAACACTGAAAATTCACAATGACAATCTATCAGGACGACCTATCGGGATGACACGCAACGAGACCGAAAATCACGGGGAGGCAATAGAGAGCGGTGGCGTTATTTCCGAGGCAAGCTTTTGACGAACTACCAAATGCCTTTCACGAAAGTGAGCTCGAGCGCGTTCGCCCCAGGCACGCACGAAGTAGTAATTGAGGCCTGCACCGATCAAGGAGCTGGCGATCGGAATCAAGCGTCCTGACCACTTCTCGACAACTTCCCCGCTAGCTTGCACGGCGATGCGCTGGATCACCCGGGGTACGAAACGCTTGACGATTCCTTTTTCCAGCAACTCACGACTGATATCTACTCCGGCGGCGCTGGCGGCGGCAATCCAGAGCTCTGCAGTCTCCTCGTCGGTGTTGTATTCGAAACCGTAAAGCAGACTGAGTTTCTGGACTATGCGCAGAGTGATACCGGCCAGAATGCTGAGATCAGGCAGGATGGTGATGAGTCCACCCATCCCCAGACCGGCTCCCTCCGCTGCCGCGATCTTCATGCCACTGCGAATAATACGGCGGGCAA
>Ga0209239_1002844_pt1 | contig 10246 bp, 10 predicted proteins | sample GraSoi013_2_20cm_FD_185824 | JGI IMG/M metagenome (GOLD analysis project Ga0209239, IMG submission 185824) | Grasslands soil microbial communities from the Angelo Coastal Reserve, California, USA - Sample 10_02_2013_2_20cm (SPAdes) (version 2) | ecosystem: Environmental > Terrestrial > Soil >...
TGGGCGGCACGAAGTCCGCGTCGAAGATCGCGATCAGCTCGGCGCTCGTGTGCCCCAGGCCATACGCGAGCGCCCCCGCCTTGAAGCCCGCCCGCGAGCCGCGTTGTACGTGAGAGACATCGACGCCCCTTCGGCGCCAGTGCGCGACGCGCCTGGAGAGGATCTGCACCGTCTCGTCGTCCGAGTCGTCGAGCACCTGCACCTCGAATCGGTCACGCGGCCAATCGATGTCGCACGCAGCGTCGAGGACACGCTCCGCGACGTATCGCTCGTTGTAGATGGGCAGCTGCACACATACACGAAGTTCGGCGGTTGTGAGGAGAGCTCGCGGAGGCGGCGGTTTGAGCCGCGTTGCCCGCAGAGTGAGATAGAGCAGGTTCAGCCCGAATCCAAACAGCAGGACGCTGGTCACCGCCAGCACGGCGATCGTGATGACAGCGATCACGGCTCGTCGAACAGGGTGTACGGCCGCATGGTCGAGCGCACGTAGGCGACACGCGCGAGCGCGTCCGGGCTATGGCGCCGCGTCCACTGCATGTACCGCCACGCTGACTCGCCGAGATGGCGCGCCGGCGGGTCGAGGAGCGCGGGATAAATGGCTTTCGGCAGGCGGCGCTTCGGATGATCGATGAGGAGCGGCGCGGCCCGGCTCGCGAGCTGCGGAAAGTGCTCGAGCAACCGGGGGTTGTCGTCGATGATTTCCTGGATCGCCTCCATTCCGAACACCGGCTGAGCGACGAGCAGCTCAAATGCCATGTCCTCGTCCTGTCTCTTGAGCGGACGGCACTGAGAAGACTCCAGGATGAGGTTGGCGGTCATCAGCCGTGGCGCGATGGGTCGCCGCGTGAGATCGTCGACCGGCTTGGACCGATGCCGCATCGCGTGCCCGAGGCCAAGCAAGTTCACCACGACGTAAGCGAGGTGGCGATGGCCGTCGTCGACGATGAGGTTCAGGTCGACGTCGTCGGTGGCGCGAAAGCCGCCGCTTGCCAGCGAGCCGGCGATGGAAACGCTTCTGATGAACGGCGCGAAAGCAACCAGGTGGCGGACGAAATCCACGGTCAGGTCGATGTAGCGGCCTGATTCTGCATGGTGGCATTGGGCCCGGCTGCAGACGTCGTCGAGCCGGCTCTGGCTCCCCCGCTCGATGACGAGATTCCGGGCGATCGTCAAGTTCGGATGGGCGGCGACCGCCCAACGGACCTCCGCGTCGGAAACGGATCCCCCGAGACAGAGTTCGGCGAGGCGCGAGGTCGTGACGGCGTATCCGCGCCGACCGAGCAGCGCGACAGTGCGGCCAACACGATCTGAGAGCGTGGTTGCGGACGCGCCTAGATAGCCGACAGCCACCAGGTGGGATACGGCGCTGGGTTACGTGGCATGATCGAGACGCAAGATCAACGCGCGGAGGAGGGCAGATGACTGCCGACGGACATTTCCAGGTCCCCCAGCCCACCAACGAGCCCGTTCGCTCGTACTCCCCGAGCGACCCGCATCGCAAGAGCCTGAAGTCCCGCCTGGCGGAGCTGACCGACGCACGCACTGAGGTCCCGATGCAGATCGGCGGCGAGCGGCGCTGGGGCGCGTCGCGGGGCGACATCCGTGCCCCGCACCGGCACGAGCTGGCGATCGCGGAGTACGCAGTCGGAGGCGCCAAGGACATCGACGACGCGATCAGCGCCGCTCTCGCGGCGCGAAAGATGTGGGCGGCGACCTCGTTCCAAGAGCGTGCGGCGGTCCTGCTGCGCGCGGCCGCCTTGCTCGCCGGTCCATGGCGCGATTCGATCAACGCGGCGACCATGCTCGGCCAGTCCAAGACCGTGCACCAGGCCGAGATCGACGCCGCGTGCGAGACAATCGACTTCTGGCGCTACAACGCGTACTTCGGCGACCAGCTGCTGCGCAACCAACCGTCCAACGACGGCACCGCGTGGAACCGCCTCGAGTATCGGCCGCTCGAGGGTTTCATCTTCGCGGTCAGCCCCTTCAATTTCACCTCCATCGCTGGCAACCTTCCGACCGCGCCGATGCTCATGGGCAACACGGTGGTGTTCAAGCCTGCGACGCAGACGCTGCTGGTCAGCCATTTCCTGATGGAGCTTCTCCTCGAGGCGGGCATGCCGCCCGGCGTCATCAACATGGTGAGCGGCAGCGCGGCAGAGATCTCGGAGAAGGTGTTGCACCACCGCGAGCTGGCGGGCATCCACTTCACGGGCTCGACTGAGGTTTTCCAGAACATGTGGCGCGAGGTCGGCCAGAACATCGACCGCTACCGGACCTACCCACGACTTGTCGGTGAGACGGGGGGCAAGGACTTCGTGATGGCGCACGAGTCGGCGGACGCTGACGCTCTGCGCACGGCGCTGATTCGCGGCGCATTCGAATACCAGGGCCAGAAGTGCTCCGCGGCGTCGCGCGCGTACATCCCGCAGTCGATGTGGAAGGCGATGAAGCACGACCTGGTCGACCTCGTCGATGCGATCCCGCAGGGCGACGTCGCAGACTTCCGCAACTTCATGGGCGCGGTGATCGACGGTCGTGCCTACGCGAACCACATGAACGCGATCGAGTACGCACGCAAGCAGGAGAGCGCGAAGGTCATCGCGGGCGGCAAGGGCGACGACAAGGTTGGGTGGTTCATCCGGCCGACGGTGATCGAGACCACCGACCCGGACTTCAAGCTTCTCCGCGAAGAGCTTTTCGGCCCCATCCTCACCGTCTATCCATATGCGGACGGCAAGTTCGACGAGACGCTCGACCTTTGCGATCGGACGAGCCCGTACGGGCTCACCGGCGCGGTGTTCGCCCGCGACCGGCAGGCGATTCGCAAGGCTTCGGAGAAGCTCGTCAACGCAGCCGGCAACTTCTACATCAACGACAAACCGACCGGCGCAGTCGTCGGGCTGCAGCCTTTCGGAGGAGCGCGCGCGTCAGGTACCAACGACAAGGCGGGTTCCTTCCTGAACCTGATTCGGTGGGTCAGCCCGCGCGTGATCAAAGAAACGTATGCGCCCGCGACCGACCACCGCTATCCGTTCATGGAAGACGACCACGAGCGAGGGGCGCTCTAAAACAGTCCGGACTGAGGTCGATGGGGCGGTGCTCACCGTCACCATCGACCGTCCCGAGGTACGCAACGCGGTGGACCCTGAAACCGCGAGAGCGCTGGCAGCCGCCTTCAGCGATTTCAATGCGAACGACGAACTGTCCGTCGCGGTGCTCACTGGTGCGGCGGGAACTTTCTGCGCCGGGTTTGACCTGAAAGCGATGGCCACCGGATCGAGATATGCGGTGGGTGAGACGGGACCCGGCCCGATGGGGCCCACCCGGATGATCATGAGCAAGCCGGTCATCGCCGCCATCGAGGGCTACGCCGTGGCCGGCGGGCTCGAGCTCGCGTTGTGGTGCGACCTCCGTGTGGCCGGGCGCGACGCGACCTTCGGCGTCTTCAACCGGCGGTTCGGCGTCCCGCTGATCGACCTCGGGACCGTTCGCCTGCCTCGCCTGGTCGGCCAGGGTCGCGCGCTCGACCTGATCCTGACCGGGCGGCCTGTCGGAACCGAGGAAGCGTTACGCATCGGACTGGTGGAGCGGGTGGTTGAATCAGGCATGGCGATGGCCGAAGCCCAATCGATTGCTCGCGAGATATCGGCCTTTCCGCAATCGGCGATGCGTGGCGACCGGCGCAGCGTGCTGGGCCAGTGGTCACTCAGCCTCGAGGACGCGACGCGGGCGGAGTACCGGGTCGGCATCGAAGCCATCGCGTCAGGTGAGTCGCAGGAAGGCGCCAAACGTTTTGCCGAGGGACAGGGCCGCCACGGCAAATCGACGTGACTGTTTGCGGCGACCCCTGGAGAACGTGTGGAATCTGAATCGGTAAAACTGGAGTTCGGCTTTTCAGGAGGTGAGCGCATGCCGGAGACGGTGATCGAGGCCAAGGGCCTCATCAAGAAATACGGCGACCTGGAAGCCGTCGCGGGCATCGACCTGGAGGTCCGCGCGGGCGAGATCTTCGGGTTTCTCGGACCCAACGGCGCCGGCAAGTCGACCACCATCTCGATGCTGTGCACGCTTCTGACGCCGACCGCCGGCGTAGCACGCGTCGCGGGCATCGACGTGGTGCACGATCCCGCCGCGGTCCGGCAGCGCATCGGCCTCGTCTTCCAGGACCCGTCGCTCGACGACCAGCTCACCGGTCGAGAGAACCTCGAGTTTCATGCGTTCGTCTACAGCGTCCCAGCGCAAGACCGGCGCCGCCGGATCGACGAGATGCTCGACCTACTTCAGCTTGCGGACCGCGCGTCCTCGCAGGTGAAGACCTACTCGGGCGGCATGAAGCGGCGCCTCGAGATCGCCCGCGGCATGCTGCACCAGCCGCAGATCCTTTTCCTCGACGAGCCGACGCTGGGTCTCGACCCGCAGACAAGGAAGAGCATCTGGACCCACCTCAACGAGCTGCGGAGCACGAAGGGGGTGACCATCTTCATGACGACCCACTACATGGACGAGGCGGAGTACTGCGATCGCATCGCGATCATCGACCGCGGCAAGATCGTGGCCCTGGGCACACCGGAAGAGTTGAAGGGATTGGTCGGGGGCGACGTGGTGACCATCACGTCCACCAAGCCGGACGCCGCCGAGAGCGAGATCAAGAAGCTGCTCGGCGTCACGCCGGTGCGCGACAACGGCAGCCTGCGGATGGAGGTGCCCGACGGCAAGGCCTTCGTGCCTCGACTCGTGCGCGAGCTCGAAGCGCCGGTGGACACCGTGTCCCTCCGCCGGCCGAGCCTGGATGACGTCTTCTTGAAGCTGACCGGCCGCGTCATACGCGACGAGGAGGTCAGCGCCCGGGACCGGAATCGGGCCATGGCCAGCCGCTGGATGGGCCGCCGGCGATGAGCGTGGAAACCGCCAGCCCAACTCTCATGACGGTGCCAGCGGCACCCATCGACACGCGCATGGCCAGCCTTCGCGCCATCTACATCATCTGGTACCGCGACATCCTTCGCTACTGGCGCGACCGGTGGCGGCTGGTCGCCTCGCTCGCCCAGCCGCTCCTGTTCCTGCTCGTCTTCGGCTCCGGCCTCAGCTCATCGCTGGGCGGGGCGTTCGGCCGCGGGACCGGCATCTCCTACATCCAGTTCATGTATCCCGGCATCATCGGCATGTCGATCCTGTTCAGCGCGATCTTCGGCGCGATGTCGATCGTGTGGGACCGTGAGTTCGGATTTCTCAAGGAGGTCCTGGTCGCGCCGATCGACCGCTGGGCGGTCGCCGTTGGCAAAGCGTTGGGCGGGACGACGCAGGCGATGATCCAGGGCTTGATCCTGCTCGTGCTGGCGCCATTCGTCGGCGTGAAGCTGAGCCTCCTCACGGTGGTCGAGCTGGTGCCGCTGGCGGCGGTTCTTGCTTTCGGGCTTGCCTCGTTCGGCGTCGCGATCGCTTCGATGATGAAGTCGCTGCAGGGCTTCCAGGTGGTGATGAACTTTCTGATGATGCCGATGTTCTTTCTGTCGGGGGCGCTGTTCCCGCTCACCAACCTTCCCGGCTGGATGACCTGGTTGACGCGGCTGGACCCTGCCTCTTATGGAATCGACCCGATCCGGCGCGTCGTGCTTTCGAACTCAGGGCTGCCGAACGTCAACAGCCTCGGGCTGACGATCAACGGGCAGGTGCTCGCCATCCCGATGGAGGCCGCGATCATGCTCGCCTTCGGTGCGGTGCTGCTGGGCGTCGCGGTCGTCATGTTTGAACGCCGCGACTGAAAGCAAGCCCAGCGCTCCCAGCTCAGCGGCGATGACGGGACCCGGACCCCAGATCGGAGTGCCTTCCACCACGATGGCGCCGCCAAGGACGTAGATCCACGTCCAGGACGGGGCGTTCGCGCGCAGGCACAGCCAACCGGCCAGGCCGATCATGACCAGGTCGTCGAGGTGGACGTACGGAGTCGCCAGCATGCCGCCGACGATCGCGCACACGAAGAGCCACTCCAGGCCGCGCCGGCGCATTCGGTAGGCGAGGAAGAGCGACCAGAGGGCGATCACGATCTGGACGGCCCGGGTGATGGTCAGGTCGCCGAAGATGTAGGCGAGCGTGAGCTCGCGGTTGACCGGCACGCTCGCCGCAAAGTTCAAGCGCTCCTGATAGGCTCCGATGCCCGCCGGCCCAAGCGCCAGTGCGGACACGGCTGCAAGCGCGCCGAGGGTGAGGACGCTCCCCATGATGGCGCGATCGCGCCGAAGGGTCAGAAGCGCGAACGGGACCAGGAACGCAAGCTGGGGCTTGAGCACGATCGCTCCCAGGGCGACTCCCGCCCACACCGGCCGGTCGCTGCGCAGAAGCCAATAGGAGGCTGCCACCGCCAGGGCGACGAAGATCGCCGGCTGGCCGAGCTGCAGGCCGTAGATCACGGGCAGCCACCCGAGCGCGGCGGCGAGGTGGATGAGGCGGGCACGACCCACGCCGGGCGCGGCCAGGTACCACGTGAGGGCGAGCGCGGCCAACAGCAGCGAGCTCCAGGTCCAGTACGCGACCGGGTACGGCAGCGGCGTCAAGGGCACCGATGCCCACGCCACCGGCGGCGGGCTGATGTAGCGCGCCAGCTCGGCGACCTTGATCCCGGATCCCAGCGCGTCCAGCTCGGCCTGCTGCAGCGTGAGGTCGTAGATGGACGGCCACCCGTGCGCGAGGCCGATGCGCGCGGCGGCGAGGTAGAACGTGAAGTCGTTGTGGAACCGGTCGGCGGCGTACGCAGCGGCCCACTGGTAGAGGTCGAAGACGGCGAACAGGCCAGCCGTGGCAGCACCGGCCGCGGTGCCAAGGTTGCGCCAGCGGCGGGAAGGGCTCACCAAGCCCGCAGGTTACCTCTAGTGGCCCGAAACCGAGCTCCTTGCATCTTCGCGCCCTAGGCGGCCGGGCGCCTGCGGCGCCGAAGCCGGCGTCAAGGGACCCGGCGCGGCGTCGCTGCCCCCGCTATCCACGGCGCGGGGACCCCAGCAGGTATGCGCTCCTAGCCGCGCCACCCTTTCCTTGGCTCCGGCCGCCGATGGCGCGAATCTGCGGCGGATCTCGGATTCGGGCCACTATGTGATGGTGGTCTCAACCGGTTTCGAGCCTCGAACTGTGGAGCTCAGAGAGGGCACGAAGGTGCACCTGCGCCCGATCGTGGCCGCGGACGAGCCCCTCCTTCACGAGGCGGTGGCCGCCATGTCCGAGCGCACCGTGTACTTCCGGTTCTTCTCGCCGATCAAAAGGATGTCGGATGCGCTTGCGCACCGCCTGGCGGTCGTCGACTACAACGACCGTTTCGCGATCGTCGCCACGACGCACCGGCCGAATGGAAAGGAGCGCATCGTCGGGGTGGCGCGCTACGACCGCGCGCGCGGTACCGACGTTGCCGAGGTGGCGGTGGCCGTGATCGACGAGTTCCAGCGCCGAGGTCTCGGCAGCGCCCTGCTCGCGGAGCTCGCTCGGGTCGGGCGCGCGCACGGCATCAAGACCTTCTCGCTCATCGTTCTGCCCGAGAATCGCGAGATGCTCGACCTCCTGCGCAAGATGGGCTGGATCCACCAGGCGAAGCTGGTCGGCGGCGTGTACGAGATATCGTTCGAGCTTCCCGAGCCGGCGTGATCGACACCCAGCTCGTCGTGTTCGCAGGCGTCTCGCTCTTGCTCGCGGTGACGCCTGGGCCGGACATGGCGGTGGTGACGAAGAACGCGCTCGCGCATGGACGCCGGGGCGTCCTACTGACGACGAGCGGCATCGCACTCGCCCTCGTCGCCTGGGTGACCGCGACGGCGGTGGGGCTGTCTGCACTGCTCCGCACCTCCGGCGACGTGCTCTTCGCGCTCAAGCTGGTCGGCGCGTTCTATCTCGCATATCTCGGCATCCGAACCCTGCTCGAGTCACGGCAGCGGCCGGCCGACCTTCTCGCCGGAGCTCCGCCCGCCGCTCCCGCCCACGCGGTCTTCCGGCAGGGATTTCTCTCCGCGATCAGCAATCCGAAGCTGGGCGTCTTCTTTGTCACGTTTCTGCCCCAGTTCGTGCCGCCCGGCCAGGCCGTCCTGTCGCGCCTGCTCGTGCTGGGCGTGATTTTCGCGGTCATCGGCTATCTGTGGATGAACCTCTACGGGCTCTTCGTGACGCGCCTGCGCGAAGTCATCACCGCTCCGCGCGTGCGCCAGTGGATGCAGCGGGTGACGGGTGTCGTCCTACTGGGGTTTAGTGCTCGCCTTGCTGTCGAACGGATCTAGTCAAAGGAATTACTGGCCCCAAACGAATTCGGTGCATAGGTAATCGAACTCTTGTCCTTCGGGCATGCCGTTCGGTGAGTTCTTCGGATCGGCGGGATCGACCGCGAACACCACGACCGTCACCCCGCCCTTGGTCGCGGCGATGACCGCAAAGCGGACCTTGGTCGCCGTCTGCGACGAGCCAACGAGATTGGCCGAGTAGACCGCGCCGGCTCCATCCTGGTCGCCGATGTGCGCACCCCTCAGGTTGCCGACCAGGGTCACGTCCTGCCACTTCGACGAGGGCAAGCCGGACACTGCCGACTGGAGCGCGCGATCCGGGCTGCCACCACTCGAGCCCGTGACCTGGACCGACCCGACCCTGGTGCCAAGTGTGACTCCGGTTGCGTCCTGCGCCCGCACCGTCCACGCGGACGAATAGTTGACCTGGAATCTGTACGTCGAGCTGCGAAACGTCGCTTCTTCGGCCAGGGGTGCGACGAATTTTGGCGAGCAGTTCACGGTGCACGGAGCGTGGCCGCCGCCCGCGAACTGCGAGGCTGCAAAAGCGCCGACGATCACGGCGACGACGATGAGGATCAGGACCAATCCGCCGGCGATCATCGCGGGCGCGAGCTTGTACTGGCGCGCGGTGGGGTAGGCCGGTGGTGGTGCGTATCGGTAGACGGGCTGCGCGACCGCCGCCGTCGCGACCGGCGTCCCACACCGACCGCAGAAGGTCGCTTCGGGCGGCAGAGGAGCGCCGCATCGTCCGCAGTAACGCAATTGCGGTTGGGCTGCCATCAGGCTCCACCGACCAGCTTCGGCCGGATGTGCTTCGCCGCGGCGGACCGCGCCGCTCCACAGTTAGGGCAGAAGGCCATCGTGGGCACGACGCGATGGCACTCGGGGCACTGCGAGTCGGGGCCGATCTCATGCTCGGCGCCCTCGACCAGAAGTGTGTCGTGGATGACAAGCCGGACATACAGAAGCAGGGCCACGGTGGCGAGGCCGAGGCTCGCCACGTCGAGGACCAGGTCCTGCACGACGAAAGCGGCCACGCCCAGGGCGACTTGCACCGCGAACGCCACCACGACCGCGGCGAGGATGCTCGTCGACCATGGACGATCTGCCCGCCGACGGTCGTAGCGATGCAGCCACAGCGCAGCGGTCACGAGGCCGGTCGTGCAGGCGTTGACGAGTGCGACCAGAAGCCCAGCCCGTGCCAGGCGCACCGCCCAATCGATCGGCGAACCGTTGGCGACAAGGGGTCCACCGAGGAGAGGCCAGAAATCGGCGAGCGAGGTCGCGAGCGAGAAGCCGAGCCCGGACGCGACGCCGAACGCCAGGCCGTCGAGTGGCTCGCGAAAGCGGCCTCGGAACAGATATAGGAAGAGAGGACCGGCCAGCATCAGCCCCTGCTTCAAGATCGGGATCGCGATTCCCGCCAGTACGAATCCGGTCTCGCGGTCGCCGGTCAGCACCAGCTGCGACAGAGATGTTCCGGTGACGTTCTCGAAAGCGAAGCCGAGCAGCGCGCCCATCACCATCGTGGCGCCGATCACGAGCCATGGCTCGGACTCATAGACCTCGACCTCATACAGGTAAATCAGATACAGGACCGGCAGGACCAACACGGCCGCGACCGTCGCGGGCGCGAAGAGATGCAGCGCGGCCAGCGCCAGGACGAGCGTGCCGCCCGCGGTCAGCGCGAAGACAAAGGGCCGGCCGCTTCGGTGGGGGAGGTGCGGGAAGAGCGTCGTGATGATGGAGAGGTGGGCGACGCCCTCCGAGGGCACCGCGGCGAACGCGTGCGTCCGGCGCACGTTTCCTGTCGGCAGGTGCGCACCGCAGTGGCCGCAGAACTCCCCGGCCGGGACAGTGTGCCCGCAGTGGGGGCAGGAGACCAGAGGAGGGCCTTCCAGCGGCCTCACGCCGAGCTCGCCTGCCCTGCGGCCTCCGCCCGACCTACGTTGAGGTCCGCGTGCCTTCATCCTCCGCCGCCTTTGATGTAC
>Ga0209239_1002846_pt1 | contig 10238 bp, 13 predicted proteins | sample GraSoi013_2_20cm_FD_185824 | JGI IMG/M metagenome (GOLD analysis project Ga0209239, IMG submission 185824) | Grasslands soil microbial communities from the Angelo Coastal Reserve, California, USA - Sample 10_02_2013_2_20cm (SPAdes) (version 2) | ecosystem: Environmental > Terrestrial > Soil >...
CTGGCTTCTGGAACATGTAGTGTAACGTACACTCCGACCGTGGTCGGTCACGCATTAATCACTGGCACCTATCCAGGTGACAGTGTTCACACCGGTAGCAGCGGAACCTTCACACTAGCGTCAACCAAACGCGCAACCACAACAACCGTCACATGTTCTCCGGCAAGTGTTCTGGACAACACTCCAAGCACCTGCACTGTGACAGTTGCTGACGCTTCTGGCGCGGGCGCAGTTACTCCAACTGGGAGTGTCAGCTTCACATCAAACAGCACTGGAACATTCAGCGCGACGTCATGCACCTTGGCAGCGGGCACATGCAGTGTCACCTACACTCCAACAGTTGTCGGACACGCTCTGATCACGGGAACCTACGCTGGCGATAGCATACACACCGGAAGCAACGGCCCATTCACACTAGCTTCGACTATTCGCGCATCCAGTACAACCGTCAATTGTTCACCTGCAAGTGTATTGGATAATACCCCTTCAACGTGCACCGTCACTGTAGCTGATGCATCCGGAGCCGGCGCTGTCACTCCAACAGGCTCGGTGTCATTCACGTCCAACAGTACGGGCACTTTCAGCGCGACCAGTTGCACTCTAGCTTCTGGAACCTGCAGTGTAACCTACACCCCGACGGTCGTTGGTCACGCCCTGATCACTGGCACGTATGCTGGTGACAGTGTCCATACTGGCAGCAGCGGAACCTTCACACTCGCATCAACCAAACGCGCAACCACAACAACCGTCACATGTTCTCCGGCAAGTGTTCTGGACAACACTCCGAGCACTTGTACGGTAACGGTCGCTGACTCTTCAGGAGCTGGCGCAATTACCCCAACAGGCTCGGTTAGCTTCACAAGTAATGCCACAGGTACCTTCAGCGCTACAAGCTGCACATTGGCCTCTGGAACATGCAGCGTAACCTATACGCCAACAGTTGTTGGTCACGCATTGATTACCGGAACCTACGCTGGCGACAGCGTCCACACCGGCAGTAATGGATCATTCACCCTTGCATCCACTATCAGAGCGACGACTGCAACCGTCACCTGCTCTCCAGCAAGCGTCCTCGACAACACGCCATCAACATGCACCGTGACAGTTGCCGACTCTTCTGGCGCGGGCGCAGTTACTCCAATTGGAAGTGTTAGCTTCACAACCAACAGCACTGGTTCATTCAGCGCAACATCGTGCACATTGGCCTCGGGTACTTGTAGTGTAACCTATACGCCGACAGTGGTTGGTCACGCATTGATCACCGGTACCTTTGCTGGTGACAGTGTTCACACTGGTAGTAATGGAAGCTTCAACCTGGCATCTACCAAGAGAGCTACGACCACGAGCGTCTCATGCTCTCCTGCAAGCGTGCTTGACAATACCCCGTCCTCATGCACCGTAACCGTCACTGACTCCTCAGGAGCAGGCGGAGTTACTCCAACCGGTACTGTATCCTTCACAACCAATTCGACTGGATCTTTCAGCGCAACATCCTGCACCTTGTCCGCAGGCAGTTGTAGCGTAACCTACACTCCAACTGTCGTTGGTCACGCCTTGATCACCGGAACCTACGCTGGTGATAGCGTTCACACTGGTAGTAGTGGGACCTTCACGCTCGCCTCCACGATCAGGGCCTCCTCTACAAGCGTGTCCTGTAGCCCTGCGTCAGTCAATACTGGAGTTACTACGAACTGTACCGCAACCGTAAGCGATGCTTCAGGGGCTGGCGCAATCACTCCGACTGGAACAGTAACTTTCACAACTAACAGCACCGGCTCATTCACAAGCACAACGTGCACCTTGTCGGCCGGCAGTTGCAGTGTCAGCTACACTCCGAACGTTGCCGGTCATCACCTGATCACCGGATCCTACGCGGGCGATTCCGTCCACACTGGCAGCTCCGGAACGTACAACCTACCAGTAGGCGTAACAGTGAACCCGACCTCCACGTCGGTCGCCTGCTCACCTGCCAGCGTATTGGACAACACTTCGACAAGCTGCACCGCCACAGTCACACAAACATCCGGCACGCTCTCCTTCCCGACCGGCACAGTCAGCTTCGCCAGCAACTCCACGGGAACCTTCAGCCCAGGCACGAGCTGCACACTCGTGTCGACGGCCACACCTGGCGTGAGCAACTGCTCACTCACCTACACGCCCATCGTAGTCGGTCACCACCTGCTTACGGGCACTTACAACCCGACCTCTGCACACCTTACTAGTAGTGGCACATTCAACCTAGCTTCCACCATCAGAGCTTCAGCAACAAGCGTCACCTGCTCTCCAGCGAGTGTTCTCGACAATACTCCCAGCACATGCGCGGTGACGGTTACGGACGCGTCAGGTGCAGGCGCAGTTACTCCGACTGGAAGTGTCAGTTTCACCACCAACAGCACTGGCTCCTTCAGCTCTACCAGCTGCACCTTGGCAGCGGGCACATGCAGTGTCACGTACACTCCGACAGTCGTTGGCCATGCGTTGATCGCTGGCACCTATGCTGGTGACAGTGTTCACACTGGTAGTAATGGAAGCTTCAACCTCGCCTCCACCAAGAGAGCTACGACCACAAGCGTCTCATGCTCTCCTGCAAGTGTGCTTGACAATACTCCGTCTACGTGTACCGTGACAGTAGCCGACTCTTCAGGTGCTGGAGCGGTAACTCCCACTGGCACTGTCAGCTTCACTAGCAACAGCACAGGTTCGTTCAGCGCAACAAGTTGCACTCTAGCCTCAGGAACTTGCAGCGTAACCTACACGCCAACAGTCGTTGGACATGCATTGATCACCGGAACATACACTGGCGACAGTGTCCATACTGGCAGCAGCGGAACCTTCAACCTCGCATCGACCATCAGAGCATCCTCTACATCCGTAGCATGCTCTCCTGCGAGTGTTCTTGACAACACTCCAAGCACATGCACCGTAACAGTTGCTGATGCTTCGGGCACGGGCGCAGTCACTCCAACCGGAAGTGTTAGCTTCACCAGCAACAGTACCGGAACATTCAGTGCAACAACCTGCACTCTAGCCTCAGGAACTTGCAGTGTCACCTATACCCCGACAGTCGTTGGTCACGCATTGATTACCGGAACCTACGCTGGCGACAGCGTACACACCGGCAGCAGCGGAACATTCACTCTTGCTTCGACCAAACGGGCAACCACTACGGCGGTAACCTGTTCGCCTGCATCAGTAAATACTGGATCGGCGACCACCTGCACCGTAACAGTTGCCGACTCTTCAGGCGCAGGAGCAGTAACTCCCACTGGTACAGTCAGCTTCACTAGCAACAGCACTGGAACATTCAGCGCGACGTCATGCACCTTGGCAGCGGGCACATGCAGTGTCACTTACACTCCAACAGTTGTCGGACACGCTCTGATCACCGGAACATACACTGGCGACAGCGTCCACACTGGCAGTAGCGGAACATTCATAGTCGGTGTTGGTGTGACCGTTCACAACACAACCACATCCGTCAGTTGCTCTCCATCAAGTGTCCTTGACAATACTCCAACGACCTGCACCGCTACAGTTACTGATACCAACGCTAGCCCGACCACTCCAACAGGCACTGTCGGCTTTACCAGCAACAGCACCGGAACATTCAGCGCGACCAGCTGCACTCTGAGCGGTTCAACCGCGAGCGCGAGTTGCAGCGTGACCTACACGCCGACAGTTGTTGGTCACTGGCTCATCACCGGAACATACAACACGGATGCAACTCACTCCGGCAGTACCGGCACATTTACGGGTGCATCCACAAAGAGAGCAACCACGACAGCAGTCTCCTGCTCTCCTACCAGCGTCGCGAACAATAACCCAACAACTTGCACCGTAACAGTCTCTGACAGCTCAGGATCAGGCGCAGTCACCCCAACCGGCACTGTCAGCTTAACAAGCAACAGCACTGGAACGTTCAGTGCCACAAGCTGCACTCTATCCGCAGGAACATGTACCGTCACATACACCCCAACAGTCGTCGGTCATCACGTAATCACTGGAACCTACGGTGGTGACGGCATCCACACCGGCAGCACTGGAAGCTTCACGATTCTATCGACCCTCGTGGTTCGAACAACCTCGACCACCGTCTCCTGCACAACACCCGTCACAGTTGGACAGACCTCGACGTGCACCGTCACTGTGACAGACACGAACTCTGGAACATTCGTCACTCCAACCGGAACAGTCTCACTCTCCTCGACACTAGCGGGAACATTCACACCGTGCAACCTATCCGGATCAACAGCTTCCGCGACATGCACATCCACCTATACCACCCAGGCCGCAGGCTCGGCAACAGTCACAGCATCCTATCCGGGCGACTCGGTCCACAGCAACAGTAGCGGAACAACCGCAGTTGTCGTCAACAGGACCAATCCAACAATTACAACCACCCTGTCCGCAACCACGATCGTACTGCACGGCTCTGTCTCCGACAGCGCCTCTCTAACCGGCAGCTTCCAGGCAGGAGGCACAGTCACCTACACACTATTCGTGGGTGGTAGCTGCGGTGGGACCGGCACAGTTGTATCGACTGTCACCGTAACTAACGGGGTAGTGCCCAACTCAGCATCAGTATCTCCAGCATCGGCTGGAAGCTACAGCTTCAACGCGGCATACAGCGGCGACTCCAACAACAATGCAGCGACAAGTGCATGCGAGCCGTTCAATGTCACAGACTTCACGATAACAGCAGGCACGACCAGTGTAACAGTCAACGTAGGAGCGACAGCAACCGTGACGATAACAGTCTCCCCAGTCAACGGGTTCACGGGAACGGTAACCCTCACGACCAACCCATCCGCCGGCTTAACCGCAACGATCAGCCCTGGCAGCATCAGCGGTGGATCTGGAACCGCTACACTCACAGTCAGCTCTGCCACAGCAGGCAACTACACGGTCACAGTAGCTGGAACAAGCGGATCTGACTCTCACACAACCTCGACAGTATTCGTCCAAGTGGTCGACTTCCAGATCAGCGCCAGCCCAACCAGCATGAACGTGTTCCCAGGCCAATCCGCCAACTTCACCATCACTGTCACTCGAGTCAACGGATTCTCTGGCACAGTAGCACTCTCCAGCACATCCACTCCGAGCGGTCTAACCTGTAGCCTTACACCCGCCTCGATAGTCGGCTCGGGCACAGCCTTCCTCAGCTGCTCCAGTAGCACAGCCAACAGCTACACCGTAACAGTAACCGGAACAAGTGGATCCCTCACTCACAATACAATTGTCACAGTGAACGTCCAAGACTTCACAATCACCGCCAGCCCCACATCAGTCCCAATCGCACAAGGCAACTCGGGAAGCAGCACCATCACCATCAGCTCCCTCGGAGGTTTCAGCGGAACCGTTAACCTGGCAGTGGCCGCCTCGCCCAATCTCGGAGCCTCGCTCAGCCCAACCAGCGTTACTGGCTCAGGCACCTCAATGCTGACAATCACAACCACCACATCTACCCCGACAGGAACCTACCTGGTAAACGTAACTGGAACAAGCGGCAGCCTATCACACAGCGTGACTGTCACAGTAACCGTCTCCCCCGCCACGGCCATCCAGGCACCGTTCTTCACACAGATGACATGGAACCACCGATTCAGCCTGTCAAAGTACAACAATGTTCAGACATGGAGAATGGGCGTGAAGAGCAACAGCACTGCTGCTAGCGGAACACTCTACTTCGCGATTACAGTCACCGTGACAGACGGCAGCGGAACAACCCCATTCGCCGTGACCACGCAAGTGTACTCGCTGGCACCGCACCAGAACATTAACCAGATCAACCTGTCAGCAACGTTCAGCCCCTCCCAAATCGGGGAGACATGGAACTTCATAGCAGTCATTCACTGGGGCACTACGGCGACCACAGATCCATCACAGCTACCGTTCATCAGCACCTTGACAAACGGTGCACCTACGAGCGGCTCGTTCACCGTCCTGCCCTAGGACGGGAATGAGTCAAACCCCCGTTTTCCTTCCGTACCCTTTCATACTGTCGAGTCATGCGATACCCCACACGGTTCTGTACACCGACAGAATCGTATTGCTTGGGAAGACTCGCCAAATTCAGAGCTGACTTGCGGCGACAAACGGCTGTGAGCCCGTCACGCTTGCGAACGTTAGTCATCAGCGGAGAATCTGTCCCACCGTTATGGTGGATCGTGATCTAGAGAATTGCCTTCGCCAAGGTCGAAACCTTTCATCATTCTACCCTTGCTTATGCTTGCTCTAATGATCGGTCTGCCATCTCTTCCCCCCGTCCACGCCAGCCTTACATGGTCCAGCCCCACCCTGATCGATGCGAACAGTGGTCTCAACCTGTTGTCGACGGGGCTCCAGGCCAGCAATGGGACAATGTGGATCGCATGGCAGTCAGACCGCAACGCCCAGATTACGGGCCGCTTCGACATTCTGTACAAGACCTACACGAACGGAGTCTGGTCGATAAGCAGAAATTTCACCACATCAGGCCAGAATGCGGCACCGGCACTCGTACAGCTGGGTAACGGCACGGTCGGAATATTCTGGACCTTGAGAGTATCTCACAGCTACGAGATCTTCTATTCAAGATACAATACCCCCGGATGGTCCGCACCCGCCCAGCTCACCAACACCAATCTCAACGATACTCAAGTATCAGCAGCAGTAGGACGGGACGGCGCTATCTGGCTCGTCTGGACTAGGGTTGACTCGACAAATCTATCCCAGCCGGCCTTGAAACAGCTCTACTACAAGACTTGGAAGAGCGGAGTCTGGTCATCGGACATTCAATTGACAACGGACTCCAACCAGAACTACGGGTCGGGATTGATGGTCGGCAAGGATGGTATTGTACGCGTGACATGGTCAAAAGGCGCGGCAGGCAGCAGTTACCAGATCTATCAGAAGACGTACAATGGGGCAAGTTGGAGTTCTGAGACAAGGATAGTAACTTCATCGTCGACTGATGAGCATCCCTCTATGTTGCAGGACAGGAACGGCACCATGTGGCTCTTCTGGGGAAGACTCAACGTAGTCTCACCAACAGTCCAGGACTACATTCTCTTCGGAAAATACTCCTACAACATGGGCAGCACATGGTCATCGGAGATTCAGCTGACCAACACTTCGACAAGTGTCGACAGTTTCATGCCTAGCGCTGTACAGTCGAGCTACGGCACGAAACCCATCTGGGTATTTTACACGTCAAACCTGAATGTTCCGACATATGACGTGTTCGCAATCATTTCTAGCGGAGTCGGAAACGTCCATGACGTAGCCGTGGCCGGAGTCTACGCATCGAGCAGCCTCGGGACCACCTGGGAATACCCCGGCGGACTGAGATCCGTGGGTCTGAGCGCAATCGTGACGATTATCGTCACAGTCTGGGACCCGGGTGATTTTAGCCAGACAGTCAGCGTGAGTCTCACAGCCACCAACACTACCAACATTAACCTAGGAACAAGCACCGGCTTCGTCGGCCCAGGAGGCACAGTCAACGTATACTTCTACTGGAACACGACAGGCGTTACCCCGGCCCGATACGGTTTCACTACCAGCATAGCGCTCGCCTCAGGCGAGACATACGGCAATTCTTTCAACAACAATCTAAGCCTCACCAACCAAATGCGCATCATCCCACTCGCCGACGTGGATCAAGACGGCTCTGTAAACATCAACGATGTCTCAGTCTTCTTCTACGACTACGGTTTCTCATCCACGTGCAACTGCAGCCGATGGAATCCCTATCTCGACATCAACAACAACGGGACCGTCGACATCGTCGATCTCGGAGTCTCACTGGCGAACTACAACATGCACATCTAGAATCAGAAAAATAGCTTGCTCAGAACCGGTTTCAACGAACCCCATAGTCGCATGATCTGGCGTTTGCCCAGAAGCGCGCCTCTGGTTATTCGCGCAATACCGGAGCTATCAAAAGATCCCACTATCACACAGTTAGGTAGACGAACGATTAGTGTCGTAGTGTCACGTTCAAATCGAAGAATCTTCTCATCATCCATTCTCTAACTAGGTGGATCATGTGAGACAGCTTCGCGTGTCACCTCATCACGAACTCAGCGAATCACATTTGTCAGCCTAAAAGAACGATCATTCTGGATCGTTCTTGCGGAGAAATAAGCTCAGCAGGAGTCTATCCGCTTGGCTCGTCGTGTACGAAAAGTCTACCCTATTGCGCTACATTGGCGAGAGTCCCATAGTAACCATCGCCGTCTCAATCACCGACAAAGGCGACTATGTCGAGACCATGACAGCCACCCTAGCAGCCGCGAACACGACTACTATCACCATCGGCACCCTGAACCATCTAGTCGGGGCGGGCGGCACGGTAATCTACTACTTTTACTGGAACACGACCAAGATCAAGCCAGCATGGTACGGAATGTCAGTTACCATCACTTCCCTCGCAGGAGAAACATTTGGAAACGTAGCAGACAACTCATTCAATAACACAAACCAGATCCACGTCCTACCGCTAGGCGACATTAACCAGGATGTCTCCGTAACCATAACCGACCTCTCAACCCTCATCTGTGGCTACGGCTCGAATTCCACCTGTAACTGTCGCCGCTGGAACCTTACGCGGACATAGACGACAATGGAGTTATCGACATAATCTATGTGGGAATCACATTTGCGAACTACAATACCTGCACATGGGATCGGGCGGTCCAAGTCATAGCTCGACAATCGCCGACGGGTAATTGCGAATGTTCTTTCGAGCCTTCCAACCGTCCTTATTCAACCGGCTAATACCCGTATATTTCTGGAATACCGTGGAAGTCTTTCTCAATCTCGAGTGTTTCGTGGCTATAAAATCCGCCGAAGACTCCGAAAACTCTTATATTGACTGTTCGGGAATTGCTTCTTCGGAAAAACGGGTGCTTAAACAGTTTGAAAAAACTTAGTGCAATATTTATCATACCACTCATGCTTCTCGGAGCATTTCTCGTCCCATCACTAGCCCACGCAGCAACAGGCATCGTCAGCGTCAACGGTGGCAATAACATCAACGCGCCCGGCGCGAGCACAGTCACTGTACCCATCAATGTCGCCAACTCCAACCCGTTCAACGGGTTCGACATCCAAGTCTTCGCCGACCCCAGCATCCTTCGAGGCTCAAGCGTCAGCCTATCCGGTAGCGTTCTATCGAACTCTCCCACAATCGTCTTGGAGTGTATCGACGGCGTCCTTATCGCGGGCACCGTCTGTTCTGCAAACGACGTCGCAGGTGTCGTTCACCTCGCCGCCGTCCAGAACAGTCTGACCAGCAACCCGACAACTGGCCTACTCTTCTCAATCAACTACAACATTGTAGGGTCAACAACCGGCACTCCGATCGGCTACCAGACTGGATGTACAAACACCAGCACCGGCAACAGCGACTGCGTTACCATTGCCAACGGCAGTGGAGTTGCAGTCCCAGAAACCGACCAGGGAGCGACATTCGCTAACCTGATCGATTTCACCATGACTCCTGCGCGCGCAGCTCTCAGCACTCCATCGGGTATACCGATATCTGACACTATCAGCTACGCCTCTGAGGGTGGCTACCAAGACCTTCTCGATGTGACTTGCACCGCCACAGCTGGTCTTACATGCACTCCAGCAAGTGACACAGTTGATCTTACAGGCCCAACTGCCAGTGACACGTTCACTGTCAGTGGAACCACCACCGGCAGCATTACAGTCAGCGCAACTGGTGAAGGCCTGAACGGGATCAGCAGAAGCCACAGCGTCACCATTTCAGTCCGGATCGCGGCTCCCGACTTCGGTATCGCTCTCAGCCAGTCCGGGGTTACGATTTCTCGTGGAAGCAGTGACTCGACAACCATGGTCAACGTGAACGGCTTCGGCGGTTTCAGCGGCACTGTCTCATTCACTGTCAGCAGCGCGTCCGGCATCACGGGTTCTGCGCCCTCGGCGACCTTGACGAATGACGGTTCAGGTCTAAGCACAGCTAGTTCGACCTTGACCATATCGGTTGCTTCAAGCGTTCCGACTGGAGACTATACGCTCACCGTTACCGGTTCGAGCGGCGTCCACAGCCACAGCGCTATGATGACCGTCCATGTTCCAGGCCAGGACTTTAGCTTCGCCGCGGTTCCCGATTCGATCAGCATCGTCAGAGGCGGGACCGTCGCTGCAGACCTCAATCTGGCAAGCATTGGCAACTTCGCTGGTACCATTACATTCTCGACCGTCATCGCTCCGCTATCAGGCCAGCAAGA
>Ga0209239_1002848_pt1 | contig 10234 bp, 7 predicted proteins | sample GraSoi013_2_20cm_FD_185824 | JGI IMG/M metagenome (GOLD analysis project Ga0209239, IMG submission 185824) | Grasslands soil microbial communities from the Angelo Coastal Reserve, California, USA - Sample 10_02_2013_2_20cm (SPAdes) (version 2) | ecosystem: Environmental > Terrestrial > Soil >...
AGCTTGGCGTTCGTCGTCCCGATCTTCCCGGCCTTCGGCGTCCAGTCAAGGAATGCCGCGACGTTCGACCCGCTGACCCAGGTGCTCGATCAGCTCTATCACTATTTCTTGCCCGTCGTCACCTTCGTCATCACGAACGTGGCGTGGTTCTCCCTCACGCTTCGGAACTCCCTGACGGATACATTGCCGGAGGACTACATGCTGACGGCGATGGCCAAGGGACTCACCGAGAGAGAGCAGCTCCGGAAGCACGCAATGCCGAACGCCCGGCTCCCGGTCCTGACCGCATCCGCTCTCTACTTTGGGTGGGTCGTGAGCGGTGCGATCGTGATCGAGGAAGTGTTCAACATTCCGGGTCTCGGGCAACTCACCTGGGACGCGACCCGGGTCCGCGATTTCCCACTCTTGTCCGGGGTGTTCCTTGTGGCAACGCTTGGGGTCGTCATCGCGAACGCCGTCGCAGACCTGCTTTACATGTACCTCGATCCGCGCGTTCGGGAGGCCTGAGACTTGGCGACGACCGCGATTTCCACCGTGGGCCAGCGAGCCACGGCATTACGCGAGCGGCTCGTGCTCGATTGGAAACGATTCCAAAAATTCATGCTCCTGCTCCTTCACGATAAACTCGCGGTCGCCGGACTGATCATTATCTTGGTCTTCATCTTCGTCTCGATCGCGGCCCCGTTGCTCGTCGGATCGTATCCGAGCCAATTCGAACGAACCACGGCGCTACAGCCGCCCTCGAGCGCGCATCCGTTCGGCACGGATTGGCAGGGGTTCGATGTGCTCAAGCTCGTGGTCTACGGCGGCCGGGTCTCGCTCCTCATCGGGTTCATTTCGTCCCTCGTGGCGATGCTGCTGGGCACCACGGTCGGGCTCGTCGCGGGATACTATGGTCGCGTGACGGACCAACTCCTCTCCCGGGCAACGGATTTCTTCCTGGTCATCCCCTGGCTCCCCTTCGTCCTGATCCTGGTCGCGATCTTGGGGAGCACTCTCCCAACCATCATCTTTGCAATCGCAATCGTGAGTTGGCCCACGACGGCCCGAATCATCCGGTCTCAAGTCTTGACCGTCAAAGAACGACAGTTCATCGAGCGGGCCCGCGCGGTGGGGTCGGGGAACGGCTTCATTCTCCGGAAGCACATCTTGCCGAACGTCATGCCGCTCGTGTGGGCAGAGGCGGTGTTGACGATCTCGAGCGCTGTGTTCACCGAGGCGTTCCTGTCGTTCTTCGGGCTCGGATGGAGGGGCCCCGGGGCGGTCGAGAGCTGGGGCCAAATCGCAAACGAGGCGTACACGAATCTGGCGCTTCTGCGAGGCTTGTGGCTGTACTTTGCACCTCCCGGGATTTTCATCACCCTCGTGGTCCTCGGATTCGCCATGCTCGGATATGGCTTGGAAGAAGTGTTGAACCCGGCGCTCAGGCGGCGGCGGTAGACGTCCGGCTCTTTTGGACGGGAGCACGAGCGGACGCAAGAGACTTACGAATCGAAACCTTCACGGGGCTCCTCATGCCCTCGACCGACGTCGTGATCATCGGCGCGGGCCACAACGGCCTGGTCGCCGCGAACTATCTCGCCAAGGCGGGACTTCGCGTCGTCGTCGTCGAGCGCTCGGATCGCGTCGGCGGCGCGTGCGTCACGGACGAGATCGCGCCGGGATTCAAAGTCAGCGCCGCGGCGTATGTGTCGGGACTCTTCCGCCCGCAAATCATCGAGGACCTCGAGCTCGCGAAGTTCGGGCTGCGACAGGTGGCCTTCGATCCACAAGGCTTCTGCCCCTTTCCGGATGGACGATATCTCCTCCTTTGGTCTGACGGGAAGAAGACCGCGAAGGAGATTGCCAAGTTCTCCAAGAAGGATGCCGCAGCGTACCCGAAATACGTGGCGATGTGGGCCGAGGTCTACGATCTCGTCGAGCCAATGCTCCTCGCCCCGCCGGTCCCGATCGCCGAGCTCGTCTCGCTGCTCCGTGGCCCGGCGGCGGAGGACCTCCTGCGGCGTCTGCTCTTCTACAGCGCGGAAGAACTCCTCGACGAATACTTCGAGTCGGATCAGGTGAAAGCCGCCTTCGCGAACGAGAGCGTGATCGGTCACTTCTCCGGCCCGTCGGCGCCGGGGACCGCGTTCACCCTCGCGCACAACCTCCTCGGGAACATCGACGGCCAGGTCGGCGGGTGGGGGCTCGTCCTCGGCGGGATGGGCGCATTGCCCGACGCCCTCACAGCCGCCGCACGCGCCCGCGGCGTGGAAGTCCTCCTCCGCTCTCCGGTCGAGCGGATTCGTGTCCTCGAAGGACGCGCGGTCGGAGTTCGACTCGAAGGTGGCCGAACGATCGACGCCAAGGCGGTCGTCTCGACCGCAGATCCGAAACGCACGTTCCTCCAGATGGTGGAACCGGATTACCTGCCCGTCGAATTCCGTCGTGCCGTCGCCGCCATCAAAATGCACGGGGCCGCGATGAAAGTCAACTGCGCCCTGTCCGAGCTGCCCCGGTGGGCCGCGGCCGATGAGACACCCGGTCCCCACCATCGGGGAAGCACATACATCGGCCCCTCCATCGAGTATGTCGAGGACGCGTTTCTCGACGCGAAGTACGGACGACCTTCCAAGCATCCCTGGCTCGAGGTCGTGACGCAGAGCGTCCTCGACCCGTCCGTCGCGCCGCCCGGGAGGCACACGTTGTCGATCTACGTTCAGTACAGTCCGTACCACCTCGCGGCGGGTTCGTGGGACGAACTCCGGGAGCCGTACGGGGACCGCGTGATCGAGACGCTCTCCGAGTACGCCCCGAACGTCCCGAAGGCGATCCTCGCCCGCAACGTGATCACGCCGCTCGACCTGGAGCGTCGCTTCGGGCTGACGGAAGCGCACCAGTCACACGGGGAGATGGGACCGGACCAGTTCTTCTCGTTCCGGCCGGTGCCCGGTTGGTCGAATTACCGCACGCCGGTGCAGGGGCTGTACTTGTGCGGCGCCGGCACGCATCCCGGAGGCGGGGTGAGCGGCGCTCCGGGGTACAACGGGGCCCACGCGGTCCTCGAGGACTGGCCGAGACTGAAGCTCCACTAAGAGGCGGAACGCCTCCGCAGGAGCCTCTTGATCGCCCGCAACGGATAGGCGAGGAACCGCTGCCCCTGCAGGTACGCCCTCCGGGAGATCGCCTCCGCGGACCAGAACGCGTCCTTCAGTTCCACGAGTTCCTTCTGCGGAGAGAAGAACGCGTAGATCGGGATGCCGATCGCAAGAAGGATCAGCGAGATCCCGATCAACCGCGGGGAGACGAGCCCGATGAGGACGACGGAGAAGAACATCCCGACCACCGGGATGGCGACCTTCCAGCGAAGTTCGCTCGAGAGCCTCGGATGGTTGCGCTCCAGGAAGATCGTAGATAGGCAAGTCGCGAAGTAGACAAATGCGAGGAGGAACACGGCCGAGCTGATCAGATCGGCCAAGGTGCCCATCAGACTCGCGACATACGCCGTCACGCAGAGGATGATCAGCCCGAGGTACGGGGTGTGGGACCGCTTCTGTTTGCGACTGAACACCTCCGGGAGCAAACCATCGATCGACATGGCGTAGGCCAACCGCGACGTGCCGACGGTCCCCGATTCATCGGCTCCCGTGATCGACAACAGCGCGCCCACACCGACGACCAGGACGATCACGGATGTCAGGAGCGCGGGGGAGCTGAACGTCGCCCGAGCCGCGTCGACGAGCGGACTGCTCGATGCACCGAGCGCGCCGCTGCCGACGGTTCCGATGACGAAGAAGTTCGTGAGGAAGTAGAAGGCAATCACGATCACCATGCCCATGAGGATCGCCCGCGGGATCGTCTTCCTCGGCTGGATCACCTCGTCCGTGGGCAACGTCGAGAGTTCGAATCCTGCGTACGCCCAGAAGATGAGGACGAGCGCCCGGCCGAAGGCGGAGACGTCGCCGGTGAAGAACGGGACGAGGTTTCCTGCGAACTGGCCCGGCTGAAGGGCCACGAAGGCGAATCCTCCGAGGACGATCAGTAGGAGCGGCGACAGCTTCGCGACCGTCAAGACATCGTTCACGCGTCCAGCGGCCTTGATCCCGACGAGGTTCGTGACCAGGATGATCGCGATGAAGACGGCCTTCAAGACGGCCTTGCCCAGGTCGTCGATTCCCGGGTCGAGCGCCAGGAAGTACTGGGTGAACGCGACGGGGAAGACGGCGAGGGAGAACCACTCCGCGAGCAGGAGACCCCATCCGACGATGAATCCGGGGAACGGTCCCGCGACCGCCTTCACATAGGCATAGGGTCCGCCGACCTTTGGCAGTATCATGACGCAATAGGAGAAGGAGAGGGCGATCACCATCGCCATCGCTCCCGCCAGGACCCAGACCAGCAAAGACGACGGGCCGACGAGGCGCGCCCCGATCGCGGTGGCGACATACACGTCGGCCCCGATGATTGAGCCGACCACGAGGCTCGTCACGTCGAAGGTATTCAGCTTAGCCGATGCGCCCGTCCCCTTGCCGTCACCGCGCGGCCGCATCGCGCGGCAATCGCTCAGGGTCTAAATACTGCCTTGCGAGTCATCACGCCGACCCGCAACGCCTGGTTTTTAAGTCAAGGATTGTCCTACCGCCACGTCGAGTGCGGCTCGAGAATCCGAGCCAATTCAACCACCCGCCTCCATAGAAGCTCGACCCCGCCATGGCTGGAATCGATTTCCAGAGCCGTTCCTCCGGGTGGTTATCACGAAAGATTTTGAACGAACCAAGTATTTAAAGCGGGCTTCCCGTGGGCAACTGTTCTACATGGCGAACTCGTTCCGAGACGACTCGGAAGGAGTCGCGTCGACAGTCGCGACTCTCTTTGCTCTGCTCGCGGCGGTGCTCTTCCTCCAGGCGGCCGTCATCTCCGTGATCCCCGCCCGCGAGTATGCCGCCGAACGCCAGACCTCCGTCGCGGCCCTCCAGGCCCTCGACTACCTTCGGTACGCGGCGGTCGGAGCGGCAGTCCCCGGCGGCCAGTTCTCCTTCACGATCCCGCTCGGCACGCCTTCCTCTTCCGCTTTCTCGACTCCGAGCGATGGAACCCTTCAATTCAACACGGGCACCGTCGCGCCTGCGAACATCACGATGCAGTACGTCCCGACGATCCACGACAGTCGGATCACGCACGTGGACCAGGACGTCATCCTCGCCATCGACAGCTCCGGTTCGATGCAGCAGAACGATCCGTCGCGGCTGCGCATCACGGCCGCGAAGGAGTACATCGGCCGGCTCACCCGTCCGGACCGCGTCGCGAGTGTGGACTTCGACAGCGTCGCGCGCCTCACGCGGACGAACGTCGGCGGCCCGGCGCACCACCTCTTCTCGGCGTACAACAACGGTATCCCGGACTACACCGGCGCGCAGGCCGATCTCGACACGATCGACCAAGCCGGAAGCACGAACTTCGGGGCCGCACTCTTCGTGGCGAACAACGAGCTCATCTCCTTCGGAATCCGGAGCCACGCCTGGGCAATCATCCTCCTGACGGACGGCGACAACACGTGTTGCCCCAACAAAGCCGGAGGCGATGCCCAAGCCCGGCTCGAGGCGGCGCGGGCGAAGGCGAACAACATCACGGTCTTCACGATCGGACTCGGCCCCGGTGCCGATGGCGTGCTGCTCCAAGAGATCGCGACGACGACGGGCGGCACGTACTACGCGGCACCGAACGCGGAATCGATCCGGTTCATCTACCTGGAGATCGCGAATCACTACTCCGGATCGGTCTCGTGCGGCACCCTCACGACCGCGAGCTCAATTAGCGGCTCCCTCGTTTTGAACCGAGGCAACCGTCAGTACCCGGTCCAGACGATGAGCCTCGAGGCGGGCGGGGTCACGCTCTCGCAGGCCGGCGGCTCCGTCATCCATCAAGGAGTCCCGTTCGAGTACACCCCACGCGACAAGGGTACGGGCAGCCTTCGACTCACCCTGATTACGTTCGTGGGAGACCCCTTTACGGCTTCGGGCTCGGACTACGCCTTCATCAACGCGCAGTTCCTCTACGCGAACACGAACACGCAGACGATCATCCGACCGGACCTGGGCGACCAGGCCCAGGAGGTTGGCAATACGTCGGCGTATGTGCAATTCTGGGCGAGCCAAGGCGCTGCGACTCCGGGCGCCGCGACGGCGGTGCGGCAACCGCTGAACCAAGCGCAAGCGCGCCTCCAGTGGGGCGACGTGAACGCGAGCGCCGGGAAGCTTGCCCTCGCGAAGTTCAACGTGGACAGCGCCCAGTCCCAGCTATCCGCCGCGGTCACGGCGACCAATCAGCAGGTCGCGGCCGGAAACATGCAAGCGTGGCTCGGGAAGGCCGTGAACGACCAGATCTTCTTCGTCGCCTGCCTGCTCACTCAGTGGGTGAACTGGTACGACGGGATCACGTTGACGATCCAGAGCCCGAGCGCCGCGGCCTGGGCGCTGTGGTTCACGGATGCGTTCCGGTCCACCGGTGCCCTGACCACGTATGGGATTTCCGGAAACACGGTCGTCCTGACGGTGACCGCGGTCGACCGCTTCATCGTCGATGAGCGCGTGATTGAGCTGACGACCAGTTGATGGCCGCCGACCGAAATCAAGGCCTCTCGGAATTCTCTTCCTTCACGAAAGACGTTCGGGCGCCGCCAATCGTCTCTCGATGCGCTACGTCGGCCGCTCGAGAATCGTCGCGAGGCCCATTCCGAATCCGATGCAGAGCGTCGCGAGGCCGTACTGGAGGTCTTGTCGCTCCATCTCGTGGAGCATCGTCGTGATTAGGCGGGCGCCGCTCATGCCGAGCGGGTGGCCCAACGCAATGGCGCCGCCATTGACGTTCAGCTTCGCGTCCTCGAAGCCGATCGTGTCCCGGGTCGCGATCGGGACGGAGGCGAAGGCTTCGTTGACCTCCCAGATATCGATGTCCTCTGCCTTGAGGTCGGCCCGTGCCAGGGCTTTCTGGATGGCGGGGATCGTGCCGTCGAGCATGATTGTCGGGTTTGTGCCGGCGACGCCGGTCGAGACGAACCGTGCGCGCGGTTCCAGATTCAGCTCCTTCGCCTTCTCCGAGGTCGTCACCAGGATGCCGCATGCACCATCGTTGATGCCGCTCGAGTTGCCCGCCGTGATCCGGCCATCGGGCTTGAACGCCGCCGGGAGGGACGCGAGCTTCTCCAGCGACGTGTTCCGACGCGGGTGTTCGTCCGTGTCGAACATCCGCTTGTTGCCACTTTCGTCGAACACGGGGACGGGTTCGATCTCCTTCTTGAAACGGCCCTCATCAATCGCGCGGACCGCCTTGCGGTGGGACCAGAGCGAGAACTCGTCCATCTGCTCGCGGGTGATCTTGTACTTGTCCGCGACGAGGTCGGCGGAGATGCCCTGTTGCACGATCTCGTATTTCTCGAGCAGCTTCGGGCTGAGTGCTCCGGCGTCGGAGCCCAGGGGGACGCGGGACATCACCTCGACGCCGCCCGCGATGACGACGTCGTTCTGGCCCGTCATGACCTCCATCGCGGCGAAGTTGAACGCCTGCAGGCCGGACGCGCACATCCGGTTCACGCTCGTGCCCGGTACCGACTCCGGAAATCCGGCGATCAGGGGCGCGAGGCGGGCGATATTCAAACCCTGCTCATCGACCTGGGTGACGCAGCCCAGCACGACATCCTCGACAATCTTCGGTTCGATCCCGGTGCGGTCTGCGAGGGCGCGAAGGACGAATGCGGCGAGGTCGTCTGGCCGCCAGTCTTTCAAGGCGCCGCCTCGTCTCCCGATGGGCGTCCGAACTGCTCCGACGATCACGGCCTCCCGCATCCGATCAGCTCCGCCTAGACCATGACCCGCGCGGAATAAGAAGGTTTTCTACTCCGTGATTACGAAGGCGAGATAAGGGGATCAGATTTGATGGACGACGGTCCGATCCGGCCGTATCAGGCGGAACGTGGCCCGGGGAGCGGTTCATCTTCCATTCGCACGTGAGTCTGTTGAAATTTTGCGAGGTGAACTTCGGCCTCTCCACGTTGCGCCAACGCGATGCGAGCGCGGATGACATGGCGGATTGCTTCGACCTCAGCCAGTTCCCGGCCCCTCCTATACCGCAGGTTCCGTAGGCATCGAAGGACGGCGACGGGGAGATCCGGGGTGCACGAAGATTGATACCGCGACCGCGACTTGCTGCCGCCGTGCCTGCGGCCCTCGAGGGCATCACGGTCTTGGATTTCACGCGCCTCCTCCCGGGGCCGTTCTGCACGCAGCTCCTGTGCAACTTCGGCGCGGACGTCATCAAGATCGAGGACCCGCAACTCGGCGACTACATGCGGTCGGTGCCTCCATTCATCCACGAGGTCTCGTATCCCTTCGCGATGGTGAACCGCGGGAAGCGTTCGCTCGCGGTCGACTTGAAGACCGTCGAGGGGCAGGAAATCCTCCGAAAACTCGCACGCCGCGCGGACGTTGTCGTGGAGCAGTTCCGGCCCGGCGTCATGGCTCGTTTGGGCGCGGACTACGATGCCCTCGCGATGTGGAATCCGAAGCTGATCTACTGCTCCTTCTCGGGATACGGCCAGGATGGGCCGTACAAAGATCTCCCGGGGCACGACATCAACTTCGAGGCGCTCGCCGGCCTGTTGTCCGTCACCCGGAGCCTCGACGAACGACGACCCGCGATCCCGGGCGTGCCGATCGCCGACCTGGCGGGCGGCTTCAATGCGGCGTTGGCGATCCTCGCATCGCTCCGGACTCGAGACCGCACGGGCCGCGGCGAATTCATCGATGTCTCGATCTACGACACCGCCGTGACCTTGCTGGTCCTCGGTCTTGCGCGGTATCTGGCGACGGGCGAAGAACCGATGCCCGGCGAAACCCTCTTGACCGGATCATTCCCGTTCTACAGCCTCTATGAGACGAAGGACGGCCAGTGGCTCTCCGTCGCGACGGTGGAGCCGAAGTTCTGGGAGCGGATGTGCGAACTCATCGGGGCGCCGGAGCTGTCGGGAAAGCAATTCGCCGAACCGGCCGAGCGGCCCGCGATCGCGCAAACACTCTCCGCCCGATTCCGAGAACGGACGCTCGGAGAGTGGGAGCCGCTCTTCTTCGCGGAACGGCTCCCGATCGCGGGGGTGAAACGGGTGCCCGAGGTCGTCCGTGACCCACAGGTGAAAGCCCGCGGCCTCCTCCCGGCGGTCGAAGTGCCGGGGGTCGGCAAGCTCCAGGTCATCTCTCACCCCGCGAAGCACACGACGACGGAAACGCGGAACCCCGCGAGGGTCCCAACGAAAGGTCAGGACACGGAAGCGATCCTGCGGTCACTCGGATACACTTCGCGGCAGATCGAAGCACTCGCGAAGAAAAGCGTCGTTGCGAAGTGACATCCAGATCATGCGCAATTGCGCATAACGAATTCACTCGCCCTTGAACTTCGGCTCTCGCTTTTCCATGAAGGCCTGGAGGCCCTCGTAGATGTCCTCGGTCGAGGAGATGAGCCCGAAGGCCATCGCTTCCATTTCGAGCGCGACATCGATCGGAGTGTCGGCGCTGCGGTTCAACAAGACCTTCGCCAGCCGAATCGCGATCGGCGCCTGTTTCGCGAGCTTCTCGGCGAACCCGCGGACCTCCGCGGCGAAGGCTTCGTTGGGCACGGTCTTCGTCACCAGGCCGATCGCCGCGGCCTCGTCGGCGGTGAGTCGCAAGCCGAGGAGCACGAGCTCTTTCGCCTTTGCTTGACCGACGACGCGGACGAGCCGCTGACTGCCGCCGGCCCCGGGGACGAGACCCAGGTTGACCTCCGTCTGGCCGAGCTTCGCCCGACTCGCGGCGATCCGGAAATCGCATGCGAGGGCGATCTCAAGACCGCCGCCGAAACAGTGCCCGTTGATCGCGGCAATCGTCGGCTTCGGGAAATTCGCCAGGTGGGTGACGACCGCCTCGGACCGCTGCGAGAAACGCCACACCTTGAACGCTTTCGAGATGTCGCCGAACGACGTGAGGTCCGCTCCCGCGCTAAACGATCGGTCACCCGCACCCGTGACGATGACGCAGCGGACGCCGTCGTCGTCCCCGAGGACGGAGAGCGCCTTGTCGAGCTCCTCGAAGACCTGTGGACTCAGGGTGTTGAGCCGATCCGGCCGGTTGATTGTGACGGTCGCCACATGGGTCGCCGCATCCTGAGCGACGAGCAGGGTCTCGTAGGTCATCGTGTCGCCTCCCGAACCGTGTTCGTAGAATCCCTT
>Ga0209239_1002852_pt1 | contig 10229 bp, 9 predicted proteins | sample GraSoi013_2_20cm_FD_185824 | JGI IMG/M metagenome (GOLD analysis project Ga0209239, IMG submission 185824) | Grasslands soil microbial communities from the Angelo Coastal Reserve, California, USA - Sample 10_02_2013_2_20cm (SPAdes) (version 2) | ecosystem: Environmental > Terrestrial > Soil >...
AGGTGATCCTGCTCGCGATGCAGCACTACGGCTTGCTTCTGGCCGACAACGGTAGTAACTGGTTTTTCAGCGGCACCGAGGATGCGGCATGGCCGGACAGCTTGCTCACCGAGCTCAAGAACGTTCCGGCCGGCCAGTTCGACGCGGTTGACGAATCGGGCATGATGGTCGATCCTAACTCGGCCGCCGCCCGGTCGTGCGGTGTGGCGGCCGCCGACAGCTCGCCCCTCCGCTCCTGGTGGCGAATCTCCCCGGTGCGCTGCAGCGATCGACGCCCCGCCACGCTTGGGCCGATTTGGCCGGCCGTTGCCAGCGCAACCCTGGCCCCTCGCCGCCTGGCGACCTGGTGGCTTCGCTGAAGCCAGTTTCGTAACCAGCCCTGCCGATCGGCGGTTACGCCTGCGTGAAGTGGCTCATCATCGCCGCGTGGGCCTTCATTGGAGCTGGCTGCGGACCGGCCACCAACGCGACAGGGGCTCCTAGCGCGGCCGGATCACCGAGCACGGCCGCCTCATCGACAGCCACGGCGGCATCCAGACTGTCGCCCGGGCCGTGCACGCCTCAGTCTGGTTGCCTCACGGTCACGCCGGCCAGCGCGCCTGCCGGTACTGTTGTGATCCTGGACGGCGTCGGGTGCCGCAATCCTGGCCAGCCGACCTATCTTGTTTTTGAAGGCGAGGGCAATTTCGAGACGGGCACGGTTGGCGCTGTTGATATCCCGAACATTGAGACGGATGCGAGGGGCCATTTCCATACGTCGTTTCGAATCCCGGCTGCGCTGCATTCATTGCAGGGGCAGGGTGGCGGAGCCACGCGACCCGGGACCTACGACTTTGTGAGTAAGCCCGTTGCGTGCATGACGATGTTCACGGTAACTGCGTAACAGGCGTCACGGCTATGAGGCCGCGGCGAGCGACGGCGGCCGGGTCCTCTTTCCAGTAGCCGCGGTTGAATGTCTCCAGGCTCCAGGGTCCCGCATAGCCGCGGGCGGCCAGGTCGCGAACCAGGTCCTTGAGCCGGATCACGCCCTCACCCGGGAGCACCCGGTCCGCATCTTCGATCTCGCGCGGCGGCTTGTTCGGCGCATCGTTCAGGTGGACGAGCACCAGCCGGTCTACCGGATAACTGTCCAGCGGTAGGCTGCCGCTGGCATGCCAGTGACAGGAATCGAGGACGAGATCGATCGCGTCGATCCCGTCGACGGTCTCGGCGGCGAGCGCCGGCGTGTTGATCGGACAATCCCCAAAGCCGAGAAACTCGAACGCGATCCGGATGCCCATGGCGTCCGCGCGATCGCGGGCCAGCTCGAGCGCGTCGCGGGTTCCGGGGATGGCTTTGCGCGTGGAAAGTCCCGGGGCCCGGGGTGGGATCGCGAGCAGGTAGGGCGAGCCAAGGTCAGCACAAATGCGCAGTCGCGGCCCCAGATCCGCGTCGACACGCTGTCGATCCACCCGGCCGTCGGCCCGCACGGTGAGGGCCACCCCATTCACGGTGAGGACGTCGTTGGGGCGAGCGGCCTCGGTGGTGGCGCGGACCTCGGCGGGGTCGGTCAGCAACCGCTCGCTCCGCGCCTCGATGCCGGCGTAGCCGGTCTCGCGGGCGATTTCCAGGACCCGCTGGGTAGGCGTCGTCATCAAGGTCGCGCCGTTCAAATAAACGGCTTGGGTCACTTCTCGCGGATGACGCCGAAGGTCAACCCGGCTACCAGGTACTTGCGGGCGACCACCATCAGCACCAGCGGAACCGACATCGCAATCACGCCGGCAGCCGCCATGTCGTTCCAGATGATTTCGAACTGGGTCACCAGGCCCTGGACGCCGACCGGGAAGGTCTGGGCGTTCGGCGTCGCCGTGAGGATCAGCGCGAAGAGAAACTCGCTCCAGGCGAAGGTGAACACGATGGTCGCCGCGGCCATCAGCCCCGGTGTGGCCAACGGCAGGAGCACGCGGCGAAAGGAGGTCCACCGGTTGGCTCCATCAACAAGGGCCGCCTCTTCGAGTTCCAGCGGGATTTCTGCCAGGAAGCCCTTGAGCATCCAGATGGAAAACGGCAAATTGAACAGCGAATAGATGCCGATCAGCGCAATCGGCTGGTCGTAGAGCTGCAGCGTGCGTACGATGGCGAAGTAGGGGATCACCACGGCGACGGGCGGCAGGAACCGAAGGGAGAGCGCCCAGTTCAGAACGCCGACGCGCAGCTGCGGCGGGACGGGCAGGCGCGTGATGGGATAGGTGATCAAGAGCCCCACTGCGAGAGTCACGACGACGGTGGCAGCACAGACGATCACGCTATTCTTGAGCAACACCCAGAAGCCGCGCTCGAAGAGGACGCTTCCGTACGAGGCCAGCGTCGGGTGTTGCGGGATGAGTGTGATGGACTGATAGAGCTCTGCCTTTCCCTTCAGCGACGTGGCAACCAGCCAGTAAAGCGGAAAGGCGTAGATGAAGGCAGCCACACCCAGCCCGGTGACGATCAGAGTCAGCCGAAGCCAGATCGCAGCACGTCGGCTGCGCATCAGGCTCGCTCCAACGGAAGGGCTCGCGTGACCAATGAGTAGAGGATGCTGATCGAGACCAGCACCAGGACGGCGAGCGCCGCCGCCTGTCCGCCGTCGAAGAACTTGAACTCGATCCGATACATGTACAGGCTGAGTAGCTGGGTCGACGTTCCCGGGCCGCCCCCGGTCAGGATGAAGACGTGGTCGAAAACGCGTAGCACGTCGGCCATCCGAAAGAACAGGATCAACAGAAAGAGCGGGCGGAGGTAGTGCAGCTCGATGTAGATGAACTGTGTCCACCAGGTGGCGCCGTCGACCTGCGCCGCCTCGATCGACTCCCTGGGCACCGTCTGCAGTCCGGCAAAGAGTACGAGGTAGACGAACGGCGTCCACTGCCAGATGTCGACGCTCGCGACGGAGCCCATCGCGAGGACCGGGACTCCCAGCCACTCGACCTCGGAGTGCGCAAGGCCGGCGCTCTGTAGGAAATAGTTCAGCACGCCGTAACCGGGGGCGTAGATGAGGCGCGCTACGACGCCGACCGCGACCGGTGGCACGACCAGTGGCAGGACGGCCAGGACATAGAGCGTTGCCCGAAGCCCGGGCCGTTTGACGGTGCGATGAACCAGCAGGGCAAAGGCGAGGCCGAGGAAGATCTCGGCGGGGAGGACGATAATCGCATAGATCCCGGTCGCGCGCAGCGCATCGTAGAAAAGGGGATTGCTGAGGGCTCTTGTGTAATTGCGGAAGCCGATCAGGGTCCCGTCGTCCGCGGTGATCGACTGCCAGATGGCCAGCAAGAAGGGGATCGTCACGATGACGAACACGCTGCCAAGCGCCGGCAAGAGGATTCGATAGGCCAGCCGCTCCTGCCGGCTCCACCGGCGCCGCCCGGCCCTGGCCGGCTTCGCGCCCGTCGGGGCCGGGAGTTCGGCGGCCAGGCGGCTCACATCGTCAAATGTAGGACGGTTCGCTTATGAAGGGTAGTTGGCCCCCTTCATCAGGGCGCGGATGTCGGCGGCCGCCTTCTGCATGGCCGCCGCGGGCGCGATCTGACCCGCGATGGTGGCGTTCATCTGGGTGCCGTAGATCGTTTCCACCGCATTCCACTGGTCGGTGCGCGGCCGCCAGTTGGGGACGGCGTCAAAAGACTGCGCCAGCGCCTGGAAGTAGGGATTCGCCGATGCCAGCGACGAATCGTTGAGGATGCTCTTGCGGATCGGGATGCCACCCTGGGCGACGTAGTTGCGCATATTTTCCGGCTTGAGCATCCACTTGATGAAGTCGGCCGCAGCCGAGCCGTTCTTCGAACCCCTGGGGATGCCGAGAAGCCAGTTCCCCATCATGCCGAGGCCCTTGCCGCTGGCGCCCTGCGGGATTGGGATGTAGGCCACCTTTCCCTTCACCTGCGAGACGGTGGGATCTTCGACGATGCCCGTGATCTCGCCCGGCCAGACCGTCGATTGGTATGCCTTGCCGGTCGCCATCAGCTTTGACCGGTCGGCGGCGTCGGTGCTCTGCGGTCCCGGTTGGGCGTACTTCTTCAGGCTCCTGGTCAAGAAGGTCACGGCATCGATCGATGCCGTCGAGTCGAGTTGGACTTTCCAGTTGTCGTCGAAGATGTTTCCACCAAATGACCAGAGGATCGGCAGCGAGTCGCTGCTAACCGGGTTGGTCGCCAGGCCGCGTATGACATAGCCGTAAAAGTTGGGCGCGTTGTACTTGGCTGCGTTGGTGAGCACCTCATCCCAGGTCTTGGGTGCGTCCGACTTGTCCTTGCGATACATGAACATCTCGACGTTGCCCACTATCGTGATGCCGTAGAGATGCTGAGACTTGTTCTTCTCGCTGGGCGGCACCGGCCCGTGCGGCGGCGGCCAGGTTCCGACGTCATAAACGACGGTCGGGATGTCGGAATCGCGAGTGAACCCGAAGTTCGAGTCGAGCGGCTGAAGCGCATTCATGGTCCCGAACTTGGGCATCCACGGGTCATCCATCATGCAGAGGTCGTAGGACGAGCCATTGGCCTGGAAGGTGGTGACCAGCTTTTCAAACAACTGAGGGTAGGGCAACTCGACGATCTGGATGTCGATCCCGGTCTGCGACTTGTAATTCGGCGCGACCTTCTTCAGCGGCCCGTCTTCAACGCCCTGGACTGCGGCGATCACCAGCTTCGACGGCTTGTTCGAGCCGGTGCCGGTGCTGGTCCCGCATGCCGCCAGGATGGCCGGAAGTGAGGTGAAGGCGGCACTCGTGACCGCGGTCCGCTTGACAAATTCACGCCGGGTGATTCGCTGCATTCCCTTTCCTCCTACGAGGTTGTCGATCCCTCTTACGCGTCGAACCCCTCTATAGTATTGAGGTCAGGTTGTCATGACAACTGGTTTCTGCGCCCGATAGGCCGCAGGATTTGAGGGGAATGGGGGCTCGGAGGGGACTGACGGACGCCGCGCTCGATCGGGCTAGCCCGGTGCCGCTCTATTACCAGCTGGCCGAGAACCTGGAGACGGCCATCCGTTCGGGCTCGCTGTCCTCCGGATCGCACCTGGAGAATGAAATCGAGCTGGCTCGGCAACTGAGAGTGAGCCGGCCAACGGTGCGTCGCGCGATCGCCGTCCTGGCGAACAGAGGTTTGGTGATTCGCCGGCACGGCATCGGCACGCTCGTGGTTCCGGTGCGCGTGCGGCGGCCAGTGCGTCTCAGCAGTCTCTACGACGACCTGACGCAATCCGGGCAGGCGCCGACCACACGGCTGCTGGCCTACGAAGTCGTGCCCGCCCCGCTCGAAGTGGCGAACAGCCTGCAGCTCTCCGAGGGGACGCGCGTCCTGCACTTCGAGCGATTGCGGCTGGCCACCGGTCAACCGATTTCCTTGATGCGCAACTTCCTCCCGCTCGCCCTGAAGGAAGTGGTGACCGAGGAGGGTCTGAAGCTCACCGGCCTCTACCGGCTGCTGCGGCATAGTGGGATCCACCTGCGGCTGGCGTCGCAGTCGATCGGGGCGCGCAGCCCCCAGCCCCGGGAAGCCCGTTTGCTGAAGGTCATCAAGACTGCGCCGCTCCTCACGATGCGCCGCATCAGTTACGGCGATGCCGGTCAGCCGGTCGAGTACGGGTCGCACGTCTACCCGGCGGAGCGATATTCCTTCGAAATGAGCGTCGTGGCAGACTCGAGGACGTGAGCGTCGCCGCCGACGAACTGCTTGCCCGCCTTACGGAGATCCGCGCCACGGATCCTGACGCGGTGCACAGGGCGCTGACGAAGCGGCGCCGCCGCCCGCTGCTGCGTAATTCCCCTCCCCCGCGTGCGGGGGAGGGTCGGGGTGGGGATTCCCTGTTCCTGATCGCCGCCGATCACCCGGCCCGCGGCGTGCTCAAAGTCGGCGCCGACCCGATGGCGATGGCGGACCGAGGTGAGTTGTTGCGCCGGCTGCTGACGGCGCTCGGACGGCCGGGCGTCGACGGCATCCTGGGCACCGCGGACATCATCGATGACCTGGCGTTGCTTGGAGCGCTCGACGGCAAGGTCGTGTTCGGGTCGATGAACCGAGGCGGCCTGACCGGTTTCCGTTTCGAGCTGGACGACCGGTTCACTGCCTACACGGTGGACGGGATCGTGACCGGGGGGTTGGACGGCGGCAAGATGATGGTCCGCGTTGCCGACGAACCCGAAGCGCTGCGCACCCTGGCAGCCTGCGCGCGCGCCATCGATGAGCTTTCCGCCCGGAAGCTTCCGGCCATGGTCGAGGTCTTTGCCAGCGAAGTCGATGATGGCCGGGTCCGCAACCGCGCGGATGCGGACTCGTTGATTCGCGCGATCACGATCGTGTCGGGTCTGGGCACGACCTCGGCGTACCTGTGGCTCAAGCTGCCGGTGGTAGACGACCTCGATCGAGTGATGCGCGCTACCTCGCTGCCGACGTTGCTGCTGGGTGGAGACCCTGGCAACGACCCGCAGGAGACCTTTGCCAGCTGGAAGCGGGCGATGGCCATCCCCCAGATTCGCGGCCTGGTGGCCGGCCGGACGTTGCTCTATCCCAAGAATGGCGACGTCGCCAGTGCGGTCGATGCCGCGGCGGCCATCGTGGCCGAAAAGGCAAACGCCCCCACCCTACCCTCCCCCCGAGGGGGAGGGAAAAAGTAATGCGTCTAACCATGGCGCAGGCGTTGGTGCGATTTCTCAGCGCGCAGTACGCCGAGCGCGATGGCGTGGAGCATCGCTTTGTCAACGGATGCTTCGGGATTTTCGGCCACGGCAATGTAGCCGGCATCGGGGAGGCGCTCTACGAGCGCCCCGACCTGATGACCTACTACCAGGCACGCAACGAGCAGGCCATGGTCCACGCCGCGGTCGGCTACGCCCGACAGCGCAACCGGCTGGCGACGATGGCCTGCACCAGCTCGATCGGACCGGGTGCCACCAACATGCTGACCGGTGCCGCTCTTGCCACCATCAACCGGCTTCCTGTCCTGCTGCTGCCGGGTGATGTCTTCGCGTCGCGGCCGGTGGACCCAGTCCTGCAGCAGCTGGAGGTGCCCTGGCGCGGCGACGCCTCGGTGAACGACTGCTTCCAACCGGTCTCCCGTTACTGGGATCGCATCACGCGCCCAGAGCAGCTGATTCCGTCGGCGCTGCAGGCGATGCGCGTCCTGACGAATCCGGCGGAGACGGGAGCGGTGACGCTCGCGCTTCCCCAGGACGTGCAGGCGGAGGCCTACGAGTATCCGACCGCTTTTTTTGACAAGAGGGTCTGGAGCGTGCCGAGATCCGAGCCGGAGTCGCGTGCGCTCGATCGCGCGGCGGCAATGATCCGCGCCTCGGATCGGCCGATAATCGTGGCCGGCGGCGGCGTGATCTACTCGGAGGCCACCGATGCCCTACGGCAACTCGTCGACGCGACCGGTATCCCGGTAGGGGAGACGCAGGCCGGCAAAGGATCGCTGCCCTTCGACCATCCGTCGAACCTGGGGGCGGTCGGCGCCACCGGCACGATGGCCGCGAACCGTGTGGCGCGCGAGGCGGATGTCGTGATCGGCATCGGCACTCGCTGGACCGACTTCACCACCGCTTCCCACACGGCCTTCGGGAATCCGCACGCGCACTTCATCAACCTCAATCTGCTGGACTTCGACGCGCAGAAGAACAGCGGCCTCGCCCTAGTCGGCGACGCGCGCGTCGGCATCGAGGCGCTGAGCGCGCGACTCCGCGGCTACACGGTGGATGCCTCCTACCGAGACCTGGCCGCACGGCTGACGCGGGAATGGGACAAGGAAGTCGACCGGCTCTACAGGCTTGCGCATCAACCGCTGCCTGCCCAGAGTGAGGTCATCGGCGCGGTCAACGAGGCAGCCGGTCCGCGCGACGTCGTCGTATGTGCCGCCGGCTCCATGCCGGGCGACTTGCACAAGCTGTGGCGGACTCGCGATCCCAAGCAGTACCACGTCGAGTACGGCTACTCCTGCATGGGCTACGAGATCGCCGGCGCCCTGGGCGTCAAGATGGCGGCTCCAGATCGTGAAGTCTTTTCGCTGGTGGGCGACGGGTCTTACCTGATGCTCAGTAGCGAGATCGTGACCGCGCTCCAGGAGGGCATCAAGCTCATCATCGTGTTGGTCGACAACCACGGCTTCAACTCGATCGGCAGCCTTTCACGGTCGCTGGGGACGGACGGATTCGGCACGCAATATCGGTTTCGAAAGAATGGTTCCCTCGGACTGGACAGCGAGAAACCCGCGGGCGCCGTGCTGCCGATCGACCTGACCGCAAATGCGGCGAGCCTTGGGGCGATGGCCGTCAGGGTGAAGACCATTGAGGATCTTCGCTCAGCGCTGAGTGACGCGAAGCGGTCGGATCGAACATCGGTGATCTGCATCGAGGTCGACCGTTATGAGGAAGTGCCCAGCTACGAAAGCTGGTGGGATGTTCCGGTCTCGGAGGTGATGGGTGTCGAAGCTGTCAAGGCGGCCCGCGAGGGCTACGAAGCATCGAAGAAGAAAGAGCGGCGGTACCTGTAACCAATGAGCGGCAGAGCCCTCCCGTGCTCCGTGTTGATCCTCACCTTCACGGTCGCATCGTGCGGAGGTCCCTCAGCTACATCGGCAACCCGCTCCAGTCCAAGTCCCGTCGAGAATTGCCGCGGGCTGACGGGATCCGCCCCGAGCGGCACAAGTCCAAGCCCAACCATTCAGTCCGTTGACCTGACTGTCGATGGCAAGCTTCGCGAGTATCGAGTCTTTCGGCCACCAGCGCTCGACTCCACCAAGCCCGTGCCGCTGGTGATCGTGCTTCACGGCGCAGGGTTCGACGGAGCGGGATTCGAAACTGTCACCCAGTTCGACGACGAGGCCAGCACGGCTGGATTTCTTGCGGCCTACCCAACCGGCTGCAGACAGATTTGGCAGTACGCAGGCGGCGGATCCAAGTTGCCCGACCTCCATTTCATTAGCAAGATGCTTGATCGAGTCGAAACCGATTTTCGAATAGATCCGGCGCGGATCTTCGTTATTGGCTTCTCAGCCGGCGCATTCATGTCTTATCGCCTTGCTTGCGACCTGTCTGGCCGCATCGCTGGGATCGTCTCTGTAGGGGGAAGCATGTTTGCTGACGAGTGCCGACCCGCACGGCCGGTTTCCATCCTGGAAATGCACGGCACCGACGATTCCCTCGTACCCTGGCAAGGTAGCGCAACCACGAACCCGGTCGACACAGTGATTCAGCGCTGGCGGACGCTGGACGGTTGCGTCGGCGGCCCGATCCTGAGTCAGAGCGGCATAACGAAGACGTCGCTATGGAGCCATTGCGCGGCCGGAACGACCGTCAGGCTGGACGCAGTCGAAGGCGGGCACCACTCCTGGTTCGGAGCGGTGCCAGGAGAACCAAATGCCAATGCGGTGATCTGGAGCTTCCTCAGCAACTTGCGGCTAAACCCATAACGTCAGACTAAAGGGTCGAACAACAAAGGAGGGTTCAGCGATGGCAGCGACTTATCCCGACGTCATCCCGATGATCGCCTACGAAGACGGGCCAAAGGCGATGGACTGGCTATCGTCAGCATTTGGTTTCAAAGAACGCAGCCGGATGGTTGGAGAGGACGGCCGGCTCAGCCACGGTGAAATGCTGGCGGGAGCTGGCGTCATCATGCTGGCGACGCCCACGCCCGACTATCAGGCACCGAGACGCCATCGGGCGGAATGCGAACCGACGCAGAGGTGGTCCACCGTGCCGTACATCGTGGACGGCGTCCTCGTGTACGTCGATGATGTCAACGAGCACTACCGGCGGGCAAAGCAGCGGGGCGCGACAATCCTCACCGAAGTCGAGGCCGACGACTACGGCAAGCGCTACCGCGCCGAGGACGTCGAGGGCCATCGATGGATGTTCATGGAGCGCGCCTGAACGGGTCTCTGGATCTTTCTTCCTCGGAGACGAAACCTTGCCAGGCGCAATCCGTTCAGCCATTAGGGATGCAGGGTCGGACTCTATTGTTGACGTCGTCGGCCTTGGCGGCCTGCATCGTTGCTGCAGTCCTGCTTGCCGTAGGCATTCCAGCGATGCAAAATCGGCTGACCTATGGAACTTTCTCGACCCAGGGCCCTCCGCCGCGAGTCGACTATTGCGGCCGCCGCTACTATCCCGGCTCTAGCGCGGAGTCGAGGGGTTCTGTTGATGCTTTCCTTGCAAAGAACGGCGCGAGCGGCCTGACGCGGATAGGAACTACACCATCAGGCATGCC
>Ga0209239_1002854_pt1 | contig 10226 bp, 7 predicted proteins | sample GraSoi013_2_20cm_FD_185824 | JGI IMG/M metagenome (GOLD analysis project Ga0209239, IMG submission 185824) | Grasslands soil microbial communities from the Angelo Coastal Reserve, California, USA - Sample 10_02_2013_2_20cm (SPAdes) (version 2) | ecosystem: Environmental > Terrestrial > Soil >...
CAGCGATCTCGTCGCCCAGTCGGTCGAGCGCGCGCATTTCCATGACGAGTCCCCCTTTCTCTGCTGGGGCGACTCTACACCCGAGTTTCGGAGCCACCGGGGAGACGCGCCAATCGGCGATCGCGGCCCGTTCGACATTTTTGCAACGAACGCATCCGCGATGGCTTCTTCGCGCTTCTGTGGACCGCTGGGACGGCCTGAACCAGGTGGTGCCGACACGCGGCGACTGCCCCCACGGGAAGCTGTCAAGCGGAAATCGCAGGCGACCCGCCGCCGGGCGCGCCGCGAGGCTGGAGTAGAATAGCGTCGTGAGAAGACGGGGCGCGCTCCGCTCGTGGTCCGGACGCCGTTCCCGGCGGTCCTGACATGGGCGGCGCCGTGCGCGTGCGCTTCGCCCCGAGCCCGACGGGGCACCTCCACGTGGGCGGCGCGCGCACCGCGCTCTTCAACTGGCTCTACGCGCGTCACCACCGCGGGGCCTTCGTCCTCCGGGTCGAGGACACCGACCGCGCGCGCTCGACCGATGAGGACCTCGCGGCGATCCTCGAGGCGCTCGAGTGGCTCGGCCTCGACTGGGACGAAGGGCCGCCGACACCGGGGTACCGCCAGAGCGAGCGTCTGGCGATCTATCGCGAGCACGCCGAGCGACTGCGCGCCGCCGGCCGCGCCTATTACTGCGACTGTCCCCCCGAGCTCCTGGAGCGCGAGCGTCAGGCCGCCCAGAAGCGCAAGGAGACCTTCCGGTACTCGGGGCGATGTCGCGACCGCGGTCTGGAACGCGGCGCGCTCCGCCTCCGGATCCCGGACACGGGTGCGACGGTCGTGAACGACCTGATCCACGGCCCGGTCACGTTCGATCACGGCCAGCTCGACGACTGGATCCTCGTCCGCACGGACGGGACGCCGACGTACAACTTCTGCGTCGTCGTGGACGACGTCACGATGCGGATCACACACGTGATTCGCGGCAACGACCATTTGTCGAACACCCCGAAGCAGATCCTCTGCTACGAGGCGCTCGGTTACCCCGTCCCCGAGATGGCGCACGTGTCGATGATCCTGGGGCCGGATCGGAGCCGGCTCTCCAAGCGCCACGGCGCGACCTCCGTTCAGGCGTTCCGTGACGCCGGCATTCCCGCCGACGCCATGGTCAACTACCTGGCCCGCCTGGGCTGGTCGCACGGTGACCAGGAGATTTTCACGCGGGAGGAGCTGATCGAGTTCTTCGACATCAAGGACGTCGCGGCATCGGGCGCGATCTTCGACGAGACCAAGCTCGAGTGGCTCTCGCACGAGTACCTCAAGCGGCAGGACGGCGCCGCGCTCGCGACGCTGGCGTTGCCGTTCATCCGGGCGGCGGGGCTCGAGCCGCCCGAGCCGGCCCGCCTCGCGCCGATGCTCGACACGCTCAAGGAGCGCGCGAAGACGCTCGTCGAGCTGGTGGCCGCCGGCCGGTTCTACTTCGAACCGCCGGCGGCGTACGAGCCGCAGGCGGCCGCGACGTACCTCACCGTCGAGGGCGCCAGGCGCCTCGAGGCGCTGATCACGCGGCTCGAGGCCGAGCCCGACTGGAGCGCCGCCGCGCTCGAGCGCGTCTACCGCGCGACCGTCGAGGCGCTCTCTCTCAAGCTCGTGGACCTGGCCCAGCTCTCGCGCCTGGCCGTGACGGGCGGCATGGCCTCGCCGCCGCTCTTCGAGATGTTGGCCCTGCTCGGGCGCGACGAGGTGCTCCGGCGCCTGCGCCGCGCGCGCGGGGTGGCGGAGGGCCGGGGATGAGGCTCCTGCTGGCCCGGCACGGCCAATCGGAGTGGAACCGGGTGCGGCGCTTCCAGGGCGCCAACGACGTCGGCCTCTCCGACGTCGGGCGCGCCCAGGCCGAGGCGCTGGGGCGCGCGGTGCGGAGCGGCTACCGCGTGGCCGTGGCCTACGTGAGCCCGATGCGCCGCGCGTGCGAGACGGCGGAGATCGCGCTCGCGGGGACCGCGATCGCGCGCGTGCCGTTGGAGGACCTCCGCGAGCTGTCGCTCGGCGAATGGGAGGGCCGCACGGTGGACGAGGTCCGCGCGCTCGAGGGCGACCCGTATCGCGCCTGGGTCCGCGCCCCGCTCGACTGCCCGCCGCCGGGCGGCGAGGCGCTGCCGGAGGTCTCGACCCGGGTGCGGCGCGCCATCGACCAGATCGGTGCCCGCCATCGAAACGGCGACGACGTGCTGGTCGTCGCGCACGGCGGCGTGATCAGCGTCTACCTCTGCCACCTGCTGGGCGTCTCGTTCAACGCGCTCTGGCGCCTCCGGATCGACAACGGCTCGCTGTCGATCGCGAGGCCCCCGCGGCTCGTGTGCGTCAACGACACCGCCCATCTCCCGCCGATGCCGAGGGTCACGGCGTGACGGTTCTGCTCGCGCTGTTCGGCGGGATGGCGCTGCTGCTCTACGGCATCCGCCTGAGCGGCGAGGCGCTCCAGCGGGCGCTCGGCGCGCGCCTGCGCGGCCTGCTGACCGGGCTCTCGCGCAACCGGATCCTGGCCGTCCTCTCGGGCGCGGCGATCACCGCGATCATCCAGTCCTCCGCGGCCACGACCCTCATGCTGATCGGCTTCGTCGCCGCCGGCCTCATGACCTTTCGGGCGACGCTCGGCGTGATTCTCGGCGCCGACATCGGCACGACGTTCACGGTGCAGCTGATCGCGTTCCGCGTCACCGACTATGCGCCGCTCCTGATCGGCCTCGGCTTCACGACCACGTTCGTCGCCCGCCGGCGGGTGCTGAAGGATGTCGGGCAGGCCCTCCTCGGGCTCGGGCTCCTGTTCCTCGGGCTCAAGCTGATCCTCGACAACGCCGGGATGCTCAAGGCCAGCCCGCTCGCGGTGGACCTTCTCGCCGCGATCGCGAACACCCCGATGGTCGGCGTCCTCGTCGGCGCGGTGTTCAGCGCGCTGGTGACGTCGTCGACGGCGACGCTCGGGCTCGCCCTCGCCTTCGCCCACCAGGGGCTGCTCGATCTCACCGGGGCCGTGCCGGTCGTGCTCGGCGCGAACATCGGCACGTGCGTCACCGCGCTCACGGCGTCGCTCGGCGCCGGGGCCGAGGCCAAGCGGGTGGCCGTCGCCCACATCGCCTTCAAGCTCCTCGGCGTCGCGCTCGTCTTCCCGTTCATCGGCCCGTTCACGGCCGTGGTGGCCAGCTCGGCCGCCGAACCGGCGCGCCAGCTCGCGAACGCGCACACCCTGTTCAACATCGGCATCAGCCTCGTCTTCCTGCCGTTCACACCGATGGCCGCGCGCGCGATCGAATCGCTCGTGCCGGACGCCCAGGAAGGCGACAGTCCGTTCCGGACCCGCTACCTGGACGAGCGAGCGCTCGAGCAGCCGGCCCTCGCGTTCGGCCAGGCGGCCCGCGAGGCGCTCCGGATGGCCGACGTGGTGCAGGCGATGCTCCGCGACGTGCCGGTGGTCTTCGCGAGCGACCATCAGGAGCTGCTGGACGACGTCTCACGGCGCGACGACCAGGTCGACTTCCTCGAGCGCGAGATCAAGCTGTTCCTCACGCGGCTCGGTCGCGCGGCGATGGGCCCCGACCTCTCGCGGAAAGAGATCGCGCTGATCTCCTTCATCGGCAACCTCGAGAACATCGGCGACATCATCGACAAGAACCTCATGGAGCTCGCCCGGAAGAAGATCTACCAGGGGCGGCGGTTCTCGGACGCGGGCTGGGCCCAGATCCAGGAGTTCCACGGGATGGTCTCCAAGAACCTCGAGCGGGCGATCGCCGCGTTCGCCGCGAACGACCGCGGGCTGGCGCAGGAGGTCCTCGACCAGCGCCCCCTGATCCGGACGCGCGAGCGCGACCTCCGCGAGTCCCACCTCGGGCGGCTCCGTGCGGGCCTCGCCGAGTCGATCGAAACGTCGGAGATCCACCTCGACATCCTGACGAACCTCAAGCGCGTGAGCTCGCACGTCTCGGCGCTCGCGATCTCGATCGTGGAGGAGGTGTGAGATGAAGAAGATCGAGGCCATCATCAAGCCGTTCAAGCTCGACGACGTGAAAGAGGCCCTCACGGAGCTCGGCGTCGTCGGCATGACCGTGACCGAGGTGCGCGGGTTCGGGCGGCAGAAGGGTCACACCGAGCTCTACCGCGGCTCCGAGTACACGGTGGACTTCCTTCCCAAGGTGAAGATCGAGGTCGTCGTCGCGGACGGTATGGTCGACAAGATCGTCTCGACGATCGTCGCCGCCGCGAAGACCGGCTCCATCGGCGACGGCAAGGTCTTCGTGCTCCCGATCAACGAGTCGATCCGCATCCGGACCGGAGAGACGGGCGAGTCGGCCGTCTGAACGCCACGCAGCGGGACTTCCGCCGGCTCGGGTTCGCCGACCCGGCCGCCGCGCTCTCCAACTTCGCGAGCCTCACGCCCACGCCGCGGGACGCGGAGCTCCTGGCGCCGATCAACGCGCGGCTGATCGCGGCGCTCGCGGCCGCGCCCGACCCCGACATGGCGCTCAACAACCTCGAGCGCTACGCGGCGGCGGTCGACCGGTCCGTCTTCTACGCGACGCTCGCCCAGCACCCCGGCGCGCTGCCCCTGCTGGTCTGTGTCTTCGGCTCGAGTCAGTTCCTGGCCGACACCCTCCACCGGCGACCGCAGGCCCTCGCCTGGCTCCTCGAACCGCACACGATGCGGGTCTGGCTCCCCGAAGATCTCGCGGCCGAGCTCGCCCAGGCGCTCGGCCCCTTCGAGGGGCGCGTGGCGCGGATGAAGGCGCTGCGCCGCTTCAAGTATCGCCACCTCCTGCGCATCGGGGCCCGGGACCTCCTGGGCGATGCCGACCTCGCCGTGACGACCGAGGAGCTGGCGCATCTCGCCGACGCGTGCCTCGCCGAGGCGCTCGCGTTCACCGAGTCGGCGGCGCGCGTCGACTACGGCGCGCCGCTCGATCCGTCCGGCGCCGAGACGGGCGTGGCCGTCATCGCCATGGGCAAGCTCGGCGGCGAGGAGCTGAACTACGCGTCGGACATCGACCTCATATTCGTCTACGGCGCCGACGGCGAGACGGCGGGCGGGGGGCGCGGGCGCGTCGCGAACAACGAGTACTTCGCGCGCGTCTGCCGGGGGGTCGTGGCCTTCCTCGAGGAGGCCACCGAGGAGGGCTACGCGTTCCGGGTGGACCTCCGCCTCCGGCCCGAGGGGCGGATGGGATCCATCATCCTGTCGCTTCCCGGGTACCGCGACTACTATCGGGACCGCGCCGAGCTCTGGGAGCGTCAGGCGCTCGTCAAGGCGCGCGTCGCGGCCGGCGACCTCCGCGTGGGGGCGCGCTTCATGGCCGAGGTGCGCGAGGTCGTGTACCGGCCTGGCCTCGACGCGCGGATCGTCCCGGCGATTCGCACGATGAAGGCGCAGATCGACCGGACGCTCGAGGAAGAGGGCAGCGCGGCGGCGAACGTGAAGCTCGGCCGTGGCGGGATCCGTGAGATCGAGTTTCTCGTGCAGGCGCTCCAGCTCCTCTACGCCGGCGACGACGCGTGGCTCCGCGAGCGCAACACGCTGAAGGCGGTCTTCCGACTGACCGAACGCGGCTACCTGGCGCCCGACCTCGGGCGGATGCTGTCGGAGGCGTACGTGCACCTGCGCACCGTGGAGCACCGGCTGCAACTCCTCCACGAGTTTCAGACCCACACGCTGCCGTCCTCCGCGCTCGAGCTCGGGCGGCTCGCCCGGCGCGTCGGCATGCCCGGGCCGCCGGCGCAGGCGGCGCGCGCGTTCCGGGCGCGCCACCGCCGCGTCACCGCCGCCGTGCACCGCGCCTTCCGCGCGTTCTTCGCCGAGCGCGCCCCGGCGCCGCGCCGCCGGTTCCGGCTGCCGAGCGTGATGGCGCTCGGCGCGACCGGCTTCGCCGACCCCGAACGGGCGCGCCACAACCTCGGGCTCATTCTCGAGGGGCGCCCGCTCGTGCCGTACGCGGCCCAGCTCCGTGGGGCGCTCGAGCGCCTCTACCCGATGCTGCTCGACGCGCTCTGGAAGAGCCCCGACCCCGACGAGGCGCTCAACCAGTTCGAGCGCTTCCTGTCGGCGGCGGGCCCGCGCGCCGGGCTCGTCGAGCTCCTCGCCGGGAGCCCCGAGCTCCTCACCGGGCTCGTCCGCGTGTGCGCGGGCGGCGACCACCTGACGCAGCTCCTCATCGCCCAGCCTGAGCTCCTCGCCTCGCTCGCGGAGCCCGACCGGCTCCTCCGGCCCAAGGCGAAGCCGGCGTACCGCGCCGTGGTGGCCCAGGTCTTCGCGGCCGGGCTCGGGCCCGGCGAGCGGCGGGACCGATTGCGCCGGCTCAAGCAGGCGGAGGAGCTGACGATCGTGGGGCGGTACCTCTTGGGCGTGACGACGATCGAGGGCTACGCGCGCGAGATGACGGCGCTCGCCGAGGCCGTGCTGGCGGCGGGCTGGCTCCTGACGCTCGAGCCGCTCGTCGCCCGCCACGGCGTCCCGCGCGACGCGCAGGGCCGGTTCATCCCCGTGGTCGTCGTGGGGCTCGGTAAGCTCGGCGGCCGCGAGCTCATCACGGGCTCGGACCTCGACCTGTTCGTGGTGACGGGGGACGAGGGCCGGACCGACGGCGGCGACCCGATCGACGCCGCGTGGTTCTACAGCCTCGCCGTCGAGCGCCTGGCCGGCACGCTCGGCGACATCACGGCCGCCGGCGTCGCGTTCCCCGTGGACCTCCGGCTCCGGCCCGGCAGCAAGGGGAGCGGCTTCGCGTCGAGCGTCGCCGCCCTCGAGCGTTACTATGCGGAGTACGGCGACCTCTGGGAGCGCCAGACGCTCACGCGCGCGCGGCTCCTGACGGGGGATCGCCGGCTCGCGCGCCGCGTGCGTGCCGCGGTCCATGCGATCGTGTACGGGAGCGCGTTGCCGCGCGCGCAGCTGAAGGAGATCGCCGAGGTGCGCAAGCGCATGGAAGTCGAGCTGGGTCGGGAGACACGCGGCCGCTGGCACGTCAAGTACGGGCGGGGTGGGCTCGTGGACATCGAGTTCCTCGCGCAGGCGCTCCAGCTCGTCCACGGCGGAGACCACGTCGAGGCGCGCGCGCCCGCCACGGTCGCCGCGCTCCACGGCCTCGCGCGCGCGGGCTCGCTCACGCCGGACGCGGCACACCGGCTCGCCGACCACTACCGCTTCCTCCGCCGCGTGTCCGCGGCCCTGCGCCTCTTGGGCGCCCGGCCGAGCGACACGCTCGAGCTCCACGGCCCCATGCCGGGGCGCGTGGCGAAGGCGCTCGGCTTCGCGTCGCGCCAGGCGTTTCTCGACGCCTACGCCGAACGGCGGGACGCGGTCCGGGCGGCGTACCTGGAGGCCATGACGTGAGGGGCCGGCGATGAAAACCTTCTACGTCGTCGACGGGCACTCGCAGCTCTTTCGCGCCTACCACGCGGTCGGCTACCTCTCGACCTCCAAGGGGATCCCGACGCAGGCGGTGCTGATCCTGAGCACGATGCTGTGGAAGTTGATCCGGGAAGAGGAGCCCGACTACCTCGCGGTCGCCTGGGACCCTCCCGGGCCGACGTTCAGGGACGCGCTTTCCGCCGAGTACAAGGCGACGCGCGCGGCGATGCCCGACGACCTCGTGCGCCAGCTCCCGTACGTGCGGCGCCTCTTCGAGGCGCTCCGGATCCCGGTGATCGAGGTCGCGGGCTTCGAGGCGGACGACGTCCTCGCCACGCTCGTCGAGCGGGCCCTCGCGCTGCCCGACCTCGAGATGGTGGTCGTCACCGGGGACAAGGACCTGCTCCAGCTCGTCGGCCCGCGCGTGCGCGTCCTCTCCGTCTCCGGCCGCACGGGCGAGCCCGTCCTCTACGACGCGGCGAAGGTACGCGAGCGGTGGGGCGTCGAGCCCGGGCAGATCGCCGACGTGCTGGCGCTCATGGGCGACGCGATCGACAACATCAAGGGCGTTCACGGCGTCGGCGAGAAGACGGCCGTGAAGCTCATCGGCCAGTTCGGCTCCGTCGAGCGGCTCTACGAGAACCTGTTGCTCGTTCCGGGCAAGCTCCGCGAGACACTCGCCGGCGGTCGCAAGGATGCGTTCCTCTCCCGCGAGCTGGCGACGCTCAACCGGTCCGTGCCGCTCGCGTTCGACCTCGAGGCCGCCCGCCGCGTCGAGCCCGACTGGACGAAGCTGCGGGCCCTCTGGATGGAGCTCGAGTTCACGCGGCTCCTCAAGGAGCTCCCCGCGCCCGTCGCCACCGTGAGCGACACGCCGGTCACCGTGCTCTCGGATCGTGCCGCCGTCGCCGCGTGGCTCGCGCCCGTCCCCGCTGGCGCGCCCCTCGCCCTCGACTGGGCGGGCGAGGCCCGGCCCCCGGACCCGCGCCTCGCAGCGGTCGCCGTCTTCCATCCGGCGGCCGGCGCCGCGCGGCTTGCCTCACCCGGCGACGTCGCGCCCGCCGGCCGCGAGGTCCGGATTCACGACGCAAAGCCGCTGCTCGAGGCGTGGCTCGGGGAAGGGGCGGCGGTGCCGCCGATTCAGGACAGCGCCGTGGCCGCGTATCTCCTCAACCCGGCGCGATCGGCCTATCGGCTCGAAGAATTGTGCCTCGAGGCGTTCGGCGAGTGCCCGCCAGCTCTCCCGGCGGTGGGGGCCGGGGCAGGCTCCTCCGCCCGGAACGACACGAGCTGGGGCGAGTCGTCGCGGAACGCGCGCGGTGGGTGTCCCGCTACTGGGAGCACGTGGCCGCGGAGCTCCGGGACAAAGAGCTTTGGCGGATCTACGAAGAGATCGAGCGCCCCCTGGTGCCGGTGCTCGCGCGCATGGAGCGCCACGGCATCCGCGTCGATCCCGCGCGCCTCGAGGCGTTCGCGAAGGAGCTCGAGCGGAGTCTCGACAACCTGACGCGGGACATCTGGGCGCTCGCCGGCGAGGAGTTCACGATCGCCTCGCCCAAGCAGCTCGCCCACATCCTTTTCGAGAAGCTCGGGCTGCCCGCGATCCGCCGGACGAAGACGGGCTACTCGACCGACGCCGACGTCCTGACCGAGCTCGCGCTCGGCCACGCGCTGCCCGCGAAGATCCTGGAGCACCGGATGCTGGCCAAGCTCAAGGGGACCTACGCCGACACCCTGCCGGCGCTCGTCAACCCGCGCACCGGCCGCATCCACACGACGTTCAACCAGCTCGTGGCGACGACCGGGCGGCTCTCCTCGCAGGACCCGAACCTCATGAACATCCCGACCCGGACCGAGCTCGGCCGGCGGATCCGCGCCGCGTTCATCCCGGAGAAGGGGTGGCGGTTCGTCGCCGCCGACTACTCGCAGATCGAGCTCCGCATCCTCGCCCACCTGTCGGGCGACCCCGCGATCATCGAGGCGTTCCGGCGCGGCGAGGACATCCACACGCGCACGGCGTCGGAGGTGTTCAAGATCCCTCACACGGAGGTCACGCCGCTCCAGCGGACGATCGCCAAGAGCGCCAACTTCGCGATCCTCTACGGCGTCTCGGCCTTCGGGCTCTCGCAGGCGACGAAGATCGACCAGAAGGAGGCGCAGCGTTACATCACCGCGTACTTCGCGACTCACCCGCGGGTGCGCGCGTTCATCGACGCGACGCTCGCGTTCGGCCGCGAGCACGGCTATGTGACCACGCTGCTCGGCCGCCGGCGCTACCTGCCCGACCTCAGGAGTGCGAACCCCGTGGCGAGGAACGCCGCCGAGCGCATGGCCATGAACGCCCCGGTCCAGGGGACCGCGAGCGACATGATCAAGATCGCGATGGTGCGGACCGAGGACGCGCTCGCCGCGCGCGGCCTCCGCGCGCGGATGCTGCTCCAGGTCCACGACGAGCTCCTCTTCGAGGCGCCGCCCGAAGAAGTCGCCGCGGTCGAGGCGCTCGCGCGCGAGGTCATGGAGGCGGCGCTGCCGCTCCAGGTCCCGGTCGTCGTCGACGTCAAGTCGGGCGCGGACTGGGCGGAGGTATGACGCGGCAGTTCCTGCTCGTGGGGCTGACGGGGTCCATCGCAACCGGCAAGTCCACCGTCTCCGACGTCTTCCGGCGTCTCGGGTGCGTCATCATCGACGCCGACGTGCTCGCACGCGAAGTGGTCGAGCCCGGCCGGCCCGCCTACGACGACCTCGTGGGGGAATTCGGGCGCGGGATCCTCCAGCCCGATGGGACGCTCGACCGCAAGAAACTCGGCGCCATCGTCTTCGCCGCTCCCGCGAAGCGCGCGCGTCTCGAGGC
>Ga0209239_1002856_pt1 | contig 10222 bp, 9 predicted proteins | sample GraSoi013_2_20cm_FD_185824 | JGI IMG/M metagenome (GOLD analysis project Ga0209239, IMG submission 185824) | Grasslands soil microbial communities from the Angelo Coastal Reserve, California, USA - Sample 10_02_2013_2_20cm (SPAdes) (version 2) | ecosystem: Environmental > Terrestrial > Soil >...
CCCTGCCGTTCCGGATATCCGCACTCGATGGCGGACACATCAGCCAGCGCCCGGCTGATCTCGTGCGGCAGGGCGATCTCCTCCACCTGGAGGATGCCCAGCAGCTGCCCGACGGTACGGGCGCCGAGGATCGGGGCGACCACGCCCGGCCGGTCCCGTACCCACGCGAGGGCGACCTCCAGCGGCGACACGCCCAGTCCCTCGGCGGCGGTGACGACCGACTCGACGATCGCCGAGCTGCGCGGGTCGAGGTAGCGGGCGACGAACAGCTCGAAGTGCGGCGACGCGGCCCGGGAGTCGGCCGGGCGGCCGTGCCGGTACTTGCCGGTGAGCACCCCGCGACCCAGCGGCGACCAGGGCAGTACGCCCAGTCCGAGCGCGGCGCACGCCGGCAGCACCTCGCGCTCGATGCCCCGCTCCAGCAGCGAGTACTCCACCTGCGCGCAGACCAGCGGGGCCCGGCCCGGCCACGCCGCCTGCCAGGTGGCGGCCCGCGCGGTCTCCCAGCCGGAGAAGTTGGAGATCCCGACATACCGGGCGCGCCCGGAGCTGACCGCGAAGTCCAGCGCGGACAGCGTCTCCTCCAGCGGCGTCTCCGGGTCGTACCCGTGCACCTGCCAGAGGTCGACGTGGTCCACGCCCAGCCGGTCCAGCGAGGAGTCCAGGCAGCGCAGCAGGTGGCCGCGGGAGGTGTCGCGGCGCCGTTCCCGGGCCGGGCGCAGGCCGGCCTTGGTGGCGATCAGCACGTCGTCGCGGGAGACCACGGTGGACAGCAGGGTACCGATGACCGCCTCGGCCTCCCCGTCGCCGTACACGTCGGCGGTGTCCAGCAGGTTCCCACCGGCGTCCACGAACGTCTTGAGCTGGGCGGCAGCATCGTCCGGCCCGGTGTCACGGCCCCATGTCATGGTGCCGAGGGCCAGCCGGGACACCAGGAGTCCGGCGCGGCCGAGCGGTCGCTGCTGCATGAATGTGAAACTACCGGCGCGTCCGGGGTGGCCGGGGGCGCCCCGCCGGGTGCTGCCGGCTACCCTGGTGCGGCTTGTGGATCGGAGGAGAAGGGAGCGGTGCGATGCGGCTGTCGCTCAGCCTCGGGTACCAGACACCGTGGACCACGCCGGCCGACCACCTGGCGCTGGCCCAGGAGGCCGACCGGCTGGGCTACTCGGCGGTGTGGGCGGCCGAGGCGTACGGGTCGGACTGCGTGACGATGCTCGCCTGGATCGCCGGGCAGACCGAGCGGATCGACCTGGGCAGCGCGGTGATGCAGATCCCGGCGCGCACCCCGGCGATGACCGCGATGACCGCCGCCACGCTGGACACGCTGTCCGGCGGCCGGTTCCGGCTCGGCCTCGGGGTCTCCGGCCCGCAGGTGTCGGAGGGCTGGCACGGGGTGCGCTTCGCCAAGCCCTTGCAGCGCACCCGGGAGTACGTGGAGATCGTGCGCAAGGCGCTCGCCGGCGAGACGGTCGCCCACGACGGGCAGTTCTACACCCTTCCGCTGCCCGACGGCCCCGGTAAGGCGCTGAAGCTGAGCTTCCATCCGGCGCGTACCCGGATCCCGACCTACCTGGCCGCCGTCGGACCGAAGAACCTGGAGCTGGCCGGCGAGGTGGCCGACGGGTGGCTCGCGGTGTTCCTCGCCCCGGAGTACGCGGCCGAGCAACTGGCGTCGATCGCGGCCGGCCGGGCCCGCGCCGGCCTGACGATGGACGGCTTCGACGTCGTCCCGGCCGTACCCGTCGTGGTGGGCGAGGACGTGTCCGCCTGCGCCGAGCTGGTCCGCTGGTACGCCGCCCTGTACGTGGGCGGCATGGGCAGCCGCGAGCAGAACTTCTACAACCAGCTCGCCGTCCGGATGGGCTACGCCGACGCCGCCCGCGAGGTCCAGGATCTGTACCTCGCCAAACGGCAGCGGGACGCGGCGGCCGCCGTACCCCTGGAGTTCATCGACCGGACCAGCCTCCTCGGCCCGGTCGAGCGGATCGCCGCGCGGATGGTCGAGTACGCCGCCGCCGGGGTGACCACCCTCTCGGTCTCGATGTTCGTCGCGGACGTCGAGTCCGGCGTACAGACCCTGCGCCAGGTCGCGCAGGCCTTGGACCAGTCCGGCGTAGGGGAGTGACGAACCAACGTGGAGCTTTGGAAAGCGGTCGTGCTCGGGGTGGTCGAAGGGGTCACCGAGTTCCTTCCGGTCTCCTCGACCGGGCATCTGACGATCACCGAGAGGCTGCTGAACCTGAAGACCGACGACGTGTCGGTGACCGGGTTCACCGCCGTGATCCAGGTCGGCGCGATCCTCGCCGCGATCATCTACTTCTTCAAGGACATCGTGCGGATCGTCGCCGGCTTCGCCCGTGGCCTGTTCAGCTCCGAGCACCGCGACGTCAACTACTACTTCGGCTGGTACGTGATCGTCGGCTCGATCCCGATCGGGCTGCTCGGCCTCTTTGCCAAGCACATCATCGTGGGCCCGCTGCGCAGCCTGTGGGTGGTGGCGATCGCGTTGATCGTGTGGAGCGCGGTGATGGTGTTCGCCGAGTCGGCCGCCACCCAGTCGCGTAACGAGTCCAAGGTGAACTTCCGCGACGCGATCGTCATCGGCCTCGCCCAGTGCATTGCGCTGATCCCCGGGGTGTCCCGCTCCGGCGCGACCATCTCGGCCGGCCTGCTGCGCGACCTGGACCGGGTGACGGCCACCCGGATGTCGTTCTTCCTCGGCATCCCGGCGCTGAGCGCGGCCGGGCTCTACGAGCTGAAGGACGCGTTGAAGGGCGGTACGGTCGGGGTACCGGCGCTCGTCGTCGGTACGGCGGTCGTCGCGTACGCCTCGATCGCGTGGCTGCTGCGCTTCGTCGTACGCCACTCGATCGTCACGTTCGTCTGGTACCGCGTCGGGCTCGGCGCGCTCCTGATGGTGGCGTTGGGCGCCGGCTGGCTGGCCGCGACGTAGCCCGCCGCCACGTGATCCCGCCGCCACGTAATCTAGCGCCGTGGCCACGTTGATCCTGCTCCGGCACGGCCGGACCACCTCGAACGCCGGGGGTACCCTGGCCGGCCACCAGCCCATCGAGCTGGACGAGACCGGTCGGGCGCAGGCGGTCGCGGTGGGGCAGCGGCTGTCCGCCGCCCGGGTACCGCTGGCCGCCGTGGTGACCAGCCCGCTGATCCGCTGCCGGCAGACCGTCGAGCTGGCGCTGCCGGACGCCGTACCCGAGGTCGAACCGCGCCTGGTCGAATGCGGGTACGGCGAGTGGGAGGGCAGGCCGCTCAAGGACCTCGCGAAGCTGCCGCTGTGGCAGGTCGTCCAGGCGCATCCGAGCGCGGCCCGGTTCCCGGGTGGGGAGTCGATCGCCGAGGTCTCCGCGCGCGCGATCGCGGCGGTACGCGACTGGGACGCCCGGCTCACCGCCGCGTATGGTGCGGACGCGGTCTGGCTCGCGTGCAGCCACGGCGACGTCATCAAGGCCATCGTCGCCGACGCGCTCGGCATGCACCTGGACCTGTTCCAGCGGGTCGTCGCCGACCCGGCGTCGTTGACGGTGATCCGGTACACCCCGCTGCGCCCTTTTCTGCTCAGAGCGAACGACGTCGGCGGGGACCTGTCCGGGCTGCGCCCGCCGCCGCGCAAGTCCCGGCGCAGAGCCAGGAAAGCCAGTTCGGACGCGGTGGTCGGGGGCGGTGCGGGGCCCGACGGTCGACTCCGCGATGCGGGTACCGACCGGATAGGGTCGAAGGCATGACCGAGTTGGTTGGCGTGCGCTCCGCTCGCGCGGATGATGCGCCTTGCTCAGTCGCTGCGCTCCCTCGCTACCGGCCGGCTGCGGGCGGCGGCGCATGACCGAGCTAACTGGCACTCGCTGCGCTCGCGCGGGTCATGCACCTTGTCGGCCGCCCTGTAGCCGGCCGTCCGACTCAGTCGCTGCGCTCCCTCGTTACCGGCCGGCTGCGGGCGGCGGCGCATGACCCACCAGGTGTACGCGTTCGAGCCGCCCGAGCGGTTCGTCGCCGGAACCGTGGGACCGCCCGGTGAGCGGGTGTTCTACCTCCAGGCGCGCGGCGGTGGCCGGCTGGTCAGCGTGGCGCTGGAGAAGGTCCAGGTGGCGCTGCTCGCGGAGAAGCTCGACGAACTGCTGGGCGAGGCGCACCGCCGCTTCGGCGTGGTGCTGCCCGACATCGAGGTCGAGGTACCCGACAACGAGCCGCTGGAGTCCCCGGTCGACGAGGAGTTCCGGGTCGGCACCCTGGGCCTCGCCTTCGACGTCGACACCAGCACCGTGGTGATCGAGGCGATCGCCGCCGGTGAGACCGAGGAGGAAGAGGAGACCGAGGAGGACACCGCCGACCTGGACCGACTCCGGGTCCGGCTGACCCCCGCGGCGACCCGGGACTTCATCGAGCGGGCCCGCCGGGTGGTGGCCGCCGGACGGCCACCCTGCCCGCTGTGTGGCCAGCCGCTGGACCCCAAGGGGCACCTGTGCCCCCGGCACAACGGCTACCACCGCTAGGCCACCCCACGTGGCGACGGACATTCCGGCTCCCGAGACTCCGGCGGGCGAGCCGGAACGCCCGCTGGCCGAGACCGACGCGCTGGAACTGTTGCGGCACGGCGCCATCGACGTGGAGGGGCGGCTCGTCGAGGCGTCCAACACCACGCTGCGCGCGTACATCGCGCTGGACGGGGTGAGCGCGCGGTGCGTGTACAAGCCGGTACGGGGGGAGCGGCCGCTGTGGGACTTTCCCGACGGTACGCTGGCCGGCCGCGAGGTCTCCGCGTACCTGCTGGCGTCGGCGACCGGCTGGGCGTGCGTACCGCCGACCGTGCTGCGCGACTCGGGCCGGGCGCCTGCCAGCTCTGGATCGACGAGCCGGATGACGGCGAGTTGCTGCTCGGCTTCGTACCCGCCGACGGGGTACCCGAGGGCTGGCACCGGATCATGGCCGCGCGCGACAGCGACGGCACCCCGTACCTGCTGGCCCACGCCGACGACACCCGGCTGTCCCAGCTCGCGGTGTTCGACGCGGTGGCCAACAACGCCGACCGCAAGGGCGGCCACGTTCTGTCCACTGTGGACGGACACGTCTACGGCGTCGACCACGGCGTCTGTTTCCACATGGAGAACAAGCTCCGTACGGTGCTCTGGGGCTGGATCGACGAGCCGCTGCCCGCGCCCGCCGTGGAGGTACTGGGCAAGCTGCGCGCCGACCTGTCCGGCGGCGCGCTCGGTACCGCGCTCGCCGCGCACCTGACCGCCGCCGAGCTGGCCGCGATGTGTACGCGCATCGACGACCTGCTCGCCGCCCGGCGCTTCCCGGCACCCAGCGGCGACTGGCCGGCCGTACCCTGGCCGCCGATCTGACCGGCGCCGATCTGAGGGTTAGCTGGGCGCCACGCCGAGCCGGCGACCCAGGTCGGCCAGCTCCGCCAGGAACATCGGCTCCACGTCGCTGAAGGCGAAGTTGAGGTGCCCGAAGACCTCCATGGTGACCATCCCGTAGAGCCGGATCCAGCAGGACAGGAACACCTGTACCGCGCCGACCGGCAGCGGCAGGTCCAGCTCGGCGAGGTAGCGCTCCAATTCGGTACGCAGGTCGGGCTCGATCTCGTCGGCGTCCGGTGCCGGGAACGGCGCGCGCTGCCAGAGCTGCGCGAACAGGCCGCCGAACACCCCGGCGAACCGTAGCCCGGCAACGTACGCGGGGCGCTCCTGCGGGTCGGTTCCCAGGTCCGGCAGCGGGCTGCCGAACATCAGTCCGAACTCCGCGGGGTGGCCGACCGACCAGGCGCGGAAGGCCACGCAGACCGCGCTCAGGCGGGTGCCGGGATCGTCCTCGGGTAGCGCGTCCCGGGCCTGCTCCAGGTGGTCGCTCACGTCGTGGTACAGCGCGGCGCACAGGGCGGCGAGGAGCTCTTCGAGGCTGGGGAAGTACCGGTACAGCGCCGGTGCCGTCATGCCCATCTCGCGGGCGATCGCGCGCAGCGTCACCGCCGCCGCGCCCTCCTTGACCAGCAGCTCGCGCGCCACGCTGAGGATCTCGTCGAGCGTGGCGGCCCGTACCCGTTCCCGGCGGCTGGAACCTGTGGAGTTCACCTGGTGTCCCCTTGACTGTTCGTGGTTCGGCTGCAAAGGTATACGGCGTTAACGGAAACTAACGGCGCTTAGCCGAGTTTACATCATAAGGAGCCGCGACACATGTTTGCATGGTGGGGCAGAGTGACCGTACGGGGCCGCTGGTGGGTCCTGAGCGCCGGAATCGTGTTGACGATCGTCGGCGGCGTCTGGGGTACCGGCGTCTTCAGCGCGGTGGGTGGCGCCGGCTTCGAGACCCCGGGAAGCGGGTCCGACCGGGCCGCCCACCGGATCGCGACCGAGCTGGGTCACCAGCGGGTCGACGTACTCGTCCTGTACTCGTCGGGATCGTCCACAGTGGACGACGCGAGCTTCCGCGACGCGGTCACCGGTACCCTCGCCAAGCTGCGCGGCCGGCCGGAGATCATGGACGTCGCCTCGTACTACGACACGCACAGCCCGGCCTTCGTCTCCACCGACCGGCACGCCACGTACGCGGCCATCCGGCTCACCTCGGACAGCTCGGCGCAGCTCGCCGCGATCAAGGACCTGTTGAGCGCGCCCGGCCTCAAGACCGAGATCGGCGGGGGTCGGCGCCGACATCGGGCTCGCCGAGGGCCTGTCCATGCCGATCCTGATGGTGCTGCTGATCTTCGTGTTCCGCAGCGCGGTCGCGGCGACGACTCCGCTGCTCGTCGGCGGCCTGGCCATCCTCGGCGCGTTCACCGCGACCAGGGTACTGACGTACTTCACCGAGGTGTCGGTGTTCTCGCTCAACATCATCACGCTGATCGGCCTGGGCATGGCGGTGGACTACGCGCTGTTCGTGGTCAGCCGGTTCCGGGAGGAGCTGGCCGGCGGGCGCTCCGTACCCGAGGCGGTGCAGCGCAGCGTGGCCACGGCTGGCCGTACCGTCGCGATTTCGGGGTTGACCGTCGCGCTGGCGCTGGCGAGCCTGCTGCTGTTCCCACAGAGCTTCCTGCGGTCGATGGGTTTCGGCGGCATGGCCGCCGTGCTGGTCGCGATGCTCGCGGCGGTCACCGTGCTGCCCGCGATGCTGGCCATCCTGGGCCACCGGGTCAACGGCCTGCGGGTACCGCTACCCCGGCTGCGGCGGTCCGGCGCCGACGGCGACGCCTGGGCCCGGATCGCCCGTACCGTGATGCGCCGCCCGGTCCTGGTGGTCATCGGTACGCTGGCCGTCCTCGCGATCCTGACCGCGCCCTTCCTGCACGTGAAGTTCGGCGGCATCGACGAGCGGGTACTCCCGGCCGGAACGCAGAGCCGTACGGTCAGCGAGCGGATCACCGCCGACTTCCCGGGCGGCGCAGCGCAGCACCTCGACGTGCTGGTCAGCGGCGTCGACCAGGCCGGGGCCAGCGCCTTCGGTACGCGGATCGGGCAGTTGCCGGACGTCACCGGGGTCGCGGCGGTGGCGAGCCACGGCGGGTGTCCTACCGGGACGCGGCCGGCAGCCCGCGCGCCCGCGCTCTCGTGAGCGCCGTCCGGGCGCTGCCCGCGCCGCCCGGTGCCGAGGTGCTCGTCGGCGGCCAGGCCGCCCAGCTCACCGACCTGCTCGACAGCCTCGCGAGCCGGCTGCCGTGGATGGGCCTGCTGGTCGCGGCGATGACGGCGCTGCTGCTGTTCCTCGCGTTCGGCTCGGTCCTGTTGCCGTTCAAGGCGATCCTGATGAACGCGGTGTCGATCGGTGCGTCGTTCGGCGCGGTGGTGTTCATCTTCCAGGACGGGCACCTGGCCGGCCTGCTCGGCTTCACCTCGACCGGGTACGTGGAGGCCAGCCAGCTGATCCTGATGCTGGCGATCCTGTTCGGCCTGTCCACCGACTACGAGCTGTTCCTGCTCTCGCGGGTACGCGAGGAGTGGGACCGTACCGGCGACAACACCACCGCGGTCGCGAACGGCCTGGCGAAGACCGGCCGGATCATCACCTCGGCCGCCGCGCTGCTGGTGATCGTGGTGGGCGGGTTCGCCACCGGTGGCATCACGTTCATCAAGATGATCGGCGTCGGGATGATCGTCGCCATCGTGGTCGACGCGACGATCGTACGGGCGCTGCTGGTACCGGCGACGATGCGGCTGCTGGGCCGGGCGAACTGGTGGGCGCCGGGGGTGCTGCGCCGCTTCTACGGGCGCTACGGGCTGCGCGAGTCCGACCCGGCCCCGGTCGCCGTACCCGACCCGGTTCCGGCAGTCGAGCCGGCGGTGTCCTGAGCGCCGCACAACCCGGCCAGGCCCGTCGCGTGACGGGCCTGGCCGGGTTGGATGCCGGCCCCTGCGAGCGTCAGACCGCGAGCCAGATCGCCTGGATGTCGAGGGCCCGGTCGGGGGTGCCGACCGTGATCGTCGCCCGGTCGCAGACCTGGTCCATCCAGCCGATGAACCCCATGTGGACCTGGGCGCAGAGGGTCCCGGAGCCGGTGTCGAACATCAGCGCCGAAAGGGGCGAGGACCGGCCGGTGCTACCGAGCATCAGTTCGACGTCGTCAGGTGCGCACACCTGCTCCATCCAGCCGGCGAACCTCAGCTTGTGGGCCCGGGCGCAGATGCCGTTGAGACCTGTCGTGACTATCTTGATGGCCTGAATGCTCAGGGATCGACCGGTGGTCCCCGCCACGGTGCCGTCGCAGGCCCAGCCCATCCAGCCGATGCCACCCACGTACGCGTTGTAACAGATGCCGGTACCGGCGAGACGCGGCGCCGCCACGCTTGCCGGTACCGCCGTCTGCGCGCCGGCCGGGGCGATCGTCACGCCGAACAGTGCGGCCACCGCCAGGATGAGGAAGGCGAATCTGATCGCGTACCTGCGGCGGATGATCTGGGTGAAACGCATGGACTCTCCCCGGGATAGCGGTTCGGCCGCGTCCGGAGTACCGGTGACGCCGCCTTCCGGGCGCGGACCAGGCGGACAATTCGATACCTCAGAGCGTCGGCCCGCGGCCTTGATGCGCGCCCTACGTTTCGTTTATGCCCGGCTCCCGGAACACGTTGGCCCGGGACGCCGGTGCGCGCCGGCTCGCTGTGATCGCCGGCACCCCGGGCTCGGCAGCGGTCGGCACCCCGCTCGATCATCGTTAGGCTGGCGCCATGGAGTCCTGGCCCGCCCCGCAGGTCCCGCGGCTACCCGGTAACGGACAGCCGCCCGCGCTGTTCGATACCGCCCGGGACGGCGTACACCCGGCGACGCCGGACGGCCCGGCCCGGATGTACGTCTGCGGCATCACCCCGTACGACGCGACGCATCTCGGTCACGCCGCCACGATGATCACGTTCGACCTGATCAACCGGCTCTGGCGGGACGCCGGGCACCAGGTCACCTACGTACAGAACGTCACCGACATCGACGACCCGCTGCTCGAACGCGCCACCCGCGACCGCGAGGACTGGGTGGTCCTGGCGATGCGGGAGACCGCGCTGTTCCGCGAGGACATGACAGCGCTGCGGATCATCCCGCCGGCCCACTACGTCGGCGCGGTCGAGTCCATCCCGGAGATCGCCGCCAAGGTCAACGAGCTGCTCGACGACGGCGCCGCGTACCGGCTGGACGACGGTACCGGCGACGTGTACTTCGACGTCACCGCCGCGCCCCGCTTCGGGTACGAGTCGCACCTGTCCCGCGAGGAGATGATCGCGCTGTTCGCCGAGCGGGGCGGCGACCCCGACCGGGCGGGCAAGCGCGACCCGCTCGACCCGTTGCTGTGGCGCGGCGCCCGCGACGGCGAACCCTCCTGGGACGGTGACGAGCTGGGCCCCGGCCGGCCGGGCTGGCACATCGAGTGCGCGGTGATCGCCCTGAAGCTGCTCGGCGACCGGATGGACGTCCAGGGCGGCGGCAACGACCTGCTGTTCCCGCACCACGAGATGTCCGCCGCGCACGCCGAGGTACTCACCGGCCGGTGGCCGTTCGCCGAGCACTACGTGCACGCGGGCATGATCGGGCTCAGCGGCGAGAAGATGAGCAAGAGCAAGGGGAACCTGGTCTTCGTCTCCCGGCTGCGGGCCGACCGGGTCGATCCGATGGCGGTACGCCTGGCGCTGCTCGCCGACCACTACCGGACCGACCGGCAGTGGACCGACGACCTGCTCAAGGCGGGGGAGCTGCGGGTGGCGAAGTGGCGGGCGGCCGCCGGGTC
>Ga0209239_1002859_pt1 | contig 10217 bp, 10 predicted proteins | sample GraSoi013_2_20cm_FD_185824 | JGI IMG/M metagenome (GOLD analysis project Ga0209239, IMG submission 185824) | Grasslands soil microbial communities from the Angelo Coastal Reserve, California, USA - Sample 10_02_2013_2_20cm (SPAdes) (version 2) | ecosystem: Environmental > Terrestrial > Soil >...
GCAGTCCAGATGAACTGGAGGAGCATGAGAAACGTTGCGCCGAGCCAGCCACAGAGTTCTGCAGCAACTGCGGCAAGAACCTGTGCCGCAACCATTACGATCTGATCCATAGAGACCACGATAGCAGTGGACACTCCACCAGCTCCAGCATGGCCCAGCAGTAGAAGACTCGGGCCAATCTGATAGTCCCCTGCAAAACGCCCGAGAAACGCCTTGGAATCAAAAACTTGTCCATCGTCGGGTTAATCCTCTCAGATCAGGGAAGACTGAACCTGCCTTCCAGCCTGAAGTCCTCCCGTAAAATCTGACAAGCTAGGTAAAGATAGAATATTTTTGGAAACGACCTTTTCTCGCGGACAGATCCGGGGCTTGGCAAAGAAAGAGCAACGGACCCATTCTCAGAAGATTCTGGGTACCTAGTGGCTGTTCCTTGGCAAAGCAGCACAGATCTGGAACGCGAGAGTGTAGGGTCCTGAGGGTCCCAAGGAAAACGCCTATAAAACAACCTAGGAGTCCACATCAATGATAAAATCGGCTAAACCTTCGCGAGACGCGAACAGGGCGGTTGATGGGACCCTGTTAATGTCCAACTAGCAAAAGGACAACAAGAAAAAAATAGGTATGCTCGCCAGTCTCGCGACCTAGAACTGCCTTTTCCTATTTCTGGTTCTAGGCTAACGGCGAGTCTCTTCCTTTCTCAGAACCTGGGTGTATCAACAGACGAGTCGTGACCATTCCGGTTTCAGTTGTTTCTTGTCTTCGCCGCCGTCTGAACTGCGAGCTGCTTCAGGAATCTGGTCCCAACGGGGTCCGTGGCGGCCCGAGTCTTGCTGGTAAACGGCGACTCTGGGACTCGGGCATACATCATCATGTACGGCGCCATCGCGAGGACAATCTTGCTCTCCGCCTTCCGAATATGCTCCTCCAGCGTGCTGCGTGGCGTTCCCAGCTTGCCAGCCAGCTCATCCGCGGTCGTCCGTTTCGGAATCTCGTAGTACCCTCCCTCGATCGCAGCAAGCAACGCCTTCATCTGCTTCTCAGTCAAATTCCCAAACAGACTACTCAGTGACAATAGGAAAGCATCGTCGGTCATGCCTTCAGCAGACCCCTTGTGCAACACCTCAGTCTTTCCCATCTTATCCAGGCCTTTGAGCAGACCCCTGACATCGTTGTCCTCGAAACCGACCAAGCGGTGATACTCCCATCCTCCGAAGAATACTGGAGGAGGCATTTGGAGAAAATTGTTCGCGCGGACTATTGAGCCTACAGAGGTTCCCTGTCCCACACCGCAAATGCAGGTGCGGACCACCATCTGAAACTTGTCCTGGCAGAGAGTCTTCGCTATGATCTTGCTCTGATATTCTTTAGAATAGTAGACGAGCTCCTTCTGCATCTCCTGAAAAGAGTCCAAGCCATCAGACTCGATCTCCAGAATATCCGTATGATCGTTGCACCACAACGCGATCCTCGCTCCCGGAAACTTCTTGCTCAGACGATTGTGAGGATCCTCGTTTCTCTCATCAGGCTGAACGCGTAGGAATAGCTCGAACATATCTTACACGAATAGAACTCCTCGCGACGATGATATAAGGGGAGTACCGGCGCACGCCAGCTAGATAGTACCGTACAGTGCCCCTCAAACTGATGCCGGCGCCCGCTTGCTCAAACATAATCCGATCCGATGGAACATTGTCTCTCGGTGAAAGATAAAATGGCAGCACGAGAAGATTGGGCAAGAATAACTCGAGGAGTCGCAGAAGCACTCTCGAGTCTCAGTAGCGCGATCGGATCCGTTCGCACAACGACAAAAGATAAGAGAGTGAGGCGTCGAAGCATCCAGCTTGTTTCATGGGCAGGACGTGCCGACACTGATGCTTGGTTCCGAGCAGAGTTGGAACAGAGCAAGAATCGAGCCCTAATCTACTACACCAAGAATCAAATCAGGTAGATGCCCCCCGACCCCCTCCGCCCGCTCACGTCCGTTACAGCGACGTTTTGTGCGGGCAAGCCAGGAGTTCAATCCAACAGACGGACGAGCCCAAGTTGGCCTCTAAGCCGATAATGCTACTGGGAAACCTTACCAGCATACTCCTTACTGTAGTCGCTCTGCTTCAAGCGCTCTCCTGGACCATCGCTGGACTACTGATACTCGCCACTCTCTCAATCACAACCCTATTGCCTCTCGGCAATGCTCCTGATGGAGCGAGTCGCTTACAGACTAAGAAGCCCTCAAACCATCTGGGACTATCAGAGTCAAAATATCCTCGTGAAAGAACCCAGGATAAACAGATTACAAAGCCCCATCAAGTGCCGGAAAGGTCGGAACAGAAACCTCTTTCAAAACATGAGCCATCAAAATCTCCGTCACAACTAAAGTCAGACTTTCAGAAAGCGATGATCCCGAAGATCACACCACCGAATACTATTCCCGGAGTTGTTAGCCCCTCCAAGTCCATTCCAGCGAAACCCAACACTCCAAACCAGGCTATGCTCAAACCGATTCCACCAAAAGCGGCCTTAGCTATTCTCGGCCCACCAACGCCAGTCCCGTCGGAACCAGTTCTCGGCAAACCGACAGTAATAGAGAAGGGCGACTATGTCAGCTTCGACGTGCAGTTAGATCAGGGCAAGTCGATTACGTGTGATGTGACCGCGAACGGCCGAGTTAACTTCTACATTCTAGACGACGACAACTTGACTAGTCTAGATCTTGGAGAAGAATTCTGGAGCGAGACAGGCGAGGAAGATACTGAGAAGGCAACGCTAGAGTTCAAGGCTCCCCAGAACGGGAAATGGTTCCTAGTTGTTGAGAACACTGAGACAAGAGAAGTGTCGGCTACGGCCAACATCAGGAAGATCCCGCCCAAGAATGAGCCTTTGACGCAGTAGGCTTCCAGAAGTATCCGCATCAATCATCGCGTCATCTGACCCAAACCACGATCTGTGCGCAAGGCGCTTTTCTGAGCAAAGCCTACATTCCTCAAGAAAAAGGCCGCGGCACAGTCTTGCCATCGTGTCTTTGGCGCAATTTGTCAGGAATGTTCGGGAAATCTGTGAGTCGCTCTCCGACCGACAGCAAGGTTCTGTTTCTATTATTCGTGCTCAGCTTGGCAGCCTCCCAATTAGCTGTCGAACAGGACACGGAGTCAGATAGAGCAACCCCTTGGACATTGAGTTCGGTTCCTATTCCAGACTTTACGGTTGGAGCCACTCAACCGAGTATTGTTTCAGCCGACGGAACTACTCACGCCTCATCAATCATCCTCGTAAGTCCCCTCAACGGTTTCGCCGGGACTGTAGCTCTCTCAGATCTCCCCCTTCCGACAGACCTCTTATGCACAGCCATCCACCCGGCCGCAATCCCAAACAGTTCGGGTGAGGCGACGGTCTCATGCAGTTCCAGTGTTCCGGGAGCCTGCGATGTAACAATCTTCGGAACTTCAGGTGGAATCAGACAAAACGCCACGGCTACATTCACATTCACGACCTCGGCCGCTCCCGACTTTACAATCGCGGCCGTCAGTTCAGTGAGTTTGACCGCAGACAATACAGCAACCTCAAACGTAACCGTGACTCCTCAAGGAGGATTCCAATCCGAAGTGAACCTCACAGCAACCGTGTATCCAAGCACCGGGCTTTCAGTATCCCTAATTCCTCGACGTCTGGTTCTCGGGTCAGGAACGACGACGGCCAGTTTCAGCGCCTCCGCGCCCGGAGACTACACCGTCACGATTATAGGAATAAGCAAATCCCATTCGCACACGATCACGATAGTTGTTGCTGTTACACTAGCCGGCCCGCCCGACTTCGAAATCTCGACATTCTCCGGCTCTATCAATATTGAAGCGGGCAATCCGGGCATGACCAGAATAATCGTTACTCCCAGCATTGGATTCACAGGTGCCGTCACACTTGCAGTCGCAGCCCCGGCGGGCATTTCATGCAGCCTCAGCCCCACCAGCATCCAATCCTCGGGCACAAGCACTCTGACATGCAACAGCGGCAGACCCGGCGAGTACACGATTACTATCAAGGCTACAGGTGGAACCAGTACGCATACCGCAACCGTCAATGTGCACGTCGCTACCCTATCGTCGGCCGCACCCGCACCCTCCACGATTCTGGGACTTGCGCCCGTTTTCTTCTACGTAATCATCGCAGGAATAATCGCCGTTGTCGTGGCGGGAGCAGTTCTCTTCCTAAGACTGAGAGGTTCCTTGGCCGACGTGCATAAGGAGAGGGCTATTTTTTCCAGGTGCACATCTTCTGATCAATCATGTGAGCATGCATCGGGAAGGCGTTCTGTTCAAACATCTTCAGCTTGCACTGGACCCCGTGCTTGGGGCATAATGCCTCGCAGGGCCTCATATCCTTCTCGACCATCGCCACCGTCATAGTCGCAACACTATCGAAGCCTCTGTTATCTCCTTATCCTTGAACTGACTTGTCTCTACCCAACACTTCTGTCCTAGACTTGAACCCCCAGGGCTTTCAGCTTGTAACGCAGATGCTTCTCCAGATTCTTAGTCATTAGGAGCCCGCTCTTCATGCTCTTGTAGACGAAGAGCCAGTAGTCTTCCTGGGACTTCTCCCTCCGGGCAGCATCTAGTGTGTACAGTTCGAGTTGGTCGAGTAGGTTCATCACGTCCCTATCTCTCAAGCCCTCGACCTTCCACTACAGGAAGCCCTGTTCTTTCATCCACTGGTCAGAGAAGATCTTGCTGAGGTAGTTCCGCCCGCTATCGGCAAGGAGAGTGACAACCGTCTGCTCTTTACTCATATCCTCTGCGACCTTCAGAGCGGCGAAGACTGCTGCTCCCCCGGATCCGCCTACGAGTATTCCTTCCTCCCTAGCGAGTCGTCGGGTGAGCTTGAACGCGTCCTGGTCTGAGACCGTGATAACATCGTCTACTACTTTCATGTCCATTGTCTTGGGCATGAAATCTTCTCCGATCCCTTCCACTCGATACTGGTGGGGTTCTTCCTTTGTTCCGTGATAGCGCGAGTAGAATATTGACCCCTCAGGATCAACACCGACCACTCTGATTGTTTTCTTCTTCTCTTTCAGGAATCGTCCAGTTCCGCTGATGGTCCCGCCTGTCCCCATCCCGCAGACAAAAACATCCAGTTTTCCACCGGTCTGCCGCCATATTTCCGGCCCTGTTGTCTCGTAGTGGGCCATCGGGTTCGCCGTGTTCACGTACTGGTTCGGCATGAAGGAGTTCGGCGTTTCTTTGGCAAGCCGCTCGGCTACCTTGATGTAGTGTTCAGGCGAACTCGGTGAGACGTTAGTTGGAGTTACCACCACGCGGGCTCCATAGGCTCGTAGGAGGCTTTGCTTCTCCTCGCTCATCTTGTCGGGCATCGTGAAGATCATCTTGTAGCCCTTGACACATGCTGCCATCGCGAGCCCGGTACCGGTGTTCCCGGATGTCGGCTCTATGAGCGTCCCGCCTGGCTTGAGGAGACCTTTCTTCTCGGCCTCCTCTATCATGACTCTACCGATTCGATCCTTTACGCTGCCGCCAGGGTTCAAGTTCTCCAGTTTCGCGAGAATTGCGGGTTTTGTGCCTTGAGTTATCTTGGTCAGCCGAACTAGTGGAGTATTTCCGATAGTATCCAGTATCGTGTTGTGGACTTCCGTAGGAACAAACACTCCTTTCTGGACGAGACGGCGTTGGCGTGGTTTATCTGAATGATGGCCTCCCTGGCTAGCCGTCTTTGGGAAAGTGGATGTGCCACGCGGACCTATGATTCCATTCTGCGAAATGTCAATCTGGGTAGGGAATCTATAAATCGCGGGATTGGCGGCAGGCGGAGAACTCTGAAACGTTGAACCATCATGGCCCCTCTACTAGCATTTGTGGACATTTTCGTCGAGTCAGCCCACATGGACGAAGTAGTCCAGTCGCTGGCCAAACTGGACAATATTGAGGAGCTCTACGAGGTTACAGGCGAGTTCGACATCGTAACCCTCGTCTCAGCAGATGATATCGAAGAATTCAGGGATGTCCTGAAGAACAGGATCATGAAGATCAAGGGTGTCAAAAGCACCGTCAGCTCCATCGTCCTGAAAACTCACAAGGGAGCCCGGCTCACCGGCGAGTTTCTCAGTCCGACCGCTCACGCGTCGGTGGCCGTTAGCCAGAAAGACTAGTACCGAGCCAATCATGAAGCCGCTGCTCAACAAATGGGAGCCTGCAAGCCCTGATACAGCCCAGCGACTTAGTCACACTAGTACTGATTCTTTCCACAGCGGTAATTCTGGGGCGCCTGCTCGCACCTTACATTACCGCCATCTTCACTAGCGCACCGAGTAGGATAGATAGGGTTCTCAGTCCTATCGAGAATCGGATCTATAAGCTTCTTGGCGTAGATCCGACCCGTGGCATGGGATGGAGGGAGTATTTTCTCTCCGCGATCATTGTGAACATTTTCCAGATGAGCCTCGCCTTCATCATCTTCGTCTTCCAAAACATTCTACCACTGAACCCTCAAGGATTCCCGGGTCTCAGCACTGACCTCGCCTTCATGCAGGTCATCAGCTTCGCGACCAACACAAACCTTCAACACTACAACGGGGAAGGAGTGTGCACTAATCCACCGAACTGTTATCCTCTGTCATCGATGCCTGGACTCTCCTATCTCAGCCAGATGACCGCAGTACAATTCCTACAATTCACAAGTGCTGCCACAGGCCTTTGCGTCGCCGTTGCCATGGTCCGAGGTTTCGTTTCTCGAAGTCAGAATTTGGGAAACTTCTACACAGACTTTGTTCGGTCTCTGACCCGACTTTTCCTTCCACTCTGTTTTGTCGCAGCCCTCATCTTTGTTGCGCTAGGCGTTCCCCAGACCATTGGAGGGTATCAAACCGTCCAAACAGTGGAGGGAACGACCCAGACGATTCTGGTGGGACCCGTCGCATCACTTGTCAGCATCATGCAGATCGGCACGAACGGTGGAGGATACTACGGAGCAAACTCTGCCTACCCATTCCAGAATCCGAATCCTGCCTCTGACATTTTCCAGATTCTCCTGATGCTACTCATCCCTACTAGTCTCTGCTTCGTCTTGGGACAGCTGCTGGGAAAAAGACGAGAGGCTCGCCCAATAATCATCGGCGCTTACACTCTCTTCGCTCTTGACCTGTTGCTCGCTTTCATTCCCAACTATGGTCTCGGTCAAGGCATAGAGGTCCGTTTCGGAGGCTTCTTCTCTACGTTCTGGACAGTCATCACGACGGCTGTCACCACCGGCTCGGTAAATGCAAGCCTGGCCGGGATGCACCCGCTCGTCATCCTCTCTGCCTTCATTGGCATGCTGATCCAGTCTACTCCCGGCGGCAAGGGAGTGGGTCTGATGTACATGGTCATGTACGTCATAATCACTGTTTTCATCGTCGGTCTGATGTCTGGCAGAACGCCAGAATATCTCGGGATGAAGATCAATGCCCGTGACGTGAAGATTGTAATGATCACTTTCCTAGTTCATCCTGTTATCATTCTCGTCCCGACAGTCCTCGCCTACGCAACTGGGGCCGCATCCGCGGTACGGGTCTCGACAGGCTCAACCGGCTTTACTCGGATCTTCTACGAGTTCACATCAGCCGCATCGAACAATGGTTCCGACTTTCTGGGTGCTGCTGGAAACACGCCGTTCTTCAACATATCCACCGCGCTGGTCATGTTTCTTGGCCGCTTCGCCCCAATCGGGCTCCTACTTGCCCTAGCCGGGTCAATGATCAATCGCAAGAGATCCACAGAGATCGGTCTTAGGACAGACAGCATCACGTTCACAATCGTTCTCGTCGGCAGCATACTCCTGCTCGTTGTTCTCACATTCTTCCCCTTCCTAGCACTTGGACCGATTCTCGAATTCTTCCAGAAGCGAGTGAACGGATTCTGAACAAAATGACCTCGAAACAAACCAGACCCGCTTCAACGCGTTTTCGAAGTAATCTCATATCAACCAAGACGCTTCTCGATTCGTTGGTCAGACTTAATCCCGCATCTCTGATTGCGAATCCTGTCATGTTCATCGTCGAACTGACATTCTTCATAGTCGCGGCGATGGCGATCTATCCTCCTGCGTTCTATCCAGTTGCAAATTCGAGCATGAGAATCTACTATCTCGAAGTCTCCTTGATACTTCTGACCACGGTCTGGTTCAGCACTCTGGCTGATGCGTTGGCTGAGACCCAAGCGAAGAACACTGCCAGCAGCCTGCGGAGTCTAGAATCGGAAGTCCAGAGCAAGAAGATAGTTACTGAGGGAGATGTTAGGAGGATCGTTACAACGCCATCTACTGCACTTCGTAAAGGAGACCTGATTTTGCTTGAGAAGAATGATGTCGTTCCTATCGACGCGGAAGTGCTTGAGGGAATTGGAATGGTCGACGAGTCCCTCCTGACTGGAGAATCTACCCCCGTCAGGAAGGCACCGGGGGACGAGGTTATCGGGGGATCGAGGGTGATCAGCGATACTCTCACCGCTCGGGTCACGGTGAATCCCGAGGATACTTACATCAGCGAGATGATTAGGCTGGTAGAGTCCTCGAAGAGGCCTCGGACTCCTAACGAAGTGGCCGTGACGACTGTGCTAATTGGTCTGACGGCGATCTTCACAATAATTGTTGTTGCACTTCTAGGCCTCTCGATTACTCTCAATCTCGCAGTGGACCTCTCGATCCTAATCGCCCTCTACGTCTGTCTCCTACCAACAACAATCGGGGCTCTGCTTCCATCGATCGGGCTGTCGGGAGTCTCCCGGCTCTACCGGAGGAAAATCGTAGCCAAGTCAGGAAGGGCAGTTGAGAGAGCAGGAGATACGGATGTGATCATCCTTGACAAGACCGGAACAATCACGGTCGGCAACAGACAAGCGGTAGAATTCGTCCCCGTCAACAATCACACTGAGAAGGAGGTTGGTGAAGCGGCGTTTCTCTCGTCTTGGCATGATGATACTCCTGAAGGCCGGAGCTTGATTCGGCTCGCTTACGAGGATGGTTTCGTTCCGAGAGAGTTGAATGCTTTGGGGGTTTCGGAAGTGTACGAGTTTTCCGCGAGCACCCGAACGAGCGGTGTCAAGATATCCCAGGGCACGGGATTCATGCTACCTAAAGGGGATAAGTCAGGCCGCGAACGGGGGAGACTGCGGAGAAAGTTTGAGGCTCATCAAGAAGCCGGGTCCGTAATCGGAGAGGATGAGATTGAGATCATCAAGGGTGCTCCCGATGCGATCAAGAAGATCGCACGTTCCATTCCATCAAACTTCGACTCGTTGGTGGATAGTATCTCGAGCCAGGGAGATACGCCGCTAGCTGTGACGAGGAACAGGGAGATTATCGGAATTATCCGGCTCAAGGATGTTCTGAAGCCAGGCATCAGGGAGAAGATTCTGTCGGTCAAGGTGATGGGGATTCGGCCTGTCATGTTGACTGGGGACCAGCCCCTCACGGCGAAGAGCATTGCTAGCGAAGTCGGGATCGATGAATACAGGCCCGAGGCGAAGCCAGAAGACAAGTATGACATTGTGACGAAAGAGCAGGCTGAGACACGAGTCGTAGCCATGATCGGAGACGGCACCAATGACGCGCCTGCGTTGGCCGTGGCAGATGTGGGTCTGGCGATGAATTCTGGAACTCAAGCAGCCAAGGAAGCTGCCAACATGGTAGACTTAGAGTCGAACCCGGCCAAGATCATTGAAGTGGTCATGTTGGGAAAACAATTACTCATGACCCGGGGCGCAGTGACTACCTTCAGCATCGCCAATGACGTGGCCAAGTATTTCGCGATTGTTCCAGTAATGTTCGCAGCTACCCTTCCAGAACTGAAGGCTCTGAACGTTCTCGGACTTGGACTAAATACTGCAGTCCTCTCAGCACTCATCTTCAACGCAATCATCATCCCACTTCTGATCCCTCTCGCAATGGGGGGAATCCGATTCAAGCCCACCAGCACCATGGCTCTGTTCATCAAGAACGCACTCATCTACGGAGCCGGAGGAATCATTGTGCCCTTCATCGGAATCAAGCTCATTGACATCGCGCTCTTATCCATAGGAGGATAGAAACAGGTTGAGCGTCAAAAACGAAGTCAAACGAAACTATGGACCCGCACTCAAACTAGCTATCATCTCAATGCTGCTCTGCGGGCTAGTCTTCCCATTGGGCGTAACGGGGTTTGCTCAAGTCCTGTTACATGATCAAGCAAATGGCTC
>Ga0209239_1002861_pt1 | contig 10216 bp, 9 predicted proteins | sample GraSoi013_2_20cm_FD_185824 | JGI IMG/M metagenome (GOLD analysis project Ga0209239, IMG submission 185824) | Grasslands soil microbial communities from the Angelo Coastal Reserve, California, USA - Sample 10_02_2013_2_20cm (SPAdes) (version 2) | ecosystem: Environmental > Terrestrial > Soil >...
GAGCCGCTCCATGGTCGTCGCTCCGACGGCCCTTAGTCGACGGGAGGTCGGCGGTCGGCCCAGGGCCGCGCGCGCTCGAACGCCGCGGAGGCCCGCAGGACACCGGCGTCGTCGAAGCGACGCCCGACGATCTGCAACCCGATCGGCAGCCCGTCTTTCGTGAAGCCGCACGGCACCGACGCGGCGGGCTGGCCGGTCAAGTTGAAGGGGAACGTGAACGGGATCCAGGCGTACGGGTCGACCGGCTTGCCGGCGATCTCGGTCGGGTTGTCGAGGCCGACCTGGAAGGGCGGACACGCGATCGTCGGCGTCAGCAAGAGGTCGTACGTCTCGAAGAACGTGCGCGGGTGCTGCCACCACGCGAGCCGGTCGAACCACGCCTGGACATACCGCGTCGGTGGGTTCCGTAGCGTCGCCTCGATGATCCGGTAGAGGCCGGGCTCGATCTCCGCGCGACGGTCGACGTACGGCGCCATGCGGGTGGCGATACCGCCGCAGAAGGTCTGCTCCCAGCAGTCGCGCGGCGAGGGCCAGCGCGGGTTGACGCTCTCCACCCGGCAGCCCAGCTCTCGGAAGGCCGCGGCGGCTTTGCCGCAGACGGCGTGGACCTCGGGGTCCACCGCGTCGACGAAGCCGAGGTCGTCGCTGTAGGCCACGCGCAGCCCCTTCAGGCTCCCGCGGAGCGCCTTCACGTGATCGACGCGCGCGGCGGGGAGCGAGTACTGGTCGCGCTCGTCGGGGCCGGCACAGACGTTCATCATGAGCGCCGCGTCGGCGACGGTCCGCGTCATGGGGCCGATGTGCGAGAGGCTCCACGCGCCGCTCGGCGGGTAGGCGGGGATGCGCCCGTAGGACGCCTTCAGGCCGAAGATCCCCGCGCAGGAGGCGGGAATGCGGATCGACCCGCCGCCGTCGGTCCCGATGTGGAGCGGGCCCAGTCCCGCCGCCGCCGCCGCGGAGGCGCCGCCCGAGGAGCCGCCCGGCGTCCGCTCGAGATTCCACGGGTTCCTCGTAGGCCCGAAGAGGAGGTTGTGCGTGGCGCCGATCCAGCCGAAGGTCGGCGTGTTCGTCTTGCCGAGCATGATCGCGCCGGCGCGCTTCATGCGCTCGACCATCGGCGCGTCCTCGCTGGGCACGTTGTCCCGGTAGAGCGGGGTTCCGAACGTCGTGCGCACCCCCTTGGTGACGACGAGGTCCTTCACCGAGAAGGGCACACCGTGGAGCGGCCCGAGCGCACCGCTCCGCCTCATCAGGGCGCGCTCGGCCGCCTTGGCTTCCCGCCGCGCCGCCTCGTCGGTCAGCGTCACGAAGGCGTTGAGCTTCGGGTTGATCCGCTCGATCCGGTCGAGGATCGCGTCCACCACCTCGACCGGCGATGCCTTCTTCCGTCTGATCAGCGCCGCCAGCTCGATCGCCGGCAGCCAGCAGAGTCGCTCGTCAGCCATCCGCAGGCCTCCTCCCCTCGGCCCTTCTCAGGACCCGAGGTGGAACACTACCATCTTGAGCTCGGTCATCTCGTTGATCGCGTAGGCCGGACCCTCCTTGCCGAACCCGGACTCCTTGAGCCCACCGTACGGCATCCGGTCGGCCCGCCACTGGGGTCCCCAGTTGACGTGGAGGTTACCCGACTGGACCTCCCGCGCGAACTTCCACGCCCACTCGAGGTTCTCGGTGAAGATTCCGGCCGCGAGGCCGTAGTTCGTGTCGTTCGCGAGCGCGATCGCCGTGTCGATGTCGTCGAACGGCGTGACGGCGACGGCCGGCCCGAAGAGCTCGTCACTCGAGATTCGCATCTCCGGCTTCACGTCGGCGACGACCGTCGGCTCGTACACGGCGCCCTGCCGCCGCCCACCGGTGACCAGCCGAGCGCCGCTCGCCACGGCCTCCTTCACCCACTCCTCCACGCGGATCGCCTCTTTCTCGCGAATCATCGGCCCCACGTGCACCGTCGGGTCGAGCTGGTTGCCCACCTTCAGCGCCGCGACCTTCGGCCGGAGCGCGTCGAGGAAGTCGCCGTACACCTTCCCTGCTGCGAGCACGCGCTGGGTCGAGATACACACCTGCCCCGCGTTGGCGTAGCCCGTGGCGGCCACGGCGGCGGCGACCCTGTCGAGGTTCGCGTCGGGCATCACGATGACGGGGGCGTTCGAGCCGAGCTCCATCGTCACGCGCTTGATGCCGGCCGTCTTGCAGATGCGCTCGCCGACGTCGCGGCTGCCCGTGAAGGTGATCTTCCGCACGCGGCGGTCGGCCACCAGCAGGTCGCCGATCTCGCCGCCCGCGCCCGTGAGCGTGTTGATCGCCTCGGGCGGCAGCCCCGCCTCCAGCAGGATCTCCGTCAGTCGGAGCGCCGAGAGCGGCGTGTCGGTCGCGGGCTTGAGAACGACCGCGTTACCGCCCGCGATGGCGGGCCCCACCTTGTGGCAGACGAGGTTGAGCGGGAAGTTGAACGGGCTGATCGCCACGACGACGCCGCACGGGACGCGGATCGTCACGCCGAACTTTCCGCGGCCGTGGGCGGCCGCGTCGAGGGCGACCGTTTCGCCGTGGACCCGCTTGGCCTCCTCGGCGGACTCCATCAGCGTGTCCACCGCGCGCAGCGCCTCGGCGCGCCCCTCGGCGAGGATCTTCCCCTCCTCCTTCGAGATCAGCGTGCCCAGCTCCTCGACGCGCGCGGCCATCTTCTCCGCGGCGGCGTGGAGGATTTTCCAGCGCTCGAAGGCGGTGAGCCGGGCCATCGCCTTGGCGCCGCGCTCCGCCGACTGGAGCGCCCGCTCGACGTCGGTCGCGTCCGCGCGCGGCACGGTGTCGATCACGGCGTTGTCGTACGAGTTGCGCACCTGGATCGTCTGGGGCTTGTCGAGCCACTGACCCGCGACGTACATCTTCATGGCCGTCCTCCGTAAGCAGCTAGCTGTCTATCGCCACGCCCGTGCCCCGCCGCACTCTCACGTTCGCGCACTCTGTCGCCGGACGCCAGTAGTTGTTACGCACCGCGGAGGCGGGGATCCAGGACGTCGCGGAGCGCGTCGCCGAGCAGGTTCGAGCCGAACACGGCGAGGCTGATCGCGACGCCGGGGAAGAGCACCAGGTGGGGCGCCTTCTGCGCGTATTCCGCCGCGGAGACGGAGAGCATCCGCCCCCACGACGGGTACGGCTCGGGAACCCCGAGCCCAAGGAACGACAGCGTCGCCTCGACGAGGATGGCGCTCCCGAGCTGGGCCGTACAGAGAACGATGAACGGCCCCACGGTGTTGGGCAGGATGTGGCGGAAGGCGATCCGGAGGTGCCGGACGCCGAGCGCGCGGGCCGCCTCCACGTATTGCATCTCGCGGATGGACAGCACGCTCGACCGGATCACGCGCGCCGCGCGCGGGATGATCGGGATCGAGATCGCGATCACCACGTTGTGGATGGCCGGCCCGAGCGCGGCCGACATGACGAGTGCCAGCACGAGCAGGGGCAGGCCCTGCAGGATGTCGAGGAACCGCTGCGCGACGAGATCGGTCTTACCGCCGATGTAGCCCGAGAGCAGCCCGACGAGGCCGCCGAGCACCGAGCCGAGGAGCGTCGACGCGAGGCCCACGATGAGCGATACGCGGGCGCCGTGCACGATGCGCGAATAGATGTCGCGGCCCAGGTGATCGGTGCCCAGCCAGTGCTCGGCGCTGGGCCGCCCGAGCGTGTACGCCGCATCCGTCGCGATCGGATCGTGCGTCTGTAAGAATTCCGCGAGGACCGCTGTGAGCACCATCACCACCATCAGCACGCCGCCCGCGGCGCCGAGCGGCTTTCGCCGGATGAACCGGACGAGCACGGACCACGTGCGGGGACGCGCGCTCTCCGGCGCCGCGACAGCGATCGCGGCCGGCCTAATCGCCATATCGCACGCGCGGGGCGCCCATCCTCGAGCGACGTCGAGGAACGAGCATCACGAGGCCCGAGGGAGGAGCCGACCGGAACGTACGCCGTTGTACGTGAGGATCGGCGACGACCGAGAACGACGTGAGGCGACGTTCCTCGACGTCGCTAATCGCCATATCGCACGCGCGGGTCGAGGACCCCGTAGAGCATGTCCACGAGCAGGTTCGACAGGATCACGACGATCGCGATGAACATGACGAGATTCTGGACGACCGGGTAGTCACGCCACAGGATCGCCTGGACGAGGAAGCGCGCCACGCCCGGCAGGTTGAAGACCGTCTCGGTGACCACGAGCCCGCCGATGAGGAAGGCGAACTCGATGCCGATCACGGTCACCACCGGGAGCAGCGCGTTCTTGAGAGCGTGGCGCCAGACGATCGCACCCCCGCTCTGGCCCTTGGCCCACGCGGTACGGATGTAGTCCTCGCGCAGCACCTCCAGGAGCGAGGAGCGCGTGATGCGCATGATCAGCGCCGAGGAGCGGTAGCCCACCGCCAGCGCGGGCAGCAGGAACTGCACCGCGTGAAGCTTGAAATCCTCCGTCGGCGGCACGTAGCTGAGCGGCGGAATCCACCGGAACCACGTGACCAGACCCAGGATGATGACCATGCCGAGCCAGAACGCCGGCATCGAGAGCCCGGCGAGACTGATCACGCGCAGGACGTAGTCGAGCGCCGAGTCCTGTCGGACGGCGCTGACCACGCCCGTCGGCACGCCCAGAAGGACCGCGAAGACGATCGAGAGCGCGGCCAGCTCGAGCGTCACGGGCAGCAGCGGGCGGATGATCTGCCAGGCCGGGAGGTCGTAGCGGTAGGACTTGCCGAGGTCGAACGTGACGACCTGCCGGAGCCAGTCGAGATACTGGACCCAGTACGGCCGGTCCATCCCGAGCTCCTTCATGATCGCTTGCTTCTCGGCGGGGCTCACGTAGCCGGCGGTCGAGAAGAGGATGTCCACGATGTCGCCGGGCGCCAGACGCAGGAGCACGAAGATCACGACCGACATGCCCAGCAGCGTCAGCACGGCGATCACGAACCGCTGAGCGAGGTACGTCTTCACGCGCGGGCCCTCGAGAGCGGTGCGGCGGAGGACGACGCCTCCGCCGCGGCCGACACGGTCACCGACAGGCTCTTACTTGTCGCTCCACACTTCCTGCATGCGCCCGAAGTTGTAGATGGACTGGTGCGGGATCAGGTTCTTCACGTGCGGCCACACGGTGAAGTAGTCGAGCTTCCAATCCAGGATGGGGCGGGCGGCGTCGGCCTCGAGCCTCCTCTGGACGGCGTAGACCATCGCCAGCCGCTTCGTCGGATCGAGCTCCTGCGACTGCACGTCGATCAGCTTCATGACCTCTTCGCTGCAGTACTGGCTGTAATTGCGCGGCGAGCCGCAGCCGTAGTTCTCGTAGAAGTTCGCGTCGGGATCGTCCGGCCCGATGCCGGTGAGGTTCGCGCCGATCTGGTAGTCGCCGCGCGTCGCCATCGGGTGCCACTGGGCGGTCTCGATCTGCTTGAGCGCGGCGTCGATGCCGATCTGCTTCAGCTCGTTGATCACGAACGAGGCCATGTCCACGTAGACCGCGATCGCGCGCGTGACGATCTCGACGCGGAGGGGCTTCTCGGGCGCGAAGCCGACCTCAGCCATGAGCTTCTTCGCCCGCTCCTTCTCCTCGGCGGGCTTCGCCGCGTACCCGGGCAGGCCGCGCAGGTCTTTCTCGGCGAGCCCCCAGAAGCCCCAGGGCTTGGGCGCCTGCGAGGCGCCGACGACCGCGCCGCCCTGGTGGACGGCGCCGACGAGGGCGCGACGGTCGATCGCGTAGCTCACCGCGAGCCGCACCTTCGGGTTGTCGAAGGGCGGCTTCTTGACGTTCATGATGATGTTGTCGCTGACGTTTTGACTGAACGGGGTGACCACGAGCTGGCCCACCGCCTGCTTGAGCTGCTCGGCGGCCGTCTTGGTGGTCTCGCCCGGGAACGAGGCGTCGAGCTTGCCCGCCTGCAGCGCCGCCTGACGCGTGCTGCGCTCGACGACGACGTAGTACTTGAGCCCGTCGAGGTACGGCCGCCCCTTGACGAAGTAGTCGGGGTTCTTCACGTACTCGACGTACTCGCCTTTCCGCCACTCCTTGAGCTTGAAGGGCCCGGTGCCGATGCACCCCGTCCGGTAGCTGGCGGGCGGGAGGTGCGCGGCGTAGATGGGCGTGTAGCCCGACGCGAGCAGCATCAGGAACGATGGCTGCGGTCTCTTGAGACGGAACACGATGGTGTGCGTGTCGGGCGCCTCGATGGCCTCGACGTTCGCGTACCAGTCCTTTCGCGGGTTGATGCGGAGCTTCGCCGGCGCGTCCGCGGTCTCACGGAGCATGTCGAAGGTGACCTTGACGTCCCGTGAGGTGAACGGCTGGCCATCGTGCCACTTCACGCCCTTGCGGAGGAAGAACACGAGGTTCCGGAAATTGTCCTGCCACGACCACTTCTCGGCCAGCTCGCCGATGATCGTGTCCACGCTCTCGGTCTTCTTGAGGGGATCGAAGAGCACGAGGTTGTTGAGGCACGGCATCGCCGGCCAGACGGTCGAGATCGTGGCGGTCTCGTGGATGGCGAACCCCTGCGGCAGATCCTCGCGGAGCATCAGGTTGAGAACACCGCCGGATTTGGGCGCCTGGCTCGTGGCCGGCATCGCGAGGGCGAGCGACAGCAGCACGAGAGAAGCGAAAAGCGCAGCGATGCGCGGGCGTGTCATGCGTGGCCTCCAGTCGGATCGGGCAATCGGCTGGCTGAGTTTACGTGAAAACGCGCGACGCGACAAATCGGTTTCCGGAGCTGCGTATCGCTTTCCACAGCGGCCGCGTCGGCCGGCCGCGTCCCGCTAGCGCGGCCGCGACGGCAGGAGCAGCCGGCTCTGCTTGACGTCCCACACGCCGCGCGGCGTGAGCCGCACGGCGGGCAGGAAGTCGGCGGACAGGAAGAACAGCGTGAAGAGGGGCTCGTGGTGCGCGTAGCCGCGCGCGACGAGCGCCTCGCGAAGCTCCCCTTCCCGGCCGGCGGCCTCCTCGACGGAGCCGCGGGTCATGATGCCGCCGAGGGGCAGCGGCAGCTCGCACGCGACGTCCGCGCCGTCGACGACGACGACGCCGCCGCGGAGCTCGAGGAGGCGGTTCACCGCGCGCGCCATGGCCTCGGGACTCCGGCCGAGCGTGACGATGTTGAAGTCGGTGCTGATCGTCGCGGCGAGGCCGTCGAGCCCCGCGGCGAAGCCCGCGACGATCCCGGGGGCCACCCACCGCCCACCGCGGTCCAGGAGCGCCGCGCGGACGTCGCCCGGGCCGAGCGGACGCTCCTCGAGCCGGCTGATCACCGCGCTCACGAGCCGGATCACGGGGTAGCGGTCCCGCGGCGGGAGCGCGAAGTCGGCGGCGCGCGCGCGCCAGCCGACGGTAAGCCGGGCCTCGGGCGACGTGAAGATGCGCGACCACGGGAGCTCGCTCACGCGCGCGAGCAGGCGGCCGCCGGAGGCGACGAGCTTGCCGCGCGCGACGACGGCGGCCGGCCGCGGCTCGGCGAGATCGTCGAGCAGGCAGACGTCGGCGTAGCGGCCGGGCGCGATCCCGCCGAGGTCATGGTCGAGGCCGAAATAGGTCGCCGGGTTCAGCGTGGCCATGCGGTAGGCGTCCGCCGGGGCCACGCCGCGCGCGAGGACCACGCGGAGCAGGTGATCCACGAAGCCGTGGGCGGAGAGGAACGCCGGCATCGAGCCGTCGCACGTGAGCATGAGGCGCGAGGCGAGCGCCGGCGCCTCCTTGAGCGCGTCGAGCAGGCCGTTCAAGTCCGGCCGCAGCGACGACTCGCGCAGCATGACCGCGATCCCCTGCCGCGCCCGCTCGAGCACCTCGCGCGCGGTGATGGGCTCGTGGTCGGAGGTGAAGCCCGCCGCCGCGATGGCCGCGAGCTTGTCCGCCGCCGCGCCCGCCGTGTGGCCCTCGACGCGAGGCAGGCGCGTCGGGGCGAGCGCCAGGCGCCGGAGGAGCTCCGGGCGACCCGACCACGCGTCGGGCCAGCGCGTGACCTCGCCGATCGCCACCGCGCGCGGGTGCGCGAGCGAACGCACGAGGTCCCGGAGCGGATAGCGGCGCGCCTCGTCCATCGTGCGCGACTGCGCGTGTGGCCGGATCATCCAGTAGAACTTGAGCGGCGCCCCCGCGAGCGCGTCGGCGGCGCGGAGAAACGCGCGCGCGCCGCCGAGCTCCAGGAGCTGGAGCGTGTCGGCGACGACGCTCGTCGTCCCCCGCGGCAGGACGAAGCGCGCGAGCGCCGACGGGGTCGTGACGTGGGCGGGGTGGACGTGGGGATCGATGTAGCCCGGGACCAGGACCTGGCCCGTCGCGTCGAGCACCGTCGTGCGCGCCCCGATCATGTCGACGCGCGCGCCGACGTAGGCGATCCGCTCGCCGCGGGTGGCGACGTTCGCGGGATAGAGCTCGCCCGTGTAGACGTTGAGCAGCGTGCCGCCGCGGATCACGAGGTCCGCGGGCCGAGCGCCCCGCGCGACGTCGGTGAGCTTCCGGCGCTCGGCGGCAGTCATACCCCGGAGATTATACGGCGTCGCAACGACCGCTCAGCGGCCGGACGGTCCGAAGAAGAGACGCAGAAGCTGAGCGGTCGTGAACCGCTCGACGCTGGTCCCCTCGAAGTCACGGTCGTTTGACCACAGCGGGACGCCGAGCCGGAGCGTCAGCGCAAGCACCTCCACGTCGTCCGGATCCCGCTGTTCGACGATGGCGGTTTCGAAGAAGATACGCCGCGCGTTGCCGCCGAGGAGCTCGGCGAGGATGGCGTTAGCGTCGACGACGAGTCTTTCGGGTCTCTTCGAAGTCGGCAATGATGGCTTTTTCGCCGAGACCGCGCGACCTGACCATCCGCCGAACCGCGGACGTCACCGCGCGGAAAATCTCCAGCCTGATATCCAGCGGGACGACCGTGCCCGTCGCCGGCACGAAGAACCCGACGATCTTGCCCCGACGCGTCACGAGGACCACCTCCGTGGCACATCGTCGAGCAGGGACGCACCGCGGGTCAAGTCCCGCTACAATCGGCGCATGGCCGCGGCGATCGTCGTCACCGAGTCGGTGCGAGTGCCCGAGCACGCGCTCCAGATCCGCGCCGCGCGCGCCTCGGGGCCCGGCGGCCAGAACGTCAACAAGGTCGCGACGAAGATCGAGCTCCGGGTCGACCTCGGCGCGATCGAGGGGCTCTCCGACGCGGCACGCGCACGGCTCGGCACGTTGAGCCGCGGTCGGCTCGACGCCGACGGCCGGCTCATGGTCACGAGCCAGGCGACGCGCACCCAGGCCCGCAATCTGGAGGACGCCCGCGAGAAGGTCCGGACGCTGATCGCGGCGGCGCTGAGGGAGCCGCGTCGGCGACGGAAGTCTCGCCCGCCCGCGGGGGCCACGGAGAGGCGGCTCGAGGTGAAGAAGCACCGCGGCGCCCTCAAGCGCGGGCGCGCGCGGCTCGAGGAGTGAGCGTCAGCGCTTCGGCGGGCGGCCCTCGCGGTACGCGGCGACGCCCGCGCTGACGCCGGCACGCACCCCGCGAGCGATCGCTTTCGCCTCGACGACCGCCCGGCGCACTTTGGGCTCGAGCACCCGCACGGTGCGCGCGACCTTCACCCGGGTTTGCCGCTCGAGCCGCTTGAGGCGCCAGCGCGCCTGGCCGCGCGCCTTGCCGGCGCGGCTGCTGAGCTCCGCGAGCTGCTTCTGGAGGACCTTGATCCGCTTGTCGAGCTTCTTCATCGCGTCCCCATCGGCGCTCAGAACCCGAGCGCCCGGACCTCGTCGCGGAAGCGCCGGACGTTCCGGAGCTTGATCGCCTCGTAGCCGCGGATCACGTCGGGCAGGCACGCGAGCTTCACGGCGCGATCGTACGTCTCGGGCGAGAGTGAAACCAGCGCCTTCTCGACGAGCGCCCGGTACTCGCCGGGCAGCGCGCGCTCCACGCGCCGCACCTCCGCGTAGCCGAACGGGTCGAGCGCGGTCCCGCGAAGCCGCCGCATGGCGACGAGCAATCGAAAGACCCCGTCGAACCACTTGCCGAGCTTGAGCTTCCCCTTCATGCCCAGCGCGCGGAGGATCGGGGGGTGCAGGTTGTACTGCACGGCCACGCCGCCTGGGAACTCGGCGGCCAGCGCCGTCGCGAGGTCGTGCGTGAGATGCAGGCGCGCCACCTCGTACTCGTCCTTGTAGGCCATGAGCTTGAAGAGGTAGCGCGCGACGCTCTCGGAGAGCCGCGTCTCG
>Ga0209239_1002862_pt1 | contig 10213 bp, 7 predicted proteins | sample GraSoi013_2_20cm_FD_185824 | JGI IMG/M metagenome (GOLD analysis project Ga0209239, IMG submission 185824) | Grasslands soil microbial communities from the Angelo Coastal Reserve, California, USA - Sample 10_02_2013_2_20cm (SPAdes) (version 2) | ecosystem: Environmental > Terrestrial > Soil >...
TTCGGCCGTTGGGGCTCGGGGGTCGGGGCTCGGGGGTCGGGAAGGCACTTCGGGCCCCGAACCCCGAGTCCCGAGTCCCGAGCGCCCCTCCTCCGTCCACGGCATCATGGCGCGCAGCTTCGCGCCGACCTGCTCGATCGGATGCTCGGCACCGGCACTCCGCAACGCCTGGAACCGGCGGCCGCCGCCCTGGCTCTCGGCGATCCACTCCCGCGCGAAGCTACCGGACTGGATATCCGCCAGGATGCGCTCCATCGCGGCCCGCACCTCCGGCGTCACGATCTTGGGGCCCCGGGTGTAATCGCCGTACTCCGCGGTGTCGCTGATCGAGTACCGCATGAACTTCATGCCACCGCGATACATCAGGTCCACGATCAGCTTCAGCTCGTGCATGCACTCGAAATAGGCGATCTCCGGCGCGTACCCCGCCGCCGTGAGGGTCTCGAACCCGGCTTGGATCAGCGCGGTGACGCCGCCGCACAGGACGGTCTGCTCGCCGAACAGATCCGTCTCCGTCTCCTCGCGGAACGTCGTCTCGAACACGCCCGCGCGGGTACAGCCGATCCCCGCGGCATACGCGAGCGCATCGGCCAACGCGTTGCCGCTCGCATCCTGGTGCACGGCGACGAGCGCCGGCACGCCCCGGCCCGCCTGGAACTCGGCGCGCACCAGGTGTCCCGGGGATTTCGGGGCGATCATCGCGACATCCACGGCGGCCGGGGGCACGATTTCCCCGAAATCCACGTTGAACCCGTGCGCGAAGAGGAGCGTCTTCCCGCGCTGCAGGGCCGGCGCGACGCCGGCCTCGTACACCACGCGCGCCTCCTGGTCGGGGACGAGCATCATGATGACGTCGGCCGCGCGCGCCGCCTCGGCCACCGGGCGGACGTCCAGCTTCTCCGCCCGGGCCCGCTCCCACGACGCGCCGCCGGGGCGCAACCCCACGATCACCCGCGCACCGACCCCCGAATCCCGCAGGTTGAGCGCGTGCGCGTGGCCCTGGCTGCCGTATCCGATCACGGCGACCACGCGGTTGTGCAGCCGGGCGGGATCGGCGTCGGTATCGTAGAAAATGCGCGTTTCCGTCGAGCTCATCGTTTCGCCTCCGTAGTGGAATCGTCATTCGCGAGGACCATCACCGAGCGCACACCGATCATCTTGTGAAACTGCTGCGCCACCCGATCGGCGGTCACCGCGTCGGCCTTCAGCACGAACGTCAGCCGCGACTCGCCGGCGGTGCCGCTCGGGTGCAGCGCGAGCCCCTCGATCGGGACATTGCGGCGCCGCAGCACGCCGAACGCGCGGTTCAACGTCACCAGGAGCACGGCGACCGTGTGCGCGGCGGGGGACGGGGAGGGGGAGGGGAAGGGAGGGGCCACGCCGCTCAATCGCCCGCCGCGCCGGCCGGCGCCGCCTCGATCGGCTCCGAGAGCGAGCCCCCGGGCGGAATCATCGGGTACACGTTGGCTTCCTGCTCGATCATGAATTCGACCAGCGCCGGCCCGGGCTGGGCATTCGCGCGCGCGACCACCTCGGCCAGCTCGCTCGCCTCTTTCACCCGGTAGCCGGGGATGCTGTACGCCTCGGCCAGCTTCACGTAGTCGGGGCTCCAGATCGGCGTGCACGAGTAGCGCTTCTCATGGAAGAACTGCTGCCATTGCCGCACCATCCCGAGGTAGCCGTTGTTGAACACCGCCATCTTCACGGGTAGCCCTTCCTGCACCATCGTCGCCATCTCGGCCATGTTCATCTGGAAGCCGCCGTCGCCCGAGATGGCCCAGACGGTGCCATTCGGACGCGCGAGGTGAACGCCCATGGCGGCCGGCACCGCGAACCCCATGGCGCCGAGGCCCCCCGACGTGATATGCGTGTTGGGGCGCTGGTAGGGATACAGCTTCGCGACCCACATCTGGTGCTGGCCCACGTCCGTCACGATGGTGCAGTCGCCGTGGCTCGCCTCGTAGATGGACGCGAGGATCGCCTCGGGCGACAGGTCGCCGCGATACGACTCGGCTCGGGTGCGCACGAAGCCGTGGATGTGCTCGACCCAGCGCTCGCACCGGCGGGGCTCCACGGCCGCCACGAGGCGGCGCGTGATGTCGCGCGCGTCGCCGACGATGCCGACGGCGACGGGTACGTTCTTCCCGATCTCCGCGCGGTCCAGGTCGATGTGGACGATGCGGGCCTGCGGTGCGAAACTGGCCGTGTTGCCCGTGACCCGGTCGTCGAATCGCAAGCCAATGCCGATGATGACGTCAGCGTTCTGAATCGCACGGTTCACGTGCACCTCGCCGTGCATGCCGGGCATGCCGAGGTGGAGCGGGTGGCCGTCCGGGAAGGCGCTGATGCCCAGGAGCGTCGTGATCACGGGAATCCCGGTCTTCTCCGCCAGTGCCCGCACCTCGGCGTACGCTTGCGCGAGGATCACGCCGTGCCCGACCATGAGGAGCGGTCGCTCCGCGCCGGCGATGAGTCGCGCCGCCTTGCGAACGCCGTCCTCGAGCCCCCCGCTAGCGCCCGGGGTTAGGGGACGCGACTGACCCCGGGCGCGAGCCCGGGGAGCACCGTACTCGATCTTCTGGTTCTGCACGTCCTTGGGGACGTCGATCAACACCGGCCCCGGCCGCCCCTCCAGCGCGACGGCCATGGCTTCGGCGACGACCTCCGCCAGCTCGGTCACGTCCTGGACCAGATAGTTCTGCTTCGTGATCGGCAGGGTGATGCCGATGATGTCGGTTTCCTGGAACGCGTCGCGCCCGATCATGGGGCGGGACACCTGACCGGTGATCGCCACGACGGGGGAGTTGTCCATATGCGCCGCGGCGAGCCCCGTCACGAGGTTCGTGGCCCCGGGCCCGGATGTGGCGACGCACACCCCGACGCGCCCGCTCGCCCGGGCGTAGCCGTCGGCCGCATGGGCCGCCGCCTGCTCGTGCCGCACCAGGATGTGCCGCAGCCGAGGGTGGTCCGGCAACGCGTGATAGAACGGCATGATGGCGCCGCCGGGATAGCCGAAAATCACTTCGACCCCGGCGTCGACGAGCGCGCGGCACAGGATCTCCGCCCCCGAAAGCATCTCGCTCATCGGCTCACACTCCCCAGAAGTAGCTGGCATTGAGCGACTGGTCCTCCAGCTGGTCCGCGTGGCTCACCTTGTTCAGGGCGTGCACCAGGGCGCGGGCGCTCGCCTCGACGATGTCGGTCGACGCGCCGTGCCCGCTCAGCGATTTCCCGTCGATCCGCGCCTGCACCAGCACCTGCCCCAGGCTGTCGCGCCCCGGGGTGACCGATTGCACGGTGAGGTTCAAGACCTCCACCTGGCGCTCGACGACCTTCGCGATCGCCGCGAACGTCGCGGCGATCGGCCCGTTCCCGACCGCCGTCGCGCCCCGCTCCCCGCCATTCCAGGGACCCGCGAGCCGCGCCTCCGCCGTCGCCGACACCGTCCCGCACGTCACCTGCAGATGCGCGAGCCGGTAGGCCTCGGGCGCGTCGTGGAACCGGCCGTGCAACAGCGCGAGGAGGTCCTCGTCCAGGATCTCGCGCTTCTTGTCCGCCAGCGTCGTGAACTCGTCGTACAGCTTTCGCAGCGTGGCGTCGTCCACTTCGTAGCCGAGCTCGCGGTAGCGCCGCTCCAGCGCGTGTCGCCCCGAGTGCTTGCCCAGCACCAGGCTCGAGCGCGCGACCCCCACCTCTTCCGGGCGGATGATCTCGTACGTGAGGCCGTTCTGCAGCACGCCGTGCTGGTGGATCCCCGCTTCGTGGGCGAAAGCGTTGCGGCCGACCACGGCCTTGTTGGGCTGGGGAAAGACGCCGATCACATGTGACAAGAGCTGGCTCGTCCGGAACAGCTCCTGAGGGTTCACACGGCAGTGGAACGCGACCGCATGCGGCCGCACCCGCCCCGCCACGACGATCTCTTCCAGCGCCGCGTTGCCGGCACGCTCACCGATCCCGTTGACGGTGCATTCGACCTGTCCCGCCCCGGCTTCGATCGCGGCGAGCGAGTTGGCCACCGCGAGCCCCAGGTCGTCATGGCAGTGCGCGCTGAAAACGACGCGGTCGGCGTTCGGAACGCGCTCGCGCACGGCGCGGAACATGGCCCCGTACTCGACCGGCAACGCGTACCCCACCGTGTCCGGGAGATTGATCGTCGTGGCGCCCGCGGCGATGGCCGCTTCGACCACCCGGCACAGGAATTCCAGGTCCGTGCGCGTCGCGTCTTCGGCCGAGAACTCGACGTCGTCCGTGAAGCGGCGAGCCCGCTGCACCGCCTCGCGTGCCCGCTCGAGACACTGGTCGCGACTGAGCCGCAGCTTGCACTGGAGGTGGAGGTCGGAGGTCGCGATGAAGACGTGCACCCGCGGTCGTGCGGCCGGCCGCACGGCCTCACCGGCGAAGTCGATGTCCCGGTCGTGACAGCGGGCGAGCGCGGCGATCACGGGACGGCGTACCGCCTCGGCGATCGCCCGGACGCCCCGCCGGTCGCCCTCCGACGCGCTCGGGAACCCCGCTTCGATCACGTCCACGCCGAGCGTGTCCAGCTGGCGGGCGAGACGCAGCTTCTCCTCGGCCGTCATAGAATTGCCGGGCGCCTGCTCGCCGTCGCGCAGGGTGGTGTCGAAGATGAAGACGTCTCTCCCCATGGGTGGCTCCCGTGCTCCCCGTCTCGCGTGGATGGTGAAAAAAAAGCCGCGGACCTTCTGGGGTCCGCGGCGCTCACTGCGTCCTTCCTGTATCGCTAGCTGCTCATGTGCCTGTTTCGCGCGCGCCGCAGACCCTGTCCTGAGCTAATGCTCAGCAGGACCAGGACCAGAAGCAGGACGAGCGCGAGCTGCATCACGAGTCGATATCGCTCCAAATCGGAACAGTGCTGCTGCATTGCGACAGGACCCGGACGATACGCCTTGGTCCCACGACCGTCAAGGCCGCACGCTTTCGGGTGGGTGGAGGGGGCCGGCGCGCTTAAGCGCGCGTGAGCTGAATCAGCGTGATCTCGGCCGGCGCGCCCAGGCGCAGCGGCGGCCCCCAATGGCCGGTGCCCCGGCTCACGTACAGCCACATCGCCTCCAGCCGATGGAGTCCGGCGACAAACGGCTGGAACAGCCGCACCAGCAGGTTGAACGGGAAGTACTGCCCGCCGTGCGTGTGCCCCGAGAGCTGTAGGTCGTAGCCGGCGGCGCGTGCCGCGAACGCGCTCTTCGGCTGATGCGCCAGCAGCACCCGGACGTCGCTCTCCGGCGCCCCCGCGACCGCCGCCGCCGGATCGGAGGTATGTCCGGGGAGGCCGCGGCTCGAGAGGTCCGTGACGCCGGCGAGGACGATCCGCCCAGCTCCCCGGCGGATCAGCTGGTGCCGATTGACGAGTGCGCTGAAGCCGAGTCCTTGCAGCTCGCGCACCCAGCCGGCCGCATCCCAGTAGTACTCATGGTTCCCCGTGACGAAGAACTTCCCGTGCGGCGCCACGAGCCCCGCGAGCGGCGCCACCTCGCCGCGCAGCGCGGGCGGGAACCCGTCCGCCACGTCCCCCGTCAGGGCGATCAGATCGGGCTTGAGGCCGTTGGTCGTGTCCACCACGCGCTCGACGAAATCCCGTTTGAGCGTGGGGCCGACGTGGAGGTCGGAGAGCTGCGCGATGCGGAAGCCTTCGAGATCCGACGGAAGCCCCGTGATCGGGACGTCCACCACCCGCACCATGGCGGGCCGCCGCGCCCGCCACAGACCGATCACCAGGACGGCGACCGCACCGCCCACCACGGCGGCGCTGAAGCCGCCGGCACCAAGCCACACGCGCAGGTGCAGCACGTCGCCCGCGAGCGCGAACACGATCAGGAGCGACGACAGTCCCATGGCGGTGAAGCCGGCGACCTCGAGACCACGCTTCGCCGGCAGCCGCTCGGTCCGTCCGGCAAGCAGCGCCACGAACGGTGCGAGGACGAGGACCAGGACGCCTACCCAGCCGAGCAGGCGCCAGCCGGGCGCCAGCGGCGTCTGAGCGAGGAGGCGCTGCCCGACATACACGTGCAGCAGCGTCCATAGGCCGGCGACGACGAGGATACCCGTGATCACTCCCCGGCGCCGGCTCACACCGGGGTTCTTGGTCACTATCTCCATGTCGATGATAACGCCGATCGGGCTCGCGATGTTGCAACGGTGCGCTCAGTACCGCACGCCCTTGCGGATCGCGAAGCCCCAGCGGCTGCCGGCGAACCCCTTCCCGAAGCGATATCCGACGGCCATGTCCGCGACGTCGCCTCGCACCGCACGGGTCGGGCCGATCCGCAGCGACAGGCCGACGTCGCCACCCAGCCGGGCCGGTTCGCCTGCGTACCACGCCCCGCCGTAGTCGAGGAACGGTGCCACGCCCACGCCGATGAGCCCCCACAGGTCGTCCGCGACGAGCACGCGATCCTCGAGCGCGAGCCACACCATGCGCGTGCCCGTGAACTCGTGGATGCCAAAGACGCGTGGACCGTTCTGCGAGTTCCACAGGTCGAACTCGTTGCCGGGCTTCGCGCGCCGCAGGTGGGCCCCCTCGACGTGGAGAATGAGCGTCTGATGGCGGAGGTTCTGGCTCGCAACCGTGAACGCGCCCGCTACGCGCCCCGAATCCAGCGCTCCCGCCGTGAGGACGCCGTTTGCCGCCGCCCGCAGGACCGCGAAGCCACGCCGCCACGGTGCCGCGAGCTGTGCACTCACCTCCGGCCCGACGCCCGCCTCGCCGGACGGATACCCCCACGCGCGGGGTGCCGCCCACACACCGACGTGAACCAGCTGCGACATGTCCACGTCCTCACGCCGGGCGTACGAGTTGAACCGCTCGAGCACTTGGAAGCGCACATGCCCGACGTCCATTCCGACCCCTACCGTGCCGAACAGGGAGCGCCGGAACGCGGTCGTGCCAACGGAATCGAAGTTCTCGCGGCGCCACTGGCCCGCGAGCCAAAGCCGCAGGTACCCTTCCGTGGTCGCGCGCGGGGCGAACGCTGCGGCGATTCCCACGCGCAGGGCGCGCCGCTCCACCGTGTCTACGACACTGCGCCCCAAGGTGTCACGCCGGAAGACGAGCACCCGCTCCGACGCCGCCTCGCCGTCAGTGAGGAACGCACGCCGCGCGGCAGTCTCGTAGAACGGCACTCCCACCAGCCAGGTGCCACGGTTGCCATCCGACTTGTTGCTGTACTTGGCCTGCAGCCAACCACGGCGCGAGAAGAAGTGGGGGTTCACGTGCCCGAGATCGAAGATGCGGCGGTCGGGCGTCTTGTTGTACACGGCGGTCAGGGACGTCGCGGTGCCGAACAGGTTGTCTTCCACGAGGCCGACCATCCACGTGACGTCCCCGCCCGCGGACGAGTAGCCGATCTGCGGCTTCGTGCTCCAGCCGTCGGTGGTGGCGACGCGGAGCGCCAGGCGGCCGTCGAGGCGCGTGGTATCGATCCGCACGCGACTGAAGACGTACAGGTTGCGCAACGCCCGCTCGCTCTCGGCGACCCGCGCCGAGTCGTAGCGGTCCCCGGGGTTGACCAGCAGCGTACTACGGATGACGCCGGCACGCGTGCGCGCGTGCAGCCGGTTCGCGAGGCGGGCGATGAAGCTGGGCGCATCGGCCTCCTGGAGATCGAACACATTGCGGTTCACGACGATGATGGTGTCGATCGTGGGGGGGACGGACTGAGCGGTCAGGCGGTCCAGCGGTCGGGCGGTCAGCAATCCGAGCACGATGCCGACCGCCTGTCCGCCCGTCCGCCCGACCGCCCTACTTGACCAAGTCAATGCGTTGGTGCAGCGAATAGGTCACGTGGCGAGCGGCGTCGTTCCATTCCGTAAAGTACAGGGTCGCGTCCACACGGCCGGTGATCTGCCGCAGGCCGCGCGTCGCGAGCGTGAACGTGCCCCGGACCGAGTCCGGCTTCAGGGGGCGGCACAGGCACGTCACGGTGGCGTACGCGGGAAGGCGCGCGGGCGGGGGGCCAAGCGGGTACGGCACGTTCTGCCGCAGGTCGCGCGCGCGCCCCAGGTCCAACGCGAGAGTGAGCGAGTACTCGTCTCCCTCCCCGACGGCGGGATTGAAGTCGAACCGGGCGAGGGCCACGTCGCCGCCGCCGTGCATCGTGTCGATCGCCATCCGAACGAGCGTGAGCGTGGAGTCACCCTGCACGACCAGACGCCCATGCCATTCCCAGCGGGCGGAGCTTTGGAGGCCCAGGGTGTCGTCGGGGCGCGACACACCATCGCAGGCGAGGCACAGGAACAGCAACAGCGTCGAGCAGAAGCGTCGCGCGACGGCGTTGCACAAAAACGTCGCGCGGAGGCGTGAAAAGGATGCCACCGTCAGCTAGGCCCCGTGCTATTGTGGTTCGCCATGACGCTGCGCGCTTATGCTCGTCGGTTGTGGGTACACGAGGTCGCCGTGGAGGTCTCCGTCCAGATAGCTCGTTTGAGCAGCAAGCTATCTGGACCGGGAGCCGCGTCGCGGGCGGATCAGCTCGTCCGGGCCGCGCTCTCCGTCAGCTCAAACATAGCGGAGGCCTGCGGCCGGGGTAGCATACCCGAGTTCCGCCGGTTCCTGCAGTACGCTAGGGGGTCGGCTCAGGAGACGCTGACGCAGCTGCGGGTCGCGGCGGCGCTCGACCCGGTCCATGCGCATGCCATTCACGAGATCGAGGGTCGGGTCGCCCTTGTCATCAAGACGCTCGGGCGCTTGATCGCTCACCCGCCGCCGGACAGGTGACGACGGTGTTCGTGCTACGCCTTCGCGCGACGTCTTTGTGCTACGTCTTTGTGCTACGTCTTCGTGCTACGTCGTCGTGCTACGTCGTCGTGTGCTACGTCTTCGTGCTACGTCGTTAGTATTGCCCAAGGTACCGATTCAGCTCCCATTCGCTGACCTGTCCGATGTACTCCTGCCACTCCTCGCGCTTTGCGTCGAGGTAACGTTCGCAGATGTGGTCGCCCAGCGCCTCGCGGATCACCTCATCCTTCTCCAAGTAGTCGAGCGCTTCGTGCAGATCGCGCGGCAGGTCGTCGATGCGGAAGCGGCGGCGCTCCCGGTAGGACATGCGTGCGATGTTCTTGTTCACGGGCTCGCCGGGATCGGTCCGCTCCTGGATGCCGTCCAGACCGGCGGCCAGCTGCACGCCGAGCGCGAGGTAAGGATTCGCCGAGGGGTCGGGCATCCGGTTTTCGCAGCGCGTGGCCTCGCCGCGTTGTGCCGGCACCCGGATGAGAGGAGACACGTTCTGTGTGGACCAGGAGACGTTCACCGGGGCCTCGTACCCGGGCACGAGGCGCTTGTACGAGTTCACCAGCGGATTCGTCACCGCGCAGTAGCCGCGCGCGTGCCGCAGCAGCCCGCCGATGTACCAGCGGCCGACCTCGGAGAGCTGGATCGGCCCCCGCGGGTCGAAGAACGCGTTTTTCCCCTTGGCGACCAGGGACTGGTGTGTGTGCATCCCCGACCCGTTGCGCCCGTACAGCGGCTTGGGCATGAAGGTCGCGATGAGGGCGTGTCGCACCGCGATGGTTCGCACGACGAAGCGCAGGCTCGCGAGATGGTCGGCCATTGTGAGCGGGTCCGCGTATCCCAGGTCGATCTCGTGCTGGCCTCGGGCCACCTCGTGATGGGACGCCTCGGAGCTCAGCTTCATCTCCTCCAGCGCCGTCACGATGACGCGGCGCGCCTGCTCCCCGCGGTCCACAGGGACGAGATCGAAGTAGCTGCCGGCATCGAGCGTGCGGGTCGTGGGCTCGCCGCGCTCGCTCTGCTCGAAGATGAAGAACTCCACCTCGCACCCGACGCGCATGGTAAAGCCCAACTTGGTGGCCCGCTCGATCTGCCGTTTCAAGGTGGTGCGCGGACATCCCTCGAACGGTCGCCCGTCCGGGTAGCGGATGTCGCAGATGAGCCGCGCCACGACCCCTCCCGCGCCGGCCGCGCTGTCGGCCCCATCCGAGCCCCCACTGTCCCACGGAAACACGCGGAAGCTCGCGAGATCCGGCACGAGCAGGGCGTCGGCCTCCTCCACGCGCGCAAACCCCTCGAGCGCCGAGCCGTCGAACGTCACCTCGCCTGCCAACGCCTTCTCAAACTGGGACGCGGGCACCTCCACCGCCTTGTTGACGCCCAACAGATCGGTGAACTGCAGCAGCAGGAACCGGACGCGGCGCTTCTTCAGCTCGTCGAGGATGTCGCGGGTGTCTGCGGCAGTGGCGG
>Ga0209239_1002864_pt1 | contig 10204 bp, 7 predicted proteins | sample GraSoi013_2_20cm_FD_185824 | JGI IMG/M metagenome (GOLD analysis project Ga0209239, IMG submission 185824) | Grasslands soil microbial communities from the Angelo Coastal Reserve, California, USA - Sample 10_02_2013_2_20cm (SPAdes) (version 2) | ecosystem: Environmental > Terrestrial > Soil >...
CCAGCACCTGCCGCTGGTCGTGCCACGCCCGCTCCTTCTCGCGCTCCTTGGCGACCACCTCGGCGGGCGCCCGCGCGACGAACTGCTGGTTGGTGAGCTTGGCGGCGAGCCCCGCCAGCTGTTGCTCGAGCCGGGTGAGCTCGCCCGACAGGCGCCGACACTCCTGCTGCACGTCGATCGCATCCGACAGCGCGACGAAGACCTCGCTCCCGTCGGCGAGCACGGCGTGCGCGCCGGCCTTCGCCCCTCTCCGACCGTCGAACCCCAGCGCCTCGAGCTGCCCGAGGCGCACGATCGTCTCACGCTCACCCTCGAAGGCGCCCCGGCCCTCGGCGGTCTTGGGCGTCACGGTGGCGGTGAGCCGCGCCTTGGGGCTGACGCGATACTCTGCGCGGATCGTGCGGATGGCCGCGATCGCGTCCTGCACCAGCACGAACCGCGCTTCGGCCCGCGGGTCGGTGAGCGCGTCCCGCACGGTGGGCCAGGCGGCCGCCGCGAGCAGCTCGTCTCCGCTTCGGCCCGGCAGCTTCTGCCACAACTCCTCGGTGATGAACGGCACCACCGGATGCAGCAGTCGCAACACCGTGTCGAAGCAGTACGCGAGCACCGACTGCGCGACGGGGGCGGTGGCGGCGTCCCCGAGACGAGGCTTCACGCCTTCGACGTACCAGTCCGCGAGCTCCTTCCAGACGAAGTCGAAGCATCGTTTGGCCGCCTCGTCGAGCCGGAACGTTTCGAGCGACGCCGTCACGTCGCGGATCGCCCCTTGCGCGCGCGACAGAATCCAGCGATCGGCGAGCTGCTGACGTTTTGCGTCGAGCGCCTCGAGCGGCTGCACCCGCTCCGGCAGCTGCGCCAAAATGAAGCGTCCGATGTTCCAGAGCTTGTTCGCAAAGTTCCGGCCCGGGGCGAAGGTCGTCTCGAGGTCGTTGGGGTCGAGGATCAGGTCCGACCCCAGCGACACGCCGGCGATGGCCGTCCAGCGCAGCGCGTCCGCGCCGAACAGCCGGACCACGTCGAGCGGGTCGATCCCGTTGCCGAGTGACTTCGACATCTTGCGGTGCTGTGTGTCCCGCACCGTGCCGTGCAGGTACACCGTGGCGAACGGGTGCGCGCCGCGAAAGTGGTAGCCGGCCATGATCATCCGGGCGACCCAGAAAAACAGGATGTCGGGTGCCGTGACCAGCGTGTGGCCCGGGTAGAAGCGCTTCAGGTCGGGCGTCTCGAGCGGCCAGCCGAGCGTCGCGAACGGCCACAGCCAGGACGAGAACCACGTGTCGAGCACGTCGGGGTCCTGCTCGACCCGGCCGCCGCACTTGGGACAGGCGGTCGGGTCCTCGCGGTCGGCCCACTGGTGCGCGCACTTGGTGCAGTTGAACACCGGAATGCGGTGGCCCCACCAGAGCTGCCGCGAGATGTTCCAGTCGCGGATGTTCTCCATCCAGTGCTCATACGTCGCGCCCCACCGCTCGGGGACGAGGCGAATGGCCCCGCTCCGGTACGCCGCGAGCGCCGGCGCGGCGAGCGGCTTCATCTTCACGAACCACTGATCGGACAGCCGCGGCTCCACCACCGAGTCGCAGCGGTAGCAATGCCGCACCGCGTGCCGATGCGGCTCCACCTTCTCGAGCAGGCCGCCCTCCTTCAGCATGTCCACGATCCGGTCGCGCGCCTCGAAGCGGTCGAGCTCGGCCAGCGTCTTCGGCACGCGCGTCGGATGCTCCATCCGCCCGTCCTCGGTCATCACCAGCGGCATCTCGAACTTGTGCCGCAGGCCGATCTCGAAGTCGGTCGCGTCGTGCGCCGGGGTCACCTTCACGAAGCCCGTCCCGAACCCGAGCTCGACTGCGTCGTCGGCGATGATCGGCACCGGCAGGTCGATGATCGGCAACCGGGCGACCTTGCCCACGAAGGCTCGATGGCGCGCGTCCTTGGGATTCACCGCCACCGCCGTGTCGCCGAGCAGCGTTTCGGGGCGCGTGGTGGCCACGGTCAGGTAGGGCTCGGGGCCGCCCTCCACGGGATAGCGGATGTAGTACAGCTTGCCGTCGGTGTCCTTGGATTCGGCCTCTTCGTCCGACAACGCCGTGAGGCAGCGCGGGCACCAATGGATTACCCGGTGGCCACGGTAGATGAGCCTTTCCTCCCACAGGCGCACGAAGACTTCCCGCACTGCCCGCGAGTAGGCCGGGTCGAAGGTGAACCGCGTCCGGCTCCAATCGCACGATGCGCCGATCATCTTCAGCTGCTCGAGAATCGTGCCGCCCGTCTCTTTGACGAACGCCCAGACCCGCGCGACGAACGCATCGCGACCCAGGTCGAAGCGGGTCTTCCCCTCCTTCGCGATGAGGCGCTCCACCACGTTCTGCGTGGCGATCCCGGCGTGGTCGGTGCCGGGGAGCCACAGGGCCTCCCGGCCGCGCATCCGCTCGAACCGGATGAGCACGTCCTGCGTCACGTTGTTCAGGCCCTGGCCCATGTGCAGCACGGCCGTGACATTGGGCGGGGGGATGACGATCACATACGGTGACCTGGGTGCATCGACCCGGGCCGTGAACACGCCGCGCTCGAGCCAGCGTCGGTACAGCGGGCGCTCGACGGCGTGTGGGTCGTATTGGGGCGGAAGCGCGACGCTGGGCGGCATTCCTTATAATAGACAGGACGGGGAAGGACGGGGGAGGTTGGGGAGGACGGGGGAGGTTGGTTCTGCACGCGTCACAACCTCCCCAACCTCCCCTAACCTTCCTCAACCTCCACCATCCTTCCCCTATGTGCTAGAATACCGTCCCATGCCCGACGAGTCTCCGGTGCTCTCCCCGAGCCGCATGGTGCGTTGGTTCGCGATCGCCGCGGTGATCGTGTTCACCGTTGCGCTCTACTTCCGCGACGGGCGCCGCGTGCCGCCCCTGACGGGCACGCCCACGGCGACCGGTCAGCCGGCCAACTGACCCGATGCCTCCCGAAATCCGTGTCACGCTCCCCGACGGGAGCGAGAAACGTGTCCCCGCCGGCTCCACCGGCGCCGACCTCGCGAAGGCGATCGGGCCGGGGCTCGCGAAGGCGGCCCTCGCGGTGCGCGTGAACGGTAACGTCTGGGACTTGACGCGCCCCCTGCCCGACGGGGCGAAGCTCACGATCCTGACGGACAAGGACCCGCAGGCGCTCGAGGTGCTGCGTCACTCCTCGGCCCACGTCCTGGCGACGGCCGTGCGACAGCTCTTCCCTCACGCGAAGATCGGATTCGGTCCCCCGATCGAGGACGGGTTCTACTACGACTTCGAGGTGGAACGGCCGTTCGGGCCGGAGGATCTGGAGGCGATCGAAAAGCAGATGGTGGAGGTGGTCAGGGCCGATTACCCGTTTGTACGCGAGGAGGTGGACCGCCGGGAGGCGAAGCGGCGCTTCAAGGATGACCCGCTGAAGCTCGAGCGGATCGACGATCTCGGACCGGACGAGGTGATTTCGGTCTACACCGACGGCTCGTTCGTGGACCTGTGCCGCGGGCCCCACGTGCCGAGCACCGGGCGGATCAAGCACTTCAAGCTGCTGCACGCCGCCGGTGCCTACTGGCGCGGCGACGAGCGCCGCCAGATGCTGCAGCGCATCTACGGCACCGCCTGGTTCACCAAGGACGACCTCGAGGGTTATCTGCGGCGGCTCGAGGAGGCCAAGAAGCGCGACCACCGCCTGCTGGGGAAGCAGCTCGACCTGTTCTCGATTCAGGAGAACGTGGGCCCGGGGCTGGTGTTCTGGCACCCGAAGGGCGCGATGATCCAGCACCAGCTGCGGCGCTTCATCGAGGACACGATCCTGGAGCGCGGCTACTCGCTGGTCTACACGCCCAACGTGACCCGTGAGGAGTTGTTCCTGCGCTCGGGGCACCTCCCGCTGTACGCGGCGAACCAGTTCCCACCGATGGCTGCGGGGGAGGGAGAGTCGGAATCCGTGCGCTATCGGGTGAAGCCGATGAACTGCCCGATGCACATCCTTATCTACGCGTCGCAGCAGCGCAGTTACCGCGACCTGCCAGTCCGGCTCGCCGAGATCGCCAATGTGTACCGCAACGAGCGATCGGGGACGCTGCACGGGATGCTGCGCGTGCGCGGGCTCACGATGGACGACGCCCACATCTTCCTGCGCGAGGACCAGATCGAGCAGGAGATCTTCCAGCTCCTCGATATCGTGGAGCTGGTGCTCGGGAAAACGTTCGGGCTCTCGTACCGGCTCGACCTGGCAACGCGCCCCGACAAGAAGCTGGGCACCGACGCGACCTGGGACCAGGCGGAGCGCGCGCTCGAGCAGGCGCTCAAGCACCGCGGCGCCACCTACCGCATCGACCAGGGCGGGGGGGCGTTCTACGGACCGAAGATCGACATCAAGTTCAACGATGCCATCGGTCGCGAGTGGCAGGGCGCCACGATCCAGCTGGATTTCGAGCAGCCCGAGCGCTTCGGGCTCGAGTACACGGGTGAGGACAATCGGCCGCACCAACCGGTCATGATCCACCGCGCGATCTTCGGCACGTTGGAGCGGTTCGTGGGATTCCTGATCGAGCACTTCGCGGGGGCGTTTCCGCTCTGGCTCGCTCCCGAGCAGGTCCGCGTCTTGCCCATCTCGGACGCGCAGGCGCCGGCGGCACGCGCGCTGCACGAGCGGCTGCGCGCCGCGGGCATCCGCTCGCATCTCGACGAGCGCAACGAGACCCTCAACTACCGGATCCGCGACGGCGAGCTGCAGAAGATCCCCTACATGGCCGTGGTGGGGCAGCGCGAGGCTGAGGCGGGGAGCGCGGCGGTGCGCTCGCGGGGTGCGGGGAACAAGCAGGTAGTGCTGGCCACGCTTGAGTTCGTGGCGAAGTTGCAGGAAGAGGTTCGCACCCGCTCACTGACACCGTTAGTTTGAGTGTAATCCCCAGGGCTTGATCCCCGGACTTGATCCCCGGGCTTGCACCCGGGGTCAGAAGGACTAACCCCGGACGCAAGTCCGGGGTGGGACGGACGGATGAGCACTACCGATCACACGACCGCGGTCATCTTGAGCGCCTGTCGCACCCCCATCGGCAAGTATCTGGGTGGCCTGGCGCCGCTCCCCGCTCCGCGACTCGGCGCGCTGGTGATCCGCGAAGCCGTGCGCCGCGCCGGGATCGACGCCGGTGCGGTGGACGAAGTGATCATGGGGAACGTACTCCAGGGCGGCGTCGGGCAGGCGCCGGGCCGCCAAGCGGCGATCCACGGAGGCCTCCCGGGGACCGTACCCGCGCTCACGATCAACAAGGTCTGCGGGTCGGGCCTGAAAGCCGTGATGCTCGGCGCCCAGGCGATCCGCGCGGGCGACGAGCAGTGCGTCGTGGCGGGCGGGATGGAGTCGATGTCGAACGCGCCGCATTACGCGTACGGCCTGCGCGGGGGGATCAAGGTGGGCAACGCCAACCTCGTGGACGGCATGATCCACGACGGCCTGTGGGACTCCTTCTCGAACGCCCACATGGGAAACCTCGCCGAATACACCGCCCAGAAGGCGGGTGTGTCACGGGCCGACCAGGACGGGTTCGCGTTGGCGAGCCACCGGAAGGCCGTGGCGGCGATCGAGGCGTGCCGCTTCAAGGCGGAAACGATCCCGGTCGAGATTCCCGGGAAGCAGGGTCCGACGGTGGTCGAGAAGGACGAGAGTCCGCGCAAGGACACGTCGCTCGAAGCGCTGGCCGCGCTCAAGCCGGCGTTCGAGCAGGGCGGGACGGTGACGTCGGGGAACGCGCCCGGTCTGAACGACGGCGCGAGCGCACTGGTCGTCGCGTCGCTGGCGTTCGCGAAAGCTCACGGCCTGAAGCCCCTGGCCCGTGTCACTGCGTATGCGAGCGCCGGCGGCGAGCCCAAGGAGCTGTTCTTCGCACCGATCGTGGCCGTGCAGAGGCTCTTGGCGAAGACCCAGACGCAGATCGGCGACTACGATTTGATCGAGGCGAACGAAGCGTTCGCGGTCCAGGCGATCGCCGACGGGCGCGCCCTCGGGTGGGACTGGGACCGCGTGAACGTGAACGGGGGCGCCATCGCCCTCGGCCACCCGATCGGCGCCTCCGGCGCGCGTATCCTCACGACGCTCGTGTACGCCTTGAAGGACCGGCAGCAAACGACCGGCCTCGCCACCCTGTGTCTCGGGGGCGGCAACGCCGTGGCCCTCAGCTTGGAGATGCTCTGATGCAGGCTCAGCCCGCCGTCGCGTCCGCTCCGTCTCTCACCGGCCGGCGCGCGCTGGCCGTCGTTCTTGGGGTCGCCCTGGTCGCGATCGCGGCCCAGATTGCGATTCCGCTCCCGGGCACACCAGTGCCGATGACGCTGCAGCCGTTGGCCGTGCTGCTCGTGGGCGGATTGCTCGGGCCCCGGCTCGGGGCCGGCTCGCTGCTCTTGTATCTCGGGCTCGGTGCCGCCGGCCTGCCGGTCTTCACGCCGTTCGGTGCGCCGGGCGTCGGCCGGCTGTTCGGCCCGACGGGGGGATACCTGCTCGCCTACCCGATCGCCGCCTACGCCGTCGGGAGGCTCGCGGGCGACGGGCGTCGTTGGGGCCGGGTCACGCTCGCGGCGCTCGTCGGCCTCGCGCTCATCCACCTCGGCGGGCTGGCACAGCTGCTGATCATCACGCACAGCCTGCACGACGCAGCACGACTCGGCACGGTGCCGTTTCTCGCCGGCGACGTGGCGAAACTGGTCATCGCGGTTCTGGTCCTGCGGCCCACGGTGCGCCCCCTGCGCGCGCGCCTATGACGGCGCGCGTTTCGTTTGCGGCATGAGCCGTGTCGCGGTGGTCGGCGCCGGCACGATGGGGAACGGCATCGCGCACGTGTTCGCCCAGCACGGCTGGGACACCACGCTGATCGACGTCGCGCCCGGCCTGCTCGAACGAGTGCTCGCCGTCATCCGGACGAACTTCGACCGGCAGGTGAAGAAGGGGATGGTCACCGCAGCGCAGCGCGACGCGGCGCTGGCGCGGATCCGGACCTCGATGAGCCTCGACTCGGTCGCGGACGCCGAGCTGGTGGTCGAGGCCGCCACCGAGCAGCCCGACGTCAAGTTCAAGATCTTCCGCGACCTCGACCGGCTGGCACCGCCTGCCGCGATCCTCGCGAGCAACACGTCCTCCATCTCCATCACTACGATCGCCGCCCAGACCAAGCGCCCTCTTCAAGTCATCGGGATGCATTTCATGAACCCGGTCCCCGTGATGCCGCTGGTCGAGGTGATTCGCGGACTCGAGACGTCGGACGAGACGACGCGCCGGACGGTCGAGATCGCCGCCACCCTCGGCAAGACGCCGGTCGAGGTGAACGACTATCCCGGTTTCGTGTCGAACCGCGTGCTCATGCCGATGATCAACGAGGCGATCTTCTGCGTGATGGAGGGCGTCGCGACGCCGGAAGCGATCGACACGGTCATGAAGCTGGGCATGAACCATCCCCTCGGGCCGTTGGCGCTCGCCGATCTGATCGGACTCGACGTGTGTCTCGCGATCCTCGAGGTGCTGCACCACGACCTCGGGGACGACAAATACCGGGCGGCGCCGCTGTTGCGGAAGATGGTCGCGGCGGGGCGCCTGGGTCGGAAGAGCGGGCGCGGCTTCTATGTCTACCGCGATTGAGCCGCCGGGCCTCTCCGAGACACAGCGTCAGATCGTCGAGCTGGCGCGGGAATTCGCGCGCACCAAGATCGAGCCGTTCGCGGCGGAGTGGGACCGCCGGGCGTACTTCGCCCGCGATGTGATCGACGAGCTCGGCCGGCTCGGATTCCTCGGCATGTGCGCGCCCGAGGAGTACGACGGCATGGGGCTCGACACCGTCACCTACCTGCTGGCGCTCGAAGAGATCGCCGCCGCGGACGCGAGCGTCGCGGTATCGCTCTCGATCCACAACGCCATTCCGACGACGATGCTCGTGCGCCACGGCAGCCCCGCACAAAAGGATCGCTTCCTTAAGGGTATGGCCCGAGGGGAGGTGCTCGCCGGCTTCGCGCTCTCCGAGCCCGAATCCGGCTCCGACGCGGCGGCACTGCGCACCCGGGCGGTGCGCGACGGCGATGCCTGGGTGCTGTCGGGCGCGAAGGCGTGGGCCACGAACGGCGGCACGGCCGACCTCATGATGGTGATGGCCCGCTCGGACCGCGGGATCTGCGCCTTTGTTGTGCCCACCGACGCCCCCGGTTATCGTCCGGGGAAGCCGGAGGACAAGATGGGCCTCCGGGCCTCGAACACCGTCGCGCTCGCGCTCGAGGACGTGCGGCTGCCGGCCGACCACCTCCTGGGGGAGGAGGGCGAGGGGTTCGGGTACGCGATGGAAGGCCTCGACGCCGGTCGCCTGGGTATCGCGGTGCAGGCGGTCGGGATCGCGCGCCGGGCGCTCGAGCACTCGGTCGCCTACTGCGCCGAGCGACGGCAATTCGGCCGGCCGCTGCGGGAGTTCCAGGGGGTGCAGTTCAAGCTCGCCGACATGGCGACGCGGGTAGAGGCGGCACGCGCGCTGACGCACGCGGTCGCGACGCGCCGGGACCGGGGCGAGGGCACTACCATGCAGGCGAGTATGGCCAAGGTGTTCGCCTCCGAGGCCGCGATGTGGGTGACGACCCAGGCCGTACAGCTGTTCGGCGGCTACGGCTACATGCGCGATTTTCCCGTGGAGAAGCTGTTCCGGGACGCCAAGGTCACGGAGATCTATGAAGGCACCAGCGAAATCCAGCGGATCATCGTCGCCCGCGGTCTCTACCCCCGAGGCTAGGGCTGTTGCTGACCCCGGGCCTGAGCCCGGGGAACGCGACAGGCTCGATCTCTTTGCTCTCCTCGCGGAGCACGAGCACGAGCAGGTGAGCGTGTACTATGACCCATCCACCGGGTATCGCGGCATCATCGCGATTCACTCGACGGTGCTCGGGCCCGCGCTGGGCGGCACGCGCTTCTGGAGCTACCCGAGCGACGAGGCCGCCCTCATAGACTGCCTCCGTTTGGCGCGCGGTATGACCTACAAGGCTGCGGTGGCGGGGCTCAACCTGGGCGGAGGGAAGAGCGTCATCATCGGCGATAACAGCACCGCGCGGCGCGAAGCGCTGTTCCGTGCGCACGGGCGCCACGTCGAATCGCTCAAGGGGCGCTACATCACGGCCGAAGACGTCGGGACCAGCACCAGCGACATGGAGTACATCAAGGCCGAGACGAACCACGTCACGGGCCTGATCGGCAGGTCGGGGGACCCGTCCCCTGTCACCGCCTACGGCGTGTACCGCGGCATGAAGGCCTGCGCCCGCTACCGTTACGACTCCGATAGCCTGGCCGGGAAGGCGGTCGCTTTGCAGGGATGCGGCTCCGTAGGCTATCATCTGGCGAAGCTGCTCTTCGCCGAGGGGGCGGACATCACGTGCACCGACATCGACCCGCGGCGCGTGAAGCGCGTGGTGGAGGAGTGCGGAGCCAAGGCGGTTGCGTCGGATGCGATCTACGACGTGCGGGCGAACATCTTCGCCCCCTGCGCGCTCGGGGCGGTGATCAACGACGATACCGTTCAGCGGCTGCAGGTGGAGATCGTGGCGGGCGCGGCGAACAACCAGCTCGCCGAGGATCGGCACGGCGATCTGCTCGAGCGGCGCGGGATCACCTACGCGCCCGACTACGTGATCAACGGCGGGGGCCTGATCAACGTGAACGCCGAGCTACACGGCTGGGCGCCCGAGCGCGCGCGCTCGAAGGCGGGGGAGATCTACGACACCCTCCTGCGCGTGTTCGAGATCGCGCGCGAGGAGCGGGTTCCCAGCTACCAGGCGGCGGACCGGCTGGCGGAGCAGCGGATCGCGTCGATCGCCCAGGTGCGGCGGAACTTTGTCTGAGCGGATCTACGTGGGCGCGGACCACGCGGGTTTCCAGCTGAAGGAGAAGCTCGTCGACGAGCTCAAGCGGCTGGGCTACGAGCCGGTGGACGCGGGGCCCAAGGCGATGGATCCGGCGGACGACTATCCCGATTACGGCCGTCCGGTGGCCGAGGCGGTGAGCACGGGCGCCGTCAAGCGCGGCGTGCTGACCTGCGGGACGGGGCTCGGCATGGCGTTCGTGGCCAACCGGTTCCGGCGCGTGCGGGCGGCGGTGGCGTGGAGCCCGGAGATCGCGGAGCTGGCACGCAAGCACAACGACGCGAACGTGCTCGTGCTGCCGTCGCGGTTCGTGAGCGAGGAGGAAG
>Ga0209239_1002867_pt1 | contig 10199 bp, 9 predicted proteins | sample GraSoi013_2_20cm_FD_185824 | JGI IMG/M metagenome (GOLD analysis project Ga0209239, IMG submission 185824) | Grasslands soil microbial communities from the Angelo Coastal Reserve, California, USA - Sample 10_02_2013_2_20cm (SPAdes) (version 2) | ecosystem: Environmental > Terrestrial > Soil >...
GGAGGTGGCAGGGCGCAAGCTCGAGGTCGCCGCCCCGGCGCGGCCCGGCGAGCTGGTGAGGCTCGGCATCCGTCCCGAGGATGTGACGCTCATGCTCCCGACGGAGCACGCGCCCCTGTCGAGCGCGCGCAACCACCTCACGGGGACGATCAGGCACCTGGTACCGTCCACGCCGGCGACCCGCATCGTCGTGGACGTCGGCTTCCCGCTCATCGCCAGCGTCACGGCGCGCTCCGTCGCCGACCTCGGCCTCGCGGAAGGGCTCCCGATCACCGCGGTCTTCAAGGCGAGCGCGGCCCATCTGATCGGTCTGGCCGGGAGCCCGGGCGGCCCCGGACACGCCTTTGCTTGACACTGCGAGCCTTCCGGAGCTATAAGAAGCGGGCAGGATCCATGAGTTGCGAACCCTCCCACCCAAGGAGGCCTCGCATGGAGCAGGAGACTCTCATCGAGCGACTGACTGCCGAGAACGAGGAATTCCGGCGCCTCCGCAGCGAGCACCAGGCCCACGACCAGGAGCTCGAGGCGCTCAAGCGCACCGGCCCGCTCTCGCCGGACCAGCAATGGCGAATGAGCGAGCTGAAGAAGCTGAAGCTGATGGCCAAAGATCGGATGGAGGCCATCATCCGGCACGCTCGGTCCGGCGTCACGGCCTGACGAAGTCCCGCGCGTCGCGCGGTCTCTCCCACCTTTCCCCGGAGGGCGCCGCGCGCATGGTGGACGTCTCGGACAAGCGTGAGACCGTCCGCGAAGCCGTGGCCCGCGCGATCCTCAAGATGGCGCCCGCGACCCTGCGGGTGATCCGTCGCGGCAACGCGCCCAAGGGCGACGTGCTCGGCGTCGCCCGCACGGCCGGCATCCTGGCGGCCAAGCGTACGCCCCAGCTCATCCCGCTCTGTCATCCGCTGCGCATCACCGGCGTGGACGTGACCTTCTCCGACGACCTCCGCCGCGGGGAGCTCGCCGTCGAGGCGCGCGTGAGGACCGTGGACAAGACGGGCGTGGAGATGGAGGCGCTCACCGCGGTGAGCGTGGCGGCGCTCACCGTGTACGACATGATCAAGGCGGTCGAGAGGGGCGTGACGATCGCGAAGGTCCAGCTCGTCGAGAAGTCGGGCGGCAAGTCCGGGCCGTGGCGGCGGCGCGCATGATCAAGACCGCGCTCGTCCACTCGGACGCGTACACGCGCTTCGACTACGGGCCGGAGCACCCGCTCAGGATGGAGCGACTCGGCCTCACGTGGCGGCTCATGGAGGCGTACGGCCTCACGACGCTGCCGAACGCGAGCGCGCACGCCCCCGACCCCGCGATCGAGAGCGCGATCGCGCGCTGGCACACGAAGGACTACCTCGACGTGCTCAAGGCGGCGAACGGCGGCGTCCCGCCGCCGAACGCCGAGCGCTGCGGCCTCGGCCCGGGCGACAACCCGGTGTTCCCCGGGCTCTGGGACGCCGCGCGGCTCTGCGCCGGCGGCTCGCTGCTGGCCGCCGAGCTGGTCGCGAGCGGCCAGGCGACGCGCGCCTTCCACTTCGCCGGCGGCCTCCACCACGCGCTGCCCGGGCGCGCGTCGGGGTTCTGCTACGTCAACGACGCGGTCCTCGCGATCCTCTACCTCAAGGCGCACGGCTTCCGCGTCCTCTACGTGGACATCGACGCCCACCACGGCGACGGCGTCCAGCACGCCTTCTACGCGGACCCGGAGGTCATGACCATCTCGACGCACGAGCGCGGCGACTATCTCTTCCCGGGCACCGGCTTCGTCGAGGAGGCGGGCGGGGGCGAGGCCGTCGGCTACTCCGTGAATCTCCCGCTCGAGCCGTTCACCGACTCGTCCGTCTATCTCGCGGCGTTCGAGGAGGTCGTGCCACCGCTGCTCGGCGCGTTCAAGCCCGACGTCGTCGTCGCCCAGCTCGGGATCGACTCCCACCGCACCGACCCGCTCACGCACCTCGCGCTGGACGTCCAGGGGTTCACGCGCGCGGTCGCGCGCATCGTCGAGCAGGCACCCCGGCTCGTGGCGCTCGGCGGTGGAGGCTACGACCTGTCCAACGTCGCGCGCGCGTGGACCGCCGCGTGGGCGGTCATGAACGGCGTCGAGCTGCCGGCGGAGCTCCCGGCGTCATTCGCGGAGGACGCCCGACGCTACGGGTTCCGGATGCGAACCGTGTGGGACCCGCCGGAGCCGCCCGAGGACGTGAAGCGACGCCGCGCCGAGGCGTACGTGCAGCAGCAGATCGAGGCGATCCGCCGCATCATCTTCCCGATCCACCGCCTCTAGTCAATCGGAGGGGGCCGTCGAGGCCCCCTCCGAGGCCTCCCCCATAGGATCGGTTGCGGCGACGCTCAGGGACCCGGCTGGACGAGCAGGGCTCGGATGTCGAGGAAGGCCTGGCGCTCGTCGAAGAGGGAGAGGCTATAGATCTCGCGGACGCGGCCCGCTCCATCGATCAGGTAGAGGCGTGCAGGGTGATCGATCTCGCCGGCCGGTAGGGGCTTCGTCCACTCGTCCCACGCCGCGAGCATCGGTCGCAGGGCGTCGCTCGCGTCCCGAAGGAACTTCCAGCCGCGCGGGTCGGCGCCGAATCCCTTCGCGTAGCGCGCCAGGGTCTCGGTGGTGTCCCGGTCGGGATCGACCGTGACCGAGACGAAGTTGACGCGCGAGGGAAAGAGCCCCGCCGCGGTCAGCCGCCGCTGCAGCATGGCCATTCGCTGGGTGACGAGGGGACACGCGGACGGGCACGAGGTGTAGATGAACGCGAGCAGGACGATGCGTCCCGCGAAGTCCGTGAGGCTCACCGGGCGGCCCTCCGGATCGCCGAGGGTGAATCGCGGGGCTCTGCCAATGACGCCGAGGCTCGGGTGGGTCGAGAGGAGGCGCGCTGCGCCGGCGCTCTGGGGAGCGTCGTGAGCGCGCGCAGGACGGGGCGCCGCCGCGAGCAGCAGCGCCGCGACCAGGACGAGGCTGGCGAGCTGGCGCCCGCCGCGCATGCGTCAGTACAGGAGCATGTCGTGCGCCCGCGCCGGCCCCGTCGGGAGCTTCGTGAAGTCCACGTCGAAGAACGGATCCATCTTGAGCCGACCGTCCGGGCCGATGTGGACGAGCCGAACCCAGAAGTTTCCGGAGTAGTCCATCGTCGAGAGCAGCGAGTTCGTGACGTACATGCGCTTGCCGTCCATCGTCACGTGCATCATGTTCGGGGACACGCCGGGAACCACGGTGTCGTGGAGCCGAGGCCGGTCGGGGCGCGACACGTCCCACGCCTGGATCTCGCTCCGCATGAAGCAGGAGACGTAGAGGTAGCGGTCGTCCGGCGACTGGCGGAGATCCGCGGGCAGGCACCCCTTGCCGAGGTCCGCCGCCTTCTTCGCCGTGAAGCTCCCTGCCTTCGTCTGCGCGAAGAACCAGATCGAGTCGCCGAGCGCCGAGTTGGTCCAGCCGTGCGTCGCCCCCGGCTTGAGGCTCCAGCGCACCTCGAGCGGGACCGGGTCGGTGACGAGCGTCTGGATCACCTTGCGCTCCTTGAAGTCCCAGACGAGCATCGTGTTGCCGCCATCCTTCATGTCCCACTGCGCGAGCGGCTTCATGTAGTTGCGGAGCGGCGTGAAGCTCGAGGTGATCATGCGGTTGATCTCGGGCTTCACGGCGACGTCGTACGCGTAGGGCGCGTTGTCCGGGTTCTTGAACACCCGGATGAGCTGGCCGTCGTTCGTGAACTCGGCCAGGCCTCCCGGTGGAGCCCCGTCGGCGGAGGACAGAAACGTGAGGAGCATGCGCCCGGGCAGCGCGTAGTACGTGTGGGGCCCGTGCAACCCGGTCAGCGCGCTGACGTCGTCGATGGTCTTGACGATCCTCGGCTTGGCGGGATCGGCGGCGACCTCCAGGATGAAGAGCCGTTTGGAGAGCAGGGTCCCCGCCCAGATCTTGGTCCGGTCGTCGGTGAAGCCCATGTGGTGCGGCTCGTTGCCCGCCGAGCCGAGATCCACCGTGTTGATGACGCGCCCGTAGCCGGGCGAGGCGAGGTTGACGTCGATGACGGCGAGGAAATCGTTGTCCTTGGCGTCGGCATCGACCGAGTAGACGTAGAGGTACTTCTCGGGCGCCGCCAGGCGCTTCACGTAGGGGGACAGGCACACTTCCGCGACGGCAACGCTCGCGGTGGCGATGACGGCGAGGAGAGCGAGGGAAAGCGTCCGGCGCCTCATGGAAATCCTCCTGGTTGACCGGACCCTAGCACACGCGGGTGGTTCCAGCAACGCGGGGCGCCGCGCTGGCCGGTTGACAAGCCGGTCGATTCGCCGATAATCACACTGCGCTCGGGTCCCCTTCGGCTTTCCTCTGGCATCGTTCTTCCGTTCGCGACACGGGAGGAATGACCATGGGCCGATCGACGCCGTTCGAGGGAAGGCTGGCTCGCGCCGTCGTCGTGACGCTGCTCGTGTGCGTGGGGCTCGGCACGCCCACGTCGTCGCGCGCCGCGCCCGAGGGGCAGCTGACGTGGGGCGTCCACATCTCGCTCGCCCCGACGTGGTTCGACCCCGCCGAGACCGCGGGGATCATCACGCCCTTCATGGTGCTCTACGCGCTCCACGACGCGCTGGTGAAGCCGATGCCCGGCAACCCGATGGCGCCCAGTCTCGCCGAGTCGTGGAGCGCCTCGCCCGACGGGCTCGTCTACGAGTTCGTCCTGCGCAAGGGCGTCAGGTTCCACACCGGCGACCCCGTGACCGCCGAGGACGTCAAGTTCTCCCTCGAGCGCTACCGCGGCACGGCCGCCTCCTCCTTCAGGGAGCGCATCGCCGCCGTCGAGGTGATCGACCCCCAGCGCGTGCGCGTCCGTTTCAAGCAGCCGTGGCCCGACTTCATGACTTTCTACGGGACCCCGGCGACCGGGGCCGGCTGGATCGTGCCCAAGAAGTACGTCGAGAAAGTCGGCGACGACGGCTTCAAGAAGGCCCCGGTGGGAGCTGGCCCGTACCGGTTCGTCTCCTTCACGCCGGGCGTGGAGCTGGTGCTCGAAGCCTACGAGCAGTACTGGCGCAAGACCCCGAGCGTGAAGCGCCTGGTGTTCAAGGCGGTGCCGGACGAGTCGACGCGCCTGGCGATGCTCAAGCGCGGCGAGGCCGACATCGTCTACTCGATCCGCGGCGCCCTGGCCGAGGAGCTCCAGCGGACGCCCGGGCTCACGCTCAAGCCCAACTACCCGCCCGCCACCTTCTGGCTCGTCTTCGTCGATCAGTGGGACGCGAAGTCGCCGTGGCACGACCGGCGAGTGCGCCTGGCCGTCAACCTGGCGATCGACCGGCCGGCGATCAACCAGGCCGAGACCCTGGGCTTCTCGAAGATCACCCACAGCATCATCCCCTCGAGCTTCGACTTCTTCTGGCAGCCGCCCGCGTACGGGTACGATCCGGCCAGGGCCCGGCAGCTCCTCGCCGAGGCCGGCTACCCGAACGGCTTCGACGCCGGTGACTACTACTGCGACGTGTCCTACGCCAACCTCGCGGAGGCCGTCGTGAATTACCTGAAGGCGGTCGGCATCCGGGCCCAGCTCCGGCCGCTCGAGCGCGCGGCGTTCTTCGCCCAGTATCGGGAGAAGAAGCTTCGGAACATCATCCAGAGCGGCTCCGGGGCCTTCGGGAACACGGCGACGCGCCTCGAGGCGTTCGTCGCCGCTGGCGGCGCCTACGTCTACGGCAGCTATGCGGACGTCGACGGGCTCTTCCGCGAGCAGGCGAGCGAGATGGACCGGAAGAAGCGCGAGGCGACGCTCCAGCGGATCCAGCAGCTCATGCACGAGAAGGCGATGGTCGCGCCGATCTGGGAGCTCGCCTTCCTCAATGGCCACGGGCCACGCGTGGAGGAGTCGGGCCTGACGCTCATCACCAACCACGCCTACTCCGCGCCGTACGAGGATCTGAGGCTCAAGCCGAGGTGAGAACGCAACGACTCTCATGAAACTCACGATTCGTCTCGTCGGGGCCATCTGGCTCTCGGTGCTGATCGTCATCGGGGGGTTCGCGTTCCTGCAGATCCGCGAGGAGCGCGAGCGGCTCGTCGACGATCTGAAGCGCCGCGCGGTCCTGGTGGGCGAGGGGCTCAAGGAGGCGATCGAGCCCCAGGTGGCGCGCGACTCGACGGCGGGCGTCGAGCGAATATTGAAGAAGTTCGGGACGGCGCGGCGCGGGATCGCGGTGTACGACCGGTTCGCCGGCCTGATGGTCGCGACGCCCGACATCGCGCCGTCCCTCCCACCGTCGCTCCCCGAAGTGACCGACGCGGTCGCCAACGACGTCGTGAGCCAGGGCTTTCGCGTCGTGGGTGTCCGGCGGGCGTACGTGTACGCGACGCCCCTCACGCGGGACGACCGGGCGGTGGGCGCGCTCGTGGTGATCCTCGACGCCGCGACCATCGAGGGCGCGGCGTGGAACCTCTGGTGGAGCAACGCGCTCCGGTTCCTCGCTTTGGCGCTCGTCGTCTCGCTCATCGCGCTGGTCGTCGTGCGGAGCAGCGTCACGCAGCCGATGGCGAAGATGTCGGAGTGGACGAAGAGCCTCCGCGCCGGGCGCTACGTGCCGCCACCCGACGTGCCCGACGCAAACGTCTTCGGCCCGCTGGCGCGCGAGGTGGCGGGGCTCGCGCGGAGCATGCAGCGGGCCCGGGCGGCGGCGGAGCAGGAGGCCGCGCTGCGCCTGATGGGCGAGTCCATCTGGACGGAGGAGCGCCTCAAGCAGTTCGTCAACCTCCGCCTCGCCGGCCGGCCGCTCGTCGTCGTGTCCAACCGCGAACCGGTGAGCCACGTGCGGAAGGGCGGGCGGATCCAGACTCTGACGCCCGCCAGCGGGCTCGTGACCGCGATGGATCCGATGATGCGCGCGTGCGGCGGCGTGTGGGTCGCTCACGGGAGCGGCGATGCCGACCGGGAGACCGCGGACGCGCGCGGGCGGCTCGGCGTGCCGGAGGACGACCCGCGCTACACGCTGCGCCGGGTGTGGCTGACGAAGGAGGAGGAGCACGGCTACTACTACGGGTTCGCGAACGAGGGGCTCTGGCCGCTCTGCCACATCGTGCACACGCGGCCCGTGTTCCGGCCCGACGACTGGGCCCACTACCTCGCGGCGAACCGCACGTTTGCCGAGACGCTGCTCGACGAGATCCGCGACGCCGAGGAGCCGCTCGTCCTGATCCAGGACTACCACTTCGCGCTGCTGCCCGCGCTCATCAAGGCGGAGCGGCCCGACGCCCGTGTGGCGATCTTCTGGCACATCCCGTGGCCGAACTCCGAGGCCTTCGCGATCTGCCCCTGGCAGCCGGAGCTGCTCGCCGGGATGCTGGGCGCCGACCTCGTCGGCTTCCACACGCAGTACTACTGCAACAATTTTCTGGAGACGGTGGATCGAACGCTCGAGACGCGGATTGACTGGGAGCGCTTCACGGTCACCCGCGGCGAGCGCGTGACCGCCGTCAAGCCCTTTCCGATCAGCGTCGCGCCAGGGTTCGTCGACGATCCGCCCCAGCGCACGCGCGAGGAGCTCCTGCGGGAGCTCGGGGTCTCGGCCGAGTTCCTCGGCGTCGGCGTCGAGCGGGTGGACTACACGAAGGGGCTCCCCGAGCGCTTCCGCGCGCTCCGGTGGTTCTTCGAGCGCTACCCGGAGTACCGCGGGCGCGTCGTGTTCGTGCAGCTCGCCGCGCCGAGCCGCTCCACGATCAAGCGCTACGCGGAGCTCGCGCTGGAGGTCGAGCAGACCGTCCGCGAGGTGAACGAGGCGCTCGGGACCGTGAGCTGGCGGCCGATCCTGTACCTCGCCCGCCACCACGAGCACCGCGAGATCTGGTCCTACTACCGTCACGCGGACTTCTGCATGGTCACCTCGCTCCACGACGGCATGAACCTCGTCGCCAAGGAGTTCGTCTCTGTTCGCGACGACGAGGACGGCGTGCTCATCTTGAGCCGGTTCGCCGGCGCCTCCCAAGAGCTACGGGACGCGCTGATCATCAACCCGTATGACCTCGCCGGCGCCGCCGAGGCGATCCGCACGGCGGTGGAGATGCCGAAGGAGGAGCGGCACGCGCGGATGACACGGATGCGCCACGTCGTGAGCGAGCACAACATCTACCGCTGGGCCGGGCTCCTCCTGAGCGAGCTGTCCAGAATCCCGGTCGAGACACCGGGAGTCAAGGCGTCCTGACCGTGCCGTCTCGTCTCCTCGCGCGTCTCGAGCGTGAGCTCGCGCGCGGCGCCGGTCTCGTGGCGATCCTCGACTACGACGGGACGTTGACCCCGATCGTCCCGTCGCCGCGGGCAGCGGTCCTCGCGCCGTCGGTGAGGACCACCCTCCTGCGTCTGGCAGCGAGCGACCGCGCCCGCCTGGCGATCCTCTCGGGGCGCGCGCTGGCAGATGTCCGGGCCAGGGTCGCGATCGACAACGTCATCTACGGTGGCTGTCACGGCCTCGAGATCCAGGGCAGGGGCCTCGCCTTCCGCCATCCGCGGGTCCGCGCGGCGCGGATCGTCGCGGCGCGGCGCACGCTCGCCGCCGGGGCCGAGGCGATCCCGGGCTCGCGCGTCGAGTTCAAGGGGCTCGCGGTGAGCCTCCACTACCGGCGCGTGGCGCTCTCACGGCGCCGCGCGGTGCGGGACCTCGCGACGCGTGTGCTGCGCCGCGTGCCGGATCTGGCGCTCATCTCCGGGCGTGAGGTCTTCGACTTCGTGCCGCGGGTCCGCTGGAGCAAGGGCGAGGCCGCCCGCTGGATCGCCCGCCGCGCGGGACGGACGCTGCGACGCGGCAGGCCGGTCGTCGTCTACGCGGGCGACGACGCCACCGACGAGGCGGCGTTCGCCGCGCTGAAGGGGCGCGCGCTGACCGTCCGGGTCGGCGACGGACCGAGCGTCGCGGAGTACCGTGTCCGTGATGTCCGGGCGATGCAGGCGCTGCTCCGGCGCCTCGCCGTCGCCCTCGGCTGACACGGTCCCGTCGACAGGGTACGATCTCCCCACGATGCGTACGGCCGCGCGCCCGTTCCTCTTCGTGGGTTGCGTCGAGCTGCGACAAACGCTCGACTCGCACGCGCGCGACGCACGCGAGCTGATGCACCGACTGGCGGAAGTGCCGGCCGACTCCGTGTTTTTCCATACCTTCGGCTACTTCCTCCGCCACCGGCCGTTCACGACGGCGTACGGCAACGACTTCGCCCGGTGGGCTGCGGTCGAGATCGGCGACCGCACGCTCGCCGAGCGCCTGGCCGTCGTGGATCCGTTCGCGTTCGCGACCGTCGAGGCGCTGCGCGAGCACCTCGTGACGATTCTCCAGGACCACCTGCGGGCGCGCAGCGGCGACCCCCGGGTCGAGTTCGACCGGGCGTTCCATTTCCAGCGCTCGCACATCGTCGAGGTGGGGCTCGGGCTCGCCGCGACGACGCTCGCGGAGTTCCGCGCGGGGCTCGCGGCCGCCGACGCGAGCGCCATCTATCTGCACACGGTCGAGGCGCGAGCTCGAGGCGGCCGCCGCGCCGGCGACTTCGCCGAGTGGCTCCGGGCGGCGCTCGAGCTGCCGACGCTCGCGGAGCGGTTCCAGCGCGTCGACCCGTACCTGACGACGCTGGAGCGGGTCCGCGGGCGGCTCTTGAGCCTCGTCGATCGGGCGCTGGAGGAGGAGCCGGCGTGAGCCGGATCGACGACTACCGTCAGGTGGCTCCGCAGGGCGCGGTGGACATGATCCTGAAATTGGCCGACCGCGTGCGGGGGCGACGGTTCCTCAACGTCACCGGCGGGCGGCTGGGCGGCGGCGCGGCCGAGATCCTCCGCGCGGCTGTCCCGATCCTCAGCGACCTGGGTGTCGACACGAGCTGGGAGATCACGGGGGGCGATTCCCCCTACTATGCGACCGCGCGCGCGCTTCAGGCGACGCTCGAGGGCGCGGAGCGTGTGCTCAGCGACGAAGGCCTCGCCCGCTGGGTCGAGGTGAACCGGGTCAATGCCAAGAAGCTCATGCTCGACGCCGACCTCGTCCTCGTCCACGACGTCCAGCCCGCGAGCCTGGTGACCCACCGCACCGACGGCCGGTGGGTCTGGCGGTGCCACTTCGACTGCTCGGCCGCCCGCCCGGCCGCCTGGTCCTTCTTCCGGCGGTTCGCCGATCAGTATGATGCGGCGGTTTTCTCGCTGCCGGGCTTCGAGTGCCGGCTGGGCATCCCGATGTAC
>Ga0209239_1002869_pt1 | contig 10198 bp, 10 predicted proteins | sample GraSoi013_2_20cm_FD_185824 | JGI IMG/M metagenome (GOLD analysis project Ga0209239, IMG submission 185824) | Grasslands soil microbial communities from the Angelo Coastal Reserve, California, USA - Sample 10_02_2013_2_20cm (SPAdes) (version 2) | ecosystem: Environmental > Terrestrial > Soil >...
AACCGCTGAGACTGCCTGCAACGACTTTTCTACTGTGAAAAATCAACACCGCTCGCCGCAGATCAAGCACGTCTCCTGGGGGCGACTCGAGGTGGAAGGGAGAGCCGAGCCTTACAAGGATGCAAAGCTGTTTCCTGGCGGATCGTGTGAATGGAACTGGCGGGAGACTGGGACCGGGCACTTGCCGGGCATTCAACCAGCCGACGTACAGGAACTGCTCGATCATAGCGCGAAAATCGTCGTGCTCTCACGGGGAATGAAGAAATGCCTTCACGTTCCACGCGAGACTTTGGACTTCTTGAAGGAGCGTGAGATCGCAGCGCATGTGCTGCCCACCGCCGAAGCCGTGCGGCTTTACAACCAGCTCGCAGAAACAGAGCCGGTGGGCGGACTGTTCCATACGACATGCTGAAGACCTGCGAATTGTTTCATCAGCCTGGATTCAGCGCTTGAATCTGTCTGACAGTTCTGAGACAAGTCCCTCGCGATTGTCCGGGCGAACGTCGATTAGGGTCACGTCAGAACGCACCTTGATCGCGTTGGTAAACGGCAGGGATCGCGCGAAGATTGTCGCAAGTACCGGGACTTCGCTGTCGAGCGCCTCATTTACTGCTTCTCGAAAAATCACCGATCGGATTTCCATGGGACCGATTTCATCAATCACTACGATCCGCTGGCGGCGCGCTGCTTCACGAACCGATTCGACGCCGACGGCTTCCAGGGCGGAGAGATCAAGCCCGTATTTTCCAACGCGCTCAGGCGTTTTGAAATCGACGTGAGCAAATACAGCCTCGTTACCATCGAGCGTCACGATCTTGAATCCAACGCGCGCGCCGTATTGACGCATCTCTTCAGTGTAAAAACCACCAGCGCGTCTCGCGAGATTATTTACAACACGCTTGATCAGTGTCGTCTTGCCGCAGCCGGGGCGACCGGTGAGCAGAACTTTTCCGGTCACAGCGCGCGCCTCTGACAGTGCGGACAAAACCATGCGGTGCGGCCGCCGATCTTTGATGATTTCAATCCGCGCCCGCAGCGCGGACACTTGCCGCCTTTGCCGCGCTGTGGCAACAGCCATGACTGCGGCATGCGATCGACATCGGCTTGATACTCGATTGCCTTTTCCAGCACGTGGCGCATTGCGGCGAACAAACGATTTATGTGTTTGTTGCCAAGACGCGTGATCTGCGTGGCCGGATGAATACGAGCGTGGAAAAGAATTTCGTCGGTGTAAATGTTGCCGATGCCTGCGATCAATCGCTGGTTCATCAAGATCGATTTCACGGCGCCACGATGTCTCGCCAGCTTCTCCTTGAATTCCGCAAGATCGATATCGAGCGCATCTGGCCCTAGCGCGCGCTTTTTCAGGAACTCATCGACCTCATTGACCAGTCCGACCTCGCCGAACTTGCGTTGATCGTCAAAGGCTAGCCGGTAATCTTTTGCGAAAACAAACAGGACCCGCGTGTGCGGCGGCGCTTTCTCTTCGCCTTTGAAGTAACGCAGAAAGCCGGACATGCCGAAATGCAAACGCAGCCATACATTGCTGTCCGCGCGCACAAACAGATGTTTTCCATGGCGCCGGGTGGATTCGAAACTTCGTCCTTTCAGTCTGCGCGCAAGCTCACGCCCGGAGACGCCTTTGAGCACATACGCGTTGCGTACATCGACATCGTCGATGCGCTGATGCAGCGACGTGGCGTCGAAGTATCGCCTGAAGCTCTCGACATCGGGCAACTCTGGCATCGGCGTTCCATACAATTAATTCGGAGCTGTCTCATGAACAATGTGCGAGGTCGTGTTCGATTTTGGATATTGAAGCGTGGAATTCGGAGCGTACTGAAGTTTATGTCGGCGCAATCCATCGAGAGTTTCGTCAGGCTGTTGCAAAACTCGCCATCCGGCGCCGTGTTTAATCCATGGTGGGAAGTCGATGAGCAAAACGACATTAGGCACACCGCACCGGCCATACGGCGGAACCAGCTACGCGCCTATCTGAAAAAACGACTTGGCAAGGCAAAGCTCGCAGTGATCGGCGAGGCGGTAGGGTACCGCGGCGGTCATTTCAGCGGAATCCCCATGACTTCTGAGCGGTTGCTCCTCGGGCGAAGCAAGAAAGTCCCGATGAAATCCAACGATTTCTTCTCCGACATTAACCCGCGGCGCACCAGTATACCTGAGAAATGTCCGGACGGGTTTTCCGAACCGACTGCAACGATTGTATGGGGTACGGTCTTGCAGCATGGCCTAAACGCAGACCAATTCGTGCTGTGGAATGCCTTCCCGTGGCATTCGTTCGATCCGCGCCGCGGCATGTTGAGTAACCGTATACCTAACAAGTCCGAGCAAGCTGCAGGCCTGCCGGTGCTTAAAGTTTTTCTTGAATTATTTCCGTTCGATCAAGTCATCGCGCTGGGAAAAGTCGCCGCCGCACAGCTCGAACAACTCGGCGTCAACGCACACTGCATCCGCCATCCAGCCTCCGGCGGCGCTAGACTTTTTCGCCAGCAAGTAGCCAGGATCGTAAATAAACTGGCAAGCCAAAATTCGAGGACCAGTTGCTTGTAGAGCACTAGCCGATCATCTTTGCCAAACCCTTCTTCACGACGTTTCAATAGCGGCGTCACAATTCAAGTGGGCGGTTGAGGAGGGCACCTTCGAACAGCGCGTCGGAGGCATTCTCGAACAGATTAAGAAGGATCACCAGCAAATCGCCCCGACTTTCGCTTTTATCGATCCGTTTGGCGCGACGGGATTGCCGTTCAAGGTTGTCGCGGACATTCTCAGCTACCGTTCGTGTGAAGTTCTCATCAACCTAGATTCCGATGGTATCGGCCGCCTGGCCACGGCCCAGAACATCGAAAGGAACCGGGCTCATCTCGACGAGGTCTTCGGTGACTCTGCATGGAGTTCCGAACTTGCTCCCAAGTTGTCCATGAGAGAACTCACACCTCGGATTCTTGCAATGTACAAGCGACGCCTGCGTTCCCTGCCGGGCGTCAAGTACGTATTCGCGTTTGCAATGAACACCCGGGAGGGCCAGGTGAACTATCACTTGGTATTTGCAAGCCAGCATCCGCTCGGTCTGGAAAAGATGAAGGAAGCGATGAAGGCGGTCGACAAGTCGGGGACGTACTCTTTCTCCGATGACAGCGTTGGGCAGAAACTTCTGCCATTCGACTTCGATGCTCCTGGCGTGTGGGCTGAACGCATGCAAAAGGCTCTTTCTGGTGCCTGGCGCGGGTATGACGCGTTTCGAGACTACGCTCTTAACGAGACACCGTTTATAAATCCGAAGGCGATACTCAGACACCTGTGGGAAGAGAACAAAATCCAAGTTCAATGGATTGGGCCGCCACCGAGGCGTGGTTCGTTCCCAGAAGAAAGGATAAAAGAAATCAGAATTGAGCCGTAACTGATAATACGCTCCTTTGGAAAACCTTTGTGTTCCCTTCGCTGGAAAATATGTGGTACAAGCCAACGGCTGAATATGGCTGCAAATTCATCAATTGAATGGACTGAGGCGACGTGGAATCCCGTAACCGGTTGCACGAAGGTCAGCGCAGGATGCAAGAATTGTTACGCAGAGCGCTTGTCGTTTCGGTTGCAAGCGATGGGTAATCCCAGATATCGCAACGGCTTTATGGTCGCGCTCCACGAAGATCTGATCGAGCTGCCGAAGCGCTGGCGTGAACCGCGTCTGATTTTTGTGAACTCAATGAGCGATTTGTTCCATGAGCAAGTGCCGCTCCAGTTCATTCAGCGTGTGTTTGCGACGATGCGTGCATGCTCTCAGCACACCTTCCAAATTCTAGCTAAGCGAAGCGGTCGATTGACAAGCCTTGCGCGGAAAATCGACTGGCCAACCAACGTGTGGATCGGGGTAAGCGTTGAGGATTCACGCGTCTTGTCGCGCGTCGATGATCTACGAAGAGTTCCAGCCGCCATTCGCTTTCTTTCCTGCGAGCCGCTGATCGGTTCGCTCGCAGGAATCGATTTGACGGACATTCACTGGGTGATTGTCGGGGGCGAATCGGGATGGGGCGCTCGACCAGTGAAAATCGAATGGATTCGAGAGATCTTTCGGGCGTGTCGGAAACAAGAGATTCCATTTTTCTTTAAGCAGTGGGGCGGAGTCCGGAAACACGTCACTGGCCGCCACCTCAACGGCAAGACTTACGACGAGATGCCGGTCGGCGTGGCGGCGTAACGCGGCGAGCACTCTGTATGAACGCGCGTCTCCCTCGTGAGAAACTTTGCGTGCGCGCCTCACAGAGGCGCGGCTACAGCAGATTGTTTCTCAGCCAATTGCAGCAGGATTGTTCTCACAGTGTCGGAGGCGGCGCTTGTCGTTGAAACTCTGATCAAATCGGGCGCGAGCTCCGATGGCGGCTCGTAAGCAGCGCTCAGTTTTTCAAAATCTTCCAGCCGTGCATCTGAGATTTCGCCTGTAATTCGATCTCGCTCCTTCAACCTTTTCTCGATCGTGCCACGATCGGTTTGAAGTTCGATCACCTGCAACCGAACTTTCGCCTTCGCACATGTTTCGCGCAAAAAATCGCGGTTTGCACGGCTCGAAAAGGTCGCGTCGAGTATGACGCTGCTGTGAGTTGTGAGCGCCGCGAGTCCGTTTTCCATCAGCTTCTTGTAGGTCTGTTCAGTCATTTGCGACGAGTAAACTTCGTCGCGGCGTTCGTGGGGAGTTCGTTCCGTCAGCGGAATGCCAGCGAGGCTTTTGCGAATTTTGTCTGAGGAAAAGACGGGCCAGTCCAACTCGCTCGCTAGTTTCTGCGCGACGGTGGTCTTGCCCGTACCGACCCGGCCCATGACGACCAGAACCAAAGGCTCGGAGCTGGCTACTGCATAGCGCAGTGCGAGGAGAAAGTACCGAGCCGCTCGTTTTTCGTGCGCCCGAGGATCTACCGTTTCTTTCTCCGTCGCTTGAATGCTTTCCACTTTTCCGCGTACGAATGCGCGATAGCACTTGTAGAAATTCGTGACCTTCAGCATTCCACCGTCTTGAAATTCGCGCGCTGCGTTTCGGAGAAGCGGGTTTCCCAGGTCGCTCCTGCCTTCGAAATCGAAATCCATCGCCAGAAACGCGACATCGTTTGCGATGTCGATAAAGCGAAAGCGGTTGTTGAACTCGATGCAGTCGAAGATGGTAATCGCTTCAGGCGTGAGATGGATGTGGTCGAGATGTAAATCGCCGTGGCAATCGAGAATCCGATGCTCCTTAATCCGTTCAAGAAATAGTTCTTCATTCCCGGCGTAGAACTGGTTCGTGAAATGGCGAATCGTTTCGAAAGCCACCGGCGAAATGGTGCGGCCTATGAATGGTTCAACTTGCACGAAATTCTCGTCGGTGCTGATCTTGAGTTTCTCCGGCGTCCCCCATACTTCAATCTCCGGATCCGGCTTCTCCGACTCGTAAAACCGATGGAGACAGCAAATCACCCGTTTGATTTCCTTTTCGCCTACCAAACCTTTCGCGAGCAGTTGACTCAAGAACCAGCCGCTTTGCAGTTGTCGCATCTTGACGCTGTACTCGGCGATTTCTCCTTCTGCATTGAAGGAAAAACCGGAAGCGCTCTCGTAAATAGGAACCACTCCCAGGTAGATGTCCGGACAGAGCCTGCGATTCAGTTCAAGCTCGCGCTGGCAAAAGTGACGGCGCTTTTCCAGCGTGCTGAAATCAAGAAACCCGAGCTCCATCGGCTTCTTCACTTTGAAGACAAACGGCGACGCGATGAACACCCACGAGATGTGGGTTTGCATCAAACGCACTTCCGCCGGGCTGTGAGGATATGATTCGGGCGATTCGAGAAAAGCAATCAGCCGCTCTTGCGAGTCTGTTTGATCTTGCGCTTGCGGCGCGCCCGGCGGCGCTGCTCGCGAACACTTTCTGAGTCGCGCCCTACCGCTGGATGTCGATCTTTCGCGCGCTTGTCCGGAACTGGCCATGCGCAGTCGGACAGTCTACGACTTGGGTGGTTCGCTTTTCTTAAATGGAGCGAACAAGTCGATCGGAACGGGAAGAAAAGTCGTGGTGTTATGTTCGCTGGAAATCTCGCGCATGGTTTGGAGGAAACGCAGTTGCAGCGCAATCGGTTCCTTGCTCATCATCGCGGCGGCCTGCACCATTTTTTCCGCGGCTTGAAATTCGCCCTCGGCGTTGACGATCTTTGCGCGGCGTTCGCGCTCGGCTTCGGCTTGCTTGGCCATGGCGCGTTTCATCGTGTCGGGCAACGCCACATCCTTCACCTCGACCGCGGTGACTTTCACGCCCCATGGTTCGGTTTGCCGGTCGATGATCTCCTGCAACTTCAGGTTGATCGACTCGCGCTGCGAAAGCAGGTCGTCCAAGGGGGCCTGGCCGAGGACGCTGCGCAGCGTCGTCTGCGACATCAGCGAGGTGGCTTTGAGAAAGTTCTCCACTTTCACGACCGCGGCTTGTGGATCGATCACGCGAAAATAAACAACCGCATCGACCGTCACCGGCACGTTGTCACGCGTCATCACCTCCTGTCGCTCGACGCTGATGGTGACGACGCGCAAATCCATTCGCACCATTCGATCGACAATCGGGATGAGAAAAATCAGCCCCGGCCCTTTCGCGCCAAGCAATTTTCCCAGACGAAAAATCACGCCGCGCTCGTATTCGCGCAGGATGCGGATCGCCTGCGGCAGAATGATTACGGCAAGAATGATGAGGGGTATGGCCCAACTAATTAATTTCGGCAGTGCTTCGAGTAGTTGCATGGCTTTATGCTCCTTTTGTTTTCAGTTTTACAGTTAATCCCTGCACGGCGGCGATTTCTGCCGCTTCACCTTTTTCGATCGGCGCATCGCTGACCGCGTTCCAATATTCACCTTCGACGAAAACCCTGCCGCCGCGCGAATCGATTGGCGTCAATGCGGTCACCGTTTTTCCAATCAACGTTCCCGCTCCCACCTTCACCGGCAGGAGTTGCGCGCGCAGGCCTTTGCCGATGACAAAAATAAAGAACGCCGCAGTAATCAGCGTCGCCGGAATAATGTAGTTCAGCGATAAGCGAAAGAGTGGATCGGCGCGATTGAAGAGCATGAGCGAACCGATCAGAAATGCAATGATTCCGCCCACAGTCAACACACCGTGCGTGGTCGCGTAGACATCAAAGACGAAAAGCATGAGGGCGAACGCTATTAACACGAGTCCCGTCACGTTAACCGGCAGGATGGCCGCCAGATAGAGCGCGAGGACCAACGCAATCGCGCCGACAACGCCCGGAAGAATCGCGCCGGGCGTGGTTAGTTCGCCGATGATTCCGTAAATGGCGATGAGCATCAGAACAAACATGACCTCCGGCCGCCAGAGCTTCTGGAAGATACGTTCCGAGGGCGACATTTTGACCTCCGCCACCACGGCGTCCGCGGTCTTGAGCGTCTTCCCGTCGACCACGCGTCCATTCAATTGCTTTAGCAGCTCCTGTAAACTAGAAGCGATTAGATCGATGACTTTTAACTGGAGCGCTTTCTCCGCGGTAATCGACGCGCTCTCCTTTACGGCGGATTTTGCCCACTCGACATTGCGTTGCCGCTTGCCTGCGATCGTCTCCATGTAGCTCACGGAAAAATTCTCCAGCTTCTGCTTCATGGTGTCGTCAGTCTTTTCTTCTCCGCCGCTAGGAAAACCGCCTATGGAGACGGGGTGCGCCGCACCGATAGTTGTGGCTGGCGCCATCGCCGCGACGCTCGCGGCAATCGTAATGAAACACCCGGCGCTGGTTGCAGTCGCGCCTGTCGGCGCGACATAAACCACGACCGGTACGGGAGACCCTAAAAAGCTTTGCACAATGTTCTGCGTCGAGTCGAGCAACCCACCCGGCGTGTTGAGTTGAATGATGAGACACTGGGCATTCTGCGTCCGAGCCTCTTCGATGCTTCGCGAAATGTAACTCGCCGTGGCTGGACCGATCGCTCCGTCAATTTTAATGAATGAAACCTTCTCCGCCTCTACTGCGGCCGCACATAACAGCCAGAGAACCAAGCCCGTCAACGCCGTCTTCATCCCGGTTTCATCGGCTGAATCTTCACTGCGAGGTCTTCGACCCGCGGTTTCACAATTTTCTCATAGTCACGATAGCTGAGTTTAATCGCGTCGGTGTGCGTGCCAGCCTCGAAAACAATGTAGTCTTCCTGCGCCAGACGCTTGTCCACAAACGTTGGCAGACCATAGAGATGACCAAAGGGCGGCATCGCTCCAATTGAGCAGTCGGGGAACAGCGACTTGAAGTCCTGTTCTTTAGCGAGCGAGGCAGCTTTACCAGTCGCCTTCCCTACCTTTTTGAGGTCGATTTGGTGATCCGCCGGAAGCACGGTCATTAGATGCTGCTCGCCAGATTTGACTATAACAACCTTCGCATGATGGCGGCCTTTGACGTGCTCGGCCTGAGCGATCCTTTGGGCGGTCACAGCCTCCGGATGATGCAGAATCTCGTAGCGAACCTTGTTATCATTCAAACAATCGATGAGCTGTTTCGGTATTTTCATAAACGACTCCAATGCAAACTATCACTTCCTGGGACGATCTCTACTTTCCGGAAGCTGGTGGAAATGATGAAAGCGAGGCACGTGACGACTTCGGCTACGCCGAACAATTTTCACCGGCGAAATAGAGGCAGACACCGCCGCGAAGGCAGCGGCGCGCGAAAGACTTTTAGTATGGCTACATGTGAAGTTTGTGAAAACGAATATGACAAAGCCTTTGAGGTAGTTGTTGCCGGCAAGCACCACACCTTCGATAGCTTCGAGTGCGCGATCCACGCGCTGGCACCGGTTTGCCCGCACTGCCAGTGCCGCATCGTCGGTCACGGCGTGGAGCAGGGAGGAAAAATCTTTTGCTGCGTCCATTGCGCGCGCAGCGGCGGACGGACGCAGCTAAAAGACCGCGTCTGAGCACTACACGTGCCAGGAGCGAAGATTCAGCCGAAGCTTTGCCTTAAGCGGCTCGAAAGTTACTTTCGATGCCAGGCGAGCGTCACGTTTTTGATCCGCTCCTTGCAGGCATCCTTAACCAACGTGAACGCCAGGGTGTTTGGGCTGGTGCGGCTAAACTTGTAGACGCCCCGGCCGTGGCAGCCTTTCGCAGCGTTGCCACCTGTTTCCTGGATTGTGACAGTATCTCCGGCTGTTGTAATATTGCCCCAAATGTGGCGCTTCGGATTAACGACATCGAAGGTGTTGTCGGCTTTGATCGTCCAGACGGTGGCCAGAGAGTTAGTCCAAGTGCCGACCAGCGGCCCTTGCGCTGTAGGCGCATTCGTCGCGCACGCATTCAAGAGCAGGAGAAAAACGCCGGTCAAAAGAATTCGCAAAGAAGGTTGTGTTTTCATGGCTTGCATCCTGTCTGATAGCCACTGAAGGTCAAGCTCAGATCGCGGCGAAGGTAGCTTGTAAAGAGCTTCCAGCTTTAAATACAAAGCAGCGTGGGACAGCGACCGCACGATTTCTCCTCGACCGAAAAAGCTTCCAATTAGCTCAATTCTTTTTGGCATTCTCGCGGGCGTTGTTGGGGCGCGGCCGGACTTGGGCTGGTCCTTGCCCTGGGTTCAGTCCTGGCATCTGCGTTTCATGTCTCGGCGATGGAAGGTGAGGCCGGTTATTTTGCAGTCGCGATCGCGCTGATCGTTGCCTTGATTGTTACGCCAAGCTCGATTCTTCTCACGCTCTACTGGCGCGGCGTAAGAACGATTTGGCTCTTCGTTGGATTTATCACGGTATGTCTCTCGATCGTTGCCATCGCAGCCGCCGGGTTCGGACTTTGGTACATGCGGCAGCCGCATATCCTCAACGCGCATGGGCCGACGCCGTTGCTCGAATTTGAAGTCAAACCACCGGACGGCCGGTCCGTTGAAAGTCTAGCCGAGGTTGAGGCGGAACTTGATACCGACCGCAACGTCATGCCCGGGTATTGGCACAAGGATACGACTGAAAAGGCGAGCGTGCGCGCCGGCTATGTCGAAGTTTATTACCGCACGTCGCAACGTCTCTTTGTGTTAAAATTTCCTGATCACGAGGACCGGATTTTCCGACTTAGTCTGCCGGCCAATCCGATGAAGGCGAAATATCGTGCCTGGTCCGATTGGAAGAAACCGGACTTTGTGGCGAAGGCTGGCGAGCAACCTTCCCTCCCCTGTGGCGCAAGCGACTATCAGAT
>Ga0209239_1002873_pt1 | contig 10195 bp, 13 predicted proteins | sample GraSoi013_2_20cm_FD_185824 | JGI IMG/M metagenome (GOLD analysis project Ga0209239, IMG submission 185824) | Grasslands soil microbial communities from the Angelo Coastal Reserve, California, USA - Sample 10_02_2013_2_20cm (SPAdes) (version 2) | ecosystem: Environmental > Terrestrial > Soil >...
CCCGCGTCGATCGCCCGGATCTCGCCGATCAGCTCGAGCCCGCGCCGACCGGGCATCTGCTCGTCGAGCAGCACGATGCTGTAGGACTGGCGCCGCAACAGCGCGAGGGCATCGTCGCCGTGCGCCGCGGACGCGATCGTGAACCCCTGGTCTTCGAGAAAGCGCCGGTGGGCCGCGAGCCCCTCCACTTCGTCGTCCACCCAGAGAATGGTCTTCGGCCGCAGCATAGGCCCTGAAGGTAACGGCGACTGGCGAACCCGGGCAACGCAGGACTTATTTCGCAACGTGCTGTGCGTCCTCCTCGTCCGATTCAGCTCCATCGGCGACATCCTGCTCACCACGCCGCTCGTGCGCGCGCTCGCCCGCCGCCACCCCGAGGCCAAACTCGTGTACGTGACGAAGCGCGCCATGGCGCCTCTCGTCGCAGACAATCCCCACGTCGCCGAAGTCGTGGCGCTCGAGCCGGGCGAGCCGCTCGGCCACCTGGCCCGGCGACTGCGGGCGCTCGCGCCCACCCACGGGCTCGATCTCCACGGCAGCATCCGCAGCGTCGGGCTCCGCCTGCTGGTGCGCTGCCGCTGGTCGGGGTACCGCAAGCGCAAGCTGGCCCGCACGCTGCTCATCTCCACCAAGCTCGACGCGTACCGCCGCCCCACGCCCGTGGCCGAGCGCTACTTCGAGGCCGCGCGCCGGCTCGACGCCCGGCCCGACGGCGGTCCCCCCGAGTTCAGCCTGGGCGCGGGTGCCACGGCTCGGGTGGGGCAGTGGCTCGCGGAGCGCGGGCTCGCCGCCGCGCCGCTCGCCGCGCTCGCGCCGGGCGCCGCACACGCCACCAAGCGCTGGCCCATCGCCCATTGGGCCGCGCTCGGCGAGCGTCTGCGCATCGCCGGCTACCAGGCCGTCGTCGTCGGCGGACCCGAAGATCGCGGACTCGCTCAGCAGCTCGTGGCCGGCGGCGCGGCGGCCAGCGCCGCCGGCGAGTTCTCGCTCCAGGAGACCGGTGCCCTGCTGCAGCAGGCCCGCGTCGTGGTGTCGGGTGACACGGGCGTCATGCACATGGCGACCGGCGTCGGCACGCCGGTCGTCGGCCTGTTCGGGCCCACGGTCGCACAGTTCGGCTTCTTCCCCTACGCAGCCCGCGCCCTCGTGCTCGAACGGGCGCTCGACTGCCGCCCCTGCTCGGCCACCGGCACGCCCACCTGCCCCCTCGGCCACCATCGCTGCCTCGACGACATCACGCCCGCCGAAGTGGCCGCCGCGGTGGAGCGTCTGGTCGCGTGATCCGCGCCACCACGCCGGCCGAAGAGCGCCTGATCGGTCTCGTGGCCGACGCCGTGCGCGGACCCGAGCGCCAGGGTCTGTTCGCGCTCTGGCTGGTCGTGCGCTCGGCCGAGGCGCTGCTGCCGCCCCACCCCGTGACGGGCAGGAACCACCGCCGAAGGCTCCAGGCCCTCGAGGCCCGCCTCGCGAGCCTCGCCCTGTCGGGGCCGCTCCGCCGGGCGCTCGCCGCGGCGCGCCAGCACCTCGAGCCCGCGACGCCCGCCGCCGCGGCGCTCGTCTTATCCCAGCTGGTCGCGCCGGCGCGCGAGGTGCTCGGAGCCGCGGCCGGTGAGGCCATCGCCGTTGCCGCCCGAGCGGCTCGCTTACATCTATAGAGGGCTAGACGCGCAGACGCACAGGAGAGGCCGCCATGCCGAGTCGTCGGTTCCCGAAACGCCCATCCGAGTCCCCTTCCCCGTCACCCGAAGCCCTGGTTGAGCGGGTGGACCAGCAGCGCCCGGGCGACATCCCGCGCGACACGATCCCCACGGGTTTCCCCTCCATCGACCGGCTGCTGGGGGGCGGCCTGCGCCGCCGCGACCTCGTCGTGCTCGGCGGCGACATCGGCTCCGGCAAGTCGGCGCTCGCGCTGGGGCTGGCCCTGCGGGTGGCGCAGCGCGGCACCGCCGTCGCACTCGTTTCCGGAGAGATGGACGAGGAGCGCCTCATGGAGCGCGCCCTCGCGATCGAAGGACGCGTGGCCGTGGACGACCTGCGCAGCGCCAAGCTCAATGACGAAACGCGCGCCGGCATCGGCGGCGCGGCGGTGCGGCTGCGCGACCTCCCCCTCACCACCGTGCCGCTCGCGGCGCCCGACTTCGAGTCCGTCGCCCGACGACTCGAGCCGCTGCCGGCGCTGAGCCTGGTGGTCGTGGACTATCTGCAACTCGTGCCGTCGCCCGGGGGCGTGGCGCGCTCGACGCAGGACGAGGACCTGGCGCTCGTGCTGCAGCGGCTCAAGGCGCTGGCGCTCGAGCGTCAGGTGGCGCTCGTCGTGGTGTCGCAGCTGCCCAGGTTCGACGCCAAGCGCCCGAACGCCAGGCCCGCGCTCGACGACTTCGGGCACCTGGGGGCGATCAAGCAGCACGCCGATCTGGTGCTCGGGCTGTACCGCGAGGAGATGTACAATCCGGGATACGGCGTCGACGGTGCCACCGAGCTGATCGTGCTCAAGAACCGCAACGGGCCGACGGGCTTCGTGGACCTGTACTTCTACCGACGCTGGATGCGATTCGAGGATATGCTCGACCCGGATCGGTGAAGGTTGTAGGTTAGAGCCATGGCCGGCCACAGTAAGTGGAAACAGATCAAGCGGAAGAAGGCCGTCACCGACGCGCGGCGGGGGGCGCTCTTCACCAAGCTGATCCGCGAGATCACGATCGCCGCGAAGCAGGGCGGCGGCGATCCCGGGGGCAACGCCCGGCTGCGCACCGCCATCGACGCCGCCAAGGCGGAGAACATGCCGCTCGACAACATCGAGCGCGCCGTCAAGAAGGGGACCGGCGAGCTGGAGGGCGTGACCTACGAAGAGGTCACGTACGAGGGGTACGGTCCCGGCGGTGCGGCGCTGCTCATCGAAGCGACCACGGACAACGCCAACCGCACCGTCGCGGAGATTCGCCACGTATTCCAGCGCCACGGCGGGAACCTCGGCGCCGCGAACTCGGTGGCGTGGATGTTCGACCGCAAGGCCCAGATCACCGTGGACGCCGCCCGCGCCGACGAGGACACAGTGATGGAAGCGGCGCTCGATGCCGGGGCGGAAGACATGGTGCGCGAGGGCGACGCCTTTCTCATCACGGGACCGGCGGCCAGCCTGCATCTGATCAGCGAGCGGCTCAAGGGGAAGAAAATCGCGGTGCAGGCGGCCGAGATCGCGCTGCTCCCCAAGAGCACCGTGAAGGTGGACGGCCGGGATGCCAAGCAGCTGCTCGCACTGATCGAGGCGCTCGAAGACATGGACGACGTCGCCAAGGTGTCTTCCAACTTCGACATCGACGCCGAGGCGCTGGCGGCGGCGACGGCGTGACGTGAAGGTCCTGGGCGTCGACCCGGGCACGTCGGTCACCGGCTACGGCGTGATCGAGACGGGAAACGGCTCTGGCATGGGCCGCCTGATCGAGTGCGGAGTGATCCGCTTCGCCAGCAAGAGCCCGCTTCCCCAACGCCTGCACGCCCTCCACGAGCAAATCACCAAGCTGATCGCGCGGCATCGCCCCGGCGCCCTGGCGCTGGAGAACGTCTTCTACGCGAAGAATGTGCATACCACGCTGGTCCTGGGGCACGCCCGCGGTGTCATCCTGCTCGCCGCGGAGCAGAAGGCGCAGGTCGGCCGGTTGGTCGCCCGGCTGTTGCGCCTGAAGCAAGCCCCCACGCCCGCCGACGCAGCCGACGGCGTGGCCGTGGCGCTCACCCATATCCTGCGCACGTGATCGCCCAGGTCTCCGGTCGCCTCGCCGCCAAACAGGCGGATCGCGTGATGATCCACACGGCCGGCGGCGTGGGCTACGAGATCGTGGTGCCGCTGGGCGTGATGGAGCGCCTGCCCGCGGTGGGTGAGGCGGTGAGCCTCGCCACCGAGCTGGTGGTGCGCGAGGACGGTTGGTCGCTGTACGGGTTTCAGGACGACGCCGGGCGACGCTTCTTCCAGCGGCTCATCGGCGTGAGCGGCGTAGGGCCGAAGATCGCGATCGCCCTGATGTCGGCGTTGGGGGTGGAGCGCGGGGCCCGGGCGGTGAAGGAGCGGAACATCGCGCTGCTCGGGTCGGTGAGCGGGATCGGGAAGAAGACGGCGGAGCGGCTGGCGCTTGAACTGGCCGACAAGCTCGGCGAGTTTGATGAAGGGGCGGGCGCGCCCGTCCCCGCGGGAGGGACGGCGGGGACGGCGGGGACGGCGGGGGCGGCGGGGGCGCTGCGCGCACTGGAGCGGCTCGGGTATGCGACGGTCGAGGCCGAACGGGCGCTGCGCCAGGCGCTCGCGACGGACGGCCGCAGCGGCGACGCTGCCGACACAGAGACGCTGGTGCGGCGCGCCCTGCAACTGCTCACCAATGGATGACCATGGCCAGCACGGCTGAATGGATCTGCACACGCTGCGGCTCGACCAATCGGCTCCTCGTGCCGGATGGCGCGACGCGCGCCACGGACGAGTGCGTCACGTGCCACACCAGGCACGCGCTCGAAGTCGACGCGCGGCCGGTTCGGTGGCGGGCGCGGCCCCTGGGGAACAAGGCGGCGTGAGCGCCCGCTCGCGGACGCAGGTCACCACGCCCGACGCACTCCCCGACGAGCGCCTGACCGACGCTGCGCTCCGACCGTCGGGGCTCGACGAGTTCGTCGGCCAGGCGAAGGTCAAGGAGTCGCTCCAGATCGCCATCGACGCGGCGAAGCAGCGCCGCGAGCCGCTCGACCACACGCTGTTCTTCGGGCCCCCGGGGCTCGGCAAGACGACGCTCGCGCTGCTCATGGCGAAGGAGCTCGGCGTAAACGTCCGCACCACCTCGGGCCCCGTGCTCGAACGGCCGGGGGACCTGGTGGGCCTCCTCACCTCGCTCCAGCCGAACGACATCCTGTTCATCGACGAAGTGCACCGCCTGCGCCCCGCGCTCGAGGAGTTCCTCTACCCCGCGATGGAGGACTACCGCGTCGACGTCCGCGTCGCCGACGGCCCGCACGCGCAGACGATTCCCATGGCGCTCGAGCGGTTCACGCTGATCGGGGCGACCACCCGGTTCGGTCTGCTCACGCCGCCGATGCGCGCGCGCTTCGGACTGGTGGAGCGGCTGTCCTACTATCCGCCGGACGACCTCGCGCAGATCATCAGCCGCTCGGCCGGGATCCTCGGCGTCCCCGCGGACGTCTCGGGGCTCGCCGAGATCGCCCGCCGCAGTCGCGGGACGCCCCGCGTGGCGAACCGGCTCCTGAAACGCGTGCGCGATTACGCCCAGGTGCGGGCCGGCGGCAAGATCACGGCGCCGGTGGCGGGCGAGGCGCTGCAACGGCTCGATGTGGACGAGTTCGGCCTCGACGACATGGACGGGCGGATCCTCAAGACGATCATCGAGCAGTTCGACGGCGGCCCGGTGGGACTGACCACCATCGCCGCCGCCGTCGGCGAGGATGCCGGCACGCTCGAGGAGGTGTACGAGCCGTTCCTGATGCAACAGGGGTTCCTGGCCCGTACGCCGCGCGGCCGCTGCGCCACGGGCGCCGCGTACCGGCACTTCGGATTTACGCCGCCCCGGCGCGCCGAACAGCCGACGATGTTTGACAGCTGAACGCGGAACGCGAAAGTCGGAACGCGGAACAGCTGACCGACCTTCTGTTCCGCGTTCCGACTTCCGCGTTCCGCGTTTCTCCCATGCGCACCTCCGACTTCGATTACCAGCTCCCCCCCTCGCTCATCGCCCAAGACCCGCTCCCGGACCGGGGAGCGAGCCGTCTCCTCGTCCTGGACCGCGCGACCGGAGCGATCCGCCATGGGCGGTTCACCGACGTGGTGGAGCTGGTGGCACCGGAGGACGTCCTGGTGCTCAACGTGTCGCGCGTGATTCCCGCGAGACTGCACGGGACGCGGGAAAACGGAAACGCGGCCGAGCTGCTGCTGGTGCGCGAGCTGCCGGACGGCACGTGGATCGCCCTGGGGCATCCCGGAGGGAAGCTGAAACCGGGCCGCACCGTGCGCTTCGGCGACGACAGCGCGGTTCAGATTGTCGAGATGTTGGGCGGCGGACTGCGGCGCGTGCAGTTTGCGGGTCCGCTCGACGCCCGGGCCACGCTGGCCAAGTACGGCGAGGTGCCGCTCCCGCCCTATATCCGCCGCACGCCGCGCCTCGAGGATCGCGAGCGCTACCAGACGGTGTACGCGGCCCACGACGGCAGCGTCGCCGCGCCCACCGCTGGACTGCACTTCACGCCGGACCTGTTGGGCCGGTTGCGCGACAAGGGGGTGGCGCTCGCCGAGCTGGACCTGCACATCGGCCCCGGCACGTTCAAGCCGGTGGAGACGGACGATCTGGCCCGCCATCCGATGCACGCGGAGGCGTACCGCGTGAGTGACGAAGCGGCCGGGATCATCAACGCCAGACGGGAGACGGGCGGCCGCGTCTGGGCCGTGGGGACTACCGTCGTGCGCACGCTCGAGACATGCGCCGACGAGCGCGGCCGCATCGGATCGGGCGCCGGCGAGACCCGGCTCTTCGTTCACGCTCCCTACTCGTTCCGCGCGGTCGACCGGTTGCTCACGAACTTCCACCTGCCGCGCTCCACCCTACTAATGTTGGTGTGCGCGCTCGGGGGTCACGAGAACGTCATGCGAGCCTACCGCGAGGCGGTGCGAGAGCGGTACCGATTCTATTCGTACGGCGATGCGATGGCCGTGGTGTGATGCGGATCGCCGTCACGGGAGGAACGGGCTTCATCGGCGGCCACCTTGCCGCCGCGCTGACGGCCGAAGGTCACGAGGTCGTGCTGGTGGCTCGCCGCGGCCGCGCCGTGGCCGGCGGGCCTGGCGTTCGCTTCGTGGCGGCCAGCGTCGCGGACGACGCGCTCCTCGCTGACGCCTTTTCGGGGTGCGAGGCAGTGGCGCACTGCGCGGGCATCAATCGCGAGCGGGGCGAGCAACGCTATACCTGCGTCCACGTGCGCGGCACGGAGTCCGTCGTGCGCGCGGCACGGGCCGCGGGCGTGCGCCGCATCGCGCTCGTCAGCTTCCTCCGGGCCCGCCCGGTGTGCGGCTCGCCGTACCACGAGTCGAAGTGGGCGGCCGAGGAGATCGTGCGCGGCTCCGGACTCGAATTCACGGTGCTCAAGCAGGGCATCACGTACGGCAAGGGTGACCACATGCTGGACCACCTGAGCCGCACCGTGCGCGCGCTGCCGCTGTTCGCCACGGTCGGCCTGCGTCCCCGCACGCTCCGGCCCGTGGCAGTGGAGGACACGGTGCGCGTGCTGCGGGCGGCCCTGGTCGAGGGACGGTTGGGCGGCCGCACCGTGGCCGTGACCGGACCGGAGGAGCTGACCCTCGGCGACGTCGTGCGACGCGTCGCCCGGGCCATCGGGCGGGCCGTGGCCGTGGTGCCGATGCCCGTGTGGTTCCACTACGCCCTCGCCCGGGCGATCGAGCTGCTCCCCTGGACGCCGCTCGTGTCGGTCGCGCAAGTGCGGATGCTCGCCGAGGGGATCAGCGTGGCGGAGCCGCCGTGCGATCAGCTGCCGCCGGACCTGTTGCCGCGGATCCGCCTGACCGTGGAGCAAGTGCGCAGAGGGCTGCCGGGTGCATGAGTTCGCGATCCACGCGACCAGCGGCGCCGCGCGAGCCGGCGCGCTCACCCTGCCGCACGGCACCGTCGATACGCCGGCGTTCATGCCCGTCGGCACCCAGGGGACCGTGCGCGCCCTGTCGCCCGAGGACCTCCGGCGCGCGGGCGCGACGCTGGTGCTCGCGAACACCTATCACCTGCACGTGCGTCCGGGCGAGCAGGTGGTGGCGAAGCTCGGGGCGCTGCATCGCTTCATGGGTTGGGACCGGCCGCTGCTCACGGACTCGGGCGGTTTCCAGGTGTTCTCGCTCGAGGGCTTCCGCCGCGTTGACGACGACGGCGTCGAGTTCCAGAGCCACGTGGACGGCGGCCGGCGCACGCTCACCCCGGAGCGCGCCACCGAGATTCAGTGGATCCTGGGTGCCGACATCGCGATGGCATTCGACCACGTGGTCCCCGGGGGCGCGGACGAGCCGACCGCCCGCGACGCCATGGAAAGGACGTTGCGGTGGCTGGAGCGGTGCGCGAAACGGCATGCGGAGCTCAAGGCGTCACACGACGCCACGATGCCACGTTCCACGGTTGAGGCGGGGCATTCCTTGCAACGTGGCGTCATGGCGTCGTGGAACCAGACGTTATGGCCTATTCTCCAGGGCGGTACGCATCTGGAGCTTCGAGCCGAGGGCCTCCGGCGCATCCTGGACCTCCGCGACTGGACCGGTCTCGCGATCGGCGGCCTCTCGGTGGGCGAGCCCAAGGCCGTGATGTACGCCATGCTCGAGGCGCTCGAGCCGCGGCTCCCCCCGGCCCTGCCGCGTTATCTTATGGGCGTGGGGTTTCCGGAGGACCTGGTGGCGGCGGTGGAGCGCGGCGTGGATCTGTTCGACTGCGTGGCGCCGACGCGCAACGGGCGAAACGGCTCGGCCTTCACACCCGACGGTCCGGTGAACATTCGCAACGCCGAGCACCGCGAGGACCCCCGGCCGCTCGATGCGTCGTGCGACTGCGAGACGTGCACCACCTTCTCGCGGGGCTATCTCCGGCATCTGTTCGTGGCCGAAGAGCTGCTGGGCCTGAGACTCTTGTCACTGCACAACGTCCGCTACCTGATCCGGCTCGCGGAGGAAATGCGGGTCGCGATCCGGCGGAGCGCCTTCGGCCAGTGGGCCGATGCCTGGCGCCGCCGCTACTTGCGATCGGGATCCGCATGACCGCGCACCCAATGCTCGCGCTGCTGTTCGCCCCCTCCGGCCAGAACGCCGGGGGCGGACTCACCATCTTTCTGGTCCAGATCGCGGCGCTGATCGGGATCTTCTACGTCATGCTCATCCGACCCCAGCGCAAGCAGCAGGAGCGCCACCGCCAGCTGCTCGCCTCGCTGCAGCGCGGCGACAAGATCGTGACCTCGGGCGGCATCATCGGCGAGGTCGTGCACCTCAAGGACGACGAGGTGACCGTGAAGAGCGGCGAGTCGCGCTTCGTCGTGATGCGCACCAACGTCGCCAACATCCTCAACCGGTCGATCGAAGCCAAGCCGCAGTGACGGTCCGCAAGCTCCACCTCCTGGGCTCGCCGGTGCTGCGGCAGCGCGCGACACCCGTCGCCGCCGTGGATGACGCGGTGCGCGAGCTGGTGGACGACCTGCTCGACACGATGCGGGCGGCGAAGGGCGTGGGGCTCGCCGCCAATCAGGTCGGGATCGCGCGCCGGGTGGCCGTGGTGGACGTCGGCGAGGACGATCCCCCACCCCTGGTCCTCGTCAATCCGCGGATCGTCACGGCCTCGGAGGAGCGCGAGACGGCCGAAGAAGGCTGTCTCTCCATCCCCGATATCTACGGCGACGTCGAGCGCGTCCTCACCGTCACCCTCGAAGCCCTCGACCGTGACGGCCGGCCCTACAGCACCCAGTTGTCGGGCTTCAAGGCCCGGGCCGTGCAGCACGAGATCGATCATCTGGATGGCGTCCTGTTCCTCGACCATCTCAGCGCCGTGAAACGCGGCCTGCTCCTCGCGAAGTGGAAGAAGGCGCGCAAAGGGCAGTCGGGGTACTTGAAGGAGGTCACGCCGGAGCCGGCGGGCGAGCTCTAGGTGCGCGTCATTTTCTTCGGAACGCCCGAGTTCGCGGTCCCCCCGCTCGAGGCGCTGCTGGGCGAGGGCTTCGACGTCGTCGCGGTGGTCACGCAGCCCGACAAACCGCAGGGGCGCTCTCGCTCGACCGCCGTGGCGCCGCCGGTGAAGCTGGCCGCCGAGGCCGAGGGCGTGCCGGTACTCCAGCCGGCGCGGCCCTCCGATCCCGACTTCGTCGCCCAAGTGCGCGCTCTGGCCCCCGACGTGGGTGTGGTGGTCGCCTACGGCCACATCCTCAAGCCCGACCTGCTCGCGCTGCCGCGCCGCGGCATGATCAACGTCCATCCCTCGCTCCTCCCCGAGCTGCGCGGCGCGGCTCCCGTCGAGTGGGCCATCTTGCACGGTCTCGAGAAAACCGGCGTCACGATCATGCTGATGGACGCGGGGCTCGACTCGGGCCCGATCCTCCATCAGATCCCGCACCACATCGACCCGGAGGTCACGGGCGGCGAGCTGTCCGAGCATCTCGCCGAAATGGGGGCGCAGGC
>Ga0209239_1002878_pt1 | contig 10173 bp, 9 predicted proteins | sample GraSoi013_2_20cm_FD_185824 | JGI IMG/M metagenome (GOLD analysis project Ga0209239, IMG submission 185824) | Grasslands soil microbial communities from the Angelo Coastal Reserve, California, USA - Sample 10_02_2013_2_20cm (SPAdes) (version 2) | ecosystem: Environmental > Terrestrial > Soil >...
ACCATCCCCCGCCTCGACTCCCCCAAGGCCACCATCATGGCGCTCATCGCCGACGGCATCCTCACCCACAAGCTCCCCTGGGTGCTGGTGCTGCTGGGCGTGTTCATCACCATCGCCATCGAGCTGATGGGGGTGCAGGCACTGCCGGTCGCGGTGGGCGTCTACCTCCCGATTTCGACCTCCTCGGCGATGTTCGCCGGCGGCATCGTGCGCTGGCTCATCGAGCGTCGCGCGCACACCCAGCAACAGTCGATCGCGGAGGTCGAGTCGGGGCCGGGGGTGCTGTTCTCAAGCGGCCTGATCGCGGGCGGGGCCATCTGCGGGATCGTGCTGGCGGCGATCGCGGGCGTGCTGGGCTCGGCGGACGCGCTTGGCGAGCGGGCGCCGGTGTTCCGGGCGCTCGGCGAGCTGGTCCACTCCAACCTGCTCGCCTTCGGTCTGTTCGCGGCACTCGGCGTGCTACTCTATCGAGTCGGCCTGCGCAAGCAGTGACGGACGGCGGGGAGGGGCGGGGGATGGTGTAGGGGCACGGCCTGCTGCGACCGTACATTTCAGCATGCGCGTCGTGTCGTTGCTGCCCGCCGCCCCCGAGATGGTGGCCGCCTTGGGTGCGGTGGGTCGGCTGGTCGGCGTGTCGCACGAGTGCGACTTCCCGCCGGAGGTGCGCTCGCTGCCCCGCGTCACCCGTACGCGCATCGATCCCGCGCTGGCGTCGGGCGCGATCGACCGCGCCATGGTGGATGCAAAGCGCAGCGGTGTCTCACCTGTGGAGGTGGACGTCGACTTGGTGGCGCACCTGCGGCCCGACGTCCTCATCGGGCAGTCGGTGTGCGACGTCTGCGCCGTGGGCGAGGGCGACTTGGCGCGCTTGGTCACGACCCTCATGCCCACGCCGTGGGTCGTCACCTTGCACGCTCATACCCTGGACGAGGTACTCCTGGACATCCGCAAGGTCGGCGAGGCCATGGAGCTCCGCGACGAAGCGGAGGAGCTCGACGCGGGCCTGCGGTACCGGCTGCGCCGCGTCGGCGCCCGGTCCCAGGGGTCCGGAAAAAGACCGCGGGTGCTGGTGTTGGAATGGGTCGATCCCCCCTACGTAGCTGGTCACTGGGTTCCCGAGCTGGTGGCGCTGGCGGGGGGCCAGGACGTCGGCAGCGCCCCCGGCGAGCCATCACGACCCCGTCCCTGGGACCAGCTCGCCGCGCTCGCGCCCGATGTGGTCGTGGTGGCGCCCAAGCTGACGCTTCCCGTGGTTCCGACCTCGACCATGATCGGCGTCAAGCCGCTGTTCTCCGGGAAGTCGGTGGGCGAGGGCGAGACGGCGGGGTTCGACGTGGTCGTGGTGGCGCCATGCGGCTTCGACGTTGCCCGCGCCCGGGCGGAGCTCGCGGCCGTCACCGATCCGGAGGCGCAGGCGTTGTTGGGGCGGCGCGTCGAGTTCCTCGACGGCAACGCGTATACTTCCCGTCCGGGGCCCCGCCTCGTGGACGCGGCTGAGATGCTAACCCAGTTGATGCTCGGTTGACCGCTCCAATGAGGAATTCGTGATCGGGATGCTGTTGCTTGCGTTCAACGTGGCGAGGTGCGACGTGCCACTCGGGCTGCTGCAGCAGCCCGTCGACACGCTGCGCCTGTACGCGGTCGGGGACATCAATCTGGGCCGACGGCTCGCAAAGGAGCGGCTGCTCGAGGGCGACACTCTCTACCCCTTCCTCGCGCTCCGCGACTCGCTCGCCGCCGCGGACATCACCTTCGGGAACCTGGAGAGCCCGATCGCCCCGGAGTCGAGCGCGGCGCCCGATTCGGAGTCGGTGTTCACCGCGCCGCCGGTTGCCGCCGCCGCGCTCGCGCGCGCGGGCTTCGACATCGTGAGCACCGCGAACAACCACGCCTGGGACGGCGGTCCCGCCGCCGCGGAGGAGACGATGCGGCAACTCACGCGCGCGGGCGTCCGGTTCGTGGGCTCCGGGTTCGGACGCGACATGGCGGAGCAGCCCGTGATCCTCGAGCGGCGCGGCTGGCGGGTGGCGTTCTTCGCCCTCACGCGGGCGTGGAACCCGGCGCCCTACGCCTTCCACAGTCACGCCGGATCGCGCTACATCGCGTGGGGAGATACTGGGCGCATCTATCCGGCGATCCGGGAGCTCAAGGCGGCCGGTCGCGCCGACCTCGTCGTGGTGAGCATGCATGGGGGCACCGAGTATGCGGACGCCCCACCCAAGCACATGCAGGAACTGGCGCGCGGCGTCGTGGACGCCGGGGCGGACCTGGTTCTCGCCCATCACCCGCACGTGTTGCAGCCCGTGGTCTGGTACAGGCATAAGCCGATCGTGCAGTCGCTCGGCAACTTCGTGTTCTTGCAGGACGACCCATGGACGCGCCTGTCCGCGATTCTCCGGGTCGTGGTGACGCCTGACCGCCGACTTCGCCTCTCTGCCATTCCGGTCCACGTCGGCCATCAGCCGACGCTCGCGACCGGGGCCGCAGCCGACAGCGTCCGCCGCCGGCTGCGCGTGCGTCTTTCGCCCACAACCGTTCGCACCCCATGACGCGAGACACCCTGGACTTCCTGAAGCGGCTCCTCGATACACCCGGGCCGTCCGGCTTCGAGACGGCGCCCGCCCGCGTGTGGCGCGAGGAAGTGAAGACCTTCGCCGATCAGGTATCGGCCGACGTGAACGGCAACTCGGTGGCCGCGCTGAACCCCAAGGGTGCGCCCCGGCTCATGCTGGCCGGCCACATCGACGAAATCGGCCTGCAGATCACACATGTGGACGATGAGGGATACGTGTATTTCGCCGGCATCGGCGGGTGGGACTCCCAGGTCCTCGTGGGCCAGCGCGTGGTGATCAGCGGCCCGAAGGGTCAGGTGCGCGGCGTGATCGGGAAGCAGGCGGTGCACCTGATGAAGCGCGAGGACATGGACAAGGTCTCGAAGATCACGGACCTGTGGATCGACATCGGGGCCGCGAGCAAGGCCGAGGCGCTGGAGCGCGTGCGGCTGGGAGACGCCGCCGTGCTCGACGCCGCCGTCCAGGAGTTTCCCAACGCCCGGATCGTGTCGCGCAGCATCGACAACCGCATCGGCGCCTACGTGGTGGCCGAAGCGCTGCGCCTGCTGGCGCAGGACCGGCCCAAACACGCCGCCGTGTTCGGCGTGGCGACCACGCGCGAAGAGATCGCCTGGACGGGGGGCGGCGCGCGCACCAGCGCGGTGGGGCTCGACCCGAGCGTCGCGCTGGTGGTGGACGTCACGCACGCGACGGACTGGCCCGGCGCCGAGAAGAAGCGTGCGGGCGAGCACAAGCTCGGAGGGGGACCCGTCTTGGCACGGGGGTCCGCGGTGAGCCCGGTCGTGTTCGACTTGCTGGTGGAGTGCGCCGAGCGGGAGAAGATCCCCTTCAGCATCCAGGCGGCGCCGCACGATACCGGCACCGACGCCGACGCCATCTACAACGCCCTACGAGGGATCCCGACGGGGCTCGTGAGCGTTCCCAACCGCTACATGCACAGCCCGAACGAGATGGTGGCGCGGGACGATCTGGAGCGCGCGGCCCGGTTGCTGGCGGCGTTCGCGCGGCGGCTCGACCCCAAGATCAGCTTCATCCCCTCCTGAGAGCCTAGCGGCGCGACTTCCGCTTCAGCTCCGTGACCGCCTGGCGGGCCGCCTCGCGCACCCCGCGGTCACTGTCGTCCGACAGCCCTTCCAGCGTGCCCAGGGCCGCCGCCGTGGCCGCGAGCCGCAGAGCGTCGACGGCGGCCACGCGCAACTCGCTCGGTTTGCGCCCGAAAAATCGGCCGCTCGGCTGCGCCCACTTGATGAGCGCCTGCACCGCGTCGGGGCTCCCGATCCGACCCAGCGCGAGAACCAGCTCGCGCACCACCGCCTCGTCCTTCTCCTCTTCCATCGCGACCACGAGTGGCATCGCCAGCGCGCTCGACTTGCGTCCGCCGATCCCGAGCGCCACCTGCATCCGGACTTCCTGCGAGCGGTCGCGCAATGCGCGGCGCAGCGGCTCGGCCGCGCCCCGCGTGCCGATCTTGGCGAGCGCCAGCCCCACGGCCTTGCGCACGCGCTCGTCCGCGTGGTCGAGGCACTTCCCCAGCGCCGGGACGGCATCTTCCAGCCCCAGCTCCCCGATGAGCTCCGCCACGTTGCGCACGACGAACCATTGCGAATGCTCCAGCATGTGGACGAGCTGGTCGGTCCCCTCCGTCATGTGCTTCAACGCGTCGAAGACCGCGCGCCGCTCTCCCACGGTCGGCGCTGCCGCCAGGACATCCATCAGCACCTCCACCCCGGCGGCCCCACCTCGCTGCAGGGCCGCGACCGCGGCGGCCCGGTGCTTCGGCGCCCCGAGCAGGCGCGAGAGGCCCTCGAGCACCGGCTTCGCGTAGATGCGCCGCAGCGCGATGGTATACTGCCGCCGCACGCTGCTCGTCTCCGGAATCTTGTCCTCCACCCGGGTGATACCGGAGATCACGCCAAGCACTTGCTCGAAGCGCCCCAGCTTGGCTGCCGCCGCGGCGTGGTCGGTCAGCGCCGCCAGAAAGTCGCCCACGTCCGACGCCGTGCTGTGGCGCTCGAGCTCGGCGAGCACCTCCGCGGCTCCGGGCGGCAGCGCCAAACGGGCGCCGGAAGTCGTCGGCGCGGCGGGAGCAGGAGCGGGCTCCTGCTCGGCGGCGGGCGGAGGGCCGGGCTCGGGTGGAGGCGAAGCGGGCGGTGCGGCAGGAGGGGGAGACGGAGCGGCACCGCGGGCTACCGGCCCGGGGTGACGCTCGCTCGAGAGCGACAACAGCTCCTCCCCGCCGCGCTTCCCCCGCGACGCGCGATCCACCGTGCCCGGCAAGGCGTCCGCCGCCTTGGGCGGCGGGGGGTCGTGCGTGACCAGGGGAACACCTTCGAGCGGGACGGACTTGATGTCACGCATTGACTCGCCGCGCAGGATTCCCTCCGTGCCGAGCGCGCCGGACCGCCGATCGACCGGCGTGTCCGGGTTGGGGAGGACCGGCTCGCGCGCACCGAAGTCCTCGGAGGAGGCCACCGGCCCGCGCGGCGCCGCCGGCGAGGAAGACGCGGCAGGACCCGCAGGCGCGATGCGAATGCGGTTGGCGCCGGCGGCCGCCAGGCGGCTCGCAACGTCGTGCGCGCCGGGCTGATCGGCCAGCGCCTGGAGCAGCTCGAATAGCTGGGCAGGAGGCGGGTTCGCGGGCAGGGTGATTTCGCCGATGCCGTGGAGGTCGAGGCGCTGCACCAGCACCGCCACACCCGCTCCTTCGCACGGTACGCCGTTCAACTCGATGCCGCTCCCTCCAGAGGCAAGCCGAAGCGTGACGGCCGTCTCCTGGAGCAGGCCGAGCAGGGCGCGGAACTCCTTCTTTTGCTCGGTCTTAGCGCTCAGGTCGCGGAACAGGCTCACACAGTGTGCGAACCGCGTGGCGAGGTTATCGAGCGTCGGCATGGGGGCCGTCGAATCTAGGGGCCCGGCCTACCCCGGGCAACGCGCGCCAGCTCGCGAGCCGCATCCGCCGCACGCACGGGCCGGCCCGGGAGGTCGAGGGCTGCCGAGAGGGCAGCCACGGGAGGCGGCACCAGTCCCAGGGGCTCGAGCCGCGTCGCATCCCCGAGCAAGCCGGCCAACGGCTCATCACACGCGAGGGTGCCGCGGTCGAGCACCACCCCACGCTCGAGCGTCTCGGCGGCAAACGTCAGGTCGTGCGTGATCACGAGTAGCGCCACACTCCCGGCGGCGCGGTCGAGCAGGGCGCGCGTGACCCGTGCACGTAGCGCCCGATCGAGCCCGATGGTCGGCTCGTCGAGCACGAGCAGCGCGGGCTCGAGCGCCAGCGCCCCGGCGAGCGCGGCGAGCTTGCGCAAGGCCGGTGAAAGGTCGTAGGGGTGGTGCCCGGCGTGCGCGGTGAGGTCGAGGTCCTCGAGCGCCCGGTCGGTCCGCCGCTCCACCTCGCGCTTCCCCACGCCGAGCGCGCGCGGTCCGAAGCTCACGTCGTCGCGGACGGTGGCGGCGAAGAGCTGCTGGTCAGCGTGCTGGAAGACCGACCCCACCCGCCACGCCAGCTGCTCCGGGACGCAGTCGCGGGTATCCCAGTCGCCCACCCACACCGTTCCCTCGTCCGGCCGCGCGAGCCCCGCGACGAGCCGGACCACCGTGGACTTGCCGGCGCCGTTCCTGCCCAGCAACGCCACACGCTCGCCCGGGGCGATGGCGAACGACAGGTCAGCCAGCGCCGGAATCGTGTCGTAGCAGAAGCTCACGCCGTCGAGGCGCAGGGCAGGAATCACCGCCACCGTTGCAGGGCGTGGCCCACGGTAAGGGGATAGGGCCCGGGCAGCCCACTGGACCTCCAGACGGTGGCGACGCTCGTGCCCAGCCCGCTGTCGCAGGTAGTCACGTCGGCGAGCAGGTCCGGCGTCCCGACGGCGCGTACCGCTCCGTCCTCCAGCCACACGACCCGGTCGGCCACATCGGGTAGGGCGTCGAGGGCGCTGGTCGCGAGCAGGATGGCTTTGCCTTGCTTCGCCAGGAGCCGGATCAGCCGCCACAGCGTACGCGCGCCGTCGGGATCGAGCTCGGCCGTAGGCTCGTCGAACAGCACGAGCCCCGGGTCCATGGCGAGGATCGCGGCGATGATGACCCGCTGCAATTCGCCACCGGACAGCGTCGTCGGGTCCCGCGCTGCCAGCGGAACCAGCTCGAGTTGCTCGAGGGCGCGATCCACCTGACGCGCGATCTCGTGGGTCGGCCACCCCAGGTTCGCCGGGCCAAACGCGACCTCGTCCCACACGGTGAACGCCATGCCCGAAGCTTGCGTCCACGGTGTCGGCAGCACGATCCCGCTCCGGTCGCGGCGAGCCACGGAGCCCGCGAGCCGCCCTCCAGTCACCCGCGGCGCGAGATCCGCCGCCACGAGCAGGAGCGTCGAGGCCCCCGCCCCCAGCGCCCCGACGAGCGCGACGATCTCCCCCTGCGCCACTTCCAGCGACACGCCGCGCAACGCCGGCGATTCGGTGGCAGGGTACCAGAAACTCGCCTCCTCCAGTTTGAGAGACCTCACATGAACCGGCGAGTGAGCGCGACGAGACAGGCCAGGAGCAGCACCCAGCGGGCCGCCCGCTCCACTGCAGGGTCGGGCGGCGGCGCGAGCGGTGTGCGGTGGATCCCGGGCGCGAGGCCGCGGGTCTCGAGCGCGAGCGCTCGCTCGTCCACTTCGTGCAACGCCGATAGGACGAGGGGCAGCGCGAGGGCTCGGAGCGCGCGCAGGCGGGCGGCGACCCCGCCCCGCGGCGAGAGTCCGCGACAGCGTTGCGCTTCCACGATGCGCTGCGCGCGTGCCTTCAGCACCGGTACGGCCGACAGCGTGGCCGCGAGCAGGTAGGCGACGCTGGCACGCCAGCCGGCCGCGACCATGGCTTCGACCAGGCGCGCGGGCTCGAGCGCCGCCACCAGCCACACGAAGCTCGCGACCATCGTGGTGATGCGCAGCCCGATGGCGAGCGTGGTGGGCACGTCGTGCAGCAGGAGCAGGAACAGCCAGAACGGGGCGGCGGTGAGCACCGCCGTACGCAACACGACCAACCTCTGACGCCAGCCCTGGGAGATGCCGATGCCCTTGCTCCCCGGGCTTGCGCCCGGGGTCAGTTTTGCGCCCGGGGTCAGTGTGAGCACCAGGGCCACGGCCGCCGTCGCAGCCGCCCCAGCTGGCGCCGTCAGGATCCACGCAAGCGCCGGAAGCGCCCCAGCGATCGCGAGGAGGGTGAAGGGGTGCAGCCGGGCTCCCGTCATGCCGCGCCGATGGCGCGGAGCGCCCAGGGGAACCGTGCGGCGGTGCGGCGCGGCAACGCGTGCAGCACCGACGTCACGAGGGCGAAGGTCACGGCCTTGTCGCCGAAGTCCGACACGAAGCTCCCGAAGAAGCACGCCCCCAGCGGCGGCAGGCCGAGCGCCCGGCCGAGCGCCGTCGTCAGCGCGATGCCGCCCGTGGTCGTGCAGCCGAACACGAGGTAGGAGATGGGCGTCGACGTCACCGACGCGATCACGCCGAGCCCCAGCCCGGCCGGCACGGCCGTCCGAAAGCTCCGGAACAGCCCGGCGCGCGCCGCGACCCAGGCGTACAGCGCCACGATCATCTGCACCACGACGAACGGCCAGAACGTGGGGTTGCGGAGCGTGTTCACCGCGGATGTCACGACGCCGGTCGCGATTCCCACGCCGGGGCCGGCGAGCGCAGTGGCGAGGATCGTTCCCGTCGTGTCGAGAAACAGCGGCAGCGCCACCGCATCGACCACGGCCGAGAGGGCGAGGCTGATGGCCGCTGCGACGGGGATGAGCGCGAGGAGACGGATCGACATCCACCGGCTTCCGTGAGGGTCGCGCCAAAGATAGATATAGCCGCATGTCTCGAACCAGCCCGATCGTGCGCGCGCTGCGCGCCGCGCATCTGCACGACGCTTCGCGGGCGGAGCTGCTGCAGCTCGCCTGCGACCGCCTGCGCAGCCTGGGCGCGCCGTTCACCTCCGTGTACGCCTACATGCTGGACGGCGGCGAGCTGGCGCTCGAAGCGTTTTCGGGACGGGAGACGGAGCACACCCGGATTCCGGTCGGCCGGGGCGTGTGCGGCACGGCCGTGGCGACGGGCGAGGATCAGAACGTGCCCGACGTGGCCGCGATTGGGAACTATCTCGCGTGCAACCTGGAGACAAAGTCGGAGCTCGTGGTGCTGATCCGTCGCGGCCAGACGACCCTCGGCCAGCTCGACATCGACTCCGACGTGCCCGCCGGGTTCACCGAGCCGCACCACCGCGCGGTAAAGGACGTTGCCGACGCGCTCGCGGTGCTGCTCTAGGCGGCGCTTCCACCACTTTCCCACCCCAGCAGCGTGAGCCGGCCCGCGTCGGCGTCGTGGTCGAGCAGCTCCGCGTAGCGCCCCCACTCCACCAGCGTGGCGAACAGCGACTCCGCGGGGATGAACGGGAAATAGATCGTCAGGTCGGCGAGCACCTCCTCGTCCTCCACCGCCCCTTCGCTCTCCTTGAGCATGGCCACGAGGCGCGCGAACAGCGGCTGCTTGGCGAGCCGCGCCCGCGTGACGTCCTTGCGAGCGGCGTCGTCCATCGCCATGACCTCGCGCCCCGCGACCGTGAGCTGCACGATCTCCCCCGGCGTCGTCACCCAGCCGAGCTGCTCGGCCGCCCGCACCACCGCCGACATCCGGTCGTAGTCGACCCCGAGGTCCTCCGCCAGCTCGAACACCGGTCCCTTGCCGTCGGGTCGCGTGAGCAGGTGGTCGAGCAGACCCGTGACCTCGGAGACGTGCACCCGGGGGAACGGCACGAGTCGTTGGGGGGTGGCCTGCGCCGGCTCCGGTAGGAGGGTCGCGGTGAGGATGGCGTGGAGCCGGTCTACCATTTCCTCGAACTCGGGGCTCCGCTCCTGGCGCGGATACGGTAGGGGATTGGTCATCTCTTCGCGCACGTGGCCGGGGTTCGATCCGAAGACGACGACCCGGCCGGCCAGGAACACCGCTTCCTCGACGGAGTGGGTGACGATCACCAGCGTATTCACGCCGGTCGCGGGATCGCGCCACAGATCCACCACCTGGCTGCGCAAGTTCTCGGCGGTGAGGGGATCGAGCGCGCCGAACGGCTCGTCCATGAGCAGGATCTCGGGCGCCACGGCGAGGGCGCGCGCGAAGCCCACCCGCTGCTTCATACCGCCCGACAGCTCTTTGGGATACGCCTGCTCGAACCCGTCGAGCCCTACGAGGTTGATGGCCCGGGCCACCGCGTCGCGCCGCGCCTGGCCGTCCACGCCTCGCGCCTCGAGGCCCATCGCCACGTTCTCGGCCACCGTCAGCCAGGGGAGGAGCGCGAACGACTGGAACACCATCGCCGCGGCACCGAGCACGCCGTCGAGCGAATGGCCGCGGTACAGCACTTTCCCGTCGGCCGGGCGCGCCAGTCCGGCGAACAAGCGGAGCAGCGTGCTCTTGCCGCATCCGGACGGCCCGACCAGCGCCACGACCTCGTGCTCCCGCACGCCGAGCGACACGTCCCGCAGCGCCTCGAGGTTCTGGCCGTTGGGGAGCCGGAAGCGCTGCGTCACGTGCTGCGCCTCGAGCAACACGGTCCCCGGCGTCATTGCGCGTACCCGAAGC
>Ga0209239_1002881_pt1 | contig 10166 bp, 8 predicted proteins | sample GraSoi013_2_20cm_FD_185824 | JGI IMG/M metagenome (GOLD analysis project Ga0209239, IMG submission 185824) | Grasslands soil microbial communities from the Angelo Coastal Reserve, California, USA - Sample 10_02_2013_2_20cm (SPAdes) (version 2) | ecosystem: Environmental > Terrestrial > Soil >...
ATCTTGGATGTCTATCTCCTCGATGGGACCTATGAGTTATTCCGTCACTTCTACGCCATCCCACCGCACACCAACCCTGTGGGAGAGGAGGTTGCCGCAACTCTGGGGGTCCTAGCTAGTGTCGTATCAATGTTCGAGTCCGGGGTCACTCACCTCGGCGTAGCTACCGACCATGTCATCGAATCTTTCAGGAACGATCTTTGGACGGGTTACAAGACGAGCGCCGGTGTGGACCCGAGACTGCTCGCGCAGTTTCCGCTACTGGAAGAGACGCTGATGTCCTTGGGTGTTGTTGTCTGGCCGATGGTCAAGCTGGAGGCTGATGACGCCTTGGCGGGGGCAGCATCGCGCCTTGCCGGATTCCCGGACGTCGACCGGGTCTACATCTGTTCTCCTGACAAAGATCTGGCGCAGTGCGTTAAGAAGAATCGGATCGTCATGCTCGATAGACGTAGAAAGACGGTCATTGACGAGAAGGGGGTGATTATCTTGCACTGGTAGGAGATAGTGCAGATGGGTATCCGGGTCTGCCCGGGTGGGGAGAGAAGTCAGCCAGTTGGGTTCTCAGCCGCCACGGCCATCTCGAGAATATCCCGGCAGACCCTTCGGACTGGAAGGCGAAACCCCGCGGAGCAGACAGGCTCGCAAGAACCCTGCGAGAGAATCTCAAACTGGTTTTTCTGTTCCGTGATCTCGCGACCCTGCGGAAGACAGAGCCCACCATCAAATCACCGGCTGAGCTTTTCTGGAAGGAGCCTCACGAGTCATTCGTCAGGATATGTGACCGACTGGACGCCCCACAGCTTGTAGAGCGCGTCTCCAAGATAGCGCATCTTAGTTAATATGTGCGCATTCCTCTACCAGAGTGTAAATTCGGTGGAGCTTTTACTAATGAGGGTCCCGCGTCATTTGGGATTTTCATAAGACATCACGCTTCTTAGTCTTCGCGAAGATAGGGTCTCCAAGAGGTTCCGGCGTTGCCTTGCTGGTCGGGCACCGAATGAGAACTTTGGCTGTCAGAACCTGAGACGTTTCTGGAGGTCTCGGCTATCTGAAGGTACCGCATCAGAAGCGCCAAGGCTCGGAATTATTTTGTGGGTCGTCCCGTTCAGTATGGCCCACCCGGCGAGTCCTCCGACAATCATCGGGAATAGAAGAATTGCAAACCCTGTCATGTCTAGGCTTGACTCTGAGAGTCCAAGACTGAACCTACCGTCGACGAGGGCAGAGAAGGGACCGATGAGCGTGGATAGTAGGACCATTCTGCTTCTTCTCAACGAGATTCTGGTTGAAAGGTCGAGGACGAGGACCGGAATCAGGGACAGGAGGTAGATGGGGATGAAGAGTGCTATTCTTGCTCCTTGGTCAGGGGAGATGTTTGTAATGTACCAGCTTCCTTGAGGATTCGAGAAGCTCAGCTCAAAGGCCGAGAATCCGAGAACGGCGGCGGAGTAGACTGCCGCGATGATCAGAGCAATTCCGGTTATGACTCCTCTTCGACGGAAGAGGCTCTTGGAAGTCCAGAAGATGATGGTTCCGGCGGCGGCGAAGATTCCTGACGCGACGAGGAAGGAGACGAGAGAGGCGAGGCTGTCTCCGTTTACAGGAGAGCACTGGAAGGCGCGGAATTGCGGTATGGAGCAGTAGCCGAAAGTGTAGGCCATCCCCGTAATATCAGTAGCCCAGTAGCCGAGGAAGTTCAACTGGGCCCAGACCGCGGCCAGTCCGAGAATCACAATCGCCGGCACCAGATTGACCAGTCTTGGCGGGCCTGGGAGCTCTTCACCGGCTCGTCGGGCCCTGAGTAGTCTCATGCTGCCGATCAGCATTCCGACTCCTCCGATTATCATGCCAACGATGAGGAGTGAGTGTGCGGGCGTGAAGAGGAAAGGGTCGAAGCCGTATGTGCTGTGCCACCAGAAATCTATTGGTGCGGCTATGACTTGGAGAGCGGTGCCGAACGCGGCTATGCTGACGCCTCTGAAAAAGGAGGGAGATATTTTTCCCAGGGCGGCCATATTCGTCCGGAGTACGAGTCCTGAGAGACTGGCGATGGCGACCATTCCTATGCCTGTGTAGAGTACAGTGTGGGCCGGAGTGAAGAAGGTCTCAACTATTCCGAGAATATGGGCAGAAACGTCCCACTGCGCTCCAGTTATCTGGAGGAACGCTCCCACGACCCCCAGAGCGTAAATCGGGATGAGCCGCTCGGGGGCTAATAATTTCACAGGGACGCTCGGAAACGCGAATCTAATATCCCTTACCGGAGAGTCGGCTTGTTGTCCAGATGCCACTGAAGAGGAAACGATAGCTTCGCGCGATCTGAAGGTACATGCACGTGAGCGCCCAAGATCTCAGGTCACGAAAGATACTCTCGGAGCGTCTCTGAGGAGGTGTAGACGCGCTTGCGCGGTTCCAATATCCCATCAGTCACCCGCCAGGCAGCAACTACCATCCAGTGTACATCGTGATCCCAGCGTTCTCAGGAGACCCGGCGTTGTTCAGCCTAGCGGTCTGGGTCCTGCTGTATCTCTGGAAAATGTTGAACCCGGTCTGGAAAAGCCCGAAAAAGGATACAGAAGCCAATCTTAGAGCACTCTCCGGCATCAGGGCATAGGGAACCCAAGTGAGAAGAATGAGACTGGGGGAATCCCAGCCTAGGGCGTAGGAGGCCTGTTGTCCCCTACAAATCGCCCTAGAATCCCCATAGGATCGAAAACATGTCCATCAACATGTTAATCCTCTCCGATAGCCTGCGACAAACCAACCACCCACCATAACACCTCCTTGCAAAAACCTGTGAGACCGAAAAATCTAGAATATTTTTGAAATCGATCGATCCTCGTGCGACAGATCCCTTGAATCCTAATTCCTATTCTAGGCTGACGACTATCCAAGACCAAGCGCATTGAACCGATCCACATCTGACCTACCGAGTAGCGCGGCTCTTCTTCCGAGCCTTCATAGGAAGTCGTCCGGCCGCCCGCATTACGTCCTTGGCCACTCGGGGCGTTATCTCAAAGTCCTCCTTCTCAGTCTTGAAGTGCATCGTCCGGTCCGAAGCGTAGACCATCAGAGCCTTCGCGAGAATCACCCGGTTAAGAAGTTCGGCTTCAGATACGACGCTCTCTGGTGTCCACTCTTCCCCGATACTCTTCCGTCGCCAATATCGTCGTGAGCGCCCGCCGGCCAAGCTGTCCTAGTTAGAAGCTTTCGAAGAGACCTGAACTTGAACTCTTTCGCATCCACGGAGACTCCTCTTTCTTTGGAATCTCCGCTTCCTTGACGGCTTGTTCCTTGAGAATCTCCAAGGCTTCAACGTAGGACTTGACCAGCTGGTCCCAAGTCTCCTGATCGAACCCGGGATAGAGGTATTCGCGCTTTGGCATCGGAAAAGCGTCCGGTAAGGCCAACTCGTATTTCAGCTGGATTTCCTTGTCCAGCAAGTTTCTCCAGATCCTGTCTCGAAATGAGTCCAAGCCTAATCATGGAACTGGAGGAGCGAGATTTACGATGCAGAGATCGATGAAACTGGATTATCAGGAGAAAATCGAGGCTTGAACGGGTCCCAAACTGAATGTTTGCCAGCTCGCAGGATCTACGGGAATGATCAGGCGAGCCGCTTTCTCATATTGTAGGCTCTAACATAGAACCCCAGCTTCTTGTAGGGTTCAACAGCCGCTTCTTGTTCAGTAGGCACGTCTAGATTCACAATATCAATGCCGTTTCTCTGGAAATGCTCCAAGAGAGTATTCATGAGCGCTCTGCCAATACCTTTTCTTCTGTAGCGCGAGTCGACCGCCATCAGTTCGACGTAGCCAACCCTCTTGGCATTCCAAGTTCTGAGGACATTTTCTGGGAGTCCTTTTCTCTCGTAGCCAGTTATGAAACCAGTAACTCGTCCCGAATTGTCTTCGGCTACAAAGAAATAGTCGGGGTTCCTAGAGTACATCCCTTCAATGTCTACAAACGTGGGGGTCGCATCGAATGAGGTGTATTTCTCAGCGATCTCAAACACTGACTGAAGATCGTTAGAGGAACAGGGCCTTACCTTGACCATCGGTCATCCACGAATAACTCTTCTACCGAACGGTTGAGAGTGTAGGTTGCTTAGTCGAGGCTTGTCCGCGGGACAGAGCAGTGAGGATTGGGTCGACAAGCTTTCTTGCGGAGGCTGGATTCAGTTCCACCGCAACTCTCGCTCCGGGACCCTCCTTCGGATTGACGAAGTCGATGTTCAGCGCATGCTCCAGTTGAGCGTCGCTGGGGTGATCATAGGACACGTTCACCTGTTCGAGCTTGAACCATCCCTGCGGACCTTTTCCGCTACCTGACATTTCCGCGGTCTCAACTATGCCTGTGCACATAGCATTCCTCTCCTAGCTCGGGGCCCTAAGGTATCTTTCAAAGAAAAGGAAGAGCTTCTTCCATCCGTCAATCGCAGCCTCCTGACGATATGCCGGCCTGTCATAGTAGAAGAAGCCGTGGCCCGCCTTCGGGTACATGTGAAACTCGTACATCTTTCCGTACTTTTTCAACTCCTGCTCCAGCAGTTGGACGTGTTGCGGCGTGGGGTTCTGGTCTTCCTCACCAAAGAGACCTAACAATGGACAGGATAGATCCTTTGTGTATTCAATCGGCGAAACAGGCTGCTTGGGCGTGAGCTCTTCCTTTGACAAAACGATTCGCCCACCCCAGCAGTCCACAGCCGCATCAAAACCCTTCAACCGGCACGCCGCGAGAAAAGCTTGACGACCACTCGAACATGTCCCGAAGACGCCGACCTTCTTGTTGGAAAGGGGAAGCGACTTTAGCAAACGAAGAGAGCCTTCAGCATCCCCAATGACGCTGTCATCAGCCACTCCCCCGGAGCCGCGGACCTTCGCTGCCACATCTTCGGGGCTCCCATGGCCGAAACGGTAGTAGATGTTCGGGCTCAGCGCAAGATAGCCGTGGTGGGCAAACTTCCGGGTCATCTCCCTATAGAGCTCATCCCAGCCCGGCATGTGATGGATCACCACGACACCGGGAAACGGGCCTGGGCCGAGGGGGCGTGCAAAATACGCGTTGATGACATCACCCTTGTATCCCTCAACCGTAACTGTCTCAGCAAGCATTCCTTCATACATGTCAGTCGTGTACGGATGCATGGCCCATGCTTGCGACTCACACGGCCTAAAAATCTCCGACAGGCTCCCTCATTGGCGGTGTCCCCTGAAATGGGGGATGTTCGTCTTTGCACTACGAGTGACCCCGAGCCTTGCTTGGTTTTCAGTGTCGGTGTTTCAGGACAACTGCGATAGCAATCAGTGCGATGGTGAAGCCGATCATGCTGCCAACTATGGCGTAGAATAGCTCAGGTTGCAGGCCAAGCAGTGTCGATGCTGGCTGACGCTGGGAGTTGACAGTGAACGTTTCTTCTATGGTTTTTCGGTAGGCAGGAGCGTAAACTGTGACCTTGTAAGTCCCAGGAGTGTCCGAGTTACATGTGAGGGTTGTGGTTCCGGAGCCTATTATGGTGGTTTGGCTGAGGGAGCAAGATACACCTAAGGGTGTGCTCACGGTCAGATCTACTTTCTCGGTAAAGCCGTAGAGGGGTTCGATTGTGATGGTCGATGTCCCGCGGGATCCGGCGTTGGCGCTGAAGAAGCTGCTGCTGGAGGTCAAAGAGAAGTCGCCAATGGTGACGGTTATAGTCGCAGAGTGACTGCTACCCCCGCCTGTCGCAATTAGGGTGACTTGATAGAGTCCGGGGGTCGAAGAATGAAGTGAGCACGTTCCTAGAGTGGGACTGTTGGTTACGCTGATCCTGGCCGAGCAATCCAGAGACAGACCTTCGCTTGGTGAGATATTAGTTGTGAGTGTGACATCGCTCGCGAACCCATTCTGACCCGCAATGTTGAAACCAATCATGCCAGACTGGCTGGAATCAAAGGAGATGCTCAGTTGATCACCTGTGATCGCGAAGTCGGGCTGTGGTGGCCGATTCACGATTGCGTCGACGATTGCTGTGTGGACAAGAGCGCTGAACCCGGTGCCGTTTGCTCCTATGATTTTTATGTCGTAGGGTATACTGGTTTGCAGTCCCGGACGAACCTGCACGCTCATCACCGCTGTTGCTGATGCAGACTGTAGGTTGACCGTCCGAGGAGTGAAGGTTTCGAAGAGCCCCAGCTCTCCTACGCCGGTAAGGGTGATGTAGCCTTTGAACCCGTTTAGAGCTGTCAGGGTGACCGTTGTATTGGCCGAAGATCCTTGAGCGATATCGAGGAAGTTAGGATTCACGTTCATGTAGAAATCAGGTGTTGTCGGTGTTGGTGTGACGGTGACATAGAGGGTTTGGGAATGAGATAGTTGACCGTTGTTCCCGGTTATGCTGGCCGTGTAAGAGCCGGGTGTTGAGGAGGAGAAGGTGCAATCCGCAGCACTGAGAGAGTCTGTTGTGTTCACGGACACCAATGTAGGGTCGCAAGACCCGGTGAGACCGATAGGATCAGCTAGTGACAGGCCTATGGTCCCGTTGAAATCGTTGAGGCTAACAACCAAGATGACGGCGGATCCCACCTGCCCGGCTGGAAAGAAAGTCGGAGAGGCGAAGAGAAGGAAGTCGGGTGGTTCGATGAAAACTGTTACCGCGGCGTAGCGTACTGTCAATCCCGATTGGGCGGTTACATTGAGCACGTAGAGGGCAGGAGCCAGATTGGATGGTGCGGCGACGGTGAGAGTCGTATAGGCCGTTTCGTCAGAGTTGAGAGTAATAGCGGTAGTGTTGAGGTAAGCACCAATCTCTGAGGGATGAGTCAACGACAGACTGATGCTCCCTGCTAATCCCCCGAAGCCGGTCACGATTAGGAGGAAGCTTGTCTGGTGCCCAGGAACGAGCTCTTGCGACAAGGGATTCGAATCTACGGCCAGGTCTTTCGCAGTCGACTGTGACCACATATTAGTGCTGGCCAGCTTGATCGAGACAGAGTCTCCCGTTCCATAGGCGGGGTCCGAGAGGTCCACTTCGACAACTGCGCCACTGATCTGGTCCCAGATCAGGGTCTCCGTGATGTCGCCAGGACCGTGTGGCAAAGTTACGACGTTCACCTCGCGCAGGGCCCCGTAATACATCTGAGCCACGGTGGCGTTTATGCTTGGATTGAATGTCTGGGAATCCGTAGTGGCGATATTGTAGATAGAATCCCCTGCTCCGAGCGCCCCGGCGATTAGGACTGAGCTGAGATTTCCAGACCCGCTGTTAAGATCGCCCTGGAGAACGGCTACTCGGGGCTGAGTTTCATTTCTGAAGGTGTATGTTTCGTTCAGAGTAGCGAGGCCTGAGGATGCATCCTTGACGGAAAGGAGAATCCCGCTTACATTTTCTATCGATCGAAAGGGACAGTAGATCGAACACTCTACGATTGCTGTTAGGTTCCATATGTTTCCCGGGGATACTGCAGTCGCGTAATGAGTCGCCGCGAAAGTTAGCGGCATAGCTCCTGAGGCAAGAAGGCTCATGCCTAAGACAAGGAACAAGGCCCAGAGGCTCAGCCTCAGCAAGGATGAAGATCGTCAGTTCAAACATGTGGCCGGGATTTATTCATTGCTCGCCAGCACAAACTTGCAGCGGGTCATGAAGCTGCAGATCCTATCAAAACGGACTGCGCATATGTGAAGAGGAGAGCGTAGGTAAGAGAGAAATGCTGATTTAACCCTCATCGAATCTGTCATCGACAATGGTAAAGGTGCATAGGGCCATGCCCAATACTCCCGGCATGGAACAGGCTGAGATTGAGGTTTTTCTCACCAGCTCTAAGACGCCGCTGAGGCTTGGGACCGTCGACTCGAAGGGCGATCCGATGATACACCCAGTCTGGTTTCACTACTCGAACGGCAAGCTCTACCTCATGACCCTGAAGGAAAACAAAAAGGTTAGAAACATTAGAGGGGAGAAGACAGTCTACTTCTCCGTCGACACGGACGCCGAACCACACAAAGGCGTCAAGGGAAAAGCTACTGCGGTCATTCTGACGGACGTTGAAAAGTCAGTGTCATTGACGGAGAAAATAGTTGCCAAGTATCTGGGAGATGTCGGCACGCCCATGGCGAAGAGAATGGTAGACGGAGTAAGGAAGGGCTCAACGGTTCTAGTCGAAATTACCCCTCTCTACTTTTCAGCCTGGGACTATACCAAGATGAAATGCTAGTTTCTTCAGGAATCGCCGATGGCGAACGTTACGCAACGATAGACTCTAGCCCGGACTCTTGCGCTTGAGCTTCCCGGTGAGCTTGGCGCAGTCTGGTCAGGATGACGGCACAGAATGCGATTGCGGATGTAAGAAGTATGAGGAGATATATGTCCGATACCCAGTCTTGATGAAGACTGACGAATATGCTGCAGCGGTTCACTGTTACATTGCCGGTCGTCCAGTACCCCGGTGGAAAACCTCCGCAGGTTGCAAGGTCATCTTGGTATCCAATTGACTCAGCGAAAGACAGGAACAATGAGAATACACCTATTGTGAAGTTTCCGAATGCGAGAATGCCCGAGTGGGTGTAGCTCAAGGACCTTCTTCGAGCTAGTCCTGCGAGCAAGAAGACGAAGCCAGAGCCGGCGAATAGTGTTAATAGAAGGATGGCATCGTCCGCCACGGCGCCGATAGCGCTGACCGAGGTCTGGTTGCGAGCGGTCTGATACACGACTGAGAAAACTGTGATTCCAAGCGTGTTTGCAAGAAGGGCTGCGAGCAGATAACGCCAATCCAAACGGGGTCTCCTAGGATAAGGTGCTCGCCGAGAAGTAACTCTATCCAAGAATGGTGGATAGAATATCAATCATGATGCAAGATCTAAGCAACCATTTTTCTGGCAGAGCAGGCATCAGTTGGCCTTAGTTGTAAGCATATTCGAGAAGAAGAACGGATTGGTGCGGCTGCCGTAGTTCTCACTCATGTAGCTCGCACTGGCTAGGTTAATTCTTGCAACGATATGGGTTCTATCTTACGATAGACTTGGGAGGGGTCCAAGAGTTTGTCGTCAACAATCAACAGGTCCTCTCTGACTGATACTCCGAACAGCTTCTCGTTCTCTTCCAGATATGGCAGAATCAGCTCCCAGTCTTTCAGGGTGACATCTGCCAATCGCCCACCGTTGAGCTGGTCCCCCGACACCTTTCTGTGTGGATCTCGGATGAATATGGCTCCACCGGAAGCCAGTGAGAATAGATTGCCTCCAGGGTAAGGGTGTTCCTGTTCTGTGAAGGTCCCGTCAAAGTACGGCTTCAAGCCGTTGACGACCACAAACCCGCCCCCGCTGTACGGGTCGCCTGCCATGAAGGATTCGGCAAGATAGTCCAGACATGTCCCGTTGATCACGACCCTCGGCCTGCCCACTGCGTTGATTAATGGACGCCCTGCCGCGTTACCCAGCACGTACACCTCACCTCCCTTCGCCGCGTACATGAACGCCTGACCCACATCACCATGAACCACTAGCTTCCCATACTTCAGAATCTGGGCAACCTGATCCTGAGCCGCGCCATGAACAGTCAACTAATCGCCTACATCCCCGTAACAGTCAATCCTCAAACCATTCGTCCCTGGACCCAACCCGCTCCCGATGAACCTGTGGCCTCGTAGATTGTAGAGCAGGATATTCTTCCAGCCCTGGTCGTACGCGCCGACTACGAACCTAGCCGCACTCTCGCCTCCATCAACTGGAAACTCCAGAGCATCAACCACAAGCACCTGCGAGTCTAATCCCGGATGGACAAGTCTGGACCTATTCTTCCAGTCCAGCCGAGTGTAGAGGTCATAGTTCGACAATGGTAAGGAAGAGAAGATCTCATTCAAAGCCTCATGATACAAGTGCAGCAGTGAGCTGCGCTTCTTGTATCCAGTATCGTAGACTCGGTCGAATAACAGTGAGAGCGATTGTATCGCGAAGCGTCTCGACTCCTGCCCCCTCAACGCGAGGCTCTTCAACTCCTCAAGAATCTCTCCGGCATATTGGAAGCCGGCGTCCCTCAATGCGGGACGAACGTACTCGTAGAATCCCAACGGGTCTTGAGCATGTGGACCCTTCCTAGGCAGTTGCAGTGCAACGCTGACGTTTAGAGCAATGGCCGTTCGGGGTCCAGGCAGCCAATCCTGTTCTGGAAGACTAATCGCCCGTCCAAATTT
>Ga0209239_1002882_pt1 | contig 10165 bp, 8 predicted proteins | sample GraSoi013_2_20cm_FD_185824 | JGI IMG/M metagenome (GOLD analysis project Ga0209239, IMG submission 185824) | Grasslands soil microbial communities from the Angelo Coastal Reserve, California, USA - Sample 10_02_2013_2_20cm (SPAdes) (version 2) | ecosystem: Environmental > Terrestrial > Soil >...
ATAACACATCGAGTGGTCGCACGACATAACACATCGAGTGGTCGCACGACGCTTAAGGACGCCCCCGGGCCGAGCAGGGACTCTCAGTCCCTAATCACACACGACGGGACTGCCAATTGCTAGTGAATCACCGGCCGCATCAACAATCCGGTCGTGGACACCCGCACTTCATATTCCGCCGGCCTCGTCCCGGCCACGAAGGCGGCAGAGCCGTACTCCGCGTCCACCAGCGGCAGCAGCTTGAAGCGCCGCGCCAGGAAGAACAGGTCGACCGGCCTCGTGAGCGTGACCGAATAGACGGTATGAGGCTTGGTCCGCTCGTCGGTGACGGAGTTATAGCGGCCGGTCACCCGATCGAGCTCATAGGCGGTGTGCAGGCCGATGACGTTCGCCCAGGGGTGCCATTTCAGGATGTGGGCGTCGACGTAGAAGGCGTCGCCCGCCAGATCGTACATCAAGAGCCGCTGGTCGGGGAGCACGATCGTTGCCCGGAAGTGCTGCGGCCCCACGGGTTGGGTCTTTACGGTCGCCGCGACCTCTTCGTACGTGAGCGCGCGGTAGCCTCGGATTCCCGCGGCGATCGTCGCCCCCAGGGCGGCGAGGGACAAGAGCAGCGCCCCCAGGAGCCCCCGCCCCGCGCCGCCCACCACACGGCGCTGGCGCAGGGCCTGGAGGGCGGCCGCTACACACCACACTCCCAGCGCGAGGCAGCCGAGGGCGACGAAGACCAAGGTCGCGGACATTTGATTAGTCTTAAACATGGCCGCGATCGAGCCCGCCGTACACCTCCTCAAGGCCCCCCCGCCGGGGTGCGAGAGCGTGCTGAGCGGCGACGCGATCGCCTTCCTCACCATGCTGGCGCGGCGCTTCGAGCCCACGCGCCAGGAGCTGCTCGAGCGGCGCCGTCAGCGCCAGCTGGAGATCGACGCGGGCCGGCTCCCCGACTTCCTCTCCGAGACGCGCGACATCCGCGAGCGCGACTGGACCGTCGCGGCGATCCGTCCCGACCTGCTCGAGCGGCGCGTCGAGATCACCGGTCCCGTGGACCGGAAGATGATGATCAACGCGTTCAATTCCGGCGCGAACGTGTTCATGGCCGACTTCGAGGACTCGAACGCGCCCACCTGGGAGAACAACCTGGTCGGCCAGCAGAACCTGCGCGACGCCGTGGCGGGCACGATCGGGTATGTGAGCCCGGAGGGCAAGCGCTACGCGCTCAACCCGCACACGGCGACCCTGATCGTGCGGCCGCGCGGCTGGCACCTGGTCGAGAAGCACATGGTGGTGGACGGCCGGCCGATCTCGGCCGCGCTGTTCGACTTCGGCCTCGCATTCTTTCATAACGCGGCCGCGCTCATCGCGAAGGGCAGCGGCCCGTACTTCTATCTGCCGAAGCTCGAGAGTCACCTCGAGGCGCGACTCTGGAACGACGTGTTCAACGCCGCGCAGGACGCGCTCGGCGTCGGCCGCGGCACCATCCGCGCGACCGTGCTGATCGAGACCATCCTGGCGGCGTTCGAGACCGACGAGATCCTGTGGGAGTTGCGTAATCATTCGGCGGGACTGAACTGCGGGCGCTGGGACTACATCTTCAGCTACATCAAGAAATTCCGGCACCGCCCCGAGTGCCTGCTCCCCGACCGCGGACTCGTCACGATGGACCGGCCGTTCCTCAAGTCCTACGCCGAGCTGGTGATCCGCACCTGCCACCGGCGCGGCATCCATGCGCTGGGCGGCATGGCGGCCCAGATCCCCATCAAGCGCGACCCGGCGCTGAACGCGCAGGCCCTCGAGAAGGTGCGCCAGGACAAGCTGCGCGAAGTCGGGCAGGGGCACGACGGCACCTGGGTCGCGCATCCGGCGCTCGTCCCCGTCGCCCGCGAGGTGTTCGACGCCCACATGCGCGGGCCCCATCAGATTCACGTAAAGCGCGACGATGTGCGTGTCACGGCGCGTGACCTGCTCACCGCGCCGGGTGGAGCCATCACAGAGGAGGGACTGCGCAAGAACATCGACGTGGCGTTGCGCTATCTCGCCGCCTGGCTCGCCGGCACGGGATGCGTGCCGATCTACGACCTCATGGAGGACGCCGCCACCGCGGAGATCTCGCGCGCGCAGGTGTGGCAGTGGCTGCGGCACGGCGCGCGCATGGAGAGCGGACGACCGGTGACCGCCGCACTCGTGCAACAAACCCTGTCCGAATTGGTGGAGTCCCTACCTGAACGGGTAGGTGCGGAAGGCCCTGGTATGACTCACTTTTCGCTTGCGGGGCGAATTCTGTCCGAGCTCGCGACCGGCCCGGAGTTTGCGGAGTTCCTGACGACGGTTGCGTACGAGTATCTCGACTGAGCAGCTCGCCCCAACACGGACAGGGACGGCCATGCACAAGATCGACAAGCACGAGTTCACCAGCGCGCTGCAGCGCGAATGGACCACCGACAGCCGCTGGGACGGCATCACCCGCCCGTACTCGGCCGACGACGTGTATCGTCTGCGCGGCTCCATCGACATCGAGTACTCGCTCGCGCGCTACGGTGCCGCCAGGCTCTGGCAGCTGCTCGAGAAGGAAGACTACGTCGCCGTCCTCTCGGCGATCACCGGCAATCAGGCGATTCAGGAGATCCAGGCGGGGCTCAAGGCCATCTACGTGAGCGGCTGGCAGGTGGCGGCTGACGCGAACAACGCGAACGAGATGTACCCGGACCAGAGCCTCTACCCCTCCGACTCCGTGCCTACCCTGCTGCGCCGCATCAACAACGCCCTCAAACGGGCCGACGAGATCGCGCACTTGAAGGGCGATCGCTCGATCTACTGGTTCGCACCGCTCGTGGCCGACGCCGAGGCCGGGTTCGGCGGCCCGCTGCACGCCTTCGAGATCATGAAGAACATGATCGATGCGGGCGCGGCGGGCGTGCACTTCGAGGACCAGCTCGCCTCGGTGAAGAAGTGCGGCCACCTGGGCGGGAAGGTCCTGGTGCCGACCAGCGAGTTCGTGACCAAGCTGGTGGCGGCGCGGCTGGCGGCCGACGTGTGCGGCGTGGACACGGTCCTGATCGCGCGCACCGACGCCAACAGCGCCACGCTGCTCACGAGCGACTGCGACGAGTACGACCAGCGCTTCGTCACGGGCGAGCGGACCACGGAGGGCTTCTTCCGCATCCGCGACGGCGTCGAGGCGGCGATCGCGCGCTCGCTCGCGTACGCCCCCTACGCGGACCTGCTGTGGTTCGAGACGTCCAAGCCCGACGTGAAGGAGGCAACGCAGTTCGCGCACGCCATCCACGCCCGCTTCCCGGGGAAGATGCTCGCGTACAACTGCTCGCCCTCTTTCAACTGGCGCAAGCACCTGAGCGAGGCGAAGATCGCCTCCTTCCAGAAGGAGCTCGGCGCCCTGGGCTACAAATTTCAGTTCGTCACCCTGTCCGGCTTCCACGCCTTGAACCACAGCATGTTCGAGCTGGCGCGGGAGTATGAGCAAAGGGGCATGGCAGCCTACGCCGAGCTGCAAGGGCGCGAGTTCGCGTCGGAGCGGGACGGCTACGCGGCGGTGCGCCACCAGGAGTTCGTCGGCGTGGGGTACTTCGACGAGGTCACGCAGATCGCCACCAACGGGCGATCGTCGGTCACGGCGATGGAGGGGTCCACCGAGCAGGAGCAGTTCCAGGAGCCGCAGCGCAAAGCGGCGGCGGAGCGAGATTAGGTGTAGGCTGCGAGTGGTTCAGCGAACGCTCGTCATCTGCGCTGCACCACCCGACGGCACCCACAGCACGGCGTGCGTATAGCCGGCTGAGTGAGGCGGCAATGCCCACCCGACGATCCAGCCTGCGTTGTTGACGGCGTAGGTGCCAGCGTGGGTCTCCCCTCCTGGCAGGGTCGGAAGCTGGGTCAGCAGGCTGCGCCGCCACGTATACGCCACGCGCGACACGACCGTGACGAGTCCCGACGCATTGATGCCGGTGGCGTAATCACCGAGCGAGGCGGCAGCGGGCGCCCGCATGACGCCGTGATCCCACTCGAAGGCGTGTTCGTACCCACCTCCGTAGCTTTGCCCGGCCACCTCGCCACCGTCGTTAACGTACAGCCCGAATGCCCGGGAGTCCCCCGGCAGCACGCCGAGATCCGTGATCTGCCCCCCGCCCCAGCGCACCGCGTGGACTGCGCCGCTCACCGTGCGGCTGGCACCGACCACCCAGCCGCTGTTGCTGATGGCGCGGGCCCAGCTCGAGTCGCCGCCCTCCAGAGTGCCGAGGTCCGTGACGACCCCCGCCTGCCAGAGCACGGCGTGGACAGTCGAGCCCGTCTTCAGATCGCCGATGACCTGCCCCCGATCGTTCAGGGCGCGCGCGTCGAAGCCCAGCGGAACGATCGCCCCGTTGTCCCACAGAACCCCTTCGCCGTCACTCCTCCCGAGAATCTGACCCGCTTCGTTGATGCGAGTGGCAGAGCTGTTTCCGCCACGGAGCGTGGGGAGCTCCTGCATCACACCGTCTTGCCACAGGAACGCGCGTTGTGGATACCCGGGATATCCCGGCGTCGTGCTGCTGGAGCCGACCACCTGGCCTCGATCGTTGATGTGCGCTGCGGAGGCAAACATCCCGCCCAGCGTGCCGAGATCCCGCATGGCGCCGTTCTCCCATAGGAACGGGTGCGCCCCCGTGGGCAGCGCGCTTGCGCCGACGACCTGGCCCCGCGCGTTCACCGCGAATGCATTGCTCTGCGGCGCATCGCCCGAAGCGCTCGTTGGGCCCAGCGTGCCGAGATCGATGATGGAGTAGGAGGTGCTCGTCCCACAACCGCTGCGCTGGTCTCCCACGACGATGTTGTCCCAATAGCGCTCCTGCGTCTGGGGTGCGGTAGCGCCCCAGTAGTTCTCAAAGAAGATCGCGTTGATGCCGAACGCGCTGTACGATCCCACGAAGTTGAGGCCCGTGCGCTGCGCCTCGAGGGTACCGTTGATCCAGTACTCCAGTACGCCGTTGGCCTTTCCAGGATCGTTCAACTTCATGTGGGCTTCGATGCAGTACCATTCGCCGACCGCACCGCCGCCGAAAATCGGCGCCGTCCCCGCGACCTGCCCGAGCCACGTGAAGTGGTCGACATCATTGTACCCGGTCGTCACGAGCGTGCCCACTTCGTCCGTCCCCCGCACCGGATCGAGCGAGAGCGCATCACCGTCTGACGCGTAAACGTGACCTACGGCGGCCTGGGCCCAGGCCGCCGACGCGAGCACCATGGCCCGGGTAAACGCCCCGCCGCCCCCGCCGGTCCAGCCGGGCTGCGCGCGCAGATAGGCGCGCCAATAGATCTCGCGATAGGCGGGGGCACCGTAACCGACGGGCTTCATGTAATCCGGATCGGGGGATCGGCCGAACGCGAGCTTCAAGTCACCGGCCTGGGGGACGCCCGGGGTGTACACGGCTCGCATGCCGTAGGAGCCGCCCGCGCCGACCCCCGCGGTCCGCGCAAAGGTCGTGGGGCTGAGGTGTTCGAAGTAACTGCTCAGGCGGTCGACCTCGAAATCGTCACACCAGATCGTACCGACCGGAGGACTGGCGCACTCATTCGTTGCGGGCGGCGGAGCCGGCTCGATGGCGGCACTCGGCGCCGGCACACGGGGGCCCACCGGCTGGAGGGCGTCACGGCAGCCGAGCAGCGTCAGGCTCGCGAGCAGAGCAGCATGCCGCTCGGCTCTCGTTGTTTTCATGGGCCGCTCGTTACCACCGCCGGGGAGGGTGACGCGGGCGTCCGGCGCCAGAGGACCGGATGCTCCCCCGTTGGAACGAACGACCAGCCGACAATGTCTCCTCGGTTATTGATCGCGAGGGCCCCACTGTGCTCGTCTGGCCCGCCGAGCGTTCCCAGATCCCGGGTGGCCCCGTCCCACAGGAAGGCATGGCGCGGTGAGCCTTGTTCGCGCCACCCCACGACCTGCCCCATCTCGTTCATCGCGGCGACGCGGTCGTCGAACGACGTTAGCCGGTAGTCGGGGCCCCCTGCCGGCTGCATCACTCCCCGATCCCACAGGAACGGGTGGCGCGCGTCGCACGAGTTGCATCTGATACTAAGCCCCGCCACCTCGCCGCGTTCGTTGATCAGCTGCCCCGTGCTCACACGATCGGCACCTAGAGTGCCGAGGGCGACCATCTCCCCGTCCCAAAGAAACGCGTGAGAGTTGACGTTGGCGTCAGTTGACGACCCGGTCACCTGGCCGCGATCGTTGATGCCCGCGGCGACGGCGAAGACTCCACCGAACGTGCCGAGGTCGCGCATCACACCGTTCTCCCATAGGAACGGGTGCGGCGCCCCGCTAGCGGTAGGCACGTCACTCCAGCCGACGACCTGGCCGCGGCTGTTGATGCCCGTTGCAGACGCGTAGGCGCCCCCAAGGGTACCGAGATCGACCACCTGTCCATGGTCCCACAGCTGCGGGTGCGCGCCCGTCGGCGTCCACGCAGTCCATGCGACCAGTCCAGTCTCAGACAACACAGGTCCCCCACCCGCACCGAGGTCTTGCAGCACACCCCCGGTCCAGAGCACGGTGCGCGCAGAGCCTGCGGCGTCGGTGCTGAAGCCAGCGATGTCCCCGCGATTGTTGATCGCGCTGGCCGAGCTAAATCCTCCAGCAAGCGTGCCCAGGTCCTGCATCACCCCGTCTTCCCAGAGAAAGGCGTGTCGGATGCGTGACGCGGTTTCGCTCCACCCGACAACCTGACCGCGCGCGTTGATCGCCAAGGCCTGCCCAAGGTTTCCACCGAGGGTGCCGAGATCGATGATCTCGTACGAGGCCTCGGACGCCGCGACGTCCGCGGCCAGCGGGGTCGCGGGTCGCTGCGCCAGCTGTACGGGGTCACGACAATCGGCCAGCGCCGCGGCCGCGCCAACGGCTATCCAGTAGCGCACAGTGCCTCCCTTCGTTGAACGATCCCCTCACCTGTCCCACCGTGTCATTCCAACGGCCGCCACAGCACGGCGTGCTGCGCGCCGCCAGATGGCGCAGTGCGCGCAAGCAACGTGCTAAGTGAAACAATGACCGCAGGTGCGCAGACCGCGCACATCGAGCATCGCGCGGACGCCACAATGGCGTCAAGGCGCAACGGCAGGACTGCGACATCGTTGACAGCCCCGCTCCGCTGCCTACCTTAGCACCACCAGCCGCGGCAATGGCGCTATGCGACGAGCCACCCTGTACAGCATCGCAGCCGTCCTCGCCGTCGCCGCGCTCTTCTTCTTCATGACCACGGCGCGGGCCAAGGTTCAATGCCGCGTCTGCATCGAGTTCCGCGGGCGGACCAACTGCGCCAGCGCCCTCGGCCCGACCGAGCAGGCCGCCCGCGAAGGCGCGCAGACGACCGCGTGCGGCCCCATGGCGAGCGGCATGGACGAGCAGATCGGATGCTCCCGAACGCCACCGACGGCGGTGCAATGCGAGAAGCGGCAGTGAATCGTCGCGTGAAGCCGTCGCGCAGAGACGTCGAACGAAACCGTCGAACAGAACCGTATACGCCTCTGCGTGACGCATTCGTGCGACGCCTTTGCTAGACGTTTGTGCGTGACGTATTTAGTATTCTCCCGTGTCCGACTTCTCCCTGCCTCGTACTCCCCTCCCAGCGCACCTGCTGCAGACCCAAGGGGTGTCCCGGCCCGGCGTGGTCTACGTGATGGAGCGCGTGGCGGACCACGACGGGCCGGAGACGGTGTTGGAGATGCTCAACCGGCCGGAGGGATTCTTCGCGTTCCGGCCCGCCGATGAAGGCGACGTCCTGCTCGTGTCCAAGGCCCACACGATGTGGCTGTCGCAGGACCGCCAGGCCCCCATCGCCGACCCGGCGCGGTTGTCCGCCGCCCGGCTGCTCGGCACCGAGCTCACCCTGGTTGGCGGTGCGACTCTCGGCGGGTGGGCCAGCGTCGAGCTTCCCACGCCCCACGCCCGGCTGCTCGATTACCTGAACGCGTCGCCGCATCCGTTCTTCGCCGTGTGGACCCACGCGGCCACCCACTACGTGAACCGCGCGCACGTGCTGTACGCACGGCCGCTGGACTGACCTCCCCATGGCCGCGAAGCTCGATCCGTTCGTCGATGTCCTGTTGCGGGAGCACGGCGATCAGCTCTACCTGCTCCCGGACGAGCCGGTGACCCTGGTGAAGGACGGCAAGCCGCGCAAGGTGTCGAAGCAGCCGCTCACCGACCAGCACATCTACGCCCTGCTCGTCGAGGTGGCGCCGTCGGAATCGGCGAACCACATCGATACCGGCACCGAGACCGAGTTCGAATACATCGCGGACCGCGGCATGGTGCGCGTGCGCATCGTCCCCGAGATGGGGCGGCTGACCGCCGTGGTGTCTCCCAAGCCGCGACCCGCTCAGGCGGAGCCCAGCGTCGCCGCCCCTGCCCCGTACCAGGCAGCCGAGCGGACCCTGGGCGACCTGCTCCGCGCCCTGGTGCAGTCCAAGTCGTCCGACCTGCATCTCCGGGTCGGCGAGCCGCCGCTGTTCCGCACCCACGGTGAGATGACGCGCCAGGCGGGCCCGCCGCTCAGCACGGACCAGCTCCAGCTGATGCTGCTCGCCATTATGCCGGAGCGAAACCGCACCGAGTGGAAGGACACGGGCGACTCGGACTTCGCCTACGAGATCGCCGGGCTCGCCCGCTTCCGCGTCAACGCGGCCCGCGACCGCAAGGGGCCGCTGGCGGTGTTCCGGGTGATCCCGGCGCAGGTCGTCTCGGTGGAGCAGCTCGGCATCACTAAGGAAGTGCAGCAGCTCTGCTTTCTGACGAAGGGCCTCGTCCTGGTCACTGGTCCCACGGGCTCCGGCAAGTCCACGACCTTGTGCGGGCTGGTCGACCTCGTGAACCGCATGCGCACGGACCACATCATCACGATCGAGGACCCGATCGAGTTCGTGCACGAGAACAAGAAGTGTCTCATCACGCAGCGCCAGGTGGGCGTGCACACCGACAGCTTCAAGTCGGCGCTGCGCGCGGCGCTGCGCGAGGACCCGGACATCGTACTGGTGGGGGAGATGCGCGACTTGGAGACCATCGCGATCGCGATCGAGACCGCCGAGACGGGGCACCTGGTGTTCGGGACGCTGCACACCACGACCGCGTCGTCCACGGTCGACCGGATCATCGATCAGTTCCCGGCGGACCGGCAGGCGCAGATCCGGGTGATGCTCTCCGAGTCGCTCAAGGGCGTGGTTTCGCAGACCCTGTGTAAGCGCTTGAGCGGCGGGCGGGTGGCGGCGCGCGAAATCCTGCTCACGACGCCAGCCGTGTCCAACCTGATCCGCGAAGGCAAGACCTTTCAGATTCCCTCCATCATGCAGACCTCGAAACAGCTCGGAATGGTGACGCTGAACGACGCACTGCTCGACCTGGTCGAGAGGAAAGAGATCAGCCCGGACGAGGCCTACGTGAAGTCGGTGGAGAAGGCGGGGTTACAGGCTTCGCTCAAGGCGAAGGGGCACAAGCTGACGATCACGGCGTGAGCGGAACAGAGCCACCGGTCGGATTTGAACCGACGACCGCCCGGGTCGGCCGTCCCACCCGTCGAGCGGAAAACGCTGCGCCACAAGGAGAAGCGTCCCGCGCAGTCACCCGCTGCAACGCGAAAAGGGGGCGTTTCGCACCCCGAACCAGGTTCGAATCCTGGAGGGGCAACTCACAGCGGAACTCACAGCACGCGACCCCCTGAAAGCAACGCAGGGGGTCGTGATGATCGGCAGGCGGAGTATCGCCTGGCCAACAAGGAGTACTTGGAGATGCTCCGGGATCTGCGCTGCAGGCAAGCGGCCTAACCTGCTTTCCCGGGACTACCGGGGCTGGCCCCATTTCCGGCTCCATAGTCCGCGCGCCGAGAGGATAAGGGAGAAGAGCCCGGTCACGCCGAGCGCGAGGAGCGTCCAGACGAAGAAGTAGTCTCCCCTGGCCCTGGCGACCTCGTTGGTGACCACGGTTCGCGCGAGGATCATGTGGAGGACGGGCATCCCGGACCCAAGCAGCGATCCGATGAGCATGATGATGTACCCCGATCGCCGCTCGGCGAGCACCAGCGTTCCGTACAACCAGACGAGGAGGATGAGCACCGCAATGAGGTTCCAGGCCCCTCTCACGGCCATCCCGCCCTCGCGGAGGACGTCGTCCGTGAAATGAAACGTCATCAGG
>Ga0209239_1002885_pt1 | contig 10156 bp, 7 predicted proteins | sample GraSoi013_2_20cm_FD_185824 | JGI IMG/M metagenome (GOLD analysis project Ga0209239, IMG submission 185824) | Grasslands soil microbial communities from the Angelo Coastal Reserve, California, USA - Sample 10_02_2013_2_20cm (SPAdes) (version 2) | ecosystem: Environmental > Terrestrial > Soil >...
AACCGCAAGATCAGCGAGAGTCTCTTCAGCGATACCGCTCATGTACTTGACGCGCTCATGAAAGCCGCGGCGGATCTCGCCGGGGCTCTGCGCGATCGGGCGGCCGATCTGCCAGGTCAGCTCCTCGCCGAGCTGGTCGGCGTTTGCCACGCACCAGTCCGCCATGCGGCGGCAGATTGCGGCTCTTTCCGCAACCGGCACCTTCTTCCACGCCGGCTGCGCCGTAACCGACGCTTCCAATGCCTGTTCAATCACCTTGTCGGAAGCAGGCGCGCGTTCGACGTAGACCGAACCGTCGATCGGACTGATGGTCTTCATGGTTGCTGGGGGCGGCGCGGCACGACGAGATTGCCGACCGAGATCTGCACCGTCTCGCCGTTCTGATTCAGCGTCGTCGTGCGCACCTTGACCAGCCCTTGCTCTGGACGCGTTTTCGAAGGCCGCACTTCGAGCACTTCGCTTTCCAGATGCAGCTCATCCCCGGGCCGTACCGGCCGCGGCCAGCGGAACTCGTCGAAACCGGCGCCGACGATGCCGCCCGCGGGCTTGAGCTCGCTCTCGACCAGGAGCCGCATGGTGAGCGCGGCGGTGTGCCAGCCGCTTGCCGCCAGGCCGCCGAATATCGAGCCGCGTGCGGCCGCCTCGTCGAGATGGAAGGGCTGCGGATCGAATTCGGCGGCGAAGGACTTGATCCGCTCCTTCTCGATCCGCAGACGCCCGGATCCGAATTTCTGTCCTGCGGCGAAATCTTCGAGGTAACGCATGGTCATTCCGGGGTTACGTAAGCGGCTGTGAGACCGCCGTCGACCAGGAACTCCGTGCCGGTGACGTAGGACGATTCGTCGGACGCGAGGTAGAGGGCCGCCTGTGCGATTTCCTTCGCCTCGCCGAAGCGGCCCATCGGCACATGGACCAGGCGCCTGCGCCTCTTCTCTTCCGTGTTCAGATAGCTCATGAGGAGCTCGGTGCGCAGCGGCCCCGGGGAAAGCGCGTTGATCCGGATGTTCTCGCGGGCGTGGACCACCGCCAGCTCGCGGGTCATGGCCAGCACCGCGCCCTTGCTCGCCGTGTAGGCGATTTGTGGCGTCGCAGCGCCGAGCCGCGCCACGAACGAAGCGGTGTTGATGACCGAGCCGCCGCCCGCGCGGCGCAGCGCCGGGATGCCGTACTTGCAGCCGAGGAACACGCCCTTGGCGTTGATGTCGAGGGTCAGATCCCAGATGCCCTCGTCGGTGGAGACGGCGTCGTCGTCCTTGGCGTGCATGATGCCGGCGTTGTTGAAGAGCACGTCGAGCTTGCCGAACGCCTTCTCCGCCGCCGCGACCATCTGCTGGCAATCGGATGCTTTCGACACGTCGGCGCGAACATGGATTGCCTTGTCGATCAACGCGGCAGTGTCTCGCGCCGCCTGGTCATTGACGTCGACCACCACGATCGCCGCGCCTTCCTTGGCGAAGAGCAGCGCCGCCTCGCGGCCGATGCCGCTGCCCGCGCCCGTGATCAGCGCAACCTTGTCTTTGAGTCTCATATTCTTTCGAAGTATCGCTTGTGTTCCCAGTCGGTGACCGCCGTGTCGAAGGCCGCTGCCTCGGTGCGGAAGAAATGGCTGTAGTGCTCCACGACCTCGTCGCCGAACGCGCGCTTCGTAAATTCGCTTCTTGAAAAAAGATTTACTGCGTCTCCTAGCGTGTAGGGAACCCGCGGCAGGTTTTTCGCCGCGTAGACGTCGCCGACGAAGCATTCGGGCGGTTCCAGCCGGCCGGCGATGCCGTCCAGGCCGGAGGCGAGGGACGCGGCAAGCGCCAGGTAGGGATTGCAGTCGGCGCCGGGAATGCGGCACTCGATGCGCAGGCTCTGCCCGTTGCCGACGACGCGAAATCCGGCGGTGCGGTTGTCGTAGCTCCAGGCGAGCCGCGTCGGCGCCCAGGAAGCATCCACGTAGCGCTTGTACGAGTTGATCGTCGGAGCGTAGAACACCATCACATCGGGCACGTGCGCGATCCAGCCGCCGAGGAACCAGCGGAACACCTCGCCGCCTTTCTCGAAGACATTTTTCCCATTGCGCCACAGGCTGAAATGGATGTGACAGCTGGAGCCGGCGCGGTCCGCGGCGAACTTCGCCATGAAGGTCAGGCTCATGCCCGCCGCCTCGGCGAGCTCCTTGAGGCATTGCTTGAAGACGACGTGGCGGTCCGCCATCTCGAGGGCGCCGGCGTAGCGCACGTTCAGCTCGTGCTGGCCTTGCCCCCATTCGCCTTTCGAGGTCTCGACCGGCACGCCCGAAAGCCTGAGGTGGCGGCGCGCCGCTGCGTGGAAGCTCTCGGTGCGCGTGCCCTGCAGGATGTGATAGTCCTCCAGGTACCAGCCTGCCGGCTCGAGATCGCGATAGCCCTGCCGGGCGGCGTCGCGGTAGCTCGTGCGGAAGAGGTAGTGCTCGAGCTCGGTGGCGGCGAAGCTGCTGTATCCCAGGGCGCTTGCGGCGTCGACCTGCGAACGAAGAATGGAGCGCGGCGCGACGCCGACGAGATCGTGGGTCTTCTCGCTTTTCACGTCGCACAGCACGAGCGCGGTCTTCTCGAGCCAGCTGGCCAGGCGCAGCGTGCCCAGATCGGGCACCAGGTGAAAGTCGCCGTAGCCCAGTTCCCAGCTGGCGAACCGGTAACCCGGGACCGGTTCCATCTCCATGTCGACGGTCAACAGGTAGTCGCAGGCATGGGCGCCTTGGCTGCAGATCTCCTCGACGAACATCTCGGCGTCGAAGCGCTTTCCCAGCAGGCGGCCGTAGTGGTCGGTGAAGCCGACGACCACGGTTTCGATCTCGCCCTTCGAGGCCAGGTCACGCAACTGCCCGAGATCCAGCATCCCTCTCATGGCTTTTTCCGAAAGATGACGAAGATCTTACCGACTTGCTGGACTGGCTCGGCCGCCGTTTTCCGGCAAATGATGGGCAGCGCCTGCTGGCGCGCTTCGCGCCCGAGCCCGGCGGCGCGGACCTTGATCAGCTCGTGGACCGTCAGGGCGCGGTCGATCTCGGCCAGGACTTCGTCCGTCAGGCCCTTGCCGCCGATCATCACGACCGGCGCGAGTCTATGCGCGCGCGCTTTGAGCGCCTTGCGCTCGGCTGGATTCAACATGAATGAAACCGCAAATCTAATGTCAAAATGACAACCTTGCTACCCCAGGATTTTCACCCCGTCGTCCAGCGCTGGTGGGCGAGCCGCTTCGCCGAGCCCACCGACGCCCAGCTCGAGGGCTGGAGCGCCATCCGGCGCGGCGAGCATACGCTCATCGCCGCGCCCACGGGCTCCGGCAAGACGCTCGCTGCCTTCCTCACTGCGATCGACCAGCTGTTGCGCGAAGCGAAGGAGCAGGGCGGCCTGCCGGATGAAGTGCGCGTCATCTATGTGTCGCCGCTGAAGGCGCTTTCGGCCGACATTCATAAGAACCTGGCCGAGCCGCGGCGCGAGATCCGGACGCTCGCCCCGGACGTGAAAATCACCGCCGCGGTGCGCAGTGGCGACACGCCCCAGAACGAGCGCGCGGCGATGCTGCGCACGCCGCCGCACATCCTCGTCACGACGCCCGAGTCGCTCTACCTGCTGCTGACCGCCGAGCGCTCGCGCGCCATGCTGCGGACCGCCCGGGTCGTCATCGTCGATGAAATCCACGCCGTGGTGCAATCGCGCCGCGGCGCCCACCTCGCGCTCTCGCTCGAGCGGCTCGACCACGTCTGCGGCCGGCCGCTGCAGCGCATCGGCCTGTCGGCGACCCAGAAGCCGATCGAAGAAGTGGCAAGATTCCTGAAGGATGGCGCGCCTTGCTCGATTGTCGACAGAGGCCACCAGCGGCGCATCGACCTGGCCATCGAAGTGCCGAGATCGCCGCTCGAGGCGGTCATGTCCGGCGAGGTATGGCAGGAGATCTACGAGCGGCTGATCGAGCTGATCGAGTCGCACCGCACGACGCTCGTCATGGTGAACACTCGCCGCCTGGCGGAGCGCATGGCGCATCGATTATCCGAAAAATTAGGTAATGAATACGTAGCGGCGCACCACGGCAGCCTCGCCAAGGAGGCGCGGCTGGAGGCCGAGATGAGGCTGCGCGAGGGCAAGCTCAAGGTGCTGGTGGCGACCGCCTCGCTCGAGCTCGGCATCGACATCGGCCACGTCGACCTGGTCTGCCAGATTTCCTCGCCGCACCGCATCGCCACGCTCCTGCAGCGCGTCGGGCGCTCGGGTCACACGGTGCGCGGCCTGCCCAAGGGCCGGGTGTTCCCGCTGACGCGCGACGACCTGATCGAGTGCGCCGCGATGCTGCGGGGCGTGCGAGACGGCGAGCTGGACCGCATCGCCATTCCCGACGCGCCGCTCGACGTCCTCGCGCAGCAGATCGTCGCCGAGACCGCCGCGCAGGAAAAGTGGGAAGAGGACGCGCTGTTCTGTCTCGTCCGCGGGGCTTTCCCTTACAAAAATCTAGAGCCATCCGATTTCAAGGACGTGGTGGAGATGCTTTCGCGCGGCTACGCCACGCGCAACGGCAGACGCGGCGCGCTGATCCACTACGACTCGATCGAGCGCCAGTTGCGCGCCCGCAAGGGCTCGCGCATGAGCGCCATCCTCAACGGCGGCGCGATCCCGGAAGTGTTCGACTACCGCGTCCTGCTCGAGCCCGAAGGGCACTTCCTCGGCACGCTGAACGAGGACTTCGCCATCGAATCGCTGCCGGGCGACGTGTTCCAGCTCGGCAACACTTCCTGGCGCATCCTGCGCATCGGCAACGGCGTAGTGCGCGTCGCGGACGCTGAAGGCCAGCCGCCTTCGATGCCGTTCTGGCTCGGCGAGGCGCCGGCGCGCAGCGACGAAATGACCGCGGCGGTATCGCGGCTGCGCGCGGGCGCAGATGCCTTGTTGCCGGGGCCTGACGTGCCGAGGCGCGAGGGAGAGCTCGGTTCTGCCATCGATTTTCTTGTCGGGCATTACTTCCTGCCTGCTTCCGCGGCGGAGCAGATCGCGGCCTATCTCGGCGAGGGCAAGCGCGCGCTCGGCGCCGTTCCGACCACGCAGACGCTGGTGCTCGAGCGCTTCTTCGACGAATCGGGCGGCATGCAGCTGGTGCTGCACGCGCCGTTCGGCAGCCGCATCAACCGCGCCTGGGGCCTCGCTCTGCGCAAGAAGTTCTGCCAGGGCTTCAATTTCGAGCTGCAGGCGGCGGCGACGGAGGAGGGCGTCCTCCTGTCGCTCGGCGCGTCGCATTCGTTCGCGCTGCAGGAGGTGTTCCGCTACCTGCATCCCAATTCGGTGCGCGAAACGCTGGTGCAGGCAGTCCTCGACTCGCCGATTTTCGAGACACGCTGGCGCTGGACCACCACGCTCGCGCTCGCGGTGCCGCGCAACCGCGGCGGCGCGCGCGTGCCGAACCAGCTGCAACGCATGTACGCCGAGGACCTGCTGCAGGGCGTCTTTCCCGACGCCGCCGCTTGTCTCGACAACTTGCAGGGTGCGCGCGAGGTGCCGCAGCACCCGCTGGTGCAGCAGGCGCTGCGCGATTCGCTCGAAGAGGCGCTGGATCTCCGCGGCCTTGCGCGGCAGCTGCAGAAGCTTTTCGCGGGCGAGCTGAAGCTGCTGGCCAAAGACACGCCCGAGCCCTCGGTCCTGTGCCACGAGATCCTCAATTCGCAGGTCTACACCTTCCTCGACGACGCGCCGCTCGAGGAGCGCCGCGCACGCGCCGTGTACGCGCGGCGCGCCACCGAGGTGCGCAGCGCCGACGATCTCGGCGCGCTCGACCCGGCGGCGATCCAGCGCGTGCGCGAGGAAGCCTGGCCGGTCGCCAACACGGCCGACGAGCTCTACGACGCGCTGATGGTTGCCGGATATCTTCTCGACGAGGAAATTACGCCGCGATGGCGCGAGCTGCTGGGCGAGCTCGGCCCGCGCACGGTCAAGCAAGGCGGGCGCTGGCACGCCGTGGAGCGCAAAGACGATGTACCCGAGGAGCTCCAGGCAAGCCGCATGGAGGTTCTCGGCCCGATCGTGGAAAAAGAGAATTCGATGCTTCTCAAGCTGGAAAGGCAAGGGCGAATCCTGCGCGGCCGCTTTACCCCCGGAACGAGCGAGCTCGAATGGTGCGATCGCCGGCTGCTCGCGCGCATTCATCGCTACACGCTGAACCGCCTGCGCTCCGAGATCGAGCCGGTCGCCGCGGCCGACTTCATGCGCTTCCTGCTGCATTGGCAGCACGTCGCGGCGGGCGAGCAGCTGAAGGGCGCCGAAGGGCTGGCCGCGATCGTCGAGCAGCTCGAGGGCTTCGAGCTGGCGGCGGCGGCATGGGAGCACGACGTGCTTCCCGCCCGGGTGAGCGACTACGGCGCCGAGCAGATCGACCGCCTTTGCCTGAGCGGCCGCGTCGCCTGGGGCCGGCTCACGCCCGGCGACGGCAAAGTGCCCCTGCGCTCCTCGCCGATCGCGCTGATGTTGCGGCAGCATGTGCTGCCGGCCGGGGAAAGCGAAGCGCCGGTTTCAGCGGAGGCGCGCTCGGTAAGGCAAGCCCTCAAGAGCCGCGGCGCCCTGTTCTTCAACGAGCTCGTCGCCGCGACCGGCTTGCTGCCGACGCTCGTCGAGCGCGGGCTCGCCGAGCTGGTCAGCGCCGGTCTGGTGACGGCAGACAGCTTCAGCGGATTGCGCGCGCTGCTCGCACCGCAGCACAAGCGGAACGGACTCGTGCAAGGCGCGGGTCGCTGGTCACTGCTAAACCAGAAAAACACCACTACAGAACAGATCGCACAGGGACTGCTCAAGCGCTACGGCGTGGTTTTCCGCGCTTTGCTGCAGAAAGAATCGCTGACGCCATGGCGCGATCTGGTGAAGCTGTACCGGCGCCTCGAGGCGCGCGGCGAGATCCGCGGCGGGCGTTTCGTCGCCGGCTTCGGCGGCGAGCAGTTCGCCGCCGCGGATGCGGTCGGCAGGCTGCGCGCGGTGCGCAAGCTCGAGAAAGGCGAGGAGCTGGTCGCGCTGAGCGGCGCCGATCCGTTGAACCTGGTCGGCATCCTCACCCCGGACGCCCGCGTTCCTGCCCTGGCGGCAAACAGGGTGCTGCTGAGGGATGGCATTGCCATCGCCGCCGTCGAGGGCGGCAAGCTGCGGCGCCTGGCCGAATCGGAGCTGAGCGACGACAGCCTTCACGCGCTTGCGCGGCGCTTCCACTGGCGAGCGCTCGACCCCCATTTGCGTTCTGCCACCCCGCCGCGGCCGGGCACCCTGGAAAGGACCCGCGACCGCGTCATGAGCCTGCCGTGGAGCCAGAATCGCCGGTAGCGGCGCATGGCGAAGTCGAGCAAACAGTGGCTGCGCCGCCATGTCACCGATCCGTACGTGCGCAAGGCGCGGGAGCAGGGCTATCGCTCCCGCTCGGCGTTCAAGCTTCTCGAGATAGACGACAAGGAAAAGCTTCTGCGGCCTGGAGCAATCGTAGTAGACCTGGGCGCGGCGCCGGGCGGCTGGTCGCAGGTGGCCGCCGCCAGAGTCAAGCCAGGCGGGCGCGTCATCGCCATTGATTTGCTGAAGATTGCCCCCATCACTGGGGTAGAGGTGGTGGCGGGAGATTTCCGCGCCGCGAGGCTGGAAGGTGTCAGGGCGGACATCGTGCTCTCGGACCTCGCGCCGAACCTCTCGGGAGTCGCGAATGTCGACCAGGCCAGGGCCGCAGGCCTGGCGTTCGCGGCGATCGATTTTTGCCGCAAGACGCTGAAGCCCGACGGCGTTTTCGTGGTCAAGACATTTCATGGCGAAGCCTTCGGTGAGGTCCTGGCGCGTTTGAAACGCGAGTTCAGGAAGGTGATGGTGAGAAAACCCTCGGCATCGCGGGGTGAATCGAGCGAGACTTATGTGGTGGCGCGCGGCTTGCTGGCCTTGTAAGATGCCTTTTTGCGCAGTGCGGTGTAAGGAGCAAGTACTTGAACAACATGCTTAAGAACCTGGTCATCTGGCTCGTCATCGGGCTGGTGCTGATGACCGTGTTCAACCAGTTCAATACCCGCCAGGCGGCGCAGGCGCCGATGGAGTATTCGCAGTTCCTGGAAGAGGTGAAGGCCGGGCGCATCGCGAAGGTGACGATCGAGGGGCGGCAGCTCAAGGCCCAGACCACCGAAGGCAAGCGCGTCACCAGCTACTCGCCGGGCGACATCTGGCTGGTTTCCGACCTGCTCAAGTACGGCGTCAAGATCGAGGCCAAGCCTGAAGAGGAGCCGTCGCTCCTCATGAACATCTTCGTGTCGTGGTTCCCGATGCTGCTGCTGATCGGCGTGTGGATCTTCTTCATGCGCCAGATGCAGGGCGGGGGCCGCGGCGGCGCGTTCTCCTTCGGCAAGTCGCGCGCGCGGATGCTGGACGAGTCGACCAACACCGTGACGTTCGCGGACGTCGCGGGCTGCGAGGAGGCCAAGGAAGAAGTCGCCGAGCTGGTCGACTTCCTGCGCGATCCGTCCAAGTTCCAGAAGCTCGGCGGCCGCATCCCGCGCGGCGTGCTGATGGTGGGCGCTCCAGGCACCGGCAAGACGCTGCTCGCGCGCGCCATCGCGGGCGAGGCGAAGGTGCCGTTCTTCTCGATCTCGGGCTCCGACTTCGTCGAGATGTTCGTCGGCGTCGGCGCGGCGCGCGTGCGCGACATGTTCGAGCAGGCGAAGAAGCACGCGCCCTGCATCGTGTTCATCGACGAGATCGACGCGGTCGGCCGCCAGCGCGGCGCCGGCCTCGGCGGCGGCAACGACGAGCGCGAGCAGACGCTGAACCAGCTGCTCGTGGAGATGGACGGCTTCGAGGCGACGATGGGCGTGATCGTCATCGCCGCGACCAACCGCCCCGACGTGCTCGACCCGGCGCTGCTGCGCCCGGGCCGCTTCGACCGGCAGGTCGTGGTGCCGCTGCCCGACATCCGCGGCCGCGAGGAGATTCTCAAGGTCCACATGCGCAAGGTGCCCCTTGCGCCCGACGTCAAGCCCGACATCATCGCGCGCGGCACGCCGGGCTTCTCGGGCGCCGATCTTGCGAACATCGTGAACGAGGCGGCCCTGTTCGCGGCGCGCGGGAACAAGCGCCTGGTCGACATGGACGACTTCGAGCGCGCCAAGGACAAGATCATCATGGGCGCCGAGCGCCGCTCGATGGTGATGCCCGAGGAGGAGCGCCGCAACACCGCGTATCACGAGTCGGGCCACGCGGTCGTCGCGCGGCTGCTGCCGAAGACCGACCCGGTGCACAAGGTCACCATCATCCCGCGCGGCCGCGCGCTCGGCGTCACGCTGTCGCTGCCCGAGAACGACCGCTACGGCTACGACCGCGAATGGTGCCTGAACAAGATCTCCATGATGCTCGGAGGCAGGATCGCCGAAGAGCTGTTCATGCACCAGATGACCACGGGCGCGGGCGATGACTTCAGGAAAGCCACCGACATGGCGCGCCGCATGGTGACCGAGTGGGGCATGTCCGAGGAGCTTGGGCCGATGGTGTACGGCGAGAACGAGGGCGAGGTATTCCTCGGCCGCACGGTCACCACGCACAAGAACGTCTCCGAGGCGACGATGCAGAAGGTCGACGCCGAGATCCGCCGCATCATCGACCAGCAGTACCGCATCGCGCGCCGGCTTCTCGAGGACAACCGCGACAAGGTCGAGGCGATGGCGAAGGCGCTGCTCGAGCTCGAGACCATCGACGCCGACCAGATCGCCGACATCATGGCCGGCAAGCCGCCGCGGCCGCCGAAGCCTTCCGGCTCGCAAAGCGCCGCCAAGCCGCCAGCCGGCGATGGCGCGGCCGAAGGCGCGACCGCGCCTGCGCCCAGCGCCTGATCAAAACCAGACCGCGATGATCCTGCGGTGTGGGAAGTACTCCATGCCGCTCGATAAGCCACTGGTGATGGGAGTGGTCAACGTCACGCCCGATTCCTTTTCCGACGGCGGCAGGTATTTCGACGCACGCGCCGCCGTCGCTCACGCCCGGCGGCTGGCAGACGACGGCGCCGACCTGATCGACATCGGCGGCGAATCGACGCGCCCCGGATCGGCCCCTGTTTCCGAGGGAGAGGAAATGCGCAGGGTGATCCCGGTCCTGGAAGCCATTTCACTGGAAATTCCTGTTTCGGTCGACACCCGCAGGCCCGGGGT
>Ga0209239_1002889_pt1 | contig 10154 bp, 6 predicted proteins | sample GraSoi013_2_20cm_FD_185824 | JGI IMG/M metagenome (GOLD analysis project Ga0209239, IMG submission 185824) | Grasslands soil microbial communities from the Angelo Coastal Reserve, California, USA - Sample 10_02_2013_2_20cm (SPAdes) (version 2) | ecosystem: Environmental > Terrestrial > Soil >...
GCGCGGCAGCCAGGGCCGGACGGTCAGCAGCCGGGAACTCAGCACCGGGGCGTGGGATAGCCGGAAAAGCGTACGCCCGGCGAGAATGGCCATCGTCGGCGCGATCGGCAGCAGATACTGGTACCCCTTGACCGGCCAGAGCGTGAAGAACGTGACCGGTACCGCCATCCAGCACAGCAGCAGCCGTTCCCGCCAGCCGTTCTCCCGGCGCAGCCAGACCAGCCCCAGCAGGGCGGCGGCGACCACCGCGAGGCCGAGCGCGAAAGGCACCACGCCGAAGTAGAACAGCGGCCCGTGGTTGGCCCGCCGGAACATCTGCCACAGCAGGTAGTTCTGCCCGGTGCTGGCCCGGCCGGCGAGCGACAGCACGACCGGGTGCGCCAACACGACAAGCACCATCGCCACGACCGCGAGCAACAGATGGCGCAGGCGCATCCGGATCGCCGGAGTCAGCGCGAAGAACGCATAGAGCCCACCGATGAGCACCACGCTGGTCTCCTTGGCCAGCACCGAGAGGCCCATCAACGCGCCCGCGGACAGCAGCCAGGACAGCGCGCGGGACTGGGCGTACCGCACGACGCAGTACAGCACCGCGGTGGCGAACGCGGTCATCAGCCCGTCGAGCAGCACCTGCCGGCTGACCACCACGTGGTACGGCATCACCGCGAGGATCAGTGCCGACAGCAGGCCGATGTTGCGGCTGTAGAGGCGGCTGGCCAACAGGAAAGTCACCAGCACGGTGATGACACCGATGCCGGCCGGTACCGCGCGGGCCGCCCAGTCACTAGGCCGCCCGCCGTGGCCGGCCAGGGCCAGCAGCATCTGGAAAAGCAACGGATGCGCCCGGAAAACCGGGAACATGCCCCGCAGCGACTGGTCCCCCGCGATCGACGCCGCGGTACCGGCGTACACGGCCTCGTCGCTGTTGAAGCCGACCGCGGCGAGCTGCCAGAACCGCAGGAACGCCGCGAGCACCCCGATCCCGGTGATCGGGCCGAACCGTACCAGCAGCGGCAGTGCCTTCGGCGCCAGCCGGGCCCATACCGTGGGCCGGGCGGTCACCTCGACCGCCGGCCGCTCGATGGGGGGAATCACCATGGTCTCGTCGGCGGCGACCTGCGCGCGGTCGTCGACGACCGGAATCACCATGGTTTCCTCCGCGCTCTGCACGACCGGCGCGCGGTCGCCGAGCGCGGGAATCACCATGGTGTCCTCGGGGCCGCCGACGACAGGTGTGGTGTCGTCGACGGCCCGCGGGGTCCTCTCTGCGGTACTACTCACGCTGCTCCACCTGTGGCGACCCCGAGTGGGCCGCCGTTCCAGTGCGGGAAGGCGTCCACGGCTTCCCGGCGCGAGGTGGCGCTGGGCAGCTCGTCGGCCCTCGGGTACCGGTCCTGTGCGATGAGGCGCGGGATCTCGTCGGCCCAGCCGAAGTTGTCCGAGGCGACCACCCGGGTACGGACGTTGGACAGGAACCCGTCGAGGATCTCCTTCTCCTTCGCGCGCAGTTCGAGGTAGCCCTGTCCGGCGATCGTGATCGCCGGTGCAAGGTAGCGGAACGGCGGGAACCCGTACGCGTCGTCAGTGTTCTCGATCATCCGCGCCAGCGTGGAGGCATGGTCGAGATCATGGATCCGCGGCGCGCCGCGCTCGATGATGAACAGCTCCTCCACCCGGGTCGAGCTGCCCAGCCGGCACGGTACCAGTCTGTCCACTGTGTACTTCGGCGGCGGTACGAGCATCTGGGTGATCGCGTTGATGCCCATGATGGGAAGGTTGAACCGGCTCAGCGTCAGCGCGAGGGACCGGCCGCCCTTGGAGTGCAACCGGCTCTGGAAGCGCAGCCGCCGCCACTCCTTCGGAGTCAGATCCTCCGCCTGTACCGCCCGCAGGGTGTGCGAGCTGATCGTGAGCGGCTTCGGGAAGCAGGTCGCGTTGCCGTACGCGTCGACGAGGGTCATGTCGTCGGACAGGAACAGCCCACCGTGGTCGCGCAGCAGCCGCAGTACCGTGGCGGTCTTGCCGGTGTCGGTGAGCGCGGAGAGCATCACCCCGACCCCGCCCAGGCTCACGCACGCCGAGTGCAACAGCATCCGACCGCGGGACACCATCACGAACCGCAGCAGCGCCTCGATCACGTTGGTGTAGACCACATGCGGCGAGCGCGCCAGCAGCGGACCCACCACCACGTTGATCGGTTCGCCCAGCTCCACCCGGAAGTTCGCGCCGAACCGGCCCAGGTGCTCCTCGTACCGCAGGGTGTTGGCGTTGGCGTACTCGGTCATCGCCGCGCGCCGCCGGGGACGCCGGTTGCCGACGTCGCCGACCCGTACCGCGATGTCCACGTCGGCGTCCGCGACCCACTGCGCGCGGAAGAACTCCAGCTCCGGCAGCTCGATCTGGGAGCCGATGGTCAGCACACCCGCGATGTCGTACCGGTACCGCAGGTGGTTGTACCGCTTGCGGCTGGGCGGCGTGGCCTGCTCGCCGGCGCCGACGTCGACCAGTACCCGCACCGGGTCGCGGTTGACCTCCCACGCCGTGCCGTAGATGACCCGGTCGCTGACGAAGAACCGCACCAGGAACAGCCCGACGAGGGTGACCCCGTTGGCCCACAACACTTCCACGCCGGACCACACCAGCGCCTGCAGGACCGGCAGCCGGGCCAGCAGCAGCAGGTTGTTCATCAGGGCGAAGCGCAGCAGCCGACCGGTCCGGGTGCCGTTGCCCTTGCCCCGGTAGACCAGACCCTCGACGAGCACGAAGTTCCACGTCGTCGACACCTGCGTCGCGAGCGCCGCGCCGAGCAGGTGGTTGATGCCGAGCGTCTTGTAGAAGAACCACAGCGCCCCGGTGTTCACCGCGACGCCGGAGAGCCCGACGAGACCGAACAGCACCATGCGGAACAGCTGTTGCATGCGCTCCTTCGGCGTGGGAGGCCGTTCCCGGATCTGCCGGACCAGCCGTTGCCGGCGCAGCCGGACGAGCTGGCGAAGGTACGTCACGCCCTCGCGGAAGGACGCCTTGGAGTCGCCCGCGTGGCGGGGCGCCATCTCGTAGGTCACCTCGGCGACCCGCGCGGAGGGGTGCCGCACCAGGATCTCCAGCAGCACCTTGAACCCGGTCGGGTTGAGCCGGTCGGCGTCGACCGCCGCGGTACGGAAGGCGAACAGCCCGCTCATCGGGTCGGTGATCGTGGCCAGCCGGCGCGGGAACAGCGCCTTGGCGAGCCGGGTCGCCGACGACGACGTGGCCGCCCGGCCGACACTGGTCAACCCGTCGCCGGAGGAACCGGTACCGGCGTACCGGGTACCGACCACGACGTCGACGTCGTGCCGCATCGCGGTACGGGCCAGCGTGGCGGCCGCCTCCGGTGGGTGCTGCAGATCGGCGTCCATCACCAGAACCCAGGCGCCGCGCGCGTGCCGGGTACCGGCGACGACGGCGCCGCCCAGGCCGCCCTTGCGGTAGGCCGGCGTACGGTGCAGCAGCCGTACCGGAACCGGGCAGCCACGCGCGTACCGCGCCAGCTCCCGCGGTGTCTCGTCGTCGCTGTCGTCCACCACGAGGATCTCCGCCGACATCGCCGCTACCGCCGGGCCGAGCCGGGCCAGCAGCGTCGCCATGTTGTCGGCCTCGTTGCGGGTCGGCACGATCACGCTCAGCCGGACCGGACGGTCCACGGCTGCTGAGTTCAGATCGACAAGCTGCGGACCCCGGTCACCGTCGTCGTGCGCGGATGGGGGTACGGGCACCCGGGTAACCGGATCAGCGGTTGGCAACGGGATCATTTCAGCGAGATCAGACACAGGGCCTCCGGGTGAGGACGAGCACCCCGCTCCGCGTAGTGCGGCTCGGGTGGCACAGACCGACGCGCTCGGCGACGGCCGGCGCTGGGTTACGGCATTCGCCGGAGAAACGAGCCTCTCCGGCGGAAGACAAGGACACGAGGTGCGACGCATACGGTCCCGAGGCATAGCCAGAACGCACCGCATGACACATTGCACGAGGCGCAGGACAACATGGCCGGATCAGATTGTTGATCCGGACAGACCGTTCTATTAAGGGTGCACCTGCGGTACCCCGCCTCCCGGCACCGCAACCCGAACTGGACTTCCCTTTCCAGCCCCCTCCTTCGCTCCACAGGTCGCGACGATGACAGCCACGCGCGACCCGGTGCGAACAATCTGTACCGACTTGCGAACGGGCCGACAATAGACCTGTCCACCAGCTGACAGATAGTAAAACAGGAGATGAACTCGCGCTTGATTAGCGAACTGTTCCGATTCTGTTAACCGACTGGTGGAGCCCAGAATCTATAGATTATTGTCAGCTTGTCGATCTTGTCCGAAACCGAAGGCCTTTCCGGAGGGAATCCTCACTAGCTGGTGATCAAATACCCGCAGAGCGTGACTACGATCGCGTCCTAGCGGCCCCAGCAGGCCTCGGCGGTACCAGGAGAAATGTCAGACAACAACGGCCTCAAAGTGTGCGAATACGGCTGGGACATTCAAAGTTCCAGGACCGTTTCGCCAATTCGGTTGACCCCGGCGTCAACCCGGCCGGATATTCGACCGCAGCGGCCAGAAAAATACCGGCCGAGAGGGCGCCGACGAATGGTCCCTTCGGCGGAAAGACAGTCCATCCGAGGGACCGAGAAAAGGCCATCCGGGCCCGCGAAATCGGACAGGCGGGCGTAGGCCCGAGCCCGGCCCGGACGACCGGGCCCAACGGGAGCCAGCGCCGGGTCGATGCGAGGTCAGAGGATGCCGAGCTGGTTGGCCCGGGCGAGCGCCTCGACCCGGTTGCGGGCGCCGAGCTTCTCCAGCGTCCGCTGCAGGTACGTCTTGACGGTGTTGCGGGTGAGCCCGAGCGCGGTGGCGATCTCGGGGTTCGTCTCCCCCATCGCGACGTGCCGCAGGATCTCGTACTCACGCCGGGTCAGACCGTGCTCGCGCAGCTTGCGGTTGAGCAGGACGCCACCGTCACCCTGGATGTCGGCGTACACGACGCGCTCGCCGCCGGCCACCCGCCGGATCACGTCGACGAGATCGGCGCGCTCGGTGTGCTTGACGAGTACGCCGTGGGCGCCGGCGGCCAGCGCGTCGCTGAGGGCGGCATGCTCGGGGTACGCCGTGAAAATGATGATCTTCACGTCGGGCGCCTCGCTCAGCAGCTGCCGGATCGTCTCCGGGGCGAGCATGTCGGGCAGGCGCAGATCGAGCAGTACGACATCCGGGCGGAGCCGGACGAGCGCCTCGATCGCCTCCCGGCCGTTGCGGGCGTACCCGGCGACTTCAAGGAACGAGGTGCGCTGCAGGGCAAGGGAAACGCCGTCGAGCACGATCGGATGGTCGTCGACGACCAGTACCTTGATCATGCGGGCACCCACGCCTGGAGCGTGACCCCGCCGTCGTCGTTACGGGCGATGCTCAGCGTGCCACCGACCCGGGCCAGCCGGTCCGCGCTCGCGGCCAGCCCCAGCCCGGCCTCCGGCTCCGGTCCGTCGCGCACCCCGATCCCGTCGTCGGAGACGGTGACCGCCACCCCGTCGCGCAGCGCGAACACGCTGACCACCACCGACTGCGCCTGGGCGTGCTTCTCCACGTTGAGCAACGCCTCACGGGCGGCGTCGGCGAGCGCGCCGATCCGGGAGCCGCGCAGCGCGGGCAGCTCGGTCAACGTGATCACCCTGGTGTTCGTACCCGTGCGGTTCTCGAACGCCCCGCAGTGCTCCCGCAGCGCCACGCCCAGGGCGACCTGCTCCGGCGGCGCGCTGAGTACCCGCAGCGAGCCGCGCAGCGCGGCCGAGGCCTCCATGGCCTGCTGCTCGATGGCCGAGAGCCGGCTGCGGACCGCTTGGTCCAGACCCGGTTCGTCGCCCAGCCGGCGGATGCCCGCGCCGAGCGTGAAGAGCATGGCGCCCACGGTGTCGTGCAGTTCCAGGGCGACCCGGCGGCGCTCCTCGTGTACGGCCACCTCGGCGGCGTGCCGGGCCCGTTCGGCCACCACCTGGGCCGCCGCGGTCCGGTAGGCCACCTGTTCGAGGGCCTGGGCGGTGCGGTCGCCGAAGCTCATCTCCTCCCGGTTCGCGCCGTAGAGGACGCCGAGCAGCCGGCCGTCGTGGACGATCGGTACGGCGATCATCGCCTTCATGCCCTCGGCCGTGGCCTGCGCCCGGAAGTGGTGCGTGATGTCGCGCGAGGTGCAGTAGTTGCTGACCCACAGGGGCCGGCGGGTGGCCAGTACCCGGCCGCCGAGCCCCACGCCCGTCGGCACCACGAGGCCTTCGACGAGACCGGTCGTGGTGTTGACCGAGTTGCCGAGGACGAGCCGGTCGTCGCCGTCCGGCTCTCCCACCCAGGCCGTTTCGACGCCCGCCAGCGCCGGCACGTTGGCCACCATCCGCTGGATCGCGGCCGTCCGGTCGAGCAGGCCGAGGATCTCGGCGTACTGCTCGTCGAGAGCGAGCAGGACATCGGGCAGGGGTTCCATGGTCGTTCCAGCTCTCCCGGCCCCGGAGCTGCCGCGGCGTTCGCGGTTGCCGGTACCGGTCTGGCCATGGTCGCGCATCGGGACGATCCGGTCCACCTCCAGGTGGAGACCCCCGAACAGAGACCTCCACCTGCAGCTAGCCCAACTCCGTGGGGCGGCGCACGCTCCTGACCCATCCCACGATCGAGAGGAGAAACCCCGATGCTGATGGTACGTGGCCTGCGGGTGAGCTACGGACGTTCCGCCGCCAAATCCAAAGGCGGGGCGATCCTCGCGCTGCGGCACGTATCGCTCGACGTGCCACCGGGCGCCGTGGTGGCCGTGTTGGGCAGCAACGGGGCGGGTAAGACCACACTCTTACGGGCGGTCTCCGGGGTACTCGGCGAGCACGGCGGATCGGTCGACGAAGGATCGATCGAGTTCGAAGGACGGTCGCTGGTGGGCCGGTCGGCCGCCGCGATCGTGTCCGCCGGTATCGTCCAGTCGCCCGAGGGCCGGCGGATCTTCGAGCGGCTGACCGTGGCCGAGAACCTGCGGATCGGCGGCTTCAGCGTCCGCCAGGCCGCCGTCCGGACCCGGGCCCGATTACTCGTGTACGACCTGTTTCCCATCCTCTATGACCGGCGGGGCCAGCGGGCCGGGCTGCTGTCCGGCGGCCAGCAGCAGATGCTCGCGATCGGCCGGGCGCTGATGTCCAGCCCGCGGCTGCTGCTGCTCGACGAGCCCTCGCTCGGGCTGGCACCTCAGGTGATCGGCCAGATCGGCCGGGTGGTGAAAGACATCAATGCCAGGGGTACGGCGGTGGTGCTGGTCGAGCAGAACGCGGCGATGGCGCTGTCCGTGGCGACCCACGCGTACGTGCTCACCACCGGTGAAGTGAGCCTGTCCGGGCCGGCCGCGGAGCTGGCCGCCAACGACGCCGTTCGCGAGCTGTATCTCGGACGCGACACCGAACACGCCGTCGACGAGGAACTCGCGCACGGCACCACCCGGCCGGCCCTGCCCCGGTGGGCCGGATGACGGCGCCCGCGGTCGACGCCGCTTTGGTCGTCGACGCGGTCACCGTCCGGTTTGCCGGAGTCACCGCCCTCGATAGGGTGTCCTTCGCCGTCGCGCCCGGTACGGTCCACGCGGTCATCGGGCCCAACGGCGCCGGAAAGTCCACCTTGTTCAACGTGGTCTCCGGGGCGTACCGGCCGGCCGGCGGTACGGTCTCGTTCCGCGGTACCGACCTCACCCGGCTGCGGCCGCACGACATCGCCGCGCTCGGAGTCGCCCGTACCTTCCAGAACATCGCGCTGCTCGCCGGCGAGACGGTCGGCGAGAACCTCATGCTCGGCCGGCACCACCTGACCCGGGCCGGTTTCCTGACCGCACCGCTACGGCTGCCCGGTACCCGCCGGGAAGAACGGCGGCACCGCGCCCGGGCCCGGGAGATCGCCGACTTCATGGGACTCGGCGACCGGTTCGACACCGTGGCCGGCATCCTCTCGTACGGCGACCAGAAGCGCGTCGAGATCGCCCGCGCGCTGTGCGTGGAGCCGTCCCTGCTGCTGCTCGACGAGCCGGCCGCCGGCATGAACGCGCACGAGACCGCGGTGATGGGGCACCTGATCCGCGACGTGCGTACCGCGTTGGACATCCCGATCCTGCTCGTCGAGCACGACATGGGGCTCGTGATGGGGATCGCCGACCGGGTGACCGTGCTCGATTTCGGCAAGCGGATCGCCGACGGTACCCCGGGCGAGGTCCAGCGCGACCCCGAGGTGCAACGCGCGTACCTCGGTACCGGTACCGACGAGGAGTTGGCGAAGCGATGACGACCTTCCTGCAGTTCCTCGTCGCCGGCATCTCGCTCGGCGCGGTGTACGCCCTCCTCGCCCTCGGTTTCGTCATGGTGTTCAAGGCGACCGGCGTGGTGAACTTCGCGCACCCGGCGCTGTTGATGGTCGGCGCCTACGTCACCGCCCGGTGCGCGGCCGCCGACGGCGGGCTGCCCATCTCCGATGCGACGCTACGGTTCGCGGTCGCGCTGGCGATCGGCGTCGGCGCGAGCGCCGCCTTCGCATTGGCTGTCCAACGTGGACTCGTACATCCGATGGCCGCCCGGTCGGTCGTCGCGGTGAGCATCATGACGATCGGCGTGGACGTGGTCGTCCAGACCGAGATCGTGCGGCGGTTCGGGTCGCTGGATGCCTTGTCCATGGGGGATCCGTGGGCGGGCGACGTGGCGCACGTGGCCGGGCTGGCCATCCCGTACACCAGGATCGCCGCGCTCGTCGTGGGGCTGCTTGTCATCGGCGGGTTCTTCGCGTGGTTCCGGTTCTCCGTCTGGGGTGTGGCCATGCGGGCCGTCGCCGAGGACCCGGAGACCGCGGCGCTGATGGGGGTACGCCGGTCACGGGTGGCGGCGACCGCGTGGGTACTGGCCGGTGCGCTGGCCGCGATCGCCGGGCTGTTCATCAGCGTGTCCCCGGCGGCCGGGCTGGCCCCGGCGACCGCAGTCGTGGCCCTGCAGACATTCCCCGCCGCGATCATCGGTGGGCTCGACTCGACCGGTGGCGCGGTCGTCGGCGGGCTCGTGGTGGGCGTCGCCGAGATGCTCACCCAGGGGTACGCGAGCGAGCTCTCCCTTCTCGGACAGGGCTTCCACACCGTCATGCCGTACGTGGTGATGGTCGTGGTGCTGCTGGTCCGCCCGTCCGGCCTCTTCGGCACCAGGGAGCTGCACCGTGTCTGAATCCCTTGTCCGGCGCGGGTTCGCCGTACTGCTGGTCGGTGCCGGGCTGGTCCTGCCGTTCTACGCCGACAAGTCGTGGCTGCGGATGGGCCTGTTCGCGTTCGCGGCCGCGGTCGCCGCGCTCGGCCTGAGCCTGCTGATCGGCCAGGCCGGCCAGCTTTCGCTCGGCCACTCGTTCTTCGTCGCCGTCGGCGCGTACGGCTACACGTTCTTCGCCTCGGGCACCACCTCGGTCGAGGGCAACCGCCAGGTCGGGCTGGGCCTGCCGCCCGTTCTCGCGGTCCTGCTGGCCGTACTGCTCGCCGGGGTGGCCGGGCTGGCGTTCAGCCCGATCTCGGCCCGGCTGCGCGGAATCTACCTCGGTGTCGCCTCGCTCGGTCTCGTCTTCGGCGGGCTGCATCTGCTCAACAACGCCGAACCGTTGACCGGCGGCGCGCACGGGCGGGACGTACCGAGCCTGAGTCTGTTCGGCTTCTCCTTCGACAAGGTGCGCGGCCAGACGCTGCACGTGCTCGGGGTGCCGTTCGGCAAGGAGGAGAAGCTGTGGTACCTCGCGCTCGCGGTCACCGTCGCGGCATACCTCTACTACCGCAACCTCGTCCGCGGCCGGCCCGGGCGGGCATTGCGCGCGGTACGGGACCGGGACCTGATGGCCGGCATCATGGGCGTACCCGTCCGGCGCTACAAGGCGTACGCGTTCGTGGTCTCGTCGATGTACGCCGGCCTCGGCGGCGTACTGTTCGCGCTCGTTCTCGGCCGTATCGTGCCCGACGCGTTCGGCGTCGCACTCGCCATCGAGTACCTCGCGATGGTCGTCATCGGCGGAGCCGGCTCGGCGGCGGGTGCGGTCGCGGGCGCCGCGTTCGTCGTGTGCCTGCCCCGGATCCTGGACCGCTACGCCGAATCGTTGCCCGGCATC
>Ga0209239_1002891_pt1 | contig 10154 bp, 9 predicted proteins | sample GraSoi013_2_20cm_FD_185824 | JGI IMG/M metagenome (GOLD analysis project Ga0209239, IMG submission 185824) | Grasslands soil microbial communities from the Angelo Coastal Reserve, California, USA - Sample 10_02_2013_2_20cm (SPAdes) (version 2) | ecosystem: Environmental > Terrestrial > Soil >...
GCGCTGCCGGACCGCCTCATCCCCGCCGTACCAACTCCAACCCGGCCCTGTCGCCGTATTCCACGGCACCCGCACAAGCACCCGCGCGGCCGACCCCACCGCGCCGACTGACCCCAACGCGCCGCCCCCAACCCGCGAATGACCGCAAGCGATACCACTGGGAGGAAACCACCATGCCTCGAACCAACCCCACCCCCGGCGGCGACCCAAACCGACCGGACGCCCGCAGCACCGGCGGGCAGGCCCCAACCGGCGGTCCACAAACCAGCGATGAGCCAGGCGTGACCCTGATCCACACACCGGACCTGCAGGTACCGCACGGCCGGCTGGCCGTGTCGTCGCTGCACCAGCTACAGACCCACAAACGGGGTGGCGTTCGTCGCCGACCTCACCCCTGGACGGGCAGCTCGCCGGGCGGATCGAAAACGACGGCAACGGCGGCCCGACCACCAACTACGGTCTCAACTCCAGCCCGTTCAACTGGCGACACCTGGCCGACTACGTCCAGGCCAGCCGCCACCGCGGCCAGCCGGTATCCGAGGAGTTCGTCCTGGACGCGCTGATCGACTTTTCCGGCCACTGAGCGCCGCATCTGCGCTCTGGCCTGCGTCTTTGCGTACCGTACATGTCAACGACGGACGTGCCAGAAGGAAAGGTCGGGGAGCCACAACGCTGATCGTGGGATGGTTCGTGGATGGCTGGAGACCCTCTCCTCGTGGCGGGCGTGGCCGCTGGCGCGGTCGACGCGGATGCCTACTCCACGTGGCTCGCGGTTGTGTATCAGGTCGCCCGTGCACTCGGCGGTGCGGTCGTCGGCCAGGCTGAGCATCCGGCACCGGGGCGCAACCACTACCGGGTCCGGATCCGGTCAGCGGCGGGAACGCGGATGTGGTTGCTGCTCAACGGCGCCGGACGGCTGGTTGCCGCCTCGGAGCACCCGGACCCGCGGGAGCTGACGTTTGCCTTCCGCGAAGTGCCACGCCAAGACCTGTTCCGGTTGGCCGCCTACGCGTTGCCGCGCCGGAGGATCTGGAACGACCGTTGACCGACGAGCAGATCACCGGGTTGACAGACGCGGAACGTCGCGATGTCGCCTATCACCGGCCTCCTCGGGTAGGTGATGTCATCTTCAACTGGTTCGACTGACCGGGCCGGGTCGATCGGTCGATCTGCACCTCATTCAGCAGGCCTGCACCGGCATACCCGGACCGGGACCACCGGTCACGCGGCGGACTGGTGCGGCGTGAGTTCGTCGGCGTAATGGCATGTGCATTTATATACACCGATATTTATGATGTTCAGTGAGCGGTTCTTACGGAATGGGCACTCTGGCAAATACTGCACAACGGGCGCCGACGTTCCACGTCCTTGTCTGGTTCGATACGAGGCGCATGTGGAGCTTTCTGAACCTGCGAGGAGGAGTCTGTGCCGGAACTGGGGCAACGCTCGGGCGAGGATCCCGAAGGGGCGGACTCGACCGTCACGCTGGATCTCTCCCTGCGTCGCCTGACGGACCTCCCACCGGAAGTGCTGCGCCTTTCCGGCCTACAGGTGATCAACCTCTATGGCAACAAGATCACCACGTTGCCGCCGGAGACCGTCCGTCTCTCCTGCCTACGTTCCGTGAATCTCGCCGGTAACCTACTGCCTACCGTTCCGTGCGAGATCACCGAGCTACCACAGCTGCGGTTGCTGGACCTCTACGGCAACCGGCTCATCGCTGTTCCTCCCGAGATCGGGAACCTGAATCGCCTACGGGGGCTGAACCTGGGCGGTAACCCGCTGCTATCGCTCCCACCCGAGCTGGGCCGGCTGGTTAATCTGCAAAGGCTCGACCTGGCTGGCGCAACGTTGAGCGGCCTGCCGGCACAGATCGGCAACCTGAGCAATCTCGAGTCGCTCGTGCTCGACGGGAATGACCTCGCCGGTCTTCCCGCGCAGATCGGCCTCCTAACCAATCTCCGGAAGCTCAGTATCCGGGGCAACCAGTTGACCGTCCTTCCGCCGGAGATCGGCAAGCTGACGAGCCTCCAGGAATTGGATCTCTCTGGCAACCGCCTCACCAGTCTGCCGCCAGAAATCGGGCAGCTGACGAATCTCCGCGAGCTGAACCTGGACGCGAACGAAATCGTAGGCTTGCCTCCGGAAATCGGTAACCTGGACAACCTCGAGTTGTTCAACCTCAGTGGCAACCGGCTCGCTCGGTTGCCGGCCGAGGTCGGAGGAACCATCCGCCTGCGGGAACTAAATCTCGACGGCAACCAGCTCACGGACCTGCCGCCTGAGATCGGCAGACTGGCCCACCTCCAGTTGCTCAGCCTAGACGACAACCTGCTCATCGGACTACGGCGCGAGCTGGCGCCATTGCTTCGGAAGGGCTTAACCATATCAGTCGCCGCGAATCCGCTGATCGACCCGCTGCCAGAGTTCCTCGGTCGAGGCTCCGATGCATTGGCTACATATCTCTCGAGTCTGGAAGACGCGGTCGCGCACTATGAGGCGAAGGTACTCCTGGTGGGTGAGGGCAGTGTCGGCAAGACGTCCCTCGTCGCCTCCCTGACTGGGGCTCCCTTCGTAGCGGACCGGCCCACCACGCACGGAATCGAGATCCACCCGGTTGTCCTCCGGCACCCGGACAAGCCCGTGGACATGACCGTCCGCATATGGGACTTCGGCGGCCAAGAGGTGTACCGGATCACACACCAGTTCTTCTTCAGCCGGCGTTCGCTATACGTGATGGTATGGAACGCCCGCGAGGGGCAAGAGCGCAACGAGGTCGACGGATGGTTACGTCGTATCCGGCTGCGGGTCGGTGCGTCCGCCTGGGTGATCATTGTGGCGACCCACGCTGACGAACGTAGGCCGGAGCTGGATTACCCCTACCTTCACCGAACGCTTCCCGGAATGCTGGTCGGCCAGTATGCCGTCGACAACCGAAGCGCAAGCGGGGTGCCCGAACTACATACCGCCATCGCCGCCCAGGCGGCCCGGCTCCCTCAGATGGGACAGCTGCTCAACCCGCGCTGGATCGCCGCGAGGGACGAGATCCTTGCCCTCGCCGAGGCGGAGCCCCAGATCCCGTTTGGTGACTTCGCCGCCGTCTGCGAGCGCCATGGGGTCACCGACGACGAGATCCCCACCCTGCTCAACCTCCTTCACGACCTCGGTCAGGTGATCTACTACGGCGACGACGAGAGCCTGCAGGACGTGGTGGTCCTCAAGCCCGAGTGGCTGACCAAAGCGATCGACTATGTTCTCGAGGACACGGCGACGCGGGAGGCCAAGGGCGTCCTTAGCCACGCACGGCTGCGTGAGATCTGGCAGGAACGCCCCGACGGGCCGGGCTATCCAGCTCGCTACCACCCTTACTTCCTACGACTGATGGAGAAATTCGATGTCTCGTACCGGCTCGCGGACGACGAGCACAGCAGCCTCGTTGCCCAACTCGTGCCACACGAGCAGCCGGATCTGCCGTGGGTGCCCGAAACCGAGCCGCCATCCGGCACCCGGACCCTTTCGCTAGTTTGCAAGCTGAGCGAACCCGCTCCCGGGCTAATCGCCTGGCTCACCGTCCGACACCACGCGGCTTCCACCGGCAAGCACTGGCGCCACGGCGTGTTCCTTCGCCACCCGAACTCCACCTACGCCTCGGAGGCGCTCATACAGGTCCGCCCGGATGGCCATTTGGTCGTCGACGTCCGGGCGCCCTCGCCGGACATGTACTTCAACGTCCTGCGCGATAGCGTGGAGAACCTGATTACGAGCAGGTGGCTAGGGCTCAGCTTCGAACTGCTCGTCCCATGTCCGGCGCGAAAGGGCGACGGCGCACGCTGCGACGGTGCCTTCCCCCTGATCGGCCTGGTGCGGTATCGAGAGAACGGCGGGCTGACCCAGAACTGCCTACACTGCCAGGCCACCCACGACGTATCCCAGCTCCTGACAGGCTTCGCTGGAGTCCGGTCAGCCCTGGAGCCGGAGCTCGAACGACTGCATCAGGAAATTGGCTACGTCGCACGAAACGTCAGACAAGTTCGACAAGGCGTCCAGCGGGTCGAGAGCGGCGTTCGGGATATCGCCCAGGTCGCCACGGACACGGCCGGCTCGGTCCGCCGGGTCATCAAGGCGATCAGCGCCGAGGCGCACGACTGCCCACGCCTGTTTACCCTGGCGCCCCGTGGCACATCCCTCTTGCGGAGAATGAAATTCTACGAGGACCACTACACGCTGACGCTATGGTGTGAGGAACCCGGGCTGGAGCATCCCTGGCGGCCCGGTACATATCGTCTACGCCGGTCGCGGGACTGGTTGATCAAGGTGGCTCCGTACGCCAATCTGATCCTCAAAACCCTCCGGCTAATTCTTCCCATTAGTGGCGCGGTCGCCGGGGTCGAGATGTCATCCAACGACCGGGACAAGCTCGCTGCTGACCTCGATCTGATGAACACCTTAATCGAGAAGCTTCCTGATGAAGTCGATATCGAACAGCTCGCCATAGCTACCCGCCCCGGGAGGAGTCTGCTCGACGCCACTGAAGGCCAAGCGTTGCGGACCTTCCGTGCGACGCTCTTCCAGGCGGACCCCAACCGCGCCTTCGGGGACCTGCGCCGGGTCCTTGCCCCATCGGGGGAGTTTCTCTGGGTCTGCCGCCACCACTACCAGAAATACGATCCGGGACTGCCTAAACTGGACGGATAGGGCGGTGCCGTTTGCCCGTCGACCTGGACCGCCCGACGAATGACTCACTGGCGATCCTCAACGGATCGGCATCGGCGATACCACTCGCGCCGACGACGCCCGGTCAGCTCGCACCTCCCGTCACCGACTCGCACTTGCCGCGCCGTCGCCCTAGAGATCAGTTCAGAACATCAGCTGCGCGAAAGTCGAGCCAAGGCATGCGGCAGGGTAGGCGCGATGGGCCTCGGTCACGGGTAAAGATCCGGGGGAATCGATTTCATCGACAACCTACTTCGATCGCGCGGGACGTCACGGTGCGTAGCCAGCGATCCCTATGAGCCTGTGCTCGCGCAGTTTGAGGGCAGGCGCCACCGACTCCCGTGCTTTGGCTTGGCGCCGGCGACGTGGAGCGACGCCCGGGCACGCCGCCGGATGCCTTAGTTCGCCGATGTGAGCGGCGCGGTTAGGTCGTCCTCAACGGCGACCAACTCGGCGATCTTGGTGGCAATGTCTGCCATCGAATCATCCGCCGTGTTCAACCCGTTGCGGGAGGCAAGCAAAGGGCTGACCTTCTCAAGCTCCTCGTAGGTCGTTTCGTGCATGACAGGGATCAGCTGGTCACGTCGAACAAGCTCCGAGAGCTCCTTGTCAGAGATACCCCGGCTGTCGACGCGTTTCAGCAGCGCAGGGGTGACCAGGACGAGACCCGTACGCGACTTCGCCAGGCCTCTGTCGATTTCCCGCATGAACGGGTAGCCAAGCACAATGTCCCTCTCGCTGAACCAGACCGACACGCCCTCGGCTTCCAGCAGGTCGTGCAACTCCGTAGCAGCACCGCGCCGGTCATCCCACGCGTGGCAGAGGAAAACGTCGCAAAGGTCTGGCTCCTGACGCGCGCGCAACTCGACGGTGCGGCGAACGGGAGTCAGCGCCCGCATCTCGGCAGGCGTGTAAGTCACGGAGGAGGTGCTCGGCGACCAACGCGGCCGCGTTCTGCCGCTGATGGACCCGCCCCCACTACTCGCGCCGCCTCCGCTACTGCGCGGGTACAACTTCAGCACCCGACGCCGAGTCCGCCCGCCACGACGCCAGCACATCCGATACCCCGAACGATCCGCCATAGGACAACTGGCCTCCGTCTGCTTCAGTGGGGTGTGGCGTTGGGGAGAGGTTTGAGGAGATGACGGTGGATGCCCAGTTGATAGCGCTTGCCGCAGCCGGCGCATCGGCGCTCGTCGGCGCGATGGTCACCGACGGCTGGGCGCAGGCGAAAGCCGCGACGGTGGCGTTCTGGCGACGACACCGGCCGACCAGAGCAGACGCTGTCGAGCAGGTGCTGGAGTCGACGCGTGCCGAAATTGTGGCCGTGGACGAGGCCGGCCGACCGGTGCTCGCCGCGAGAGTGGAGGGTCGCTGGCAGGAACGGTTCGAATCGATGATCGAAGAGCATCCGGAGATCGCCGGCGAGCTAGCTGAGCTACTTGAGTACTTGCGAAAGGTCGGTTCGCCGGGCTTCACTCGGCTAAATGTGCAACGCGTGGAGGCTGCCCACGACGCCTACGTCGCTGGCAACGATCTCCGTGTGCAAAAGGTCGAGATGCGTGGCCACAATGTGGCCAACAGGGACATCACTATCGAACGACAAGAAATCCGGCCTCCGACCGAAATCTGACGCAGCGCGCAAGAAGTGAGGACCTGCCAGCCGTGGCGGACGATCCGACAGCCCTGCAAGGGATCAACGTCGCTGGCCGAGATGTTGTCATCCGTGAGCAACATGTGTATCTTCCCGCTCCTGCGCCACGGTATGAGTTCCAGTTGCCGCCCGCTATACCGGACTTCGTCGGTCGCACCCGGCTTGTCAACAAGTTGGTCGCGCTGCTGAGAAAAAGTGCGAACCGGGTAGGCGGCCCGCCGCTGGTACTGGCGATTGCCGGCCAGGCAGGCGTCGGGAAGACGGCCTGCGCGGTTCGGATAGCTCATCGAGCACGGCGAAGCTTTCCGTTCGCGCAACTATACGCGAACCTTCGCGGCGTCGAAGCCCAGCGTGCTGATCCATTCACAGTCTTGGGTGACTTTCTCCAGTCGCTCGGTGTCGACGGTTCCGCTCTGCCCAAGACACTGGACGGCCGAAGCGCGATGTATCGGGCGCGACTCGGGGGCCAGCGTGCCTTGGTACTGCTCGACAACGCCGCGGACGAGGCACAGGTCCGGCCGCTGCTGCCTGGTGCCGCACCCAGCACTGTGGTGGTCACCAGCCGATCACGACTCACCAGCATGGAATGGGCCCGCGTATTCGCACTGGACATTCTGAACGACGATGAGTCGATAACGATGCTGATGCAGATCTGCGGTAACGTCCGAGCTGAGGGAGAGATCGATTCAATCTCGCGGCTAGTGACGCTGTGTGGTGGACTGCCGTTGGCGATTCGAATCTCCGGCGCTCGGCTGGCCGCTAGGCCACACATGACCATTAGCCGCCTCGTACAGTCGATGGAACGCGAGCAGGACCGGCTCGCCGTGCTGCGGCAAGGTGACCTCGAGGTGCGTGCCAGCCTAGCGCTGAGCTACGACGGGCAGAGCGACTGTGCCCGTCGTCTCTTCAGGCTACTGGGGTTAGTACAGGCTGTTGACCTCACCGTTGAGGTCGCTGGTGCGTTAGCCGAAATGCGCCGGTCCGAAGCCGAGGAAGTGGTTGAATCCCTGGCGGAGGCACATCTCATCGAGATAGCCGGAGAGGGCAGCGACGGCCGCGTCCGATATCGATTCCATGACCTGTTGCGGGTCTTCGCTCGTGAACGTCTCGGCTTGGAGGACAGCGACGAGGCACAGGTAGCGGCGCTAGAACGAATGATCGGGCTACTCCTGGCTACTGCTCGTGACGCGAACGCGGCGATGGAACCGGGGGCGCTCCCCAGGACCGGTCCGAACGCGGCGAAATTGTGGGTGGATCCTGACTTCCGTCCGACGTTCCACGACTCCCGCCAGGCGATTGCCTGGTTCACCGCAGAACGCGAATCGCTGGTAACGGCGGTGGTGCAAGCGGAAGCAACAGGGCTCTGTGAACACTGTTGGGAACTGGCCGACGCCCTTCCGGATTTCCTCGAACTGCGGGGCCGCTGGTTCGACTGGCGCGTCACGCACGAGGCGGGGCTTCGTGCCGCGCGACAGGCGGGCAACCAACACGGGATCGCATGCATGCTACGTGATCTGGCGGAGGTGTACAGGTTCCTTGGACACTCGGCCGAAGGCCAGTCGTGCTTGGAAGAAGCCGTTCGTCTATATGCCGGCCTAGGCGACCGACGGAACCAAGCCGACGCGTTGCGCGGCAACGCTATCGCGTTGCGAAACGCCAACCGCATTCGTGAGGCCAAAACTTGTCTAGACCGTAGTCTCGCACTCTTCCTCGAAGTGAACGAGCCGCGCGGTGAGGCATACACCCTCGTCGCTTTAGCCGATCTATACCGAGAGGGTGACGCTCTGGGGGAAGCGAGCGCCGCGTTGGCGAGGGCGGTGGAAGTATTCGAAGATCTTGGTTACCAGCTCTGGCGCGGCACCGCACTGTGCAGCCTTGGCGATGTCCAACGACGTCAAGGCGACTACGAAGCCGCCTCAGCGACGCTTCTAAGTGCTGTCGAGCTGTTTCGCGCATGGGAGGACAGGCAGTGGCTATCGTACGCCCTGCTTGGGTTGGGCGAGGTCTATCGTGATCGTGACCTTCTCGACGAGGCGTTCTCGGCTTTTGCCGAGGCACATCAGCTTGCTCATGAGCTTGGCGAGGTCCAGATGCGGGCCCGCCTGCTGACACAGATAGGTCTCCTTCACCGCCGCTGCGGTCGACCGGCCGACGCCCAGGCGTGTTGGAGTGAAGCGCTCGACGCACTGCGTTGGCTTAACTCCCCGGATACTGCCGAGGTTGAGCAACTGCTGGCAGGCACGCCCTAGCGGGCCGGATCCCGGTGCGCCCCAACTGCTACCTCTCACCATTAGTTCCGTGTCGTCGTTCGGCAACCCGGCCACGGCTGACCCGTCTGCCAACCTGACACTGAACGCCCACGCCGACCGCGTGCTTCGGTAGTCATCCTGCCTGTTGCTTGGATTCGAGGATAGGCAAGCTGATCGCGAACGGGCTTGGCCGTCGCCGGGAACGATCTCCGCAACACGGTCAGACTTGACACGGAAACCGCCATGGTCGAGGCCGCGTTCGGTGACCTGCTGACCATCACCGGCACGGAGAACACCCTGGTCGACGACTTCCTCGGCGGGTTCCTGCCCACCGCCGACCGCGGCTACGAGTTCTTCTACGGCCCCCTCGTCGTCGCGATGCGGGAAGGCCGGCCGCTGCTGGTCGACGACGCCACCCTTATGTGAACAGTCAAGCTGTCGCAGCCGCCCGCGTGTCGCAGCTCGTACGCGTCGGTCGGGCCAGAATGTGTCCATGGATGAGATTGCTGCGCTATCTGGTGACTGGGCGGGTGGTCAGCAGGAGCAGGCTGCCGGGTTTGACGCGATCGGTGCGCGCTACGACGAGGTGTTCCCGCACAAGGACGGCCAGGTGCGGGCCGGTGAGCTTCTCCTCGACCGCCTGCCGGCCGGTGCGCGGGTCCTCGACGTGGGCTGTGGCACCGGGCTGCCGACCGGCCGCCAACTGGTCGCCGGCGGGTGCGAGGTGACCGGGATCGACATTTCACCGGTCATGCTCGACCTGGCCCGCCGCAACGTGCCACAGGCCACGTTCGTCCACTGAGATGTCGTGGACATCGATGCCAGTCTTGGCCGCTTCCACGCGGTCGTGGCGTTCTTCTCGCTGCTGATGTTGCCGCGTCACGAGATCGTGCGCACGCTCACCCGCCTCCGCCAGGTCCTGCTGCCGGCCGGCTGGTTGACCATCGGGATGGTCGCGGCCGATGTCGACGATGTTGCCCTGCCGTTCCTCGGTGCGCCGATCCGGGTAACCGGTTGGCCGCGAGAGCAGCTACGGCGCGTCATCAGTGACGCGGGGTTCACCGTGGACGTTGAAGACACCCGGTCGTATGTGCCGCCGGCCTCCGACGCCCCGCCGGAGGTTCAGCTGTTCCTCGTCTCACACTGCGCCTGATCGCGGCCTTCGTCATACGCATCCCTTCCTCCCGCGCTGTTCGCGGCAGATCCGCATGGCTCGGAATCCTTCCACGTCCGTGCGAGGATCTCATGGCGGTCATGGATCTGGTGCCGACCTACGAGGACTTGATCTGGTGTTTCGAAGCCAAGCCGGTCTACCGGTATACGGACGACCGTGTGGACGGCCGATCCCGCCGCCCGACCGCTGGGGGCCGGCCAAGCAGGTCGTAGGCTGGGCGCAACACCGTGCCGTGCGAAACTTCTGGAGCCGAAGAGTGAGCGACGACGACCGGCAGGCGCTCGCCGATCAGTTGCAGGCCCTCAGTCTGCCGGAACTCGTTGACGTGCTGCGGCGGGTCTTGTCCGCTCGTGGCAACGACGAG
>Ga0209239_1002893_pt1 | contig 10151 bp, 8 predicted proteins | sample GraSoi013_2_20cm_FD_185824 | JGI IMG/M metagenome (GOLD analysis project Ga0209239, IMG submission 185824) | Grasslands soil microbial communities from the Angelo Coastal Reserve, California, USA - Sample 10_02_2013_2_20cm (SPAdes) (version 2) | ecosystem: Environmental > Terrestrial > Soil >...
GAGGCATGGAGATGTTCCTCCAGAGCCGCGCCAGTGCCGACGCGAAAAAGCTCGCCGAAACGGTGCAGCAGTTTCTCGGCGATCTCAGGAAACGGCCCGATCTTACGGCCACCAACAGTTTTTTCCGCGCCAGCGTTCCGCAGCTCTTCGTCGAAGTGGATCGCGAGAAGGCGCTCTCGCTCGGCGTGCCGATCTCGGACATCTTCGACGCGCTGCAGAGCACGATGGGCGCGCTCTACGTGAACGACTTCAACAAGTTCGGGCGAACCTACCGCGTGCAGATGCAGGCCGAGCCGCAATTCCGCGTGCGCCCGGAGGACCTCGGCAACGTGTACGTGCGTTCCGGCACCACCGGGGAGATGCTGCCGCTGAAGAGTATGCTGCAGATCCAACCGGTCGTCGGACCCGACCAGATCGACCGCTTCAACGGTTTCGTCGCGGCGAAAGTGCTGGCGGCCACCGTCCCCGGAGTCAGCTCAGGACAGGGCATCGCGGCCGTCGAGCAGGTCGCGCGCGAGGCTCTGCCCGGCGGCTATTTCCTCGAGTGGGTAGGCCAGGCGTTCCAGGAAAAACGCGCCGGCAAGGCCGCGATCATCGCGTTCTGTTTTGCCTTGATCATGGTGTTCCTGATCCTGTCGGCCAACTACGAGCGCTGGTCGCTCCCCGTGGCGGTGCTGCTCTCGGTGCCCTTCGCCATACTCGGCGCCCTCGTCGCGGTGCTCGTGCGCGGCATGAACAACGACATCTACTTCCAGATAGGCCTGGTGACGCTGATCGGGCTCGCCGCGAAAAACGCGATTCTCATCGTCGAGTTCGCCGCGCAGAACGCCGGGAAGGGGATGTCCGCGTTCGACGCCGCGGTCACCGCGGCGCGCCAGCGCTTCCGGCCGATCGTGATGACTTCGCTTGCGTTCGTGCTGGGCGTGCTGCCCCTTGCCATCGCCTCGGGCGCGGGTGCCGCCGCGCGCCGTTCCATGGGCACCGGGGTGGAGGGCGGCATGCTCGCCGCGACTTTCGTCGCGACGCTGTTCGTCCCCCTGTTTTTCATCCTCCTCACGGGCCGCAAGGCGCGGCAGGCGAAGGGAGCGGCGCAAGCCGGAGAAAGCGGCGCATGAGCGCGCGCAAGCTTCCCCTCGCCTGCGCCCTCCTGCTCGCAGGCTGCGCGGTCGGGCCGGACTACGAGCGGCCCGCGATGGAGCTCCCAGCGGCCTACCCCGAGCAGGACGTCGGAGCGGCCGCGCTGCGCTCCGACTGGTGGACGCTCTACGACGACCCGATACTCGACGAGCTCGTCGCTGCGGTGCTCGAACGGAACGCCGATATCCGTCTTGCGGTCGCCCGCATCGAGGAGGCCGACGCCAACCTGCGCGTGGCCAACGCAGCCTTCCTCCCCGAGATCGATCTGGGAGGCAACGCGAACCGCACCCGCTCCAGCACCACGACGGTCTTGCCTTCTCCTCCCGGGATTCCGGCGGTGCGCAACGACCTGCGCCTCGCGCTCTCGACCTCGTTCGAGCTGGATTTCTGGGGACGCCTGCGCCGCGGCGTCGAATCGGTGCGCGCGCAGATGCTCGCCACACGCTATGCGAGGGATGTGGTCGCCCTCACGCTTCAAGGGCTCGCCGCGCAAGCGTACTTCGCGCTGCGCTCACTCGACGCGCAGATCATCGTCACGCGCGAAACCATGGTCACCCGCGACGAGGCGCTCGCCTACGTGCGGGCACGCGCGAAAGGCGGCGTCGCCTCCGAGCTGGAAGTCGCGCAGGCCGAAGGCGCGCAGGCGGACATCGCTACCCAGTTGAAGGACCTCCAGAGGCAGCGCGCCCTCATCGAGCACCAGCTCGCCGCCCTCACCGGCCGGCTCGACCTCGTGGTAGCGGTCGGCGACCTGCGAACGCTGCCGATGCCTCCTCTTCCTCCGTCGGGCCTGCCCTCCGCGCTGCTCGAGCGCCGCCCGGACATCCAGCGGGCCGAACAGCAGCTCGTGTCCGCCAATGCGCAGATCGGCGTCGCCAAGGCGGCGATGTTTCCGACGATCTCCCTGACCGGATTCACCGGGGGAGAAAGCGCGAACCTCTCGACCCTACTCGACAACAGGGACTCGGGGATCTGGTCGGTCAGTTTCGGCCTGAACCTGCCGCTGTTCGATGCCGGACGCTATCGGGCGCTCACCGACGCAGCGATCGCACGCCGGCAGCAGGCCGTGGCAAGCTATCAAAAGGCCGTCGAAACCGGATTCAGCGAGGTCGCCGATGCGCTCGTCACGGTGCGCTTGACCGCCTCGTCGGAAGAGGACTTTCGGGCGAGCGTAGCCGCGGCACGCAGGGCACTGCGCCTGTCGCGGATGCGCTATGAAGCCGGCTATTCTCCATTTCTGGAAGTGCTGGACGCGCAACGCACGGCCAACACGAGCGAGCTCGCCGCGCTGCGCAACCGGCAGTCCTTGCTCTCGGCGACCGTGGATTTGATGAAAGCGCTCGGGGGAGGATGGTCGGCGGAACGGCTGAGTCTGAAGGAGGACTCAGTGCGATAGTTCTTCCACCCCACGATTCGCGAGCGCGTCGGCGCGCTCGTTCTCCGGGTGTCCGGAGTGTCCCTTCACCCAATGCCACGCGATGCGGTGCAGGCCGGCGAGGCGATCGAGCTCGCGCCACAGGTCGACGTTCTTCACCGGCTTTTTGTCGGCGGTCCGCCAGCCGCGGCGCTTCCAGTCGAGCAGCCACTCGCTGATGCCTTTCTGCACGTATTGCGAATCAGTGTAGACCTCGATCTGGCAGGGGCGCTCCAGCAACTCCAGCGCGCGAATGACCGCGGTGAGCTCCATGCGATTGTTGGTCGTTTGCTGCTCACCGCCGAACAGCTCCTTTTCTTCGCCGTCCATTTGCAGAACGGCGCCCCAGCCTCCCGGCCCGGGATTCCCCTTACAGGCGCCATCGGTGTAGATGCGTACCGGCCCGACGTTAACGCCGCTCGCGCTTTTCGACATGCAGTCCGTTTTGCCTCTGCGTCACCGGAGCCAGGGCTTTCTTGGGAGCGCGTTTGTCGCGCCATTCCGGGAGGACCAGGCGCATGCCCACGTTGCGCTTGATCGCGCGAACGACATAGACCCCGCCGCAAATCGGCCACCAGCGGTCGCCCGCCTTCTCCATGAACCCAAAGCGCTCGAGCCAGCGGCGCTGGGAGAACGGCGGTGCATAGCAGCCGAAGCGACCGCCGGTCAGCTCGAAGCCGAGCAGAGCGAGCCAATCCTTGAGCCGCAGCAGGCCGATGAACCTGCCGCACCAGGGAACCTGTCGCCGTTCCCGTCGGAGCGCGCGCGCCGCACCCCACAGCGACAGGGGATTGAATCCGGAAATGACGATGCTGCCCTCGGGCATCAGCACACGCTCGGCCTCGCGCAGGATCGCATGGGGTTGAGCGCTGAATTCCAGCACGTGCGGCAAGGCCAGCAGGTCGATGCTTTGCGCCGCGAGGGGCAACTGCACCGGCTCGGAGCGCAGACCGCACCCGGGCTCGAGCCCGGCGCGGACTTTGAGCGGGATGCGCGACTCGCGCAGGAAGTCGAGGCCCGGAAGGCCGACCTGCACCGCGTTGTAGCCGAACACGTCCTCGACCGCCGCGTCGAATTGCCCGCGTTCCCAGGCGAGCACGTAGTCACCCTTGGGAGTCTCGAACCAATCGGCTAACATGCCGGACAAAGATGCCCGAAAACGAATTTCAAGTCATCCCCCTGCGCGCGTTCAAGGACAACTATGTCTGGACGCTGCGCAACGCGCGCTGTGCGGTGGTAGTCGACCCGGGGGAGTCCCGGCCGGTGTTGGACTATCTCGCGGCCGAAAAGCTGCGGCTGGTCGCGATCCTTGCCACCCATCATCACCAGGATCATGTCGGAGGCATCGCGGAGATTCTGCAAACTCACGCGGTTCCGGTGTACGGGCCGCGCGGCGAGCCGATCACCACGCTCACCCATCCCGTTGGCGGCGGCGATAAGGTCGCGCTTTCGGAACTGGGGCTTTCGTTCCAAGTTCTCGACATACCCGGGCACACGCGCGCGCACATTGCTTATTATGGTTCAAACATGCTGTTCTGTGGCGATACGCTGTTCGCCTGCGGGTGCGGGCGCGTATTCGAGGGAACTCCCGAGCAGATGTACGCGTCGCTCGAGAAGCTCGCCGCGCTGCCCGATGACACGCTCGTATATTGCGGGCACGAGTACACTCTGGCGAACATCGGTTTCGCCAAGGCCGTCGAGCCGGCAAATTCCGCGCTGCTCGAGCGCGAGACTCGCGATGCGCGCCTGCGGGGCGACAACCTCCCGACGCTTCCCTCGACGATAGCCCGCGAGAAAGCCACCAATCCGTTTCTGCGCGTGATGCGGCCTGCGGTCATCGAATCCGCGAACAAGTATCTGGGCAAACGCGTCAGCGGTCCGGCCGGAGTATTCGCCGCGTTGCGGCAGTGGAAGAACCAATTCTGAATGAGCTGACACCGTTTGCGCCCTCGTGCGTTGTTCGGACGATGGCAAGCGGAAAAAGTCCTTCTGAATCGCCAACTTGCTTGACCCACGCGGGAACCATGGGTACTATCGCGGCTTTTGCAAATGAAAAAGGTTGAGCCATTGACCGAGAACTTGAGCAAGCTCCTCGCGGCGGCGGCAATGTGCGTGTCGGCTGCCGCATGCTCGCAGATCCCTTGGAATTCCGATCCCGGCTCGGCCCGTAACGAAGAGACATCTCCGGCTGCGGCGCCCGCCGTCTCCGCCCCCGCCCCGGCCGCTGTCGCTGCGTCCGCGGCCGCGCCTGCTCCGGCCCCGGTCGCGCTGCTCCCCGCGGCTAGGCCGACACCCGTTGTCCCCGTGCCGCCGGTGGTGACGCCGCAGGAGACCAATGAGCCTGCGCACTCAATCGACTTGGCCCGCCCCGCGGACGATCTGTGGGACCGCATCCGCAAGGGTTTCGCGATGGCCGACTTGGAGAGCCCGCTCGTCGGCGTTCGCGAACGGTGGTATGCGAGCCAGCCCGAATATTTGAAGCGCATGATCGAGCGCAGCAAGCTCTATCTCTACTACATCGTGGAGGAGGTGGAAAATCGCGGCATGCCTACCGAGATCGCGCTGTTGCCCATGGTCGAGAGCGCGTTCAATCCCATGGCGTATTCGCGCTCGCACGCCTCGGGCTTGTGGCAATTCATTCCCTCGACCGGCAAGACTTTCAAGCTGAGCCAGAACTGGTGGGCGGACTCGCGCCGCGACGTGATCGCCTCCACCAATGCCGCGCTCGACTATCTGCAAGCGCTGTACGAACTGCACGGTGACTGGCACTTGGCCCTCGCCTCCTACAACTACGGTGAAAACGGCGTGGCGCGTGCGATCGAACGAAACCGCGCGAGGGGCCTGCCGACCGATTATCTCAGCCTCAAGATGCCGCCCGAGACGCGCGGCTACGTGCCCAAGCTCCAGGCGCTGAAGAACATCATCTTGAATCCGGAGGCTTTCGGGGCGAGCTTCGAGCCGATCCCGAACGAGCCCTACTTCGTGACCGTTCCCACGCCCAGCGCCATCGATATCCGCCTTGCGGCGACGTTCGCGGAGATGTCGGTGGACGAGTTGATCGCGCTCAACCCCGCCCTCAATCGCCCCATGATCTCGGGCCCGCACACGCAGACGCTGGTGCTGCCCGCAGACCGCGTGGACGCATTCCAGAGGAACATCGCCGCGTACGACCAGCCGCTCACCTCCTGGCAGCCGTACACGATGAAGGGGGGCGACAGCCTCGACCGACTCGCTGCCAAGCACGCCATCGCGCTCTCCAAGCTCAAGCTCGCGAACGGCATCACCTCGCGTACGAGAGTCGGCCCGGGCTTTCAGCTGCTGCTGCCCCTCAAGGGGTCAGGTGTCGGCGCGCAGCCCCTGCCTGCGGTATTCCGACCTCCGGTCCATAGCGCGCCGCGCAGAGGCGGATTGGTGCACGTCGTGAGGAAAGGCGAAACGCTCTACGGAATTTCGCGGCGCTACCGCGTCAGCACCGACAGCCTGCTCCGTTGGAACCACGTCGGCGTCCTCACTACCGGCCAGAGGCTCATCATCTATCGCGCGCCCGCGAAGGCGCGCAAACCCGTCAATCGGGTCAAGATCTCGGCCGCTCAGCCGAAGCAAAACGTCGTCGCGTCCCTCCTTCCCGCAGGGCAGCAATAGGAAGCTTGCAGGAGCGGGGGCCGGGTGCCGTAGGGCCGCCCGGTGCGCGCTCACCTCGCTGTTTTCATATGTAAAATCTCCATTCCCGTCCTCAAGCTGTACCCCGCGCGGCCCCAGCTTGCGATATAACATTCACTAGGTAGAGTAAGCTGCAACGTCCATACGCGATCCTGACCCCGGTGGTTCACCCTATGAATTCGGCCGCTTCCTCGCGCCCTCGTGGCTTCACCCTGTTGGAGTTGCTGGTGGTCGTCGTCATCATCGGGCTCCTGGTCGGATACGTCGCGCCGCGCTATTTCGGCCAGGTCGGAAAGTCGGAAGTCACCACGGCCAAGGCCCAGATAGACGCGCTCGAAAAGGCGCTCGACCAGTACCGTCTGGACACGGGCCGCTATCCGTCGACGGAGCTGGGACTCGCGGCGCTTGTCAACCGCCCGGCGAACGAGCCTAAGTGGAACGGCCCGTACCTGCGCAAAGACGTGCCGCTCGATCCCTGGGGTAAGGCCTACGTGTACAAACAACCCGGCGAGCGCAGCGACTACGACATCCTCTCCTTCGGCAAGGACGGCCAGCCGGGGGGAACCGGCGAAAACGCCGACATCACGAACCACTAGAGCGGCACCGGACGATGCGCTTCGAGCTCAAGGCGGTCAGCCCGGATGGACGGGTCGAGTCGCTGGCCCTGCACGGACTCGACCAGGCGAGCGCGATCCGGCAGGCCGAGAGCCGCGGCTACACCGTGCTCGGGGTGCGTGCCCGCGCCGGCTTCGCCGCGCCCTGGCGCGGCGGACAGGCGCGCTTCCCGCTCGTGCTGTTCAGCCAGGAGTTGCTCGTCCTGCTCAAGGCGGGACTTCCCCTGGTCGAATCCATCGAAACGCTCGGCGAGCGCGAGCGCCGCGGTGAATTCCGCGCCTTGCTCGCGAGCGTAGCCTCGATCCTGCGCGAGGGAAATTCCCTCTCTTCAGCGCTCCAGCAGTTTCCCCTGGCCTTTCCGCCTCTTTACGTCTCCACGGTGCAGGCGAGCGAAAAGACGAGCGACCTCGCTCCGGCGCTCGGGCGCTACGTCGCCTACCAGAACCAGCTCGAAGCGATCCGCAAACGTCTGGTCAACGCGGCCATCTATCCCGCGCTCCTCATCGGCGTGGGGGGCTTGGTGAGCCTGTTCCTGCTGCTCTACGTGGTGCCGCGCTTCAGCCGCATCTACGAGGAGCGCAACGTCGATCTCCCGATCTTCTCGAAGCTCCTCCTCTCATGGGGCCAGCTGGTGGAGGGGCACGGGGCTCTAGTGATGGGCATCCTTGCCGGCCTCGTGATCGCGACGGCGTACGCGCTGCGGAACGCTCAAGTCAAGGCCCGGATCGGGAACCTGCTGTGGAAACTACCCGCGATCGGCGAGCGCCTCAAGCTGTACCAGCTTGCGCGTTTCTACCGCACCATCGGGATGCTCCTCAAGGGCGGCACGCCGCTCCCGACCGCGCTCCGCATGGGCGCGGAGCTGCTGCATCCTTTGTTGCGCGCGCGACTAGCGATGGCGAGCCGGGCGGTCAACGAAGGCCGTCCCGTCTCCGAAGCGATGGAAGCCAACGACCTCACCACGATCATCGCCGTGCGAATGCTGGCGGTCGGCGAGAAAAGCGGCAACATGGGCGAGATGATGGAGCAGATCGCCGCATTTCACGACGAAGAAATCTCGCGCTGGGTCGACTGGTTCGCGCGGCTGTTCGAACCCCTCCTGATGGCGGCGATCGGCCTGGTGATCGGCGCGATCGTCGTTCTCATGTACATGCCGATCTTCGAGCTTGCCGGGAGCCTGAAGTGAGTCTCGCCGAGGCGAAGCAGATCAGCTCGCTCGAAATCGAGGAGGCCCGCTCCGCGGCGACCGCCACGCGGCGGCGGCTCGTCGAAGTCCTCGAGGCGAAGCTCGGCCTGGACCCGGACGCGTTCGTAGCGCGGCTCGGCGCGACGCTCAAGATGCAGGTCATGCGCATGGAGGAGCTGCGCGGCGCGGCGCCCGCCTTCGACGTGCTGCCCTTCAGCGAAGGCTCCCAGCGCGGCTGCGCTCTCGTGCGCGGCGAGTCCGGTGCGCTGTGGCTCGTGACCGACGACCCCTTCTCCGGAGAGCAGCAGGCCTGGGCGGAGGAACGCATTCCCCAGGAGTTCTCCTGGCGCCTGGTGCACCGCGGCGATCTGGTGGCGTTTCTCGCAAGTCACGAGGAGACCCTGCGCGCGCTCGACGCGGTGCGCGCGGGAGCGACCATCGTGAGCGAAGAGACGCGTGGCATCGAGGATCTCTCGCTCAAGGCGATCAGCGAAGAGTCGAGCGAGGTCGTGCGGCTGGTGCGCTCGACCCTGCGCGACGCGTTGATGATAGGCGCGAGCGACATTCACATGGAAACGATCGCCGCGGGGCTGGTGATCAAGTTCCGCATCGACGGCATCCTCTCCCAGATCAAGTTCATCCAGGACGCCAAGCAGGCCGAGCAGGCCATCTCCCGCGTGAAGGTTCTCGCCGAGCTCGACATCACCGAGCGGCGCGTTCCCCAGGACGGACGCTTCAAGGCGCTCGACCGCGGGCGCGCGGTCGATTTCCGCGTCTCGATCATGCCCAACATCTACGGCGAGGATGCGGTGCTGCGGGTCCTCGACAAGCAGTCGCTCTACGAGAGCACCAAGCAGCAGCTCTCGCTGGACAGCCTCGGGTTCGAGACGGACGACATCCGGGCGCTGCGGCGCCTGTCGCACGAGCCCTACGGGATGCTGCTCGTCACCGGGCCCACCGGCAGCGGCAAGACCACCACGCTCTACGCCGCTATCACGGAGATCAACAACGGCCAGGACAAGATCGTCACGATCGAGGACCCGGTGGAATACCAGCTCGCGGGCGTCCTGCAGATCCCGGTCAACGAGAAAAAGGGGCTCACCTTCGCGCGGGGGCTGCGCTCCATCCTGCGGCACGATCCCGACAAGATCATGGTGGGCGAGATACGCGACCCGGAGACGGCCAACATCGCCGTGCAATCCGCGCTCACGGGGCACCTGGTTTTCACCACCGTCCACGCGAACAATGTATTCGACGTGATCGGCCGCTTCATGCACATGAACGTCGATCTGTTCAGCTTCGTCTCCGCACTGAACGCGATCCTGGCGCAGCGGCTGGTGCGGCTCGTCTGCCCGCACTGTGGCGAGGACAGTCGGCCCGACGCGGCCCTGCTCAAGGAGTCCGGCCTCACCGAAGCGCAGGCGGCCTCGTTCCGCTTCCGCACCGGGCGCGGCTGCCGCGAATGCCGCGGCTCCGGCTACAAGGGACGCAAGGCGATCGCCGAACTGATGATCCTCAACGACGAGCTGCGCGAGCTGATCACCGCGCGTGCCCCGGTGCGCCAGTTGAAGGAAGCCGCCCGGACAAGCGGCACCCGCTTCCTGCGCGATGCCGCGCTCGCGGCCGTGAAGAACGGTGAATCCACCTTGGAAGAGATCAACCGTGTTACGTTTATCTAGCGACCGCATCCTGATCGCGCTCGCCCCCGACTCGCTTGCGCTCCTGCGGGTTTCGGGCGGGGCTCGGCCCCGCGTGAGCGAAAAGCTCACGATCGCGTGCGACCCGGCTCTCGGCACGGCGCCCTGGCAGGGTGCCGCGGCGGCCCTGGGGGAGCTCGCCTCAGAAACCAGAGACGCGAATGCGGCGGTGACCGTCGTGCTCTCCAACCACTTCGCGCGCTTTATCCTCGTTCCCTGGAGCGAGGGCCTGGGAAACGCCGAGGAAGAGACCGCTTTCGTCCGGTACTGTTTTGCCAAGGTCCACGGCGAGCGAAGCAAGGACTGGGACCTGCGGCTGAACCCGACCCCGAGCGGCTCGGCGCGGATCGCGAGCGCAATCGACTCGTCGCTCGTGCAGGCCGTGCGCGCCGCGTTTCCCGCGTCCGCCCGAGCGAAGCTCGTGTCGGTCCAGCCCTACCTG
>Ga0209239_1002896_pt1 | contig 10141 bp, 8 predicted proteins | sample GraSoi013_2_20cm_FD_185824 | JGI IMG/M metagenome (GOLD analysis project Ga0209239, IMG submission 185824) | Grasslands soil microbial communities from the Angelo Coastal Reserve, California, USA - Sample 10_02_2013_2_20cm (SPAdes) (version 2) | ecosystem: Environmental > Terrestrial > Soil >...
GCTCGAGCGGCGCGGCTGTGAAGGTCGAGCCTGTGGTGCCGGTGAAGCGAACGTCGCGATACCCGCCGATCCAGGCGTCGGGGCCCGCGAAGAGCGCGATCTTGTTGGTGCGGGTGCGGCCCTGCAGCAGGTCGCCCCGCTTGGCGCGACCCTCGACCAACACTTCGTGCGTGCTGCCGACCAGTGCGACGTTCTTGCGGCGCGCGATGTCCCGCACGGCGGCGACCAGGCGCTCCAGGCGCTCCCCCGCCACCGCGTCGGGCACGAGATCCTTGAGCCGGGTCGCGGGCGTCCCCTCACGCAGCGAGTACTTGAAGGTGTAAGCGTCGTCGAACCCCACCAGCGCGACGAGCGCCAGCGTTTCCAGGAAATCGTCTTCCGTCTCCCCCGGGAACCCGACGATGATGTCGGTTGTGAGGGCGATGCCGGGGACGGCGCGGCGCAACGCGGCGACCACCGCGAGATAACGGTCTCGATCGTAACGCCGCAGCATCCGCTTGAGAACGCGCGACGACCCGCTCTGCAGCGGGAGGTGCACGTGCTCGCACACCGCGGGGGTCTCCGCCATGGCCGACACCGTGCGGTCGGTGAAGTCCGTGGGGTAGGGCGACGTGAACCGCAGGCGCCGCACGCCCGGGATTTCCCCCACCGCGTACAGCAGGTCGGCGAAGTCGTGCGAGCCGTCGTCGTAGCTGTTGACCGTTTGGCCAAGGAGCGTCACCTCGGTGGTGCCGCCCGAGGCGAGGTCCGTCACCTCGCGCACCACGTCCTGCAACTTGCGGCTCCGCTGCGGCCCCCGCGTCATCGGAACGATGCAGAAGGTGCACCGATAATCGCAGCCCCGTTGCACCGTCACGAAGGCCGAGATCGGCGTCCCCCGCACCGGCGGCACGTCCTCGTAGTGCTCCCAGCTCTTGAACTCGACCTCGGTGGCCCGCTCCCCCGCACGCGCCCGCGCGATCAGCTCGGGCAGGCCACGGTAGCCGTCGGGGCCGACCACCAGATCGACCTGCGGCACCCGATCGAGCAGCCGCGGGCCCAGCCGCTGCGCCATGCAGCCCACCACCCCCAGCACACCGCCCGGTCGCTTGAGACGCTTCAGCTCGCCGATGCGCGACAATACCCTTTGCTCCGCATGGTCGCGTACGGCACAGGTGTTCACCAACAACACGTCGGCTTGTGCGGGATCGTCGGTGCGCGCGTAGCCTTCGCGCCCCAGCACGCCGAGCATCAGCTCGGAGTCCGAGACGTTCATCTGGCAGCCGTAAGTCTCGATGTAGATGCGCGGCATGGTCAGCGAACCGTCACCTCGAAGCGGGGACGACCGTTCCACTCGTGCGTGGGAAGATAGACCGAAACGTAGTCCTCCGTCAGCACCGCCACCTTGCCCTCCCCCCGGCCGCACACCACGCCGTCGGCGCGTTGCCCGCGGCGGCGCGTGCGGTGGGCCTGGGCCTTTGCTGCTCCGCACTCGCGCAGCTCGCGCGCGCGCTCGTGGATCACGCCGGGGAGCACGCGCTCGCCCAATCGCCCGGCCGCCGCGCCGGGGCGCTCGCTGTAGGGAAATACGTGCAGGTACGTGAACGGCAGCGCGTCCACCAGCGCGACCGTCTGGCGGTGATCGGCGTCGCTCTCACCGGGGAACCCCGCGATGATGTCCGCGCCGAGCCCGAACACCGGCAGCCGCTCCGCGAGCCACTCCAGCCGGGCGCGATACGACTCGGCGGTATACCAGTGGCGGCCCATCCGCTTGAGGATGCGATTCGACCCGGATTGCAGTGGCGCGTGGAGATGGGCGGCGAGGTTTCCCGGCGCTTCGATGAGCAAGCGCGCGATCGTATCGTCCACTTCGGTCGCCTCGATGGACGACAGGCGATAGCGCACATCCGGCACTGCTGCGATCAACGCTTCGAGCAGCACGCCCAGCGAGCGGGTGGTACGGCTCCCCGCTCCCAGCTCCCAGTCCTGCCCATATGTCCCGATGTGGATCCCCGTTAACACAATCTCCGCATGATGCTCAGCGAGGGCGGTCGCCTCGGCCACCAGCTCCGAAATCCCCCGTGACCGATTCGCCCCCCGCGCGATGGTCGTCGCGCAGAAGGTGCAATGCTCGTCGCAGCCGTCCTGGATCTTCAAGAGGCCCCGGGACTTCACCCCCTGGCGCTGTAGGGGCGCAGCATGCTGCGCCCCTACCACGGCGCGTGACGACAGCCCCGCCGCCCGTAACACTTGCGTCGGGATGGCGCCGCCGTCGCGCGCCGCGGCGCAACCCATTACCACGGTTTCGAGACGGCCGTTTTGCCGCGCGAGCCGGCGCACCAGACGCCCCAGCTTCGCCTCGCTCTCGTGGGTCACGGTGCAGGAATTCACGACGGCGAGGTCCGCGGCGGCCGGGTCGTCCACGACGACGACGCCCTGATCCGCGAACGCCTGGCGCACGAGCGCCGTGTCGTATTGGTTGGCTTTGCAACCGAAGGTATGGAAGTAAACGTTCACGGCCGCACGGTGAGCCCCACGAGCACGGTCCACACGCGCTCGGTGAGGCTCCCCCCGCCCGCACGGCGCTCCAGCCGCTCGAGGCCCACGTCGATCAGCGCCCGGCCCTGCGCGAACGCCCGGCCGATCCCGAGCGACCCCGCGACCTCGGTCGGCGCCTTGGTCCCGGGCCCGAACGGCATCTGCCCACTCCGCGCGCCCAAGCGGATCGGCATCCGGCGGAAGGCGAACTCCGCCCCTGCGGACCAGCTCCACGTGTCGAACGCGCCGGCGCCTGCCTGCGACCAGGAACGCCACACCGCCGACGCCGCGAACCGGGCGCTCGGGCTGGGTGCGAACAGCAGCCCGCCGCCGGCCATCCGCGGCAGATCGGTGACGGCGCTCGTCGTGTCGGCCACCTTGGCGCGGAGCCGGCTGTCGCTCCGCGCCCATCCGGACAGGGTCAAGCCCGGGGCAAGGCCGAGGAGCACGCTCCCCGACACCCCAAACCCGTCATAGCGCACCTCGGCCGACTGCTGCACCGAGTGGAACGTCGAGTCGTCGAACCGTCGCTCGGCCGTCATACGGGTCGAGCCCGCGAGCACATGTACGCCCGCGCCGATCGCGATGCGGCGCGACAGGCGGCTCGCCACCGCGAGTCGCACGTCCGCGACGCTCCCATCGCTCGTGAGCTCATCGATGTAACGCTGCAGCACGTCCCGCAGCAGCACGGAGTCGCGCATCCACACGTCCCAGGACTTGTCGAGGTAGGTCGTGAACCCGGCCGCAACCGCGAGCCGCGGTCCCACCGGGCCCGCGACCCCCATCAACGGGAAACGTGTGGAGCGGAGGGCCGCGGTCGTCCCGCCCACTGCAACGTCGCGATGCGAGGTGCCTCCAGCCGCGGTCGCCGTGAGCTGGCCGATGTCGGCGAGCGGTGCTTCGGTGAGCTGCGACAACGGGTCGAACGGCGCGAAGGCGCCGCCGGTGGAGCGCGACCGCACCGACTCCCACCGCCCTGGGGTGCCGAGCCCACGGATCCCGAACTGGGAGTCTTGGCCGGAAAGGCGGACGGGCGGACTGGCGGTCAGGAACGCCGCTGCGAGCACGGCCGTCCCGACCGCCCGACCGCCCGTGCACCTGTCCGCCCGTTTCATGGCTCCCCGAACGGAAAGGCCCGCACGAACGTGACCTGCAAGGTCGGGCGGAACGCGGGAGCGATGGACGGATAGAAGCGGATTTCGCCGAGGAACTGGGCTTCGGCCTGGGCCCGCAACAGGATCGCGGTCGGGTGGGTCGAGTCCGCCGCCCAGAGCTGGAGCAGGTTCGTCACCTCGATCTTCACGGTGTCGGTCTTCACGGTGTCGGTCGCTCCCACGTGGATGACGGTCGTGTCACCGACTCGCGCATCGATGGGGGATTTACCGCCGAAATCGGCCAACACGGTGCGCGCCTCGATCACGAACGAGTCGGCGGGCGCTCCACGGGCCCGCACGGCGGGCACGAGAAAGAGGGTGGCGCGGATGATCTGGGACGAATCCCTGATGACTTTGGGGAACGTGACCCTCAGTAGGCTCCGCGCCGACGGCACCCCGCCCACGGCGAGCGTGGAGTCGAGCGGGGCCGGCGGCGGCGCGAACACGAAGCTCGCGAACGCCGCGCCGAGGGCGCCGGGCTTGCGGGCGACCGGCGTCCCCAACGAGTCCGCGCGGAGGTACCACTGCAGGACCGGCCCGATACTACCCTTGCCCAACGCGATGCTCGCTGGCGTGTCGGCGGCGATGCGAAGGCCGTAGGCCACCGTGCCAGAGTCCGTCCCGACATAGCGCGCCGCCACGGAATCGAGCTTGAGCGAGAGCACCAGGCGGTTGTTGATCGTGTCCACCACGACGCTGTCGCCCGTCAAGGTGTCCTTCCGGCCCGGCTGGGCGAGCAGGGTGTCGATGTTCACGCTCCGGAGCGAGTCGGTGAACGGGACCACGGAGCCGAACGTGGTGCTGGAGTCGATCGTGATCGGCAGCCGGTAGAACCGCAGCGTGAGGTTGTGTGTCGCGGTATCACGCCGCAGGACGTACAGCTGCAGCCGCGCGGAGTCGGCGCCGAGAATCGCGCCGGTCGATGTGTCGGCGGTCGAGATCCGCAGGCGCGAGCCATAACCGTTGATGCGGAAGATCGGCCGGCTGTCGAGCGTGTCCGTCGTCCCGGGGACATGCGCCGCGAGCATCAGCGCAGCCTCGTAGGCGAGCACGTAGCCGCGGTACGATGAGTCCCGGTTGATGCTGGTCGTGAGCAGCGTATCGACGATCGTGATCTGGCCCGAGGGACAGTAGTCCGGGCAACGGCCCGGCGCCGTGAGCCGCTCGACGCACGCCGCGACGAGCAGGACGGCGCCGACGAGCGCGAGTCGGCGTCGCGTCACTTGGCGAGCGTCGCTTTCGCGAACGCGTCGGGCAGGAGGTCGCGCAGCACCCAGCGCCGCTCGGTCTTCGGCCCCACGGCGATCACCTGGAGGTCGAGCCCGAACTCGGCGAGCAGCTGGCGGCACGCGCCGCACGGCGACGCCGGCGGGTCGACGTCCGTCGCCACGACGATGCGGCTGAACCCCCGGGCCCCGTCCGCGACCGCGGCCCCGATCGCCATCCGCTCGGCGCAGATCGTGAGCCCGTACGAGGCACTCTCGACGTTGGCACCGACGAACACGCGGCCGTCGGCGGCCTCGAGCGCCGCGCCCACCCGGAACTTGCTGTAGGGGCAGTAAGCGTTCTTCTGCACGTCGCGCGCCCGACGCACCAGGTCGGCACTCACGCCCAGACCCCGGAGAGGAACGACGTCCCCGCCGCGAGGGCGGGGGGCGTCACGCCGAAATACTCGGCGACGGTCGCGCCCATGTCCGCGAACGTGCTCCGCTCTCCCAGCGCCGCCGGCCGCACCCGCGGACCCAACGCCAGGATCGGCACCGCCTCGCGCGAGTGGTCCGTGGATGGCGTGGTCGGGTCGTTCCCGTGGTCGGCGGTGAGAATGATCAGGTCGTCTCCCTTGATGCGGGCCTCGAGCCGGGGAATCCAGGCGTCGAGCTGTTTCAATCCTTCATGAAACCCCGGGACGTCGTTCCGGTGCCCCCAGGTCTGGTCGAATTCGATCACGTTCACGAAGATGAACCCCGCCCCCGCCCCCGCCCCCGTGTCGTCCAGGGCCCGCTCGATCCGGCGGTACGCGTCCGCGTTGGTCGGCGTGTGCTCGCTCGCGATGTTCCGCGCGGCGAAAAGGTCGTCCACCTTGCCGATCCCGATGCGCGGCACGCCCGCCGCCGCCAGCCGATCCAGCAGCGTCTCGCCCACCGGCTCGATCGAGAAGTCCCTGCGGCGCGGCGTGCGCTCGTACGCCCCGGGCTTTCCGGCGAACGGCCGCGCGATCACGCGGCTCACCGCATGCTCGCCCACGAGCAGGTCGCGCGCGATGACGCACGCCCGGTACAGCTCGTCCAGGGCGACCGTCTCCTCGTGCGCCGCCACCTGGAAGACCGAGTCGGCCGACGTGTAGACGATCCACTTGCCGGTGCGCTGGTGCTCCGCACCAAGCTCGGCGATGATCTCGGTGCCCGACGCCGCCTTGTTGCCCAAGTACCCACGCTCGCTGCGTCGCGCGAACTCGTCGAGCAGCGACGTCGGGAAGCCGTGCGGGTACGTGCGAAACGGACGCTCGAGAATCACCCCGCAGATCTCCCAGTGGCCCGTGGTGGAGTCCTTCCCCTGGGACCGGGGGAGTGCAACGCCGTACGCGGCGGTGGGACTGACCCCGGGCGCAAGCCCGGGGATGGTCCGGCACTTTCCCAGCCCCAGTCGCTCCAGGTTGGGCAGGCGGAGCCCGCCGACCGCCCGTGCCACGTTCCCGATGGTGTCGCTCCCCGCGTCCCCGTAGGCAGCCTGATCGGGACACGGCCCGATCCCGAGCCCGTCGAGCACGATGATGGCGGCGCGCTTCAATCGTAGATGCGCGGCAGCCGGGGACCGAGCCCGGCCAGGAGCTCGTGTTGCACCGTGCCGCTCCAGCTGGCGAACTGGTCCAGCGTGTTGCGCAACCCGTCCGCCTCACCGACCAGGGTCGCCACGTCACCCACCGCGGCGCGTCCGTCGCGCACGTCGACCATCGTCAGGTCCATCGTCACGAGTCCGACCACGAGACAGCGCGTGCCGTTCAGGAGCACCGTCGCCTCGGCCTTCAGACCGAGCGAGCGGCGCACGCCGTCTGCGTAGCCGATCCCCAGTGTGGCCACGGTCGTGTCGTGCGGCGCAGTCCAGGACGCGTTGTAGCTGACGCTCTCACCGCGCTGCACCCGGCGCACACTCACCACGCGCGCGCGCAGCGCGATCACCGGCTTGCCCATCGGCGATCCTTCGCCGGCCGATGCCCCGTACAGACAGATGCCGGGGCGGATCGCATCCAACGCGAACGGCTTGCCCCGAAACGCCGCCGCGCTGTTCGCCACGTGCAGGAGCGGCGGCCGGCGCGCCAAGCGTCCCACCGCAGCCAGGAAGCGCTCGAGCTGCGCGTCGGCCGAGCCGTCGCGCCGGTCGGCCGAGTGAAAATGGGTGTAGCAGCCTTCGAGGTTCGGCGTGTCGAGCAGGTCCGCGATTGGCTCGATCTCGTCCCAGCGCACGCCCGAGCGACTCATCCCCGTGTCGATCTCCAGGTGGAACGCGCCGCCCCCCGCCCCGCCCGCTCCCCCCGCCCCGCGCGCGATCCAGGCGGAGATGCTCGCGCGGTCACCCAGCGCCGGCGTCAACCGGTGCGCCCGGTAGGCGTCGAACAGATCGGGCCGGGCCGGCATGAACACGAGCACCGGCCGCGTGATCCCCGCAGCTCGTAGCTCAGCCCCCTCCTCGATCGTGGCGACGCCGTAGCCCCACGGCTCGAGCGCCTCCAGGGCCCTGGAGACAGCGACGGCTCCCACTCCGTAGGCGTTCGCCTTCACCACCGGAAGGAGCCGTGTGCCGGCGACCCGGGCCACCGTGCGGGCGTTCTCGACGACGGCGGCGAGGTTCACCTCGATCCACGCACGGGCTCGGCGCTCGCGGATTGACCCGTTCACAGGCGCGGGTATGATAACCCGCTCCGCCGACTAAAGGCAACACGAAAAAGGTCAGACACGATGCCACAGAACAGCCCCGCTAACGACACTGCCCTCGCTCGCGCACTCGCATTGGTGCGCGACCTGCGCGTGCGCTGCCCCTGGGACCACGCCCAGACGCGCGAGACGCTGCGCCCGTACCTGGTCGAGGAAGCCCTGGAGCTCGATCAAGCCCTCACGCACGGCGCGCCCGCCGAGTTACGCGATGAGCTGGGCGACGTGCTGCTGCATCTCGCGTTTCAGATCGTGATCGGGGAGGAACGGCGCGAGTTCGACGCCGAAACCGTGACGCGTGCGCTCGAAGAGAAGATGTGGCGGCGGCATCCGAAGCTATTCGGTGACTCGGAGAAGCCGGATCACGAGGGGTGGGAGCGGGTGAAAAAACGGGAGCGGGGAGCAGGGAGCGGGACCCTCCGTGGTCTCCCACCCTCCTTGCCCCCACTGCTGATGGCGTTTCGGTTGCAAGAACGGGCGGCTGGTGTCGGCTTCGACTGGCCCGACGCACGTGGGCCTCTTGAAAAGGTAAAGGAAGAGGTGCGCGAGTTGGAAGCTGAGCTGGCTCGGGAAGGTACCGCTCCCCGCTCCCCGCTCCCTCGAGTCGAGGACGAGGTTGGTGATCTCTTGTTCGCGGTGGTCAATCTCGCCCGCAAGCTCGCGATCGATCCGCGCGCGGCGCTCGAGCGGGCGAACGAGAAATTCCGGCGGCGGTTCGAGGCGGTAGAGCGGCTGGCCGCAGACCAGGGCGTAGATCTCGGACGAGCGAGCCTCGCGGCGCTGGACGAGCTGTGGGAGAAGGTCAAGGCGACGGAATGACGGCCCGTTCTCACGGCCACAGTTTGTACAGCGTCCGCGGGAACGCGATCGCCTCGCGGATGTGCGGGATGCCGCAGATCCACGCAACGGTGCGCTCTACGCCGAGCCCGAACCCCGCGTGCACAAACGTGCCGTACTTGCGGAGGTCCAGGTACCAGCGGTACGCGTCTTCCGGCAGCTGCTCCCCACGGATGCGGGCGAGCAACTTGTCGTAGTCGTCCTCACGCTGACTGCCGCCGATGATTTCCCCGTACCCCTCGGGAGCGAGCATGTCGTTGTTGAGGACGGTGCGGGGGTCGGCGGGGTTTTCCTTCATATAGAAGGCCTTCACCGCCTTGGGATAGTTGAACACCATTACCGGCCGGTCGAACTGCTTGGCGAGTAGCGTCTCCGCCTCGCCCCCCAAGTCCAGCCCCCATGCGATGTCGCCGCCGAGGGTCTTGAGCTTCGCAACGGCGTCGGTGTACGAGATACGCGGGAACGGCGGCTGGACGGCCTCGAGCGGCTTCACGTCGCGCTCGAGCTCGGCGAGCTCGGTTTTCCGGCGGTCGAGGCAGCGCGCCACGATTGCGGAGACGAACTCCTCCTGCAACCGCATGTTGGCGTCCGAATCGTTCCACGCCACCTCCGGCTCGACCATCCAGAATTCGGTCAGGTGGCGCCGGGTCTTCGATTTCTCCGCCCGAAACGTGGGCCCGAAACAGTACACCTTGCCGAGCGCGGCGGCGGCGGCCTCCACGTAGAGCTGCCCCGTCTGCGCGAGGTACGCGGTGCCCAGGTCGAAGTATTCCGTAGCGAACAGATGACCGGCCGCTTCGCCGACCGCCCCGGTGAGGATCGGCGTGTCGACCAGGACGAAGTGCCGCTCGTAGAAGAAGTCGCGGATCGCCTGGACCACCTCGTGGCGCACCCGCGCGATCGCCACCTGGCGCCGGCTCCGGAGCCAGAGGTGGCGGTGCTCGAACAAGAACGCGGTGCCGTGCTCCTTCGGGGTGATCGGGAAGTCGTGGCTGGGCCCTAGGATCCGCAGGTCCGCCGCCGTCAGCTCGACGCCGCCCGGCGCGCGCGCATCGGCGCGCACGGTGCCGGTGACCTCCACCGCTGTCTCCTGAGCGAGCCGGCCGAACGCCTCCCAGGCCGCCTCCGGGACGTCTTTCTTCGACAGCACGACCTGCAAGTAGCCGGTGCCGTCGCGCAGTGTCACGAACCCGATCTTGCCCGACGAGCGCGTGGTCATCACCCAACCGCGCGTGATCACCGGCTGGCCCGCGAGCGGCGGCAGCTCCTCGACGCGATGGAAGGGGGGCATGGGGTCGGGCATCTTAGTGGCGGGTGGGATGGGGTGCAAGGTGCTAGGTGCTAGGTGCTAGGGGCTGTCCTCACCTAACACCTAGCACCCAACACCTAGCACCTCTCATCCCACCCTGAACAACTCGAACCCCCGCTCGTATCTCGCCACGATCCGTTCCCGATACGCCGCATGCTGCCGTTCCGCCAGCGCCGGGTCGCGCGCGATGATCTCGCCCGCCGCGCGGCGGGCCGCCTCGAGCAACGGCAGGTCGGTCGCGAAGTTCGCGTAGCGCAGCGGTACCCCGCCGGACTGTCGAGCGCCCGCCAGCTCACCCATGCCCCGCTCCTGCAGATCGAGCTCGGCGATCTTGAACCCGTCGGTGGTTTCCGCCAACGCCTGCAGTCGCGGCGCGGCATCCGGAATGTCGGACAGGA
>Ga0209239_1002898_pt1 | contig 10138 bp, 9 predicted proteins | sample GraSoi013_2_20cm_FD_185824 | JGI IMG/M metagenome (GOLD analysis project Ga0209239, IMG submission 185824) | Grasslands soil microbial communities from the Angelo Coastal Reserve, California, USA - Sample 10_02_2013_2_20cm (SPAdes) (version 2) | ecosystem: Environmental > Terrestrial > Soil >...
CTTGAAATCGACGGTCACCGTTTGCCCCGCGGGCACCACGACGCGCTGCTCCGCCGCCTCGTAGCCGATGAACCGCGCGCGCACGGCGTGCGTACCCATCGGGACGCTCAGGCGGTATTCTCCTTTTTCGTTCGTGAGCACGCTGCGCGCCGTCCCGACGATCACGACGCTCACCCCGGCGAGCGGCGCACCGGACCCGGCCGCCACGACGGTCCCCGAAACGGTTCCGGTCTGCTGTGCGGCGAGCGGGGAGATGACCAGGAGGGCCGCGTACAGCGGCAGGGCGGGGGCGCGTCTCATGTGCCACCTGGAGGATGACGGTCGCGATCCAGGTGTGGCAAAAAACACGCCGCCGCTTGGGCGCTAGCTCGGTTCGCCGATCGCCCGGAGTCGGGCTTCGAGCGGGAGACCCTCGAGCTTCTCGAGCGGCAGCGCCAAGAGCAAATCGATCCGTCGCCTGATCAGCAGGAACGCATCCCGGAACGCCGCCCGCTTGGTGGCTTCGTCGCCTTGGACCTCGGCGGGATCCAGCATGCCCCAATGGGCCAGCATCGGCTGGCCGGGGAAGATCGGGCACGACTCCTTGGCCCGATCGCATACGGTGATGACGAAATCCCACGGCTCGCGCTCCAGGCCGTCGATGGCGCGGGGAGCGCAGCCGCGCCACGGGACGTCGTGTTGACGCAGGGTTTCGATCGCGAGAGGATTCACGCGGCTCGCCGGGTGCGAACCCGCGCTCTCGGCTTGGAACCGGCCTTTCCCCTTCCAGTTGAGCAGCGCCTCCGCCATCTGACTACGGGCCGAGTTCCCGGTACAAAGGAAGAGCACGCGGAACGGTCGTCCCGTCACACCGGCTTGCGGGCGCGCACAAACGCTCCCATCACCCGCCCCGCGACCTCGCGCGCCAGCACCTCCGCGTCGAGCCCCGCGCCCGTCAACACCGCCCGCGCATCCTCGAACTCGTAGATCCGTGTCGGCTCGACCCCGACGTCCACGAAGCCGGCCCCGGCGAGAAGTCCCTTGTACTGTTCCTCCTCCAGCGCCCCTGCGACGCACCCCACCCACAGCTCCATGCTGCGCCGCACCACCGCGGGGACCTCGCCTCGCACCACCACGTCCGACACCGCAAAGCGGCCACCCGGCCTGAGCACCCGAAACGCCTCACCGAGCACCCGGCGCTTGTCGGCCGAGAGGTTGATCACGCAATTCGAGATGATCACGTCCACCGAGGCGTCGGGCAGCGGGATGTGCTCGATCTCGCCCTTCAGGAACTCGACGTTCGTGACGCCGGCCTTGCGCTGGTTCTCGCGCGCGAGCGCCAGCATCTCGTCGGTCATGTCGAGCCCGTACGCCTTCCCAGTCGAGCCCACGCGTCTCGCCGAGAGCAGCACATCGATCCCGCCGCCTGACCCCAGATCGAGCACGACTTCGCCCTCGTGCAGCTCGGCCAACGCCGTGGGATTGCCGCAGCCCAGCGAAGCAAGCACGGCTCCTTCAGGGAGTGCGGCCGTCTCGACGGCGTCGTAGAGATTCGAGCTGACCGGATCGCAGCCGCACGTCCCGCCGTCGCCGCCGAGCACACGTATTGCCGCCTGCCCATACTTGGCTTTCACGGTATCCTTGATCCGCTCGCCGGTCACTGCGACTCGCCCGGCTTCATCATCTGGCGGTGTTGCTGCATCCAGGTCTGCATCGAGTCGGCCCACACTTTGAGCGTGGCGCGCTGCGCGTCGGTGAGCACCGCCCGACCCTGCACCGCAGACGCGAGCGCCAGCCAGTGCGCTTTCCCCATGGCCGCGTGGGCCGCCTGGAAATGCGTCTTCAAGGCGCTCGTGTCGGGCGCGGGGCCGCTGGCCGCCTGCTCGAGCTCCTGCATGTGCGCCTTCGCCTCGCCCATGGCGGCGTCCTGCGCGGCCAGGGTGGCGGTGCGCAGCGCCGTGAGCCGGCTGATCTGATCGGTACTGAGTCCCAAGGCGTTCTTGCGAGCGAGCAGATGCTGCGGGGTGTACAGCATGACCCGCATCATCGGTCCCATCATCTCCTGCATGGCCATCGGGTCGCCCATCATGTGGCCCGGCGGCCCCGGGTGCTGGGCCGCGAGCGGCGCGGCTCCGAACAGGAGTGCGGCGAGTAGCGGCTTTGGATTCATTGGCGCAGTCGCTCCGTTTCCTCTCCGAATAGTAACACCGGCCAACCCATCACGAGCCTTGCTGGGCGGGCGCGACCGGGGGATGTTCCCGCTCGTGACTCGACTCATCGGCGGCGCGCTCGCGCTCGGCACCTTCGGCGCGCTGGCATTGGGGCGACCAACGCCGGCCTCCGGACAGACCGGCCCGGCCGCCTGGCAAGCGCAGACCGTGCCGCTCTTCGGCGCGAGCTACTCCCCCGACATCGGCCTGCTCCTGGGCGGTGGGGTCACTCACACCCGCTACGGCTTCCGCGCGCTGCCCCCGAGCACGCGCCTCCTCGCCGAGGCCGCGTACGCAACCAGCGCGGCCACGTACCGCGTGGACGCCGCCGGTGAGTTCCGGCGGCCGCTCTTTCCGGCGATTCTCTTCGTCGAGCTGCGCGTATCCGGCCTGGAACTCACTCGGTTCTATGGAACGGGCAACGAAACCGACGGCTCGCAGCCGGACAGCGTGTACCGCGTGCGGCAGACACAGCTACTGCTCGGCCCGCGCGTGGCCATACCGCTGGTGCCGCGACTCCGGCTGATCCTGGGGCCGCTCCTCGAGTACGCTCACACCCCCGGGGACCCCGGCACGGTGCTCGGCACGACCGGGCCGTACTACGGGGTGGGGGACTTCGGCGAGGTCGGCGTGCGCGCCGCACTCGAGCTCGACACCCGTGACGTCCCGCTCGCCCCGGCCCGCGGATTCCGTGTGAGCATCGCCGGACGGTGGCACCCCGCGGTCTGGGACGTCGCCAACCCCTTCGGGAGCGTCTCGGCGGAGGCGTCGACCTACGTGTCGGCGGGTGACCCGCCGGCCGCGACCCTCGCGCTCCGTACAGGCGGGGCCGCGGTGAGCGGGACTGTCCCGTTCCAGGAGCTGGTGTACGTGGGCGGCGAAACGACCGTCCGGGGCTACGCCGAGCAGCGCTTCGCCGGACGGCGCGGGGCGTACGCAAACGCCGAGCTGCGTCTCCTGGCGGGCCGGCTGCCGGTCGGCGATCTCGGCATCTTCGGGCTCGCGGATGCAGGGCGAGTCTGGATCGCTGGTGAATCGTCGGAGCGCTGGCACGCCGCGGCCGGGGGCGGGCTCTGGCTCGCCTGGCAGCACCGCCGCGCCAACACGCTGTCGATCGCGGTGGCGCGGAGCCCCGAGCGCACGGGGGTCTACTTGCGCGCGGGCTTCATGTTCTGAGCCTCTGAACTCTGACCCGACAGTCGAGTATACAGGAGTGGCGATCAGCCGCCGCACCCACCACCTGGTTCTCGAGGAGTGACTCATGCGCATGCCCGCGTTCAGCACGGCGACAGTAATCCTGTTCGCGGCCTGCGTGGCCCCAACGCCCGGCGCCATGCGCTCGGGGCCGGACCCCGTCAACACGCGCTACATCAACCCCGGCACCCTCGCTGCCCTCCCTGGTTTCACGCACGCGGTGCGGGTGGGGCCGACCGTGTACGTCTCGGGGGAGGTGGCGCTCGATTCCACGGGCCAATTGGTGGGCGCGGGGGACCTGCGCGCGCAGGCCACGCAGGCATTCGCGAATCTCGCCACCGTGCTCCGCATCGCCGGCGTGACGCCCGCCGAAGTCGCCAAGCTCACGATCTACGTCGTCAACGCCAAGCCGGGCGACCTCGACGTGATCCGCGCCGCCGCGCCCGACTTCTTCCCTCAGCGTAACTCGCCGGCAGGGACGGTCGTGGGCATTCAGACGCTGCCGCGGGAAGGCTTGCTGATCACCGTCGACGCGACCGCAGTCGTCCGGGCCATGATTCTGCCCCTCGAGGAGCGCGACCGCTTCCGCGAGCGGCCGTAGGCGTCAGGCTTTTCCCTCGCGCGCCACGGTGGGCGTCGCGAACGTGGGCCGCGCCTCGGTCGCGAGCCCGAGGTGCTCGCGCGCCCGGTTCAACGCGTCGTCGATGTTGCCGTGCACGTTTTCCTCGCCCATCTCGTCGTACAGCCCGGAGCGCTCGAGCGCCACCACCGGCTGCGCGTGGACGTCGGCGAGCAGCACCAGCGTGCCGCTCTGGCGGCTGCGCCGCACCAGGTCGCGCAGCGCATGCAGCCCCGTGGAATCGATCGCCGGCACGTGGCGCATGCGCAGGATCAGCACCTTGGGCCGCAGGGCGATGCGACCCAGCCGCTCCTTGAAGGTCTCCGCGGCCCCGAAGAAGAACGGCCCCGTGATCTCGTACACTTCGACGCCGGGCGGCACGACGCGACGCCGCACCGCGTTGGGATCGCCCTCGAAGTCGTCCTTCGGGTCCTGGAGTTCGTGCGTCAGCGCGCTGACGTTGGTGACCTCCGCCATGCGCCGCATGAACAGGAAGGCCGCGAGCACCATCCCGACCTCGATCGCCACCGTGAGGTCCCACAGCACGGTGAGGAGAAACGTGGTGAGGAGCACCGCCACGTCGCTCTTGGGCGCCCGGAACTCGGCCACGAAGGTGCGCCACTCACTCATGCTGTAAGCAACGATCACGAGGATCCCGGCCAGGGTGGCCATGGGGATCAGTCCGGCCCAGCGACCGAAAAACAGGGTGATGAGGAGCAGCGTGACCGCGTGCGTCATGCCGGCGACGGGCGTGCGGCCGCCGTTCTTCACGTTCGTCGCGGTGCGGGCGATCGCCCCGGTCGCGGGGATGCCGCCGAACAGCGGGGAGGCGATGTTGGCGACGCCCTGCGCCACGAGCTCCATGTTCGACCGGTGGCGTCCTCCGATCATCCCGTCCGCCACGACGGCCGAGAGCAGTGACTCGACGGCGCCGAGCAGGGCGATCGTGAAGGCCGCGCCCATGAGCCCCGGGATCTCCCGGAACGTCACTGCGGGAAGCGACGGGGCCGGGAGCACGGCGTTGACCACCCCGAACCGGCTCCCGATCGTATCGACGGGCAGGTGCCACAGCTGCACGGCCGCCGTGGTCACGATGAGCGCGACGAACGGACTGGGGATGCGCCGGCTGACCCGGGGCCACGCGACGATGATGGCCACGGTGACCGCCGCCACGGCCACGGCCCAGGGGTTGAGCGAGTCGAGATGCGCTACGAACGTCCGCCAGCGCGGCACGAACGCGGCGGGCACGGGGCCCATCTTCAGGCCGAGCAAGTCTTTGACCTCGCCCGACAAGATGATCAGGGCGATCCCGCTCGTGAACCCGATAGTGACGGGGTACGGGATGAACTTGATCGCGGCGCCCAGGCGGGCGAGGCCGAACGCCACGAGAATGATCCCGGCCATGAGCGTCGCCATCGCGAGGCCCTCCACGCCGTGCCGCTGCACGATGGCGTAGACGATCACCACGAACGCGCCCGTGGGCCCGCCGATCTGCACGCGTGAGCCGCCCAGCGCCGAAATGAGGAAGCCCGCGACGATCGCGGTGAACAGGCCGCGCTCGGGACTCACGCCGCTCGCGATCGCGAACGCGATCGCGAGCGGCAGCGCCACGATGCCCACGATCACGCCCGCGGTCAGGTCGGCGACGAGCTGACCGCGGGACCAGCGTGTTCAGATTCCCCGCCGGTGAACGCGACGGGGGAATCTATGAAATCGCTGACCTTACCGCGCGATCCCCAGCAGATGGTCCAGCGAGAACAGGGGCGCAACTTGACGTCGCGCCCCCCCTTTTCCGCACGCTGCCCGCAGGCGGTCTAGTATTCGATGTACACCGGCACGCCGTCGCGGAGCGAAAGCTCCGCCGCGCGGCTGATGGCATTCTTGACCTGCTCCGCCGTCGGGTGGGCCCCCACGTCAATCCGTGGTGCCGACACCGAAGCGCGGCGGGACTCGGCGCACGTCGCCTTGATACTCATTGGTGTGTAGATGTACCCCGTGAGCCATGCCACGAGTTGGTTCACGAAGCTGAGTCGCGTCTCGACCTTGGCCACTCCGTTTGGACACTTCGACGCCGTCGCCACCGTGCTTGGCGGGACCAGTCCGGCTATCCACCCGGCCGCGAACGACTTCTCGACGGTCTGGCTGGAAGGGGTCAATCCCGTTTCCACCGTGGCGTGGTAGCACCCCAGCGCGGCGATAAGAAGAGCACCAACCGACACCCTCAAGGAGCACCGCATGAGAGACCTCCAAGCAGGCGAAAGAAGGGGAACGGGCAGCGATTCTCTTGGGAACGGTTCGCCTGCGTGATTTCAATGTCGTGTCTCTTGTGAGGCATCCGGTAGGGCGTTCTTGCGGCGGTAACAGGCGGATTTGCGACAGCGTCTGGACGGCGGCGTGGGTGCGGGGTAAGCCTCGGGGCCAGATGAATCCCGTTGCGCAACGGCAACGAGATCATGCGTCAACTGCCCATAAACTGTGACGGCACGCAATGTGCTATGAGCAGGGGACTGCTGGGTGACATGGAATCTATGCATCCTATGCACGAATTCATTGACACTCTCGTCCCCGGGGGCTAGCTTGTCCATTATGAAACTCATCACCACCATCGTACGGCCCGAGCGCCTGCCGGAGGTCAAGGCGGCGCTGTTCCGGGCCGGCGTCACCGGGATCACCCTGAGCCGCGTCTCGGGTCACGGGGGCGAGCAGGAAGTGATCGGGCAGTATCGCGGCACCACCGTCGTCATGGAATTCCACGAAAAGGTGAAGATCGAGATGGTCTGCTCTGAGCCGTTCGTGGAGCCGTGCATCAAGGCCATTCTGTCGTCCGCCCGCACCGGCGACGTCGGCGACGGCAAGATCTTCGTCCAGCCCATCGAGCGCGTGATCCGCATCCGTACGGGGGAGGCCGACAATGCGGCGCTCACCGCGGTGAACGCGGACCAGGTGCAGCGTGCCGCGCTCGAGAGCGCGCAGCACGCCGGCGCCGTTGCCGGGGAGGAGGAGTGATGACCGCCCCCGTCTTGGCCGACGCCGCCGTCGTTTCGGCGGGCGACACGGCCTGGGTGCTCACCTCCACGGCGTTGGTGATGGTGATGACCGTGGGACTCGCGTTTTTCTACGGCGGGCTGGTGCGACCGAAGAACGCGCTCAATACCATGATGATGAGCATGGTCGCACTGGGGTTGATCAGCGTGCAGTGGGTCGTCGTGGGCTACTCCATCGGCTTCGGGCACGGCAATCCGTGGTGGGGCGGCCTCGGGTGGGCAGGCTTCAAGGGCGTCGGGCTCGATCCGGATCCCGCTTACGCCGCCACCATCCCGCTGCAGGCGCACGCGATGTTCCAGGCGATGTTCGCGATCATCACGCCGGCCCTGATCTCGGGGGCGATCGTGGAGCGCATGCACTTCCGCGCCTACGTCGTCTTCATTCTTCTCTGGGCCACACTGGTGTACGATCCGCTCGCGCATTGGGTCTGGGGAGCGGGCGGGTGGCTGCAAAAACTCGGCGCGCTCGACTTCGCGGGCGGCACCGTGGTGCACATCAGTGCCGGCGTTTCGGCCCTGGTGGCGGCGCGCATGCTCGGACCGCGCAAGGACTTCAAGCGCAGCCCGATCGTGCCGCACAACGTGCCCCTGGTGCTCTTGGGCGCCGGGCTCCTGTGGTTCGGATGGTTCGGCTTCAACGCCGGCTCGGCGCTCGCCGCCAACGGCCTCGCCGCGCTGGCGTTCACGAACACCAACACCGCGGCCGCCGCGGCGCTCGTCACCTGGGTCTGCCTCGACCTGGCGCGCGGCGGCAAGGCCACAGCCGTGGGCGCCGCGACCGGCCTGGTGGTCGGCCTGGTCGGGATCACGCCCGCGGCGGGCTACATCACCGTGCCCGCATCGATCGCGGTCGGCATGCTGGCGGCGATCGTGAGCTACACCGCCATCCAGATCCGCGCCACCACCCGGCTCGATGATTCCCTGGACGTGTTCTCCTGCCACGGTCTTGCAGGAATGGCTGGAGCGCTGCTGACCGGTGTCTTCGCCACGAAAGTCGCGAACCCCGCCGGTGGCGACGGCTGGCTCGCCGGCAACTTCGCCCAGATGGGCGTCCAGCTCGTGGCGGTGCTCGCGGCCATCGCGATCGCCGCCGTGGGCACGGCCCTGATCATGACGTTCGTGAACGCCACGCTCGGCGCCAAGGCGGGGGTGAAGGAGCAGCTCAGCGGGCTCGACCTGAGCGAGCACGGCGAGGAAGCCTACTTCGGCGATCAGGGCGCGACGCCCACGCCGGGCCTGTCGCTCGGCGCCGGCGTGATCGTCTCGTCGGCCGTACCGGCGAGCGTCGAAGCCGCGTAGCGCACCGAAGTCTCAACTGAACCCGGGCGCAAGCCCGGGGTGAACGGAGGACGGCCGCTAGGGGGCCCGGCGGCTGACGAGCGTATTCTCGAGGAACAGGAACTCGATGCCCGTCCCGAGGAAGGTGTCGAGCGCCTCGCGCGGGGTGTTCACGATCGGCTGGCCCTTGACGTTGAAGCTCGTGTTCAGCACCATCTCCCGCCCGGTGGTCCGCCCCACGGCCCGGAGCAGCGCGTGGAATTCCGGATTGTCCCGGGCCGCCACGGTCTGCACCCGGGCCGAGCCGTTGACGTGCGTGATCGCCGGCAAGGCGGCCCGGTGCTCCGGGCGCACGTCGACCGTCATGATCATGAACGGGAGCTCGGTCCCGGGCGCCACCTCGAACCAGCGATCCACTTCTTCGAGCGAGACGGCGGGGGCGAACGGCCGGAACGCCTCCCGCATCTTCACCATCGCGTTGATGCGGTCCCGCATTTCGGGGTGGCCCGGGTCAGCCAGGATGCTGCGGTGCCCGAGGGCGCGCGGCCCGAACTCCATGCGGCCGCGGTACCAGGCCACCACCCGGCCGCCCGCGATCAGGCGGGCCGCCTCGGCGCAGGCGTCGGCCAGGGTCTCGAAGCGCCGCACCGTGACGCGATCGCCGTAGGCCGCGAGGGCGGCGTCGATGTCCCGGGGCGCGTAGCCCGGCCCGAGGAAGGGGACCGGGAACCGCGCGTTCTTGACCTCCCCCACTTCGGCGGCGCGCCACAGGGCGGCGCCGAGCGCGCTGCCATCGTCGCCCGCCGCGGGCTGCACGTAGATGTCGTCGAACGTGCCCGAGCACAACAGGTTGCCGTTGGCGGTGCAATTGAGCGCCACGCCCCCCGCCAGCGCCAGCCGGCGCAGCCCCGTCGTCTCCGCGAAGCGGCCGCACAGGTGCAGCAGGGTCCGGTCCAGACACGCCTGCAGCGCCGCGGCGACGTCGCGATGCACGTCCGTGATCTCGGCCTCGGGATGGCGCGGCGCAACCAGGCCCGCGGTGAGCTGCGCGCGCGTCGCGAGGTAGTGCTCGCGCTCCTCGCGCGTCCGGTTGGCCCGGAGCAGGGGGATGCGGATCCCGCCGTCGGGCTCGAGCTCGACGGCCGCGTCGAAGAACCGGCAGAACCGCTCCGCATCGCCGTAGGGCGCGAGCCCCATGATCTTGTACTCATCGGCGTTGAAGTCGAAGCCCAGATGCAGGGTCACGACGGAGTACAGGATGCCGATCGAGTCGTGGGCGCCGATCTGGAAGATGCGGTCGAGGTGGCCGTCGCGCGCGTGATAGACGCTGGCGCTGTGCGCTTCCCCCATCCCGTCGATCACGATGACCAGACACTCGTCCCACCCCGACGTGTAGTAGGCGCTGGCCGCGTGCGCCGCGTGATGCCCGACGTGCCGCACCCGCTCGGCGGGGAAGCCCGGACAGTCCCGCGCCACAAGCGCGAGCAGGGCGTCGCGGGAGTAGACGTCGCGATACAGATCGCGCGACACCGGATCGACCGCGTACACACCGCGGTAGGGGGCGTAGTCGAAGCCGTGGACCAGCTCGTCGACGTCGCCGAGGGCAAGGCCGGCTTCGGCGAGGCAGTAGGCGATCGCCCCTTTGGGGAAGTCGCCGGTGTGCTTGCGTCGGCTGATCCGCTCCTCCGCCACGGCCGCGACGAGCGTCCCGTCCACGAGCAGCGCCGCCGCCGCGTCGTGCCCCTGCGAGATGCGGTACTCGCGTTCGTCCAGGTCCGGCCAACGCGCGCGCTTGAAGGGGATGGAGCCTTCGA
>Ga0209239_1002900_pt1 | contig 10133 bp, 10 predicted proteins | sample GraSoi013_2_20cm_FD_185824 | JGI IMG/M metagenome (GOLD analysis project Ga0209239, IMG submission 185824) | Grasslands soil microbial communities from the Angelo Coastal Reserve, California, USA - Sample 10_02_2013_2_20cm (SPAdes) (version 2) | ecosystem: Environmental > Terrestrial > Soil >...
GAATTGGACAAGATGCGTCCCGACGATAGGGTCGCCATACACGAGGCCCTTGAACAACAGACTGTCAGCGTCGCCAAAGGTGGAATCGTCGCCACTCTCAACGCTCGCGCTGCGGTTCTGGCTGCAGCGAACCCATCCTTGGGTCGGTATGAGCCGCATCGCAATGTGAGTGAGAACATCAATCTTCCGGTAACTATCCTCTCTAGGTTCGACCTGATTTTCATTATCAAAGATCAGCCAGAGGCAGACTACGACACTAGGATGTCGGAACATATTCTCGCTCTCCACAGGAGCAGGGTCAGCCCCGAAACTGCCCCGTTCGCCCCAGATTTTCTCCGAAAATACATAAGCTACGCAAAGAGAATCATCCCCGTACTGAGCTCGGAAGCGGTCATTGAGCTACGAGATTTCTATCTGAAGATGCGTGCAAAAGGAGGCGCGGAAGCAGCGGTCGCCATTACTCCCCGGCAGCTTGAGGCGCTCGTCAGGATTTCAGAAGCTAGGGCTCGCGCCTTTCTCCGAGATATCGTGACCGTCGAGGATGCGAAGAGCGCTATCCGCATAATGACTGTGTCCCTCTCAGACGTTGGGGTCGACGTCAAGACGGGTGCAATGGATATTGACGTGATAATGACGGGTAAGCCGCGCAGCCTCCGCGACTCATTCCAGAGAGTCATTGAGACTGTTGCGGAAATGGAACGGGAGACGGGGACCGTGGAGGAGACGGTTCTCATTGCGGCTCTGGTTGACAAGGAGAAGATGGAGGAGAGGGAAGCTCGACGGCTTATCGGACAGTTGATTAAGGAAGGAATACTATACTCTCCCAAACCGGGAAGATTGAAGAGAACTGCGGGCTAGTTTTTCTCTGATACTGAGGAGTATCTTCAAGAGTGAGAATTAGAGAGCTTCAGTTAGACCCTCAAGTCGTAACTCTGCTAGAAAATGAGGGTCTTGACCAGCTCTATCCGCCTCAAGAGGATGCGATAAAGGCTGGAGTACTAGACGGGAAGAACCTAGTTCTTGCCAGTCCCACCGCGAGCGGTAAGACTCTCGTCGCCGAGATCTGTATTCTGAAGCATCTCCTTGAGAGGAATGGAAAGGCCATCTATCTAGCTCCCCTGCGTGCGCTTGCGAGCGAGAAGTTCAAGGAGTTTCAGAGATACTCCTCAATAAAGAAACCAAGCGGCGAACATCTGCGCGTCGGAATGTCCACTGGAGACTATGACAGTTCGGACCCGTGGCTTGGAAGGTACGACATCATCATATCGACTAACGAGAAGGCCGACTCGCTCCTACGACACAGAGCTCCATGGATGAACGAGTTATCGCTAGTCGTCGCCGATGAGATCCATCTCCTAACCGAACATGAGAGAGGACCTACCCTCGAAGTGGTTCTGACCCGGCTGACCGAGATCAACCCAGACATACAGGTGCTTGCCCTGAGTGCCACGGTCAGAAATGCAGACGAAGTGGGTCAATGGTTGCATGCGGAATCCGTCACCACAGACTGGCGCCCCGTCCCATTGCGAGAAGGCATCTACAATCTCGGCCAACTACAGTTCAATGACGGGTCCAGCCGAGCTATTCAGAGTGGGACCAAGACCCCGGTCTTGGACATCGCGCTCGACGTATTGAGCAGCGGTGGTCAAGCACTCATCTTCACCGAGACCCGCCGGTCCGCGGTGGAAATGGGACGGAAAGCCGCCCTCGCTGTAAAGCCTAGACTCTCCAAGATCGACGAACGCTCACTCAACACCATAGCGGAACGCATCCTCTCGTCAGGAGAGAAGACACGCCTTGGTGAGGCCCTCGCAAGCCAGATAGCTTCCGGTGCAGGATTTCACCACGCGGGACTCACAGGTCCTCATCGTGGCATAGTAGAAACGGCGTTTCGTGACGGGAGGATCAAAGTTCTCGCAGCGACTCCGACCCTCGCCGCAGGAGTGAACCTCCCTGCTAGAACGGTCATCATCAGTAGCTACGAGCGTTTCGAATCTGGACACGGACGATACCCTATCAGCGTTCTCGAGTACAAACAGTTCTGCGGACGCGCCGGTCGTCCGAAGTACGACAAGTATGGCGAGTCGGTCTTGATTGCTAGAAACCAGGACGAGGCTGACTGGTTGATGGAGAATTACGTTATCGCGCAGCCTGAAAAACTATGGTCTAAACTCGCTGTTGAAAAGATCTTGAGACCCCACGTTCTATCGACCGTCGCAGCAGGCTACGCGAAGACCGAGGAGGGCTTGTATGAGTTCTTCGGACGAACCTTCTACGCCCACCAGTACGGACCGAGAATGATCAAGGGGAAGATAGGCGAGGTTCTCAAGTTCCTTGCGAAGGAAGAGATGGTCGTAATGGAGGGGCGAGATCTCGAAGCCTCCAGATTCGGCAAACGAGTATCCGAACTCTACATCGATCCGATGTCCGCGGTAATAATCCGGGACGGACTTTACAACCGGGCCAAGAAGATGACCGACTTCAGCCTCCTGCACCTAATATCAAGAACGCCAGACCTAGCGCCGCGTCCTCGGCCGAGAGGAAGCGAACTGGACAAGCTGGGAGTAATGGCCGAGAGCCAGAACGACGAGATCATGGGCTACGTGCCCAACCAGTTCGAAGACCCAATAGCCTACGACGAATTCCTCTCAGAACTCAAAGCCAGCCTCGTACTGTCAGATTGGATTAGCGAATTCACAGAGGACCAGATTCTAGAAACCAGAAAGGTTGAGCCTGGTGATCTCCTTAGACTCGTCCAGGGAACAGAATGGCTAGTCTTCGCGGCTCAGGAACTAGCTCGACTCTTCGGCCACAAAGACCTCCTAGCCCACATGGAAATGCTCCGGGTCCGCGTTTCCAAGGGCGTGAAGCCTGAACTGGTGAAGCTTGTCGGGCTGGAAGGCGTCGGCAGAGTCCGCGCGCGCATGATGTACAGCGCGGGCCTGAAAAGCATCGACGACATCAAGGAGCGGAGTCTAACAGAGCTAACCAGCATTCCAACAATTGGTCCTTCCCTGGCCAAAAGGATCAAGGAACAGGCTGGAGGTCTTATCAAGGCGGAGGAATGGGAGAGGGCAAAATCGACCAAGCCGGCCGAGGTAGAGCAGCAAATAATGCTCACCGAATACGAGGACGCAGAGTAAAATAATTCACGGTTGGATACCGGGCTTGCGCGTATTCTTGTTACAACATGCCTAACAGGTTAGAATCCCTGTTGGCACAGGTGTTGAGACTGGCTATTGCGTGCGGACATAATAGAAACCTTCCAGGCGACAGTTGTCCGATGTTTCAGCACGACCCTTGAGAACCTTTTCGGAAGACCTGTTAAAGAGCAAGTGATGCGAATTCTGGCCGAACACAAAATTTCAAGGTCAGAGATCGGGGCTAGGTTTGACGATGTTGCTAGGGTTCTGACCGACGTTTTCGGCAGCAGTTCTCGACTGCTGACTTACAAGACGGTCGTGGAGTTGTATGATGAGTATTCTGTTAGAGCTACTTTCGGATTTTATGATTCGTTGAGAGACCAGATATTGTATCTGAGGGAAAGAGTGCTTGCGGATATCATTAAGCCTAGACACTCGCCGACCATTGATGACTCCATCTATATTACGCCGCGCAGACCCGTGGACTAGTCTCTTCTCTATACGGACGCGTTTTCGACGTTAGTGTCCCAGTCCAAGAGCGGTGCTAGTAACGAGAAGGTTATGCAGATTGGGTCTTCGGTCTTAGTATAGTGGGGATAGTCTGCAAAAGCAGGGAAGAGAAATGCGACAATCTCCGGGATTTGCCAATATGTTCCAAGCATCGGTAGCCGAAGGGCTCGCTAATACTCTCGGGGCGATTGTGATGCAGACGTTGAAGAGTGTACTCAGTTACTCCTTTGAGGCGTATGCTGAGAAGCCCTCGGAGCTTCACCGTGAACTCTCAGGGGTTTTCGGGTCTGGCGCGACGACTTTGGAACGGATGATTACGAAGGAACTCTTTCGGAGGTTAGATTTGCGCTACTCAAACGATCTTGACTTCGAGGCGTGCGTTAATCTAGCCAGGCGAGACATGGTCCTCAGCGAGCGAGGAAACAATTGAGATGAGCGCCCCAAACCAATTGTTCCAGTCAATGTTGTCATCTGAGATAAAGGGCGACTTACTCGTTCTCTTTCACAAGAACCCGGGGCTTATCGATAGCCTCGACGGCGTCGCCCGAAGGATAGGCAGGGTCGGCACGGCAATCCAGGCCGACGTCCAAGATATGCTGAACGTGCACGTCTTGGGCAGCAGACAGATCGGAGGTCGGGAGATAATCTTCCTCGATCGTTCCGGGGACAAGGCCGCCCAAGAATCGATCTTGAACTATCTGAAGAATCTCAAAGGAAAGACAGAGTAGGTCAGAATGGCTCGACAGAAAACGGGAATCGTTGAACTAGACACGATGCTGCATGGAGGGTTCCTAGAACGAGATGCTGTTATGGTCGCCGGGAGTGCGGGAACCGGCAAGACAACGCTCTCACTCCAACACTTGGTTAACGGGATTACCAAGTTCGGAGAATCAGGAATATACTTGACGTTCGAGCAACTGCCGGACCAGATCTATAGGGACGCGGAAAATTTCGGCTGGGACCTCAAGAAGCTCGAGGAACAGGACAAGTTCAGACTAGTCTGCACAAGCCCGGACCTGCTACTCGAGCCTGATGGCCCGGGACAGTTGCTGGATTCTACCATCAAGGAGATACAACCACGACGTATGGTTATCGACTCATTGAATCATCTAGAGATGTATCTTCCCCGCGGAGGAGATATGAGGAAGGAAGCCTACCGAATACTCAACTACGTTAAGACAAAGGGAATCAGCCCTTTGGCTATATGGGAGACACAACAGACTGCTGGACAGGCGTTCAGTGTTACAGATGTGGGAATGAGCTTTCTGGTCGACTGTATCCTACTTTTGAAATTTGTCGAGATAGAGTCAGCCATGAGAAAGGCCCTGGTGATAATGAAGATGAGAGGCAGCGACCATGAGAAGGAACTGAAAGAGTACGCCATAACGCCTCAAGGCTTCAAGATCCAGGGAAGCTTCTCAGACTATGAGGGTGTAATGTCAGGATCCCCTCACAAAGTGGCTTCGGAACGGTTCGTGGATATGTTCCAGAAGGCGTCTGAGAAACACAAGGGCGGCCTATCCCACCAGAGCCAACCATAGGTCGTCACCGTCGGTCCTCGATACCGAGAACACCGTGATTATTGTCCAGAGCTCAGATTTGTAGAACCAATGAAACAGGTTCAGGACTCTCCTATGCCATCAAGAAACGAGTCAAAGGATGATAAGGTCAACAAACCTTCCGTCACGTTCGTCGACCTGTTTCGGCGGATCGCGGCTGATAGTCAGAAGGAGAAGCTAACCCGTGGCTGACGTCACGCTACTAACCGGAATGTGGATCGTGGCTGTACTACAGCTGATACTAGAAGCAGGCATTGTACTCTACGCATATCGACTGACTCGATTGACAGGGTCGTTCAGAGCCTGGACCATGATCATACTCGCATTCATACTGACAACTGCCTCCAGCGTATTCGGCATCTTCCTATTGCTCCTCAACCCTGACCTCATAACCGGGCTAGTACAATCCATCAGCCTACCAACATTGATCGTCAGCTACGCAGTCTCAATCGCGACCTCTCTCCTATTCTTCTTCGGTGTCTTCGACCTCGTACGAAGATTCAAACTTGCAGCCAAGAAACCCCCCGGTGCGAACGCGTCCACGTTTTGAGCAATCGAAGTCTCAATTTTTTCGAGTAGCATGATTCTGGAGATTTATCTCTTAAGCGCGTGGTTTAGCAAGACAGCCACTGATAGGCGCTTTCGGTGGTGAGCTGACAAAGCCGCATCTGAGACGCGATATCAGGGTTTCCTAGATTTATAATACGACGACTAGAGACCGGTGCCCATCTAGAGTCGTTTCGCAGATGGGAAAGATCAAGGTTGCACTCGCTGGGGTCGGAAACTGCGCCAGCGCACTCATCCAGGGGATACATTATTACCGAGAGAACCCTCCTGTTGAGGACGGTCTAACAACAGGGCTCATGCATCCCAGTTTCGGACCCTACAAAGTCGAAGACATTACTTTCGTCGCCGCGTTCGAGGTGAACAGGAAGAAGATTGGAGCGGACCTGAGTAAAGCCATCTTCACGGAACCTAACGTTGCTCCGAAGATCAGTGACGTTCCAGACATGGATGTCACAGTCAAGCCAGGCCCGGTACTCGACGGTGTAGCGCCACACATGAAGGAAGCTTTTCACGTCTATAGCAAATCCAAGACGAAGCCTGTGGATGTAGCGGCCGAGCTCAAAGACTCGGGCGCGGAAATTCTCGTAAACTATCTGCCAGTAGGCAGCGAGAAGGGAGCAAGATTCTACGCACAAGCAGCAGTCGACGCAGGATGCGGATTTGTAAACTGCATCCCCGAATTCATCGCTTCAACCGACAGCTGGGCGAAGAAATTCGAAGAACACAAACTGCCCATTGCAGGCGACGACGTCAAGAGCCAGGTCGGCGCGACGATCGTTCATCGATCACTCGTCGACCTCTGCCTGAAGCGAGGCGTCAGAGTTGACGAGAGCTACCAACTAAACCTGGGTGGAGACACCGATTTTCTAAACATGACTGTCGAGGAGAGGCTGCACTCCAAGAGGATCAGCAAGACCACCGCAGTCGCGAGCCTGATCCCGTACTCGGTCCCAACCCGGATCGGACCCTCTGACTATGTCCCACATCTGAAGAACAAGAAAATCTGTTACATCTACCTGAAGGGCCGCGGATGGGGAAACATTCCCTTACAGATCGACTTGAAACTTGCAGTCGAAGACTCTCCCAACAGCGGCGGCGTAGTAGCCGACGTCATTCGGGCGGTCAAGATTGGGCTTGACAGAGGAATCGGCGGACCCCTAACAAGCATCTCCTCGTACAGTTTCAAGTATCCTCCGGTAAAGATTCCTGATGGTCAAGCTTCGCAGTGGGTTGAAGAATACATTCAGGGAAAGAGAGAACGCTAAGCGGCCGCGTGTCTAGCCTTTCTAGCAGAAGCGGTTGGAGCGGCTTCCATCCAGTCCACCTTCAAAGGTCCCCGTGACTTCCACTCCTCATAGTGCTCCATAATTCCTGTAAACAGTAACGGAAGCCCGATGGTCGCGTCCAAGTGGACAGTGCACTGCTCAGCATTGGGGTCAAGCTTTCCCCACGACTGACTTTCAGGAAGCTCGCAGCCAGACAATCCCCCAAACTTCGGATCATCTGTCGTGACTTGCATAGCGTAGCTGTGCGGGGGAACGGCCCAGCCAGAAATCTCGGCCATCGGCACGACCTGTTGAATGTAATTCTTGGGGGTGCCGCCTCCGATGAATATCACGCCTGACTTTGGGAACTGCCTCTTGAGATCCATGATCTCAATATTATCCATCAACGCGTCATAAACGGCGGGCGGGGCATTCTTCTTCAATTTCTCATTACGGTACACGGTCAACGCCATACCTATCGAGCTGTCAGCCAGCGCAGGACAGAAGATTGGGAGTCTCTCCTTGGCAGCGGTTGCGAGGATACCGTAATCGTCTCTTATTCGTTCACCCATCATCTGGAATAATTCCCTGCTCGAGTAAGACCCAGGCTGAAGGCTATCTGCAAAATTCTCTACGAACTCGTCCGCTTTAGTAAACGTCACATCGTCAGCATAGGTATCGTATACCCGGTCAATCCGCATCTTTCGCAGAGTCGGATCGTCAATGTGGCCGTGAGCCATGTAGTGACGACCACCCAGTGATTCGTACAAATCATGACTCAGGTTTGCCCCAGTGGACACCAGCACGTCTATCGCATGAAAGGCTATCAAGTCACGAATAATTCTCCTCATTCCACCAGCTATCATCGCTCCTGAGAGTCCGAAGAAGATGATCGGCCTCTCGGGATCATTCAACATCTTGAGCCAAATCTTGTAACAACGCCCCAGGTTCCGGCTCTGGAAGGAAGTAGTGTTGAATGCTTCCAACGCTTCGCTAACACTTCGGACCTTCGCAACATCATAGTGCTGCACGGGATGTTTGAAAGCGTCGCCACGAGGCGAAAAGCGAATACTCGACGTTGTTTGCGGAAAATATTCTTTCGAGTGAGAATTGGAATTTCTGTTTGGTTTCATCTTGTAGTACTTGGACCCGAAAAGTTGTTTCTATTTCTATTAAAAACTACCCTTCCAACTAGTTTCTGCTTCTGCACTACAAACAAGAGTCTCTCCTCGAGAGAATCAACCCTCCAGGAGCCCGAGTTCGCTCAACAGTTTCTTGTAATGTGAATTGATAATTTCCCAGATCTTGTCTCGGATAACTCCGGTCGCTGTTTCGCGTTCGAACGTTAGCTCTAGGGCTTGGTCTGGAAGCTTGAAGCCTGAAATCCTTACCTCAGGTAAGTTCGCCTTCGATAGATCCTCATTTATCGAATGCTCTAGATCCTTTAGGCGTGCTGGAGTTTGCAAGCTTGGCTACAGCCGAAGAAACTCCTCGGGACTTCGATATCTTTCGATTGTTACTGAGAGATGTTGCCCTAAGGATTGGCTTGATGCTTACTCACGAGATGTCGTCCCTGACTCCATCTCTTGCTTCAAGTCCAAGAATGCTCTACTGAGCTCGTCAACGGATGCCTCATCCTCAAGCGTCGTCACATCACCGATGGGCTTCCCAGTTACCACAGCGTGTACAACCCGACGCATTATCTTAGCACTGCGAGTCTTCGGAAGCCTCGAGACGAAGAATATCTGTTTTAGGGAGGCAATGGGTCCAACCTTCTCCTTCACCCAATCACTAAGCTCGCGGCTAAGTTGCCCACTCGGTGCTTGACCAGTCTTCAATATTACGAACGCCACAGGCACCTCGCCCTTCAGCTCATCCGGTACGGCAACGACCGCAGACTCGGCTACGGCTGGATGTTGTATCAGCGCCGACTCCAGCTCGTAGGTGCCCAATCTGTGACCGGCGACTTTGATCACCTCGTCGGCTCTTCCTAAGATCCAGAAGTAACCGTCATCGTCCCTCACCGCGTAGTCCCCCGGATAGAAGTTGCCGGGAAACTTGTTCCAGTACACCTCCCTGTATCGATCAGGGTCCTTGTGAATCGTCAGAGGCATTCCTGGCCAAGGGTTTCTAATCACAAGGTATCCTCTCTCCAGCGGTTTCCGTTCCTTACCGTCATCGTCGACGACATCAGCGTCGATTCCGGGGATAGCCAGTCCGTTCGTCCCGGGTTTCATCGGCACCATGTACAGTCCGGGAGTGTGGCTGACGAGAATGCCGCCTGTCTCCGTCATCCACCATGTGCTACCGAACGGGATCTTGTTTCCGCCGATATGTCGATGCATCCATCGGAATGCTTCTGGATTGATTGGCTCGCCGACAGAGTGCATGATTCGAACTGAACTAGTGTTGTGTTTGCTGACCCATTCTTCGCCGTTCTTCATGAAGCTACGGATTGCAGTTGGCGAGGTGTAGAGAATGTTGACGCCGTGTCTCTCTAGGATCGAGACCCATCTATCGGGTGCAGGATATTCCAATGCTCCCTCGTACATCAACCCGGTCATTCCTTCCATCAGTGGGCCGAAGACGATGTAGGAGTGCCCTGTCACCCAGCCGATGTCGGCTGTACACCAGTAGACATCGTCGTCCCTCGCATCGAAGACCCACCTCATGGTCGCGTGTAGCAGGGTGAGGTATCCACCAGTATCGTGGACCTGGCCTTTAGGGCGGCCGGTTGTCCCAGAAGTGTGGAGGATGAAGAGGGGGTCTTCGGATTTTACAGGCTCAGGGTCAACGTAGACTGTCTCGGGCGTCTCTCGAAGAATATCATCGAGGAACGCGTCTCGATCTTTGTCCATCGGCACCTCGTTTCCGGTATGTCTGACGACAATGATCTTCCTAACACAGGTGGCTTTCTCCGAGGCCCTGTCTGCGACCTCCTTGAGTTTGACTAGGTTACCCTTCCTTCGGCCAACGTCAGCGGTGACCAGTAGCTTGGCATCCGCGTCGACGAGCCTGTCTGCGAGCGAGTCGGCGCTGAAGCCGGAAAAAATCACTGTAAAACATGCCCCGAGCCTCGCGGCCGCGAG